>Ga0137829_12566017_pt1 | contig 10305 bp, 9 predicted proteins | sample OV2TP2_FD_97737 | JGI IMG/M metagenome (GOLD analysis project Ga0137829, IMG submission 97737) | reverse complement strand
GGTCAGTAAGGAGCCCCATGACTACAGCAAGCCGTCTCTCAATGCCACTGGGCGAGGCGATTTTCACACTCCGAGCTATCCGGCGCCTGAAGCCCGACCCCATACCCAATGCTGACCTGCGTGCCATTTTGGAGGCCGCAGTTCATGCACCCAACGGTGGCAACCAGCAGTTGTGGCATTTCCTGGTGGTGAAAGACCCTGAGCTGCGCGCTCAGTTCGCTCCACTGTACCGGGAGGCGTGGTGGGCAAAGCGCAGAGATGCCGGGATTCACGGGCCCGAGGATATTCCACCTGAGAACCTGGTGCTGCGGTCGGCGATGAAGCTTGCGAACCAAATCGGACGAGCGCCGGTGATAGTGCTGATATGCGCCACAGCCAAAGGTGCCGGGCCCATAGGTTCGGTCATTCCGGCGGCGCAAAACCTGCTTTTAGCGGCGCGGTCTCTGGGCATCGGGGGCACCATTACCACCCTGCATCCTGAGGTGGAGGAAAGGGTGCACCGGTTGTTCGGAATCCCCGACACGGCGCAGGTTGTCTATTGCGTCCCCCTGGGATACCCTCGCGGGAGTTTTGGCCCCACCATCCGAAAACCCCTCGTTGAGGTGTGTTCCTACGACAGCTGGGGCAACGCCAGGCCATTGTCATAGGAATATGACCCCCTAAATCTCCCCTTACCAGGGGGGACCACAGGGGGGTTCTCAGCGTGCTCTACATTGGGGCCGAGCTGTCAGAGGGGAGGACTAAAAGGCCCTGCCCCCTCGCACACCCTCGTTGACAGCCCTTCCACCTGACCTTATAATTGCGCCAAAACTACTGTAAGTAGGGGCGCACCTGTGAACGCTCCGGCCAGACCCATGGTTGTCTGCCCATGCGGCGGGAGGGTTCGACATCGGAAGTGAGCGTGGGGGAGGGGCTGGAGCCAGGGAGGAGCATCACATGCCTGAGCATGACGTAGTGGTAGTGGGTGGTGGTTTCGCCGGGATGCGCGCTGCCATCGCTGCCAAGAGCGCCGGCGCCGAAGTAGCCCTCGTCTCCAAGGTCCATCCTCTAAGGAGCCACTCTTCGGGGGCCCACAGCGGCATCAACGCTGCTCTAGGGGCCGAGGACTCCTGGCAGTCCCATGCCCACGACACCATCGTGGCAGGTGACTATCTATCAGACCAGGACGCAGTAGAAATCCTGTGCCAGGAGGGCATCCAGGACGTCATCCGGCTGGAGCACATGGGTGTCATCTTCAGTCGAGACGGCCAGGGACGCATAGACCTGATGCCCTTCGCCGCCTCTTCCAGGCCCCGTACCTGCTACGTCGGCGACTCCGCAGGCCACATCATCCTGCAAGTCCTCTACGAGCAGCTTCTGAGGTTGCAGGTCCAGACCTACGACGAGTGGTTCGTCACCTCGCTGCTGATAGCGGACGGGGTCTGCCAGGGAGCCATCGCCCAGGAGCTGTCTACGGGAAGGCTTCAACCCTTGTACGCCAGAGCGGTGGTTCTGGCCACGGGCGGCCTGGGCAGGATGTACCAACCAAGCACCTCTGCCTACACGTCCACGGCCGATGGTGTGGCGTTGGCCTATCGAGCAGGAGCCCCTCTGGTGGATATGGAGATGGTCCAGTACCATCCCACAACCCTCAAGGGCAGAGGAACGGTGATCACCGAGGCGGCCCGAGGAGAGGGCGCTTACCTGGTGAATAAGGATGGCGATAGGTTCATGGCATCCTACGCCCCCGAAAGGATGGAGATGGCACCGAGGGACGTGTGCTGCCGGGCTATAGAGACCGAGATCGCCGCTGGGAGAGGGATGGAGAGCGTGAGAGGGGGGCAGGGCAGGGAAAGGGTGGAGCGACACGATGACTGCGTGTTCCTGGACTTCAGGCATCTGGACCCGCAGCGCATGGATGACCGCCTGCCGGAGACCCAGCTTCTGGCGAAAAACCTGGCAGGCATTGACATCAAGAAAGACCTGGTGCCCGTGCAGCCCGCCATGCACCGTCCTATAGGGGGCATCCAGATAAATGTGGATGGCGCCACCGACATTCCAGGGCTGTACGCGGTGGGCGAGTGCGCCTGTGTGGGCGTCCACGGGGCCAACCGCCTGGGCGGCAACTCGCTGCTGGATAGTATAGTCTTCGGCAGGCGCGCCGGAGATGCGGCAGCCACCTATACCAGAGCCACCCCGTCGCAGAGAGCTTCCCAGTCGCTCCTGGAGGACCAGGAGCGGCGCGTCCAGGAGCTAGCTGCCCGGAGCGGTGGTAAGGACACCGTCGGCTCCCTGCGCCTCGAGTTGGCTCTTACCATGCATCAAAAGGTGGGGATATACCGAAGCAGGGTGGGGCTAAGGGAAGCCATAGAGAAGGTCAACGAGCTAAAAGGGCGGTACGCCAGGGTAGCTATCTCCAGCGCTGGCGGCGCTTACAACCCATCTCTCTCGGCCTTCCTGGAGCTGGGGAATATGCTGGACGTAGCCCAGGTGATAGTAGCCAGCGCCCTGGCCCGCCAGGAGAGCCGGGGAGCCCACTACCGTACCGATTTCCCACAAAGGGATGATGCTAGCTGGTTGAAACACACCATCGCCTCTTACACCCCAGACAGGCCGTCACTAGCTTACAAACCTGTAGTAATAACCCAGTGGCAGCCGTCGGACCCGTCCTGAGCCGAAGGAGAAGGAAAGGAGGGCTTACTGATGGATGTTACCTTTAAGGTTCATCGTTACGACCCGGCCACCGATGACGAGGGCCAACTCCAGACCTATATCCTGGACACCGAGGAGAGTGCCACCGTCCTCGATGCCCTGATGCGTATAAGGGAGGAGCAGGATAGCACCCTGGCCTTTCGAGGCACCTGTCGCACCGGCTTCTGCGGCGACTGCACCATGCGCATCAGCCGCCGCAACCGCATCGCCTGTCACACCACGGTGGCCGGCGCCCTCCGCGATGGCGAGATCACCGTCGAGCCAATTGACCTCATTAACGTGGCTAAGGACATGATGTACGATATGGAGGCCATGGTCTACAGCAAGTACAGGGCCGTAGAACCCTGGATTGAGCCAGGGGAGCCTCAGCCCGAGAGGGAGCACATAGTGCCAAACGAGGTCATTCAGGACCTGCGAAAGGTCATGAGCTGTACCATGTGCTGGCTATGTGACGAAGGGTGTACCACAATGGTGGTGGACAAGACATTCCTGGGGCCCGCTGCCCTGACCAAGGCATATCGGGTGATTGCCGACCCCCGTGACAGCAGGACGATGGAGCGGCTGAATAAGCTCAGCGAAGCTCATGGCATGTGGGACTGCTGCCACTGTTTTGAGGCTAGCGAGCACTGCCCCAAGGCGATTGACCCCACTGAGCGCATCTTCGCTCTGAGGAACAGGGCCATCAAGGTCAATGCGGGCAGTCCCAAGGTAAGGAACCACTACAGGAGCTTTGCCGCCTCGGTGAAGGCCGATGGGTGGCTGGACGAGGCCCGCCTGGCCATCGAGACCGAGGGGCTGTCCAACGTCAAAGGCCAGTTGAAGCAGCTACCCCTCGCGCTGAAGGCCCTCCAGAGAGGCAAACGGCCTATGCCCTATATCCTCCACAAGAAGAGGCCAGGGGCCGACAAGATCAAGGACATCTTCGAGAAGTGGGAGAAGAGTTCTTAATCCCAAAGTAGTAGCTACACAGTCATTCTGAGCGAAGCGAAGAATCTACCTATACTAGACCCTTCGCTGCGATCAGGGTGACAGTAGGTGGAAAGGGTGAAAAAATGGCGTACGCATTTTATCCGGGTTGTGTATCCAGAGGGGGCTGCCCCGAGCTATATCCGGCCGCAAAGATGGTGTGCGAGAAGCTGAACATCGAGCTGGCGGAGCTGACCGACGTAGGTTGCAGCGGGGCCGGCGTCCTCAGCCAGGAGGTGTCCGACCCCATCAACGCCCGCACTCTGGCAAAGGTGGAGCGGATGGGGATGACTATGATGACCATCTGTAGCACCTGCCAGGGGGTGTTCACTCAGGCCAACCATCGGCTCAAGTCCTACGCCGAGCGCAGGGAGCGCATCAACAGGGAATACCTGGCGTCGGAGGGGCTGGAGTATAAGGGCACCGTGGACGTGAAGCACTTCCTGTGGGTGCTGGACGAGGAGTATGGCCTGGATAAGCTGAAGGGACAGGTCGTTCGTCCCCTTGCGGGGTTGAAGGTCGCTCCCTTCTATGGCTGCTACCTGCGCCGTCCCCCTGAGCTTATGATGCCCAAGGGCTTCGAGAGGCGTAGGAGCGTCCTGGAGAACACCGTAGAAGCCCTGGGCGGCGAGGTGGTCAGAATCTCCGGCAGGAGCAAGTGCTGTGGCTTCCCCATCCTCACCTCCAACGAGGATGCCTCCTTGGCCATGTGTGGCGACCACACCCTGGAGGCCAGGCAGAAAGGCGCCGACTGCGTGGTCACCCCCTGTCCCCTGTGCCACCTAGAGCTTGATGGCAAGCAGGCCGACGCCGAGAAGCACAAGCATGAGAACATTGACATGCCCATCCTGCACCTGCCCCAGCTCGTTGGCCTGGCCCTTGGCTTCAGCCCAAAGGAGATGGGCCTGGATAAGCACCTGGTATCCACGGAGGATGTGGTTAAAAAGCTGGAGGCGATCAGGACATAAAATTTAGCCACAAAGACACGGAGTAGAGAGTATAAAGATTGCCGTTTAATCTGCTTTACAGGGGTATTATACTGGGGAATTCCGTCTCTATCTTTGCAATTTTGCCCGGCCAGATACGACTTGGTGGCTTGCCGAGCCGGGTTTCCAGATATGAAAATTCAAAAAGTGCAGGGATAGAGTCCCGCGTTAATTAGAAGGGAATAATGTCTTATGTTGGTGAAACCCATTGATGTGAAGCCCCTCCCAAATTATAGAGTTTACCTTAAGTATGCAGACGGAGTTGAAGGCGAAGTAGACCTCTCCGACTGTGTTGGCGAAGGCGTCTTTGGTGCTTGGAAGGATATTGTTTTTTTTCAGCAGGTTCATCTCGGACCAGGTCGGCAAATTCGTTGGAATGACGAGATTGAACTATGCCCAGATGCTCTGTATTTACAACTTACCGGCAAAACGCCTGAGCAGGTCTTTCCCAAACTCAGCGGGAGCCAACAGATGCCGGAAATCAGTAGATTCTACGGGATTGTTATGAGAATGTATTTTCGGGATCACTTGCCACCCCATTTTCACGCCGAGTATGGGGAACATGAGGCATTGATTGAGATTGAAGCAGCAGAGATTCTAGAAGGACACATCCCGACACGAGCATTGAGGCTGGTGAAGGAGTGGGCAATCCTGCACAGAGCAGAGTTACTGAGTTGCTGGCAGCTTGCGCGACAATCACAACCATTAGGCAAAATAAATCCTCTAGAATGAGCAGAGTGATTGAAGGAGTTGCGACTAACCTGTCGCTACAGCCGACGCGCTACCGCGAGCGGCTGGACCTGGTCGCTAGTACAGCTTGGCGGAAAAGACGTACCCTTTGGTAAGCAGTATCCTGCTTGTCAGAGTGCACCATAACAGGTCGTAAAGGGTCAGGCACTTGAGCCGCTAGGCAGTTCTAGGACTTGGGCTACCCTTCTCTGGAAGCGGTGCGTAAAAATGAATGATGAAGAGCAAGGGGTGATACTATGACCAGGATAGCCATTATGGGGGCGGGCGCTGCCGGAAGCTACATCGGGGCCTTCCTGACCAGGGAAGGACAGGACATAACCTTCATTGACCAGTGGCCGGAGCATGTTGAAACCATGAAAAGGGACGGCATCCGGGCCAGCGGCAGCCAGGGGGACTTTACCGTGCCGGTGAAGGCGCTGCATCTGACTGAGGCCCAGAGCCTTTTTGCAAGAGAAGGGGAGCCCTTTGACATAGCCTTCGTCGCGGTGAAGTCCTACGATACTGAGTGGGCAACCCACTTCATCAAACGCTACTTGAAGCCCACAGGCTTCGTGGTCTCCTCCCAGAACTGCATGAACGACGAGCTTATCGCCTCCATCGTGGGCTGGGAGCGAGAGGTGCCCTGTGTGATGTCTCACATAGAGGTAGCCCTGTGGGAGCCGGGGCACGTCACCAGGGGAGGCGAGCCAGGAAGGGACCACGGCCACGACGTCTTTCGCGTGGGCGAGACCAACGGCAGGGTCACTCCAAGGGTGGAGCATCTGGTCAATATGCTGAGTTGCATAGACGGTGCGAAGGTGACCACCAACATCTGGGGCGAGCGATGGGCCAAGCTGGCCCAGAACTCCATGGGAAACCCAGTGGGGGGCATCTCCGGCCTTGGCTCCCAGGGTATGGCCCAGGACCCCCGCGCCCGGATGCTGCGCATCCATCTCGCCAGAGAGACGGTCCTGGTGGGCAAGGCCCTCAACTATAACGTCGAGCCTGTGGCCGGGTTCGATGCCGACACCTGGGCCAGGGCCAATGAGGGGGATGTCTTCGAGGAGATTGACGCCAACCTGCAGGCAAGGAGAGGGAGGGTTGACTGGCACTCCTCTATGGCCCAGGATGTCAAAAAGGGCCGCCGCTCGGAGATAGACTACATGAACGGCTACGTGGTGAGGAAAGGGCAGGAGGTGGGTGTGCCTACGCCCGCGAGCGCCGCCGTCGTCGCCGCGATGCGCGAGATAGACGCTGGCCGGCTCAAGCCCGACCCCTACAATATAGACCGGGTGCTGGAAGAGGCAGGGCTTTAACCCTCACCCCCACCCCCTCTCCCGCTGGGAGAGGGGAGTAAGGGGTGAGGGCAAAGAAAGGTTTGGAAGGAGGGATGCCCATGAAAGCCGCAGTGTTCCACGGCCCTCATCAGCTGCTGACAATCGAGGATGTAGACATAGACCAGCCGATGCCCCATGAGATCCAGGTTCGCACCGGTGCCAGTGGGGTCTGCCATAGCGATCTCCACTTTGTGGATGGGCTGTATCCCTTGACGGCCCCCGCCATCCTGGGGCACGAGGCGGCCGGGATTGTGGAGGAGGTGGGAGAGCAGGTGAGCTACGTGAAGCCAGGTGACCACGTAATCGCCTGCCTCTCGGTCTTCTGCGGCACATGCGAGAAGTGCCTGACGGGCCACCCCAACCTCTGCACCCGACGGCTGGCCGTGGGCAGAGATGGGCCGCCGGTTGGCCGGACGCCGTCCGACCCTCCAAAGCTCAGACTCGCCCACCGCCATACCCCAGTAGTCCAGTTCGCCAACATCTCCAGCTATGCAGAGCAGATGCTCTTGCATGAGAACGCGGTGGTCAAAATACCCGATGACATGCCCCTGGACCGGGCGGCGCTCATCGGGTGTGGGGTGATGACGGGGATGGGTGCAGCCCTTAACACTGCCAGAGTAGAGCCGGGCTCCACCGTAGCAGTGTTCGGGGCGGGAGGCGTGGGCCTCTCGGCCATCCAGGGGGCACGCATCGCCGGGGCGCGCCAGATTATCGCCGTGGACGTGCATGAGCTGAAGCTGGCCCACGCTATGGAGCTAGGGGCTACCCACGTGGTAGACGCTTCGTCCCATGATCCCGTGCAAGCCATCCGGGACCTGACAGGCGGAGGTGTTGACTACTCCTTTGAGGCCATCGGCCTCAAAGAGACGGCTGAGCAGGCGTTCAGGTGCCTGGTGGCGGGGGGCACCGCTACTATAATCGGTATGATCCCTGTGGGCCAGAAGGTGGAGATCGAGGGGAGCCAGTTCCTTCTGGAAAAGAAGATGCAGGGAAGCAGCATGGGGTCCAACCGCTTCCGCGTTGACATGCCCCGGTACATCGAGTTCTATCGCCAGGGCCGGCTGAAGCTCGATGAGATGATAACCCGCCGTGGGAGGCTGGAGGACGTCAACGAGGCCTTCCGGGCTATGAAGGCTGGAGAGGTGGCTCGTACGGTCCTGATGTTTGACTAAAAAGCAATCAGCTTTCAGCTATCAGCAAGCTGAAGGCTGACGGCTGATAGCTACATATGAGGTGAAAGATGCGTATAAGGGTAGAGCCCAAAGAGTTCTTCATGTATTCGATCTTCTTCGCTTTCAATAAGGCGCATCCCGACTCGGAGGACGAGGCCGTCAAGGCTTACCTTGAGGAGCGTGAGCTGGAACCCAAGGCGAAGTGGGTGGATACCCTGGACGACCAGGAGCACGACGTCATGTATTTCGGCGGTTGCTATCTGGGCAGGCATCTTCAAGTAATCGGTGACATGCAGCGGAAGGCCGTGGAGCGGGAGATGCTCACCAAGAAGATAGAGAGCACCCTGAAGGAGACCACGGACCCGACGACGCGCAGTGTGGCCGATAGCACGTCGGAGCCGCGGTTGAAAGAGATGGTCGCCAGCCTTGCTCAGGAGTTCCACCAGCAAGAATCGTCCTTCGGCACCGATGAGGAGGGCTTCCTGAAGGTTGCCCTGGAGCCCGACCTTATTCAACAGAGGTTCATGGAGCTGGCAGGGGATAGGGGTTAACCTCTTACTGAGCCTTGATATAGAGTGCTAATCCCCCATTTGCCGCCGTAGATGGAGGGAGATATTGAAGATGTCGGGAGAGTATTTGCTCACCACGGTGGTTGGAAGCTACCCTCAGCCGGAGTGGTTGATTGACCGGAAGGCGTTATCCAGCGGACCGCCCCCCAGAATCCGCTTGTCGGGTCTCTGGCGCATTCCTGAAGGGCACCTTGAGGAGGCCCAGGACTATGCAACTCTTGTCGCCATCAGGGACATGGAGCGCGCCGGGGTGGACATTATCACCGATGGGGAAATCCGGCGGGAGAGTTACTCCAACCGCTTCGCAACGGCGCTGGAGGGAGTAGATATAGACAGGCCTGGACAAATAATCGGGCGTGGCGGCCAGCCGACACCAGTGCCACGCGTGGTGGGACCAATTCGGCGGGTCCGTCCGGTGCAGGTAAGAGACGTGAGGTTTCTGCGCGAAAATACTGACCGTCGCATTAAGGTGACGATTCCCGGCCCCTTCACTATGGCGCAGCAGGCCCAGAACGATTACTACCCGGACCGAGAGAGCCTGGCGATGGACTACGCTACCTGCGTGAACCAGGAAGTGAAAGAGTTGTTCGGGGCGGGAGCAGACGTGGTGCAGCTCGATGAGCCCTGGTTGCGAGCTGATACTGAAGGGGCCAGGAAATACGCGGTATCAGCTATCAATAAAGCCTTAGAGGGTATCAATGGCACCACCGCTTTGCATTTATGCTTCGGGTATGCCGCCTTAGTGAAGGAGAAACCACCTGGGTACTCTTTCCTGACCGAGCTGGAAGACTCGGCCGTGCAGCAAATCTCGATCGAGGCAGCCCAACCGAAGCTGGACCTGTCAGTCCTGAAAGAGTTTCCCACCAAAACCATTATCCTGGGAGTGTTGAATTTAGGTGATATGGATATTGAATCTCCGGAGAGCATCGCGGCCAGGCTCCGGGAGGCCTTAAGGTATATCCCTCCGGAACGTTTAATGGTCGCCCCTGACTGTGGCATGAAGTACCTGCCAAGAGAAGTGGCCTACCGGAAGCTGAGGGCCATGACTTTGGGAGTCTCCATTGTTAGAGAATCCATAAGCTGAGGGATTGAAAGGTCTACCCGAGTAGCAGGCGGCGGATTTTGCCCACGCTGGCGTGGGGAGCGGAGAGCACCGGCACCGCAGACCTCTCCGCCACGTAGGAGAGGGCGCTGGCCATTGAGAACTGGGCCAGCACGATAGCGTCCACCTGGGGGGCCAGGGCCACAATCTCCTGGGCCAGAAGACGCCTGTAAGCCTCCGGCCCTTCGCTCCTCATCACCTTGAAAAGCTCCTCACATACACGCTCGCGCACCTCCACCTTCTGGCCCCTCTCCTGCCCAGCCTGCTCCAGGTACTGGCGGGCATCCTTCATCGTGTGCGTATTAGTGGCGATCAGACCTACTCGCCGACCATGATTCACCGCCTCGGCCATCACCGCCTCGTAGGAAGACACCACAGGTATGTTGACGAGCTGGCGGGCGGTCTCCACCACCGGGGAGTAGACGGAGCAGGCCAGGCCCACGGCATTGGCCCCGAACTCTTCGCCGTAGCGGACCAGGGCGCACATGCGGCGGCGCAGGGCGGGCCCTTGAGGACTATTCAGCCCACCGGCGGCCTCGAAGTCTATGAGCAGGGCTTCATCCAGCAGGTTGATGGCCTCGGCTTCGGGGAAAACGTCGCCAAAAGCCTGCCGCACCGGCGGGATAGACTCCTGGACCGCGTGGATCATCACGACTCTGGGGCGCATCTACACTCCTTTTTTACCCTCGCCCCAGCCTTCGGAAATCCCCCCTTGCTCTCCTTTGCTAAAGGGGGGTTGGGGGGATTTGGGAG
>Ga0137829_11481457_pt1 | contig 10311 bp, 9 predicted proteins | sample OV2TP2_FD_97737 | JGI IMG/M metagenome (GOLD analysis project Ga0137829, IMG submission 97737) | reverse complement strand
TGGGTCGTCATCAACGTGGAGGAGTGGGACATCAATGCCCCCATGGCCAGGGCGGTCCTTCCTGCACCGCAGGGGGTCTCCAATGTCCCGGACATCCCCAACTATAGCTGGCATGAGTACGGCCTCAGAGTGGGCTTCTGGCGGATCAAGGAGGTGCTGGACAGGCTGGGCATCCCGGCCACCGTGAGCCTTAACGCCTCCATTTGCAAGTCCTACCCCCGCATCGTGGAGGAAAGCCTCAAGAGCGGCTGGGAGGTCCTGGGCCACGGCTACGTCCAGCGGGTGCTGAACGTGGAGAAAGACGAGAGGGACGTCATAAGGCACTCCATCCAGCTTGTAAGAGAGACTACAGGTGGCCGCTGGCCCCGGGGCTGGATGGGCCCTGGCCTGGCCGAGACCTTCAATACCCCGGACATCCTGGCGGAGGAGGGCATCGAATACGTCTGCGACTGGGTTAACGACGACCAGCCCTACCCCATGAAAGTGAAGAAGGGGAGCCTGGTATCGCTTCCCTACACTCTGGAGCTTAACGACATTCCCATATACCTGGTGCAGCACCATCGTTCCCCAGAGCTTTTGGAGCGGGCACGCGACCACTTCGACACTCTCTACCAAGAAGGGGCTAGGAACGCCCGCATCATGGCCATCTCTACCCACCCTTACGTCACCGGCGTTCCGCATCGCATCAGGTACTTTGAGCGGACGCTGGAGTACCTGAAGGGGCACCAGGGCGTCTTGTTCTGGCGCGGCGCCGACATCCTGGACTGGTATAAAGAAAGCATAGAGGCGCTCCACTAAGGCGGAGCGCCTCTATGCAAACCCGTGGTATCAGCTTAGCAGGCTGATGAATCCCGAATGGTCGGGACTGGACTCCTCCTTTTTCATCGACCTGCTAGACAAGTTTGTGACGGGATCCTACTTGAGATTCAGGTGGACCTTAAGCGCCTCCTCTACTTGTGGAAAGTATAGTGAGGGCAGTGAGCCCCTGAAGCTTGCAAGGCGACGCTTATCCACTGTTCGAATCTGATTGGCTTTTATTCGAGAGTCCACGGTGAGGCCCGCAACGCCTTTAGGGACAAGAACTTCGAAAGGGTACTGTTTCCCAGCAGGCTGCCCGGTAATAGGAAGGACGGTAACGGTCTGGGAGTATTCGTTGTTGATGTCATTGGAAACAACGAGGGCTGGCCGTCGCTTGCCAGTTTCAGACCCAATAACAGGTTCAAGGTTCACCTCGTAGATGTCTCCATATCGGGGAAAACTTGATTCAGGATATGGCTTCGCCTCACGCAGAGACACAGTCGCCTCTCTCCCATGTCATCGTGGCCATCCCTCTATCGTAGCCCGCTCCCATTCCTTGTTTACCTCAACATCCTCTACTCGCCTTTCCTGGTAACCCTCTCTAAGCGCCTGGGTGAGCTGCTCCTGCTCGAGTTCTTTGAGCTTGCCAAGGACGGCTGCAGCTACGAAGGCACTGCGCTTGCGCTTGCTGACGCGAGCCTTCAACGCCTCAGCTATGTCCTCAGGAACTGTAAAGTTGAGCTTCAATGTTTTCATGACTAACACAACCCCCTGCTTATCTCTACTGATAGTAAGTATAGAATCCTCGGTTCGACTGGTCAAGGAGCCGGGGCAATAGAATTGATCCTCTGGACAATCGGAATACACAAAGGCGTCGTGTTCCGGCGCGGCTCCGACATCCTGGACTGGTATGAGGAACACATAGAGGCGTTCCACTAAGGCGGAGCGCCTCTATGCTAAAGCGATGGTATTGTCTTAGGCGCGTTCGAAGACCGGCAGCTTGAAGGGGCCGGCGGCGTCCTCGCAGTCGAGGAAGGCCACCTTTACCTGGGTGCCTCGCTGTATCTCCTCCACCGGAATGCCTTTAGGATTGGTCATAAAAAGGGGGCCTTCGTTCAGCTCTACCAGCATCGCGTGCCATGGAGGACTGCACTCCGGATAGTACTGCCTTTCGAAGGTGCAGTAGGTCAGGATCTTCCCCCTACCGGAGAGCTTGGTCCAGCTAAACTCATCGCCCAGGCAGTTGGGGCACATGGGCGTAGGAGGCCACTCGAACCTGCCGCACGTGTTGCACTTCTGCAGGCGAAACTCCCCCTTGTTGCAGTACTCCCAGAAGATATCGTGAATGGGGCCTAAAGTCCTGTTGGGTCTCTTCTCTGCCATAGCTAGGCCCTCCTGTACATCATGCCATAGGCACCGCCAGAGCCATGGTGACAGTACATAGAGGTCTCTGCATCCTTCACTTGGCGTGCCCCAGCCTCGTGCCGAAGCTGCCTCACTGCCTCCACCTGGTGGTTCCAGCTCTGCATGTAGGACTCGGAGAGCATGCCGCCGCTGGTGTTGCAGGGCAGCTCACCCCCAATCTCGATGTTCCCATCCTTCATGAAGTCGAAGGCTTCGCCAGGCTTGCAAAACCCGAAGCCCTCCAGGTTCAACGGTAAGTGGACGCTGAAGGCGTCGTAGGTCTGGAAGTGGTCCACGTCCCTGGTGGTCATGCGCGACATGCCGAATATCTCTTTGGCGCATTCCCCAAGGACACCGGCATACAGGTCAAGCATGCGGTCTCGAAGCTGGGTCGCATCCAGCTCCGCAGTCGCCCTCCCAATGCCAGCCACCAGTACCGGGTGATGGGGCAGCCCCTTGGCCATGTCAGCGCGCCTGAGAATAAGAGCGACCCCGCCATCGTTCACAAGGCAGTAGTCATAAATGTGTAGTGGCTTGCAAATGTATCGGGAGCTCAGGTAGTCCTCGATGGTGAGAGGCGTCCTCATGACGGCGTTTTCATTGAGCAGAGCGTGCTTGCGTATAGTTACAGGCACGATCCCTAACTGCTCCTCGGTGCTGCCATACATGAGCTGATGACACTTAAACATCATGGCGTAGTGGGCTCCCTGGGAGCTCCATCCCCACGGGTGGAAGTAGTAGTAGGAGGTGATCTGGTTCTGCCCAATACTTGAGCCCCCATACTGGGTGCCCATAGACCTCTGAGCGTTCCCGTAAATGAGAGCCACCGTATTGCAAGCGCCTGAATTGATGGCCTGGGTAGCCAGCGGAACTAATGTATCCCCACCCCCATCGGCGCCCCAGGTAGGGCTTATGCCCAGGATCTCGCAGACCCGCTGGTGCACCACAGGCCCTCCCACTGCCACGCCATCTATATCCTCTTTCTTGAGGCCGCTATCGGCCAGAGCCCGTTTGAATGCCCTAACAGCAAGGCCGTAAGAGTCCAACTCCCCGGCCACTCCCCTTTCTCTAGCCCCCCTGGCACTGCGATAGTCCTTTCCGTAATCCGTCTCTCCAATCCCCACTATCGCTGCTTGGCCGCTCATGGCCCGCAACCTCGCAAGATCGTATCCCATGGCTGTCCTCCTTTCAGGGAAAAGCTTTGAACCCCACTGCGAATCGCCTAAATAAGCACTGACAGAACGCCCAGGTTAGGGTTTATCTAGCAGGATTGCTGCACCAGGGGCATGCTTCAGCAAGCACGCCTGAAAAAGATAGAGATGCTATTCTCAGCAGTGGGAGTTTATTCCCAGAAAACCGCTCTGTCAATAACCTCAAGCTGGGATTTTTTGGTCGGGTCAGCCCGACCTTAACTGGCCGATGAACTCTCTTAACTCGACTTCCGTTCTGTTCGGCGGGGTCTTATCCAGAAGGTCAACTATCGCGCTGCCCACCACTGCGGCATCAGCATACCGGCCAATGGCTTTCACCTGCGCACCCTTGGAGATGCCAAAGCCTACTGCCAGGGGCAGGGGCGTCTCCTGCCGGACTCTCAAGATGAACTCCGGCAAGCCACGGGGCAACTCGCTCCTGGCACCAGTGACACCGGTGAGGCTAACACAGTAGATGAACCCGCTGGACATCGCCGCGACCTTGCGGATTCGCTCTGGCGGACTGGTAGGGGCTAGCATACAGATCAGATCGATTCCTTCTTGAACCAGGGAGCTGTTGAGAGGCCCTGCCTCCTCAGGAGGCAAGTCCGGCACAATAATACCATCGACACCCGCCTCCTTCGCCTTTTTTGCAAAGGCGGATAGCCCGAAGGAAAAGATAGGATTGTAGTAGCCCATGAGGACCAGCGGCGTCTCGGGACAGCTTTTCCGCAGAGCTTTCGCTATCTCCAGAGTGCTCCCAAGATTTACTCCTTGCTTTAACGCGTGAAAACTGGATGCCTGGATAGTGGCTCCATCAGCCAGGGGATCGCTGAAGGGTATCCCAAGCTCCACTATGTCCACGCCGGCGGACACCATGGCTGGAACTGCTTTAAGATTGCTTTCTATATCGGGGTGCCCCACCGTTGTAAAGGCGATAAGGCCCACTTGGCCGACGGCCCTTAATCGGTCAAAGGTCGCCTGGATCTTGCTCATATTCCCAGGGAGCTAACCTAGGCTGGCAAAGGCTAAGCCGTTGAAAGCCAGATGGGTTAATGCGCAGCTCCACACAGAGCGGGTGCGAAGGTAGAGCCACGCCAACAGCAGGCCTAGAAGGAATGTGGGCAACAGCAGCCCAATGTGTATATGGGCAAGGGCAAAGAGCAAGGAGCTAGCGGCTGCTGCCTTGACTATTCCAAAACGCTGGACAAGACCCATAAGCACAAATCCCCTGAAGAAGGTCTCCTCGGCTATCGGAGTAAGGACTACTGCCACCACGCCAAAGGCCATGAGTTCCGCCGGAGCGCGTGGGGCCAAGGAGGAGAGGGTGGGTGGCATGAAACTCGTCAGACCAGAAAGAGCAATGCCGACTATGTAAATCCTGGAGATGGCCACGGACAAAAGAAAGACCGCGAATACCAGCACAAGGTCTCTCCTGTTCAAAGACCTGAAGCCCAATATCCGCCAGCCACACCGGTATCGCAGCACCGCAAATCCCCAGACCACCAATAAGAGGATCCCCTCCACCGAGACCATTGCTGCGATGATAGCCGCCTCTTTGCTTCCAGCCCTAAGGCCCCAATATGCGGCCAGGACCGTAGCTAGCAGTGCCCCGACGGCAACGGCCAGGAGACCCAAAAGCACATCCCTTACCCTCCACGGCACAAATAGGTTTTCCCCGGACGCTTCTATCTGCATAGGAGTTCACTCCACGAACGGTAGGGTTATGATAACAAGCCTACCAGGAACTGGCAAAGAAACCGTCATCTACACATTGAAATCTTTGACTTTTTTGACATCGTCTGGCAGAGGCCTTTTCCCCAAACTTGGGTTGGGGGAGTGTAGAGGGGGCAAAGCCCCTCTCTACCAGGGGTCTGGGGGTGTCCCCCAGATTTAGTTTCTCCCCCTCTCCCTACATTAAAGGGAGAGGGGGACCAAGGGGGTGAGGGTTGTTGAATAGACTCTTAGACCAAAGCCCGCACCAGGCTATCTACATCACAATGCTGCCGCAGCAGGGCTGTTAGCGCATTAACCTTTTCGCTGTAATAGACCGTAGAGCGAGAGGTAAGGGCCTCTATGGCCGACATGGTGTGCAGGGTGTCCTGTTCCACCATGATTATGGGGACGCCATTCTCCCTTGACTTTTCGACGACGTAGGCAATAGGCTCTTGATTTCCAGTCGCTACAATACACCGAGTCGGGGTATCCAGAGCCGCCCACTGAAGATCGGGCCGGTCGCCTCGGGTTATGACTGCCTTATTCTCCCAGCGGCTGAAATAGACCGTGGCATTATCCAGGGTCATGGCGCCGGCCATGAAGTGCTCGATTATCTCCCCGTCTCCTTCCGGACAGGTCAAGAACCTCCCCTTCAAATGAGACGCCAGCTCCCCCACTCTTACGCCCAGAAGGGCCCTGGTTTCAGGGATGATGCCCAGCACCTTTATTCCCCGTCGCTCCAAATCTGGCGCTACCTCAGTCTTCGCTAGGCGGTCGCATAAAGCTGGCACTTTGTTAATGATGATCCCAATCGATCTCCCGCCATAGGCCATAGCCATTCGCCCCAATTTCTCCAGGTCCATTCTCCAGGTGTAGTTCGCTATCAGTATGACCTTCGCATTGAGGGAATCTGCTAACAAAACGGAGAATCTGAGCACCTGTTCTGCCTGAGTGCTCGGGCCTTCTATCACCATCCCGTCCTTACCCGCGGAGGCCTCCTCATAGCTGGCAACGATGGGACTCATAAGGTCAAGGCCAGCCTGATCCCATGGGGCACTCAAGGCTTCAGTCGTCAAGGCGATGGGGCACAGAAGCTCAGGAGGCTCTGAAAGGCCGAGCAGGTCCTTCAAGAAACGTGAGTCGGCGTCTTCTCCCGCGGCTGGCGCGCTCTGCTTGCCGAGGGAGAATGGTTTGAAGAAGCCAACCTGCTTCCCCCGACTTTTGGCTAATGAGGCCAGTGCTCCCGCGAGGCCCGTTTTACCAGCCCCTGGGTTGGCTGATGTGAGATAAAGCGCTCCCAATCTTCTCCCCTCTCAATGGCTCCCAAGGATGCCTAACAGAAATGGCCCGCCAGGCTCCAGCCTGCCCTCTTTAGAGTTCACCTTCAAATTCAAAACTTCTTGGAGAACTGTTACCGCCCTATTAGCAGGCTGATGAAAAACTCTTTTCGACCATCCCCCTGCCCCCTTCCTGGCCAGGAAGGGGGTAAAAATTAAATCTGGGGGACACCCCCAGACCCCTGCCAAAGGGGCTTCGCCCCTCTGGACTTCCCTTTTTCAGCACCCTGCTAAATCTTCGACTAGCTGAGATGAGACTACAGTGTAAGTAGCGCCCGTATCTACCAGTGCCTGAGGAACGGTTACCGCCCTATTGGGGCCGCTGAAGGTGGCCTCTGCATACACGTGACCCATACCGCTTATTATACCTTCACATGCAATCTTGCTAAAGGGCCGGGAGCCAGAGGCCGTTTAAGATCCTTTTGAACCATCCCCCGTGCCCCCTTCCTTTCCTGGAAGGGGGCTGAAATTGAATCTGGGGGACACCCCCAGACCCCCGACAAGGGTGCCTTGCCCCCTTGTAACCCTTTGCCATAAAACGGTCTCGAAGGCCATGCAGTTGACCCCAGGGGCGGTTTTGAAGGAAAATGCTCTAAGGCCAGGGTGGTTTCGAGGGCAAAAGTTAGCCATGACAGAGATGAAATATAACCCCCAGGAGATAGAGCGCAAGTGGCAGGAACGTTGGGCTAAGGATACCCTGTACAAGGCCAAAGAGGATAGCACACGTCCCAAGTACTACTCCCTCACCATGTTTCCCTACACCTCGGGGGACTTGCACATCGGGCACTGGTATGCCATGGCCCCTTCCGACGTCCACTCTCGATTCAAGCTCATGCAGGGCTACAACGTCATGCACCCCATGGGCTTCGACGCCTTCGGGCTGCCTGCCGAAAACGCTGCCATTAACCACGGAATCCACCCTTTCTCATGGACCATGGACAACATCCAGAGAATGCGAGTCCAGCTTCGCAGCCTGGGAGCCATCTATGATTGGGATAGGGAGGTAATCACCTGCCTGCCCGAGTATTACAAATGGAACCAGTGGCTTTTCCTCCAGTTCCTCAAGAAAGGACTCGCCTACCGAGCCAAAGCGCCAGCCAACTGGTGCCCCTCCTGCCAGACAGTTCTGGCTAACGAGCAGGTGGTCAACGGCAGTTGTGAACGATGTGGCACCGAGGTCACCCGCAAGGAGATGGAGCAGTGGTTCTTCCGCATCACCCAATATGCCGACGAGCTGTTAGACGTATCCAGGCTCGACTGGCCCGAGAAAGTGAAGCTGGCTCAGGTCAACTGGATAGGTAGAAGCGAGGGGGCCGAGATCAACTTTGATATCAGCGAATACGGCCTCACACAACAGGAGATACGAGTTTTCACGACGCGCGCAGACACCGTCTATGGCGTGACCTTCATGGTCCTGGCCCCGGAGCACCCGTTAGTGAATATGCTGACGCAACCCCAGCAGCGCTCCGAAGTAGAAGCCTATGCGGAAAAAGCCAAACGCCAAACGGAGATCGAGCGACTCGCCGTTGATAAAGAGAAGACAGGAGTATTCATCGGTGCCTACTGCGTCAACCGGCTGAACGGCCAACGAGTGCCCATCTTTATCGCCGATTATGCCCTCCTGAGCTATGGAACGGGGGCTGTCATGGGTGTTCCCGCCCACGACACCAGGGACTTCGCCTTCGCCAAGCGATACGGCCTGCCTATACCCGTGGTTATTGCACCGCCCAACTGGGACGGTACAGCGCTATCCGAGGCCTATACGGAGCCAGGCGTCATGGTAAATTCCGGGCCTTTCAATGGCCTGCCAAGCCAGGAAGGAATGATGAAGGTGGCCGAATACCTGAGCCAGAAGGGATGGGGCAAGCCTACCGTCTCCTATAGGCTCAGGGACTGGCTAATATCCCGCCAGCGATACTGGGGTACTCCCATACCCATCGTATACTGCCCGCGCGACGGGATCGTCCCTATCCCGGAAGAGCAGTTGCCTGTGCTTCTGCCGGAGGATGCCGAGTTCAAGCCAACGGGGGAATCGCCGTTAAAGTCGCACCCTGGATTTATCAACACCTCCTGCCCCAAATGCGGCGCCAGCTCCCAAAGGGAATCCGACACCATGGATACGTTCGTGGACTCGGCCTGGTATCAGTTCCGCTACGCCAGCCCAGCATATCAAAAAGGCCCCACAGATCCTGAAAAGGCTCGGTTCTGGTGCCCAGTGGACATATATACCGGCGGCGCCGAGCACGCTACCAAACACCTCCTCTACGCCCGCTTCATCGGCAAGGCCATGAGGGATTTAGGGCTTCTGGACTTCGATGAGCCTTTTACGCGTCTCTACTGCCAGGGCATCATCCTGGGCGAGGACCACGAGAAGATGAGCAAGAGCCGTGGCAACGTGGTCAATCCGGATGAATATGTCTCAACCCTGGGGGCCGATGCCATCCGATGCTTCCTTATGTTTGTGGGCCCCTGGGACCAGGGCGGGTCCTGGAGTTCCACCGGCGTGAGCGGCATCGCCCGGTGGCTGAATCGAGTATGGGACATGGCCCAGCGAGACCCCCAGATATTGCCAGCCCAGACCTCTGAGGCAGACCTGAGAGAGGTCCAACGCTGGACTCACAGGACAGTCAAGCGGGTTACTACCGACCTGGAGCGTTTCCGCTTCAACACCATGCTGGCTGCCCTGATGGAGTTCTGCAACTTCTTGAGCAAAGGCTGGGAAGACAAGACCATCTCCTCCCAAGGCTGGAGGCAGGCTATGGAAACCCTCCTGCTGCTTATGGCACCCAGCGCCCCCCATCTGGCAGAGGAGCTATGGGAACGGGCAGGGCATTCATATAGCATCCATAATCACCTCCTGCCCAAATGGGACGAAGCCCTGGCAGCCGATGAGGAGATAACCCTGGTGGTGCAGATTAACGGCAAGGTAAGGGATAAGCTGGTAGTCCCTGCTTCCATCTCAGAGGAGGAGGCCAAAGAGATGGCCCTTGCCAGCCCAAAGGCGAGACTACACCTGGACAATCAAAGGATAGCACGGGTCATTTATGTGCCGGGCAAGCTGGTGAGCATAGTGACGGGATAGCCTATGGCAAAGCCCTTTATCTCGGTCATTCTCCTGGCGGCAGGCGAGTCCTCCCGTATGGGAGAGCCCAAACAGACCCTGTCTTGGGAAGGGACTACGCTTCTCCAATATCAGGTGTCTCAAGTGGCCGGCACCACGGCAGGCGAGGTTATAGTCGTCCTGGGCTACAATGCGAAGGAGTTCTCCGAACTTCTCCCCGCAGTTCTCGCAGGCCCCATCTTGAAAGTCGTGGTAAACCGTAACTACCAGGAAGGCAAGACTACATCGGTAAAAGCCGGCCTGGCCAACGTCGACAGCCGCTCGCGGGCGGTCATAGTGCTGGCCATGGACTCCCCCAGGACATCTGACATATTGCAAAGGTTGATAGACTGCCACGGCGAAGGGAAAGCACCTGTAACAATGCCCTACCACAGAGGGCGAGAAGGCCACCCGCCGACCATCAGCAGAGCGCTCTTTCCGGAGATCCGCGACATCTCGGAAGAAAAACGCGGCCTCCGAGAGGTGATCGAACGAGACCCACGTCGGGTTCGGCTGGTGGAGTTTGGCACCCCGCTAGTTCTGATAAACCTCAACTCTCCCCAGGACTACAAACGGGCCTTAGGGCTGGTAAGCACTGCCCATTGAGACTACTGCAAGAGTCCGTTCTCCCCTTGAGTGAGCTTTGCCCAGAAGCCTTGTACAGGTCTGCTGACCTCCGTTAGCTCTGCAATTTGGCGTTCTGTGGAAGTCCTGAGGAAGGTATCCCGACTAGTCGGGATCGGGGGAACGGGGGAGACCCCCGAGA
>Ga0137829_10421452_pt1 | contig 10325 bp, 9 predicted proteins | sample OV2TP2_FD_97737 | JGI IMG/M metagenome (GOLD analysis project Ga0137829, IMG submission 97737) | reverse complement strand
TCGTTTTGTTTGCTGGCGGCGCCGGCCACATACACATTTACCCCCGCAAGGTCTGGCAGGCCGCGGCTGGAAGTTTTTTCTTTCTGAAGTATTTTATCAATACGTTCCTGTGAAAGTTTATCGGAAACAAAGTTGTACGTACCGTCATATTCTTCCATATCGGAAAGGATAATAAGTTTTTTATAGGGGGTGCGGTATTGTTTAAAGATGTTGGCTGCCAGGTGGCAGGCTGTGATGATGTCGGTTTTTTGGGTAATACGCCGGCTATTGAGAATGGTATCTGATGCAACCTTCGCCAATGAATCAAGTGTAGTTTCAAAATTTTTTTTGAATTGCTGTTCTTCCCCCGCTCGATAAAGTTCATTGTCTGTTGTAGCTTTGAAAACGGAAAACTGATGACTCAACAACAAGTGGGGTTCGGCCAGCGAAGATTCGGTAATCAATGCGGCTGCCATGGCATCACCGGGAACCATTTTGCTGAAGACGGATTTAAAATGGTCAACATAATGGCGGCGGGTATCCTGGTTTTCCCGAACGCCGGACATATCAATAAGGACGCACCAGGTAGTGGGGCTGTCTTTTGATTTATCTTTATCATTACATCCATTCAGAAAAAAAGATGCAGCAAATAAAAATATTAAAGCCGGGGATAAAAATTTTCTTTTCCGCATAACAAAATCAATTTAAGGTAATGCCCGGGTATTTTTTGGGCAGTTGCTCGCAATCCCAGGAGATGTTTCTTTCATTCAGGTTAAATGGAATTAAAATTTTCGCCGGAGGATATTTAAAACATTCCGGTGTTTTCCCGTCGAGCCGTGCTTCCATGTTGGCTGCGCGGTAAACGCTTACCAGCCACCTGACATCATCTACAGTATTCAGGGCCTGTTCACAGAAAACAGCAAAGGTTTTAGCCCGTTTGTTTTTGGCTTCAGCAAGGTGCTCTTCAGCATCAGCAAGTTCTTCAGTCACATCTTCGGCATCACGCAGGGCTTTTTTATATTCTCCTTTTGCATCCCTGAATTTTTTGAGGCGGGTCCGGTATTTTTTGTGATCGGGCCGGGTGGCGGCATAAGTAGCCAGCATAGCGCCAAGAAAGAGCGCAAAATTCAGGGCTACGAAAATGATGGCAGCCGTCTGCGGATCAAGATTTATTTTAAATAAATTTCTGCTTTTCATTACGTCAAACATCACGGAACGTAATATAGAAACCACGGTTAATACCCCAATGGCTACCAGGGGCATGATGATAAGAAGTATTTTATCACTAAGGGTTTTGGGGTGCATTTTCAGCTTCTTGCCGAAGAAATAGGCCAGCATACTGATAAAGCCGGCCGTGCCCAGTGCATACAGGTAAGTATCCAGCTTGCTGGCACCGAAAACGGCGAAAATAACTGAGTTAAAGGGTATCTCGACAAGAAAGCAAAATGCAATGAGGATTAATTCCCAGGAAGAAGAAAGGGCTGGTTCTTCAATGGCATCCAGTTCATCCTTGGTTTTGATCATGATGAGTTTGGCTTCTTCTAATTCTTTATTTTCCTGGGTGCTTTTTTTCAGCAGGTTGTTTTTTTCTGTAAGCCGCCTGCAATAATCGGGAAAGAGTTTCCGGTCTGTTTCTTCCCAGTTTTTTGAAAGGTCGGTGAGGCTGGCATCGGCCAGCGAAATCAGTTCGGACTCGAAAGCCGCAGGTTCTCTCTGGTTGAGCAGAGGGGCAGGTTCTTTCTGGCCTTTCATTAAGGGCCAGAATTTCCAGTACCAGTTACGTCCGTCTTTTTTTCCTTTGCAGCGTACTTTGCGGCGGGAGTAGATGTATGTTTTGGGCATGGTGGAAATTTTATACTTTATAAAACTTATTCTTGTTTAAACTGGCCGTAGCCAACGTTGGTTTTGGCGCCGATGCCGAGGTCTTTAAGAATGGTTTTAAACGCTTCTTTAATTTGAACAACTGAAATATTGCTATCCGCAAAGCCCTGCGGCATTTCAAAATTGAAAGTGAACTCCACACCTGGTTTTATCTTTAAAAAATTGAGCGGAGTAGGGTTTTTTAATGGATTTTCACGATGCGGGGTGATCGTATCTATTTCAAAAATTTTATTGCCCGCCGCCCTGCTGATATGGGCATGATGGAAAATTATGCGTTTATATATGCTCTGGTATTCTATCTCATCCCATTTGCCTTCGTCTCTTTTGCGCAGACATTCAGGTCTGTCAATACCTTCAAAAATGGCAAGTTCCAGCAGATGCACGGTTCTTTTTTTATCTGCATCACCCTCTAAGTTGAAAAGACTAACAATGTAATTAAGTTTGCTTTCCTGTATTTCGGATGCCGCCTTAAAGTCTGAGTAAGGGTTGGCCTTTTCTGTTTTAAACTGCGGGAATGCGCTGCGAAGCATCCCTTTTACACTGCTGCCCGGTATGCATGGAAGACCGGTGCTGTGGTCAAAATAAAATCCGAGTTTGAATTCTGCTTCATTATTGGTTTCGTGGGTGTAGCCGGAGCCAATAAGCAAACCGGGGTAAACGGTTTTAAGCGAAAACCGGGAATATTGGTTTCCGTCCAATGCCAGCAGGTTCAGATCAGCCGGGCTAACCGGGGCATTTTTTAGTGTTTCATTGGCTTTATCAAAAACCGGTTTATTCCATATTTTTATTTCTTTAAAGGCCTGCTCATTATCAGGTTTTTCCAGTTTTATACTTCGCTGTTCGTTATTGTTATTTACACGAACAGGATATGTTCTTTCATAATAATCTTTGTAAAAAAACTGCTTAAAGTTCATGGTCATGATGTTTTTACATGATTAAAATTCCGCAGGGCAAGTTTTACGGCAATGGTTGCGTCCAAAAGTTTCTCCTTAAATCCTGAGGTTTGGTTGGCAGCAACCAGCACATGATATAACAGGGCATTTTTGTCGGTAATACTGTTGTTATTATTGGCAATAGTTACCCCGTCTGCAGCCAGTATAGCAGTAATAATTTTAAGAATATGAAAACGCCGCACCCCGCTTTCACTGCTTCTGTATAAATCAGTATAAAAGGCAATGGCAGGTGTAATGCCACTGGTAATAATGGCAGCACCCAACGATGCAGCGTAACCATCGTAGCGTTCATCTACTTTGTTTGTACGCTGTCCGTTTTCCTCAACAGTAAGCGTAGTGGCAATGGCTTCAATGGCCAGGGGAATATATAGTTTTAATCTCGGTTTCATTTTGAATTAATTTAGTTTTTCAAAAAGGCAGATACCATAACCAATAGTGGCATTGGCGCCAATCTGTATCATATTATTATGAACATGCTGATTAAAATTTCGCTGAAAGTCAAAACCCTCCGGATAAATGACAGCTACAATAAATTCTGCTTCATGCGGAACCACCTGCTCATACCAAAGGTTTTTACTGATGCCGTTTTCCAAATGGTTGCGGGCAATAACCGGTAAATTATCTGCAGCTTCTTTAAACAGGGAGGAAGCATTCTGAGGGTTTCCCTGCGGAATGGTAATGGTGTAACCCAGTTTTGCATATTTATAATTCAGTGCAAGAATATGGGAGGGGCAGTATGTTTTTTGATAAAAGGGCGAATCATTTTTAGGTGAAGGAAGGGAAAGAATATCTGCTGCCAGGAACTGGAAACTGCCTACGGTGGCAGTAGTGTTATTTGCAGTGTTTTCTTCACACCCAAATATTTCGTTGATTTGCGCAGAGTTAATTTTCACCTTAAAATATTCCCGCAAAGCCCCTTTAAGGCTTGATGCATAAATGGTGGGAAGCCCTGTGGTAGCATCCTTTTGCACCAGCTTATCCACAATGCCGAATTCTGTGTCACCACTGCCTGCATGCAGGTTTGTTTTTGGCGTTATCTTATAAATGGCGTAAGGCATAAATAGCTGTTTTATGGTTGATTGATAATAATAAATTGGTTATATCCGATAGAAGAATAGACAGGATTGGTCAATAATTTTACGCAACCCCCAAGGTCATTGGGGAAAATAACACCCCCTTTTTCAAGAAACTTTAGCATCCGATCCGATTTTCTAAGCTGGTCTGCTTGTCCATTTTTAGTGGTCAGTCGGGCAAAATTTACAGATCTTATATTTCCCGGGGTAGTTATATTCCGGAATGGTTTTGCATGAAAGATGCCGCCGCTGATGGAATTATAGAAGGCCGGCAAATTTTCTACATACGTATCGGAAAGTAAAATAATGGATAAATGCTGCGGTATTAAATCCCTGATAGCGGATACAGCCTGGGTTTTTATTTGCTCCCAGTTGGTTTCTGCAGGCAGATAAGTAATGTCAAAACTTCGCTTTTCGCCGCCAAAGGGCATGATTGTATTGAGCTGGTTGGTATCTACATCATTACTAAACTCAACAAAAGCGCAGAAGCTGTAACCCTTAGCCAGTGAAATATATTCCTGCTGGTAAAAAGCCCCGGTATCGTCCTGCTGTTCTATGCGTTTGGCTTTATTGATGCCAATATGGTTTTTAGATTCAAAAATCTTTTTCTTAGTTATGGTTTCGCATCTGGTTTCGCCTATGATTTCTTTTGTTGCAAGGTTAAGCCAGCAATTCGTTAAGCCTTTTTTTGCATCATAACCATTTACCTGGATTGTTTTGTTTTGCCATTTCCCATTTCTGAAAGAATAGCCTGAGCTTTCAAATGACATTTGTACCGGGGTAAAGGCATCATTCATATCTGCCTTTATAACTGCCGGACATCGTACCAAAAACTGGTTTTCGTTATTGATAAGGAATAAGGGAGAAATGGATGTAAGCGATTCCCATTGCGGAACAGAAGCGCCATTAAAACTTTCAGCGCCTATACCATATCCCGCTAAAAATAATTGATGCCTTATTAATCCGGCGAGGCCTGTTTGCTGCGGTAATAAATTTGACGTTACATGAAAATTTTTTATGCCTTTGGCTCCGCTGTCAAAGGTTTCTTCTCCGCCAAAGAAATAATAATCAAGGGGCCGCAGTTTTATTAACTTAGTCATGGTCTTCCTGGTTAAAAAATTGAATAAATCGCAAGCAGGCAAATAACTGGTCTATTGACCGGGCAGCTAGTACTACATTTGTAACGGGGGCTTCGGAAATAGCAGCGCTTGCTAAAGCTTCCGTATAAAACAAGGAGAAAAGTGTACGGGCATCTTCCAGAACCGTCTTGTATTTGCCTGTGTGCCCGGCTTCATTAAACTGGTTTTTAAATAGGTATTCCAGCCGTCCGTTTATTACTGCATCCGTCAATAACAGCTTTAATCCTTCCAGCTTGTACATCAGCCCGGCTAAGAAGGCATCGTCATTAAACTTTACATATTTAGAAAGCATGATAACAAATTTTTTGTAAGCTTCCTTTTTACCAAAAGTGGCTGTTACGGTTTGCCCGCTGTGTTTTCTAAGTGAAAAAGAAACAGCATTTTTTCCGGGGTGGTTCTTTGCATGGTGGTTTAAGGCAGTATCTGCGGCGCCCAGTATTTCATCCATCGGGTATTTGTAATAGCAAATGGAAATACCGTATGACATGGTAGGCATGTAAACCCCATTGACAAGGGAAGAAAAAGCATCAGATGGAAATTTACTGTCCAGTTTATCAATCAACTCAAATAAATTGGCGACGGATTGCTCTTTGGTTTCTGAATTTGCGTTTGCAAGCGGCAGTGTAAACAACAAATCGTCGCCACCTGCGTATATGGGTACACCACCATATTTATGGATTATTTTCACAGCGTCACCTGCAAAGCCCGAAAGCAAATCAGAGAATATTTTTATTTTATCAGCGTTATTTCCAATTTTTCCGAGTGTGGAGCCCATATAATCACCGTCTGCCTTGATAAAGGCGATATACCTATGGCGAAATTTAAATAGGTTTCCGAACTTCTTTTTTAGTTTGGGGATTATAACATCCTGCTCTTCCTGTTCGGCTTTATTGTAATCGGCCCGGTTGCTGCTGATAAGATCACAAACCCTTGTATTTACCGGCTCTGTAACGATCTTCGTATAATCGGTTTGGTTCAGGGGTTTTAAATCCCGTGTAGCTATTTCAATTAAAGAGGGCAGCCTCCGAAAGGTTTTATTATCGCAGAGGTAATCTTCAAAAATACTTTGCTGGTTTTGTTGATGCCCATCCTTATACATCTTCTGTATAACACTTACAAACTCTTCAATGATTTCCTGTGAAGGGTTATGGATGAACTCTTCTAACTCCAGGTCATCCAGGGCTTTGTTTGCCGCCAGTATTTGACTATTATTTGCAGCAGGGGCGCTTAATAAATGCCCATAGCAATACGCATAGTCCAGTATTTGATTCTCCGGAATTCCCCATTTTCTTGCAAGATTTTTGACCGCTGTTTTCCATACGCTGATCAATTCTTTTTTCTTCTCAGAGTCGTTAATGGACCAAAAAGCCCTGTCCGGGTAAATACCGGCGCCAAACCGGTGCGATGTATCCGGGAGCAATGTTGGAGAAACCGGGTTGCCAAAATGGGCATGGGCTTCTTTCAGTATTTCCCGCATCAGCGCAGAAAAGAAATAGCTGGATGCCCAAATTTCCCGAACACTCCGGGCTTGCTTCAGTGTTTTGTAAACCGGGCCGATGGTGATGGAGAGGTTATGGTTGGGCATTATTAAATTTTGAAATGTTGTTAAATATTTCTCTTAATATTTGATAATTACCAATGTTGTTGTAGTTGTCCATATCATTTTGCAGCATTTGATTCACTGACATATATTCCGGTCTATTATTTACATCCAGCGCACCTGTATCTGCCAGAAAATAGCTATCAAGATTAAATTGAGCAGGATTACATAAAAAGTCAAAAAAATCATGAAAATCAAAACTCACAGGTGTGGGTATACTACAAGCAGCATTTATCGTAACAGTTTTTCTAATGATTGAGTTATTATCAGTCAATTCCTCTGCATGGAAATAGATTATATAGCCTTGTTGGGTCAATATAGGTTTAAAAAATATAGGGGATTTAAAACGCTCCACATCTGTGATCTGTTTTTCAATTTCAAAATTCCATTTAGCCTCCCATTTTTCTGTTGTAGCAAGGCCAAACAAGTCCTTAATGAGCAAATCGGATGAACCGGAGAAGCCAAGAGGTGAATTATTATAAGCAGGCTTACCTGAATGACGTCCTGACTGTATTGTATAAAAAGGATGAGCAGCAAGAAACTGATCTTTTATTTTTTTCTTTTCCCATTTCAAATTAATTTCTACAAATCGTTTAAAGTATATCCAGAATAATGACTTTAAGTAATGCTGGTTTGCCCCGAAACATTGGTTTATTCCCGAACGCATTGCCTTGTAAAAAATCTCCATTTTTTTGAGCATATTAAGCGCCGTACGGATAGCAGTATTACCAACAGCAGCCAAAGGAAAAGAATAAGGAAGAAAATAAACTGCATCCTGGTTTTGATCATTGATGATTTCATTGGGTTCTATATACAAGGGATCATCTGTATGAATGTAATATGATCCATAGCCCTTTGACTGCCTGGTTCCGAAATTATGTGAAAGGAAAAAGGAATGAATTACTGATTCTATATAATTGATCAAGGTTTCGCCTTCAATAGTTATAGAATTAAACGTAAAAATTGAAATAGTGATGGGAGAATCAGTTTGTGAAATTGCTTTAGGATTCGCCTCATACACTGGCCCCATATTTCCGAAAAAAAATGGAGGCCTGTTTCCAGCACCTTCTGGAATTACCTCATTCATTATATCTTTTGCAGATATTTTTAATTTGTAATCAAGAGAGTTTTGGTTTTCATTTTTTTTAAACCATCTGCCGTACACACTTTTTGCATTCACCAACCCGCCCATAAGCGAAATGATGTACCTATCCAGCTTCGGTTTCACCTCCGTAGCCCTTAGCGTAGCCCCGTCCTGGTCGTGCTGGAAATGGATAATGGGGGTGTGTTGCTTTAATGTAAATGAAAGGGTGTGCATGGTTATTTTTTTCGTTTTTTGTTAGTCCATCTGTATGCCATTATAACTAAAGAAAGCAGGATAGGAATTCCGATAATCGGTATCAATGCTTTCCAAAATTCAGGTATCATCCTCTGCCCGAAAATTTTTGCATCTTCCGGAATAAAATTTATACCCAGTATGCCGGCAATCAAAGAAGCCAGTATGAGCGGCAGACCTACCTTGTTCAGCATTTCACTTCGCCTGGACATCTGGTACTGCTTCACCATTTCTGCATAGTTGTGCAGTTCCTGTATTTCACCATCCAGGTCTTTTACATCATCGGCTATCCGCATCACTTTATGAAACTGGTTGTATATCTCAATACCCTGTATCTGGCTGGTTATTTCCCGGAAATAAATTTTATTGATAAACTCTATATAATTCAGGTACAATTCTTTTATCCGGTCAAGGGCCTTGCCATCGGATTGAGCTTTGGCCAGGTCGGCAAGCCCGGTAACTTCGGCCGAGAATTTTACTACAGATGCCCGCTGTACCAGGGCCAGCACCGCTAACTGGTAATATATCGTATTCATGTGCACATCAATCCTGGGCAAATCATTTTTATCAAAAAAAGAAGCATCTGACGACAGGCAAACAAAAGAATCACGGCTCATACCATACAAGGTGCCGTATTTGCTCCAGCGTTCGTAGGTATGCTCTGCAAGTTGTTTTTTCAACATAGTATCGTTGGCTATGCTGCCACCGGCCGTTTTATCGCCAAAAATGAATGAGTACCACCAGGGGTCGCATTGATAACATTTGCCTGTATTGTTGGCAAATTCATTGTTGCCGTACCAGCAGAGAAAGAACATACGATCATCCATTACCCGTGTAAAAAACAGTTTATCTTCTTTTAATTCATCTTCATCCATATTGAAAATCACCTGTTGGCTAAAAAGCCTGCTGATATAATCCGGGGGTAAAAATGTTTTTTGAAAAGAAAGATTATCCAGCTTATCATAAATGCTGAAATCTTCCTCCAGACCGCCAACCTCAATTTTATCGGCGAGGAAGATCCGCTTGGTGTCCCATGTCCTGTTTTCTCCCATAAACTGGGGATATATACGCCTGCCCAGTTCATTAATAAGTAAAATGGTTTCCGGAGAATTTTGCTGGGAGTTGTTATTGGCAAGGTTGTAAGACAATACCCCGATACCTGTGTTGTAGAGGTGAAGAGTGATGCCCTCTATTTGCAAGGAGATTTTTTTTTGAACATAATTGGTTTTGTCCTTATTATCAGCATCGTCGGGTAGGCCGGGTTTTTTTTGGTAAAAGAAAATTTTGAATTCCGTATTAACAAGTTTTGCCGGATCATATTCAAAATAATTCATTACCGGATCACTGTAGTCTTTTTCAAAATCATATATCGCCCGCCTTACAAACTCATGAAAATAGGTTAACTCATTGTATTGTTCATGATGGATTATACCTGAAATCTTTTTTTGCTGCCAGGCAGGGGTTAACTTTATAATACCGGCAGCAGTTTGAAGCTCGGTACGTTCATCAAATGAATATTTTTCTTCTTTTTTTTCGCTTTTCTTAAAACCCTTGCGTAAAAGGTCCCACCTGAATGGAAACAGGAAGTGATGATAGCTGTATGTTGTTTTCTCCATACTCATACGGTATCGTAATTCATCAGTTTATTATAACAGAGCCGGGATATATGTGCATCGTACAGGGCATTGTGTTTTTTCCCTTTCAGTCGGGTTTTGTCGCCGACGGCAAATTCTTCCCGGTTTCGGTCGGCATCGCCGGTCCTCAGTTCAAATAGCGTCGCCAGGTCCATACACATATAATGGATAGTGCCGGGTATGTTGAGGGCGCCGCCAAATAACTGGCAGAAGAATACCCAGTCGTAATGGGGACAGTCTGCCCATACCTGCAGGCTGCTTTTATCATTTCCAAACTGTGCCAGCCATACCCGTAGCGCCCCGGTTATTTCTGCTTTAGTCCCTTTAACATGCATCCGGGAAAGGTTTTGCCAGTCCTGGTTTGAATCATCCAGGAAGAAATTTGTCAGCACTTCACGGGCTACCCATTCATTTATTTCCTGTGGGGGATAATCTGAAAATTCTGCATAAAATTCTTCCCCGCTTTCAGCTATCATTGCCAGGGAAAGTAAACCGGCCTGCTGGTGCAGCCCTGTGAATTCCGTATCTAAAAAAATCTTTTTCATTTCCTGTTTAGCTATGTGTAAAATGTTTATTGTAATAGTTATGTAAAAGCCATACACTGCCCCCGAAACATTCTCTGTTTCATTTTGCTACAACCAGAACCTGTATAAGTAATCAGAGGATGGATTGCAGGAGGGGATATTCTAAAGTAAAAAAAAAATTGATACGAAAAATTGATTTTTGAAGG
>Ga0137829_10791990_pt1 | contig 10329 bp, 9 predicted proteins | sample OV2TP2_FD_97737 | JGI IMG/M metagenome (GOLD analysis project Ga0137829, IMG submission 97737) | reverse complement strand
GCATTTGGCTATTTGATATTTTATTAGGTGAATTAGGTGAATTAGACAATTAGGTGAATTTTCAAGCTGGTGAATTAGGTGAATTAAACACTAAGCTACCGCTAACATAACTACTCCAATTATTATTAATCCCGCTCCCACAGCCTTTACAATAATATCCTGTAAGCTCATTTCTTCCTTTATAATTTTCGGATATTTTCTTGTTAAAAATATTGCCATGAGAAACACCAGGGCAAACTGCACTCCTTGAAGTGCGTTTATAAGAGCTATTTCTCCGAAACGCGCAGTAGAGATTGCAAGATGCAATAAAAGAGCGGCCACTCCTCCTGCGGCATTCTTTGCGACAAATATCTTTCCGATCTTGGGGGATAGCGACTTTTTATGCTTAAAAAGCATTTTTCGAACACTTGGCGAGAGTAGAAATAATAGCGCGAATAATGCCCCGCCAATCTTAATAAAAATAAACGCGCTGATAAAAGACTGAGTGTCAAACAAAAATTTTGCTATGGTGAAATATAGTCCAAATAAAAAAGATGACGCCAGCACAAGGCCAAGTTTTTCGAGATTGTAAACCAGCTTTGATAATCTCTCAAAAATAATTATGAGACTCCCTCCCATAAGAAGCAAAAAGGCGATAAATTGGGCGGGGTTGGGCGCGTTTCCGGTTCCTATATATACAAAAAGCAATGTGAAAAACGGGGTTAATCCGCCAAGCGAAATTCCCACCCGGGAAACCTCGCCTATTCTTAGCGCTGAAAAAAACAAAAACAGAGCCACTATGAATATTATTCCCGCCAAAATTCCAAAAAAAATAATTATGGGACTAGGGATATCAAACCCGAAAGGAACCAATGCAAAAGCAAAAAAGCCTAATACTCCCGTATAAAACGCGTACACTCGTGCATCTTTGATGGGCCGAGCGAGAAGATATTTATCGGTGATAGTTGCTCCGGCGAAGAGTGTGTACGCGAGTAAAGATAAAATTAACCACATTTTATTTTTTTAAACTCTGGCGCACTTTGTACATAGCGTACCAAAATGGTTGAAAAACATAATCATACGATCCTATATAATTAATCTCTTTCCCCCCGAAACCCCGTTTAAATCGCGTTACTCCGGGCCATTTTTTTTCGTCTATGCCCCATAAATCATACTCGGTAAAACCATGATCTCTCGCATACTTTATTACCTCCCAATGCAGTAAATATGGCGCCATAAAGTTACGATATTCATAATCAGATGCGCCGTGAAGATATGTCGCGCGCTCGCCGTGGAATATAACAATATTCGCGGCAATGATTTTATTTTGATATTCTGCCGCAAATAATTTTACGTTGGGCATGTCCAGTAGTCTTTTATAGTAATCCCTGCTATGCGTATTAAACTCATCCCGTTCCGCCGTTTTTTGTAATAATTCCCAAAAAGTGTTTGAAAATTGAAAATTGAAAATTGAAAATTTTACGCCATGCCTTCCAGCTAATCCTATATTATACCTCGTTTTACTATGCATTCCCGCAAGAATCTGCTCTTCCGACTCTGTTATATCAAGTATTATAGTCCTCTGCGGCTGAACCTCTTTTTTTGATTTTTTGAAACCGGCCCCGAGCAATTCATTTGCCAAATTTGGATAATCGCTCCCCACTTCGCCGAGGCTTCGCGGGGCAAGCATCGGCTCAAGCTTAAAAAATATCGCATTTTCTTGCTTCGCAAGCCTACTAATCTCTTTAATAAAATTTTGGAAATTGAAAATTGAAAATTGAAAATTTATGCCTCCGGCATACAAATAGCTTTTCCCAAAACCAAGGGGCATCTTTATAACAAGAACCCCGTCAACACGCCAAACCTTCCTTCCTACTGATTTCTGAAACTCCTCCCATCCCTGGGATTGTAAAAAATGACTTATTTTTGCTTGATCTTCTTTATTTGTAAGTCCTTGCATATCTTATTTGCTAAAAAATCATTAATCTCCCTGTGTCTGGGGACTGTTGATGTATATCTGTTTTCGGGGTTTAAAAATACACTATGCTTTCTGCCTTCTCTAATCAAAAAGCATCCCTGATCCGTGAGATGCGTTGTTAATTGACGTCTCTTCATGAAAGTTAAAGTTACCGAGAAGCCATAATTGGCTCTCTAACATAGCTTCCCTGCTTGAATTCTTTCCGAGAAATCGCTCTATTTACCCTAAGGATTAACTCGAGCGCTTCCTGTAAGTTCTCTCGCGCCTCTTTTAATGTCCTGCCTTGCGTATTCGCCCCAGGCACTTCTTCAACCCATGCCACATACCAATTATCTATTTTTTTGTATACTGCGTTAAATCGCATATTCATATAGTAACAAAAACTACGCACAAGTCCATATTGAGCAGCCGGCTTTTACTTCCCCAGAATTTTCAACGCCTCTTTTACTTTATTTTCCACGCCTTTTACATTTTCCGGTACTTCTCGGAAAGCGGACTGTGCTTGGGATCGGCTATAGCCAAGCCCGACTAGCGCTTCTATCACATCTCCCCCCTCCCGCAAGCTTTCTCCATCAGATCCGCTCGTCACCTCGGGAAGTTTGCCCTTTAGTTCAATAATTATACGCTGCGCGGTTTTTGGGCCTATGCCTGATACTTTGGTCAAAACGGACATGTCGCCGGAGACAATTCCCTTTTTTAATAAATCTAGCGGCGCGGCTTGTATAATACCCATGCCGCTTTTGGGACCGATGCCTGAAATGCTAATTAACATTTCAAAAAAATCCCGCTCATCGCGAGTTTTAAAGCCGTATAAATCCATGATGTTCTCCCTAACGTGCAGATGCGTAAAAATATTTGCCCTCTCTCCAATAGAATAAGCTCCAAGCGTACGCCGCGGACAGAAAACTTTATATCCAATATCATCGCAAAAAATTTCAAGAAAAACCTCTCCTATATACTTTATTTCTCCTTCTAAAGATGTTATCATAAAACAAGTACATTGTAGCCTACAAATAGTTTTGGGGGAAGATACTGATATGCTGTGCGACAGAAATGGTTACCTGGATGGAACTGTCTACGAGATTATTGAAATAATAGGCGGGCATGCTAGCTCGCCCGACCAAAGAGGAATCATACTGTGTCCTGTCGCGAAAGAAACTAATCTTTCGGGTCTATTTTTAATTAAATCTGACCGCGGTACCTATCTGTTAATAACAGACCAAGACGAATTCCTTGATGGCATAGAATTTATATTTGGTATCTTTGTCCCTCAGGGCTTTGATATAGACCTTGCGCTTGAAGAAATAAAAGATGACTTTGGCAAATTGAGTACATTTGTCGAAGATGCAAACTCACATTGCTGCAATCGGTATCTTTTCGAATGTCTTGCTGAAGACCCTGATTCTTTCCCTAGGCTTGATTATGAAGATATATTGGTAGACCTTAATTAGTTAATTTTATAAAAAAAACTAAAAGCCCTCCGACTATAGTCGGGGGCTTGTTTTATTTATCCTGAGCGAATTCAAGGATTTCATTCGCGTAATGGCAAGCCGCGAAATGATCCGGTTCGTATTCTATAAACTCTGGCTCTTTATCCGCGCAAAGCTCCGTAGCAAATGGGCAGCGCGTGCGGAACCTGCACCCCGAAGGAACTTCAAGCGGTGAAGGAATTTCTCCTTTCAATACGATACGCTTCTTTTCTCTTGCTCTTTTTGGATCCGGTATGGGCACTGCTGAAATTAACGCCTTGGTGTATGGGTGAAGCGGATTTTCAACTATTTCCCTTGCCGGTCCCATTTCTACTATTTTTCCAAGATACATAACCGCAATTCTGTTTGCTATATCTTTTACAAGAGCTATATCATGCGAAATCATAATACACGTAAGCGACAACTTGCTCTTTAAATCAAGTAAAAGATCTATAACTTCTTTCTGCACTGATACATCAAGCGATGCCACCGGCTCGTCCATTATAAGAATTTTAGGCTCGGAGGCAAGCGCTCTTGCTATGGCAATGCGCTGACGCTGTCCGCTTGAAAACTGCGAGGGAAATCTGCGTATAGACTCGGGGTCAATTCCCACAAGATTAAAAAGTTCTTTTGCCTTGCTTTCACATTCATACACGTTAATCAATTTTTGAATCAGAGGCCCCTCAACCACCAAATCACCAGCCGATCTCCTGGGGTTAAGCGCGTCTTGAGCTTCCTGGAATACAATTTGCGCGTTCTTCCGCAAATCTTTAATCTCGTTGCCGTAAGCTATATTTACAGCGCCGTCTCTTACAATATCGCCATTGGGAACAAGCCGCAATATCAAACGAGCAAGGGTTGTTTTACCGCATCCGGATTCTCCAACTATGCCTAATGTTTCACCCTCGCGAACCCGAAAACTTACACCATCAACCGCGCGTACTTTGCCTGTTATCTTTTTTAAAGGCCCCAATCCGCGAGATACAAGAAAGTGCAGTGAAAGATTGTCCGCCTCTAATACCCCTGGCGCATCTTCCTTTATACGACTGGCTAAGTCCCGAAACCGATCTAACCTCGGCACTGCCTCAAGAAGATTTCTTGAGTAAGGATTTTTGGGATTTTTAAAAAATTCTTCTACTTCTCTCTCTTCTACAATCTCCCCGCGGCGCATTATGAGAATTCTGTCTGCGTATTCCGCCACAAGCGCCAAGTTGTGGGTTATAAATAACATCCCCATATTTTTTTCGCGTACAATCCCCGTAATGAGTGAGAGGATTTGAGCTTGCACTGTTACATCAAGCGCTGTAGTCGGCTCGTCCGCGATGAGAAGTCCTGGCGAGACCGCCAGAGCCATCATCGCTATCATTACACGCTGTTTCATCCCCCCGCTCATCTCATAGGGATAGCCCCCCAAGCGCTTCTCTGCGTCGGGAATGCCGACCCTAGCCAAGAGGCAGACAAGTTCCCCGCGGGTTGCGCCGGGCAAAATTTCTTTGAGCTGGCTTTCTATGTTCATTATCGGATTAAGATCAGGCTCTTGAAAAATCATACCAATTTGAGATCCTCGTATGCGCCTCATCTCCTGCTTTGAAGCTCGGAAAAGGTCTTTGCCTTTATATAGAATTTCGCCCCTGTCTATATAAGCGCCGGGCGGAAGCAGGCGCATCACGGAGAGGGCGGTTATTGTCTTTCCGCTTCCGCTCTCTCCTACAAGGCCTACAATTTCTCCTTCTTCAACCGAAAAACTAACATTTTTCACAACTTTTACGAACTCTTCTCTTGTCTTGAAACAAGTATCTAGACCCTTCACTTCTAGAAGCGCCATGACTTACCAATCCTTGCGCGGGGGTCGAGAATTCCTATTGCTATATCCGCGACTCGGCGCATGATAAGCGCGATTATTGCAATCATAATAGATCCCGCTAAAATTACGTTGTAATCAAGTGAGCGAAGCGATTCAAGCATTAAGCGCCCCGTGGCCTGGATGCCGTATTCTATCTCTACGAACAAAAATCCCGTGATAAATATAATGGGAAGATCTACCAGCAAAGGATATAAAATGGGATGCGCGGCATTTGGCAAAACGTGCCTTAGAAGAACCCTCTTTTCCGAAAGCCCTTTCGCGTAGGCAGTGCGAATGTATCCCTCGTTTATCACATGAAGAGCGTTCGCCCTCGTAAATCGAACTCCGCTTGCAAGACCGGGCAAAACAAGCACGGTAAGAGGAATTGAGGTGTTTAACGAAAATAACCCGCCCCATCCGCTTATGGGTAGCCATGCCAGCGTAACAGCGAAAATCAGGATCAGAAACTGCACAAATAGAATCGGGTGAATTGAGCTAAACACCATTAAAACCCCAATTAAAGCCGGATCCTTCCATGTTCCGGACCAACGCGCGGCAAGAAGTCCCATAATTATACCAAGCGGGAATCCAATTATAAATGCCGCGAAAGACAGCTGCACGGATTTCCATAGCGCCGGCTTCAGTAGATCCCATACGCTTTTTTGATCATATTCAAGACTATAACCAAAGTCTCCTCTCACAAAGCCCCACATGTAATCGCCGTACTGTGTAAGTATGTTCCTGTCCCATCCAAGCTCATGTCTGATCTGATCTAATGTTTTCTCCGAGCTTTTGTTAAAACGAGCCTGAAGAGCGTCGCCCGGAACAGCAGAACGAAGTAAAACAAAAATTACAAGCGATATGATGAAAACCTGAAAAATAATCCAGAAAAACTGTGATAACAGAAATTTTTGCGTATCCGACATTTCTTCACTTTCCTTCCGTAAGTATTTCTAGGGCCCGGAATATATTTTCATCATTGTCTGCGCTAAATCCTCTTACCGGTTGCTCCACTACTACGTTCGGCAGCAACCCGCCTTTTTCTGTCTCATACAAAGGCTCGATAAACCTTCCGTTGGGAGTTTCCCAAAGTCTTATCGCGATATACAATGCTCCATATTCGCCTTTTTTTAAGAGAAAATGCATATTTACTGTGCCTTTGCCCCCGGTCCGCTCTCCCACCAATACAGCGCGGCCGTGATCCTGAAGAGCTCCCGAAAACAGTTCGGCGGCAGAATATGAATGTTGGTTTACAAGCAAAACAATGGACAACTCTCTCGGAACCAAATTTGGAATAAAGTAAAGACCCGTTTCTTTATCATACGCCGCTTCGGGGGGATTGCGATGAACGCTACGATCGCCTTCTGCGTTTCTCTCGTTAAAAATCACGGCATTCGGCTCTAGAAAATACCCCGTTGTGGAAATACCGCTTGAAACTAGTCCGCCGGGATTGTTGCGTAAATCTATAATGAGGCCGGTTACATTTTCCCACGGCATATTTGCGAGAACATGGTAAAAATCCTTGGCCGGCTGCAGCTCAAAACTATCAAGTTTTATATAGGCAATTTCCGGAACTTCTTTTCCATCTCGGGTCTTCAAAGGAAAACTGTACGACAACTCTTTCCCGCTGCTTCCCCGGCCATCATCCCATTCAACATGGGGCCAGGAGTGGACTTGCTCTATTTTAACTTCGCCCCTTGGAACAATAAACTCTATTTCCTTTCCATCTCTTTCAATGGTTAACTTAACCTTGCTCCCCTTTTTCCCCTTTATATTCTCTACAATCTGCCATACCAGGCACCCCGCGACAGACTTGCCGTCGACTTCCAGCAGCACATCATATCTCTTTATGCCGGCCAATTCAGCCGGGTTGCCCTCTCCTATGGGAGACAACTCCCACTCGTTGTTTTCGTTTGTTCGTATACTCGATCCTATGCCGTAATAAGTTCCTGTATAAGAAGTAACGCTTTCAACCATGCTAGGTGTTATATAAACCGCAAAAGGGTCGCCCATAGCCCTAATGAATCCTTCGTTCGTCGCCTGAAATAGCTTAAACTTTTGCTCGGGATCTCTATATTGGCTGTATTTAGGGTCTTGCAAAAAACGGTCGAGCGCTTCGTTCAAAAAGCCGTAATCAACCGGTTCACCGCTCTCAACCGCCTTTTTAACAGCCTCTTCCCGCATTTCTGTAAACCATTCCGGCACATTAGAAAGCGGCACGTTTAGTTTATTCAAGAAAGCGGTACTCACGTTACGCGCGAGAGATTCTTCGTCTTTCCCAAGATCAAGCATCTTCCACGATACAGAATTTTGTTCAAGGACAACCCTTGTATCGGTGTTTAAAATTCTAAAATCGATGTCTTCTATCTGTTCGGGCTTACAAAGCAATTCTACTTCTTGTTCTGTTTCTCTATCCTCAATTTTGTTTGCACCTCCGCACGCAACAATAAATATCGCTGCAAAAAACACTGCCATTCCATACAATAATTTCACCGCGTTCCCTCCTTTGTCTCTTTTCGGTTCTCTTTTATTTTGTTCTCAAAGAACCAACGACCCTGTTTTTTACTATAGATAGCCAGTTACGTCAAGGTTACAAAACAAAAAATCGTACCATTTAAACAATGATACGATTTTAATGCTTATTTTATTCAACTATATCTATGAATCTAAAAATCGGAATTACCATGGGGGCGGGGTAGTAGCCCGACACATGAGGTTTTATCGCGATACTGTTTCTGCTGTGAACCAGAGGAATCCATGGTACATCATTTATAGCAATTCTTTGAGCCTCTTGGTACAGCGCGATGCGCTTTTCTAAATCCTGCTCGATTCTTGCTTCTTCAAGCAATCTATCGAATTCCGGATTATAATAACGAGCATGGTTATTGGCATAGTCCCGTTCGCACCTTTCTTTGCCGGTTATCGGATCGGTAATACGATTGCAGTATAGCTTTAAATCAAGAAAGTCTTCGGGGTCCGGATAATCCGCGACCCATCCCGCGATGGCTATTTCATAATCTCCGCCAGTAACTCGATTTTGATAAACTCCGCCTGTCGCTGGCTCATCAACTATTATGCTTATGCCGAGGGGCTTTTCTATATGCTTCCTCCACATGCCAAGAATTGCTTCGCTAAAAGAGCCTGCCTCCGGTCCGGATCCCCCGCGAATAAATTCTACGCTCTTGAGCTCTTCCGTTCCCCAATAACGCGATCCCTTCAAAAGCTCTTCTGCTCCTTTTGGATCAAAAGGAATGCCTCTCAAATCCTGATCGTATCCTGTGATTCCCGGAGGAATAATACTTTCTGCGGGAGTAAACAATCCTTCTCCTATCACGTTAAGCTCTTCTGTGTCCAATGCCATTGCGAAAGCTCTTCTCACGTCCGGATCGTCGAACGGAGGTTTTTCTGTGTTAAATACGACATACCAAATATCAAACAATGGTCCCGACCTGTACTGCTTCGCGAATTCGGGATCGTATTTTTCGTGCTCGGGCTTCGTCCTTGGCAGATAATCTGTTCCCACTCCGGTTATGTCCACCTCTCCCGCGTCATAGGCAAAAATAGTGCTCTGCCCGCCTTGGTGATTAAATACTATTTTATCAAGATACGGCCTTCCCAAATAAAAATTACTGTTTGCCGCAAGAACGGTTTCTTCGTTCCCGGGAACAGCGCTAAACGGGCCTGTTCCGTTGGGGGGATCTGTCCAGTCTTCCTTTTGAACTTCGCCTGTTATGGGATCTATTATTTTGTCTTTATCAATAACAAACGCTGTAGGGTAAGTAAGTTTCCAGAGGAAGTAACTTTTTGGAGCATCGATCGTAATGCGGAGCGTATAATCGCCAAGGACTTCCACTCCACTCACTTCTTCTACCCCCTCCTTATTAAACATACGCTCTCGCACGCCAACTATATCGGAAAGATACAAGTCGGCATTAGGAATTGTAAAGACCGAAAATCTATCCGGCCAATTTCCAGACGCGGCCCTCTCGAAAGAGAACTTGAAGTCATGAGCTGTCATATGCTTTCCGTTGTGGAAAAATACATTCCTGCGTAACTCAAATGTATAAGAAACAGTCCCGTCGGAATTATACTTCGATTCAGGAACTTCCTTCGCGATGTCCGGGGCAAGAGCTATGGCCATGCTATCCTGCTCTCTAAGATACGTCTTTGCCCATTTTTGCCACAAAGAGGGCATTTGTTCCATGACCTCTCCCGTCAACATGGGTAAACCGTGATGGTCTTTTGCGTATAACTCCGCCTCCTGTTTTGGAACAAGAACTAATGTAAGCAGGCCGCTGTATATTTCATCGATAAATCTCGCGCATCCAACATCATTGCATTGCTGCGGATCAAGAGTACGGGGCTTTGGAGAATTAGTTCTAAAAACTTTCTCCCCTGTTATGGCCCTAATCATTGAGTCCGGAGCAGGCGAGTCTTCCCCTCCGGCACATGCCAATATCAGAGCGCTTAAGCCAATCAATAAGATCACAAATATTTTCATATCTATTCACCTTCCTTTGATTCAACTATTGATACCAGGGCGTCACCCAACATCCACGACATAAACAATACAGACGTCACAATAACCGCCGGGGGGATAAAAAGATACAAATGGTTCTGAAGGTCCGCGATAGTAAGGCTGTAAAACATAATTCCGAACGAAGGATTTGGGGATTTAATCCCAAGCCCCAAGTATGAAAGTCCTATCTCTGCTCCTATGGATATCGCAAGAAGCGACGACAATCCCAGGGCTATAAGGCCCATGAGATTAGGCAGAATGTGCCAAAACATAATTCGCGCGTCAGAAGCGCCCAGCGCCCTCGCCGACTCCACGAATCCGGATTCGCGCAAAACCGATATTCGTGAACGCAAGACAAATACTGACCCAACCCATGATATAAGTGAAACAACTATAAATAGCAAAAATATTTCGGCTATTCCGCTTCTGGCAACCCACTCCCAATGAATGACCTCCGCTGTTTTTGCGACAAAATCTTTATATCCGGGGCCCACAGATGCCGTAATCACAATAAGTAGAATCAGCGTCGGAACGCCTGAAA
>Ga0137829_10674779_pt1 | contig 10342 bp, 7 predicted proteins | sample OV2TP2_FD_97737 | JGI IMG/M metagenome (GOLD analysis project Ga0137829, IMG submission 97737) | reverse complement strand
GTGTTAGCGGCGCACGCGATGCAATCGCGACGCATCGGATCAGAAACTGGCTCGTCAGGCTGCGTAAGTCATTGCCCCGCAGAACCATGTCGCCGGCGCGAACGCTGCGCAGGCTCGGGCTCCGTCCCTATCGCCAGGTCTCCTTTTCCCTCGCGGACGGCACGACGGTCACACGTGAGGTCGGCGGCGCCTACTTCGAGATCAACGGCCGGCTGGGCCCGGCGCCGGTGATCTTCGGCGAGGAAGGCGACAAGCCCTTGCTGGGCGCGACGACGCTGGAGAGCCTGGGCTTGGTGTTGGATCCCTTCAAGCGGCGTCTGATCCCGATGCAGATGCTGCTCGCATGCGGGTCAGGGTGCCTCATCCTCCCGCCACGGCGTAGGGGCGTGGAGGACCGCACGAGTCTACTTCTCGCCGGCTGACCGAAGCTGTGCTACCTTCATCACGCCGCAGGCGGCAACAGGACGTCCACCCTCTGCAGTGGGAGGCGATTTCGATGAAACCAACACACCTGCGCGATCCGTTCTATGGGAGATTGAGAACGGCGCTTGCTTTCACCGCTGGTGCCGCACTGCTCTGGGGCGGCGGGCAAGGGTCCGCTCAACAGCCGGCACAGCCCCAGCGCCAAGGGGGTCCCGCCGCCGGCCAGCCGGCGGCTGTCGCGAGCAGCGTCACCAAGCAGCAGTTCGATCAGTGGATGACGCAGTTGTCGAACTGGGGGCGGTGGGGCAAAGACGACGAGCTGGGTGCACTCAATCTGATTACGGCGGAGAAGCGCCGGCAGGCCGCAGCTCTTGTGAAGGCGGGCACCGTTGTCTCGCTCGCCCATCCGATCGCGCAGGACAAGCCGGCCAGCTCGCCTCAGCCGCGGCCCGTCAACCGCGCGGGCGCGGGCGCGAGCGTCTTCCTGATCGACGGCGACTACCTCTTCGAGCGGCAGGAAATCGAGTACCACGGTGGCAGGCTCTCGCATTTCGACGCTCTCTGTCACGTCTCGTACAACGGCAAGATCTACAACGGTCTCAACTTCAAGGAGGTGGTGACGACCGGCGGAGGCTGCTCGAAGCTGACCGTCAACTCCGCGAAGGACGGCCTGGTGACCCGCGGCGTGCTGCTCGACATACCGGGGACGCGCGTGCGACGCGAGGATGTCGAGGCCTGGGAGAAGCGCACCGGGATCAGAATCTCCGCAGGTGACGCGCTGCTGCTGCGAACCCGGCGACCCGGCACGGCGGCCGCGGGCTTCATGAGCGCGGGCTACGAGCCGTCGCTGATTCCCTTCTTCAAGGAGCGCGACATCGCGCTCCTTGGCAGTGACACGGCTCAGGAAGGCGGCACCATTCCCGGCGTGGCCATCCCCATCCACACGTTCACGCTGGTGGCGCTCGGCATGAATCTGCTCGACAACCTCGCGCTCGACGAGCTCGCGGCCACGGCCGAGAAGCTAAAGCGCTGGGAGTTCATGCTGACCATCGCGCCCCTCCGCGTGCAGAACGGCGCCGGTTCGCCGGTGAATCCCGTCGCGGTGTTCTGAAGAGACCGCCAAGGTAAGGCAGAAAGGCAGGAAGGCAGGAAGGGCGCACATCGGAGGGTGATGTGAGGATCTGGCGCGTGTTGGCGCTCACGGTATTCGGCGCAGGGCTGCTGGCGGCGCAGGGCCGGCCGCAGATGATCGAGTGGCCCAGCTGGGGCGGCGACCCCGGTCACACGAAGTTCTCGGCGGCGGCGGACATCACGGCGGACAACTTCCGCGACCTCGAGCTCGCATGGACGTGGCAGACCATCGACCGGCCCATGCCCGAGCGGAACATGCGGCCCGGAGGCTTCGAGAACACGCCCATCATGGTCGACGAGGTGGTGTACGTCAGCACGTCGTTCCACAGAATCGTCGCGCTGAACGCCGAGACCGGGGCCCAGTTGTGGGTCTTCGATCCGCGCACGTACGAGGAAGGGCCGCCGCTGAGCGGTACGGGGTTGAACAGTCGCGGTGTCGCCTTCTGGCGGGGCGATAACGGCGAGCAGCGGATCTTCATCGCGGGCCGTCAGCGGATCTTCGCCGTGGATGCCAGGACCGGCGCGGCCGTCGCCTCGTTCGGCGCCGGAGGCGCCTCTGCGCTCAACGTCAACGTGGGACGCGACGTGCCGCGGCTCCACACGCAGGTGACTTCGCCGCCGGTCGTCTACAAGGACCTGGTGATCGTCGGCACGGGCGTGCCCGACCGGCTGCAGTACAGAGGAGATCCGGTCGGCACCATTCAGGCCTTCGACGTGCGGACCGGCAGGCGGGCCTGGGTGTTTCACACCATCCCTCAATCGGCGAACGACTTCGGCGCCGACACGTGGGGTAATGGGTCCTGGAAGATCGCAGGTCACGCCAATGTGTGGGCGCCGTTCTCGCTCGATGCGGAGCGTGGGCTGCTCTATGTGCCGACCACCACGCCGAGCGGCGACTACTGGGGAGGCTGGCGGCCCGGGGCGAATCTGTTCGCCGAATCGATCGTGTGTCTCGATGCGGCGACCGGACAGCGGAAGTGGCACTTCCAGGCCGTGCACCACGGCCTCTGGGACTATGACTTCGCCTCGGCGCCGACGCTTGCGACGATTCGAGTCGACGGCCGAACCATCGACGCCGTGGCGCAGGTGTCGAAGCAGGGCTTCGTTTATGTGTTCGAACGTGTCACCGGCCAGCCGGTCTGGCCTATCGAGGAGCGTCCCGTGGACACCGAGACCGACGTGCCCGGGGAGCAGCCCTATCCGACGCAGCCATTTCCAACGAGGCCGCCCGCCCTGGTGTCCCAGGGGATCTCACTCGCAGACGCGAATGACCTGACGCCGGAAATCAAGGCGCTGGCCGAAGCCGAGCTCAAGCGGTTCCGTCTGGGACCGTTGTTCACGCCGCCGAGCCTCCGCGGAACCGTGCAACGGCCGTCCCAGATCGGGGCCTCGAACTGGGGAGGCGCGGCTTTCGACGCGTCGACCGGCCTCTTGTTCGTCAAGGCCGCCGACAACTACCACGTCAGCACAGTGTGCAAGAACGACGGGCAGGACCCCTTCGTGAGCTGGGAGTACTCCAACTACTGCGGTCAGTATGGCCTGTTTGCGTCTCGCGGCTCGCAGGGGGCGCCAGCAGCGCCTCCCTCGGCGCCGCGCCGCGATCGCGCGCCCGACACGGTCGGCTACAGCGGCGAGAAGCTCGGCGGCATTCCGCTGACCAGGCGTCCCTATGCGTTTCTGGTCGCGGTCGATCTCAATCGCGGCGACATCGCGTGGAAGGTCCCCTTCGGCGAGGGCAGTCAGGCCATTCGACAACATCCGCTGCTCAAGGGCGTAGCGCTTCCCGAACGTCTCGGAACCCAAGGCAATCCAGGTCCTATTGTTACGGCCAGCGGCCTTGTTCTGATTGGCGGTGGTGATCCGTATATCTATGCGTTCGACAAGACGACCGGCCGGGAGATCGCCCGCGTGGCGACGCCGCAGCGCACCAGCGGCAACCCGATGACGTACAGGACCCGTTCGGGCAGGCAGTTCCTCGTCATTACGACCGGCGCCGGTCCTGACGGCGCGCTCGCGGCCTTCGCGCTGCCTGGCGGCCGCGCCTCGACGACAACGGCGGCGGGCTCAACGGGTGCGCAGCCGGCCGCCGAGCTGCCGGCAGCCGCGTTCGCTCGAGTGTGCCAGCCCTGCCACGGCCCCGAGGGCCGCAGCGGCATCGCCCCTCCGCTCGTGCCGATGACCCGCAGCGAAAACGAGGTGCTCGCCATCGTGCGCGAGGGAGTCGGACAGATGCCGCAGATCTCTGCGCGCGAGCTGAGCGAGGATGGGGTGCGGCAAGTGGTCGAGTATCTACGGTCGTTGGCTCGATGACGACCGCGTCAAGGGCCGGGATATACTCGTCGACATACGCGAGGGGAATTCGAACCGGTCCGGTTCGTGAACAGAGGGGGAGGTCCAATGCGCAGTCGATCACTCCCGGCGCTGGGAGCGGCGGTCCTTCTTATCGTGGCAGTCGTCGCGCTGGCCACGACTCCAATTGCCGGGCAGACGGGCAGGGGCACGAGCGGGAAGACGCCCAGAACCTCCTGGGGCGATCCGGATTTCCAGGGCATCTGGACGACCAACGAGATGCACGGCGTGCCGCTCGAGCGGCCCAAGGAGCTCGCCGGCAAGGACACGCTGACCGCGCAGGAGGCCAACGCGCGTCGCGAGCGCACCACGCAGGGCACCGTCACGGCAGAGGGCATCGGCAACTACGACCGCGCGTTTCGCGACACCGCGCTCGGCTTCACGAAGCAGAGAGTCTCCACGCAGGCCTCGCTCATCGTGGATCCGCCTGATGGCCGTCTGCCTCCGTTGACCTCCGAGGCCGAGCAGCGCCGTGCCGCCCAGCAGCCGCGCCGCGGTCAGCGACCCGCCGACTGGACCGATCTCGGCACCTGGGGCCGATGCATTACGCGCGGTGCGCTCACGATCGTGGAGCCCAGCGGGTACAACAACGGCGTCCAGATCGTGCAGGGGCCCGGGTACGTGGCCATTCAGAAAGAGATGCTCCATGAGACACGTGTGGTGCCGCTCAACGCTGGTCCCCATCTGGGATCGAATCTGAGGTCATGGGCGGGGGATGCCCGCGGCCGCTGGGAGGGAGACACGCTCGTCGTCGAGGTGACCAACTTCGACGGCAGAAGCCCGTTGTTTGGCGCGACCCGGGACGCGCGTCTGGTGGAGCGCTTCACGCGCCTCGGGCCTGACGAGCTCGAGTACAGGTACACCGTCGAGGATCCGAACACGTGGACGCGGCCCTGGACCGGCAGAATGACGATGTCGCTCGATCCCGGGCAGTACGAGCTGGTGGAGTACGCCTGCCACGAGGCGAACTACTCGATGGTCAATACGCTGAGCGCGGCCCGCGCCGAGGAGAAGGCCGAGCGGGAGGGCAAGACGAAGAAGTAGGCGGAAGGGACGGCCGCCGCCGACAAGTGGAGGAGCCAGGATGCGAAAGGTTGCGGTTGCTGCGAGCGCGGGACTTGTCGCCGCGCTGGCGGTGAGTGGACCGGCGTGGGGCCATCACGCGTTTTCCGCCGAGTTCGATGCCGCCCGGCCGGTCAAGCTCCGTGGGGTTGTCACGAAGATGGAGTGGGTGAACCCTCACTCGTGGATGCACATCAGCGTGAAGACCACTGACGGCAGGTCCGAAGCCTGGATGGTGGAGCTCGGTCCTCCGGGAGCGCTCGTCCGGCGTGGCTGGAGCAAGGCGTCGGTGCCCGCCGGGATGGAGCTTCTGGTCGAGGGCTTTCAGGCCAAGGACGGAACGCTCAAGGCGAACGGCCGCGACGTCGTGCTTCCTGATGGGCGGCGCCTGTTCGTCGGGTCCTCGGGCACAGGTGCTCCCGACGAACGGCCCGAGAAGTAGAGAGAGAATCCATTTCGTGAAAGGAAGGCTTGTGATGGGCCGATCGTTCAATGTCATTCCAGCGGGAGTGGCTGTCGCGTTCGTGTTGGCGTCGAGTCCGGCCGCCGGCCAGGCCCCGGCTGGGAGAACTCCGGGGGCAGCAGCGAAGAAGTGGACGGCGCCGCGAACCCCCTGGGGCCATCCGGACCTGCAGGGAACCTACACCAACAATACGGTCGTGCCGCTGGAACGGCCGGCCCAGTACAAGGACCAGGCGGAACTGACCGAGGCCGAGGTGGCGGCGCGGTTCAAGCAGCATCGCGACACGCTCTTCGCCACGAGGGCAGGCGACACGGGCTTCTACAACGACTTCTGGTTCGAGTGGGGGAAGGACGTCAGCCGCACGTCGCTCATCGTCGACCCGCCCGACGGGAAGCTGCCGTTCAGTCCAGAGGGCCAGGCACGCTCGAAGGAAGCATTGCGCCGGTTCTTCGCGCGGCCGGCGACCTACGAGGATCTCAACATCTTCGACCGGTGCATCACGCGCAGCCTGCCCGGGGCGATGCTGCCGGGCTTCTACAATCACTACTACCAGATTTTCCAGACGCCAGACTACGTGGTGCTCATGGTCGAGATGATTCACGACGTGCGCATCATTCCACTGAAGAGCGAGCCGCATCTCAGTCCCAACATCCGTCTGTGGATGGGCGACTCGCGAGGCCGCTGGGAGGGCGATACGCTGGTCGTCGAGACGACCAACATGACCGACAAGGTGAAGGGCAACGCGACCACCTACTTCGGCGTGGGCGCGGATCTGCGGCTGGTGGAGCGGTTCACGCGCGTCGACGAGAACACGGTCGATTACCGCTTCACGGTGGAGGGGCCAAGCTCGTTCACGAAGCCGTGGACGGCGTCGATTCCCCTGTGGCGGACCAAGGACAAGATCTTCGAGTACGCATGCCACGAGGGCAACCATGCGATGCCCAACAGCTTGAGCGGCGCCCGCGCCGAGGAGGCCGCCGAACTGGCCAAGACCAAGAAGTAACGCGACGCGAGTCGTCTGACAGCGTCGGACGAATCGCAGTCAGGATCTATCCCAACCCTGAGCCAAAGTCCCTCGCGTCTGGACGCCGTGCGCCAGTATAGCAGTGACTATCACTACTTCGTGGGAGCGACGCAACCCCGAGGCGCCGGAGCGTGCTCGGCGACAACGTGCGCCCGAGAGTGCCGTCGTTGAGAAGGGACTTGCGGCCCGCCGGTTCAGGCAGTACTGTCTTCGCGCGGGACCGCCGTTGCATCGGGCCCCATGAAGGAGGTTGCCACAATGGCGATTGGAATCTACTTCGCACCGGCCGCCATGTCGGCGGAGAAGTACGACGAGTGCATCAAGTTGTTGCGGAAGGCGGGAGCCGGTAACCCGTCGGGGCGGTCGTATCACGCGTCGTTCGGCCCGAAGGACAAACTGATGGTGTTCGACGTGTGGACGTCGCAAGCGGCATTCGACAAGTTCGGGAAGACGTTGATGCCCATCCTGCAGCAAGTCGGGATTGATCCCGGTCAGCCGAGCATCATGCCGATGCACAAGGTGATCCTGCCCGTGGCAAGAGTCGCATCGCCTCGGAAGCGCGCGAAGGTGACGTCGGCCCGCCGTCGGAAACACTAGAGCGCGCGCTCCGACAGACCGAGCCAGTCGCTGAAGGTAATGCGTAACGCCGATCTGGCTTTCGATCCACGGGTCGAGTGGATAGAAACACGCTGGGCGACCACTCAGGAGTAATGCTCGTTCGCCAAAACCAGCCGAGAGATTTGGTCGCGGTGGTTGAAGCTGCGTGTGTCGGCTGGTGGGCGACCGACAGACGACGGTGCCGGAGGTCACAGTCGCTGCCAAGACACGGTGTTTATCCCATACGGAGCGCGACCAGCGGATCCACCTTGGCCGCACGCCGCGCCGGGATGAGGCACGCGATGGCGGCGATTGCGACAATCACGATCGGCACGGCGACGAACGTCACTGCATCGTGCGAGCTGATGCCGTATAGAAACGCCGACAGCAGTCGTACGGCAGCCAGCGCAGTCCCCAACCCGACCAGCATGCCGATGCTCACAGTCCAGAGCGCCTGATGGAGGACGAGCGCGACAATATCGTGCGCCTGTGCGCCGAGGGCAGAGCGCACGCCGATCTCGCGGGTCCGCTGTGCGATGCTGAACGAAAGGACGCCGAACAGTCCGACACCGGACACGAGCAGCGCCAACATACCGAACCAGGCGAGCACGACTGCGTACAAGCGCGGCTTCTCCAGGCTCGTCATGACGCGAGCTTCCATCGTCATGACGGAGTCGAGCGCGAGCGTCGGCGCCTGCTCATGGACGAGGCTGCGTAATGTCGACACGTACATCGTTGGATCAGTGGTCGTCCGGAGCACGAGGATGGGATCGAAATTGCGCAGGCTCGATGGCAGAATCTGCTTGAGAGACGCAAAGATCTCCGGCTGCACTGGCGCCTCGAGGCTGTCCTGTCGCATGTCATCCACGACGCCGACAATCTCCGAGTCACTGTTTTCATTTGCGAAGCGGAAGCGTCCCGCGCCCGGCCCGCGTTGGGGAATGCGGACGCCCACGGCGCGGTCCCGAAGGTACTGGCGTGCGAACGTGCGATTGACCATGATGGCCGGCTGTGTCGTCGCCGTGTCGGCATCGGATAACGTCCGGCCCTCGACAAGGCGCAAACGCATCGCCGAGAAATAGTCTGAGCTGACAAGGCGCTGCAGCGCCTGCACCTCAATCTCTATGCCCGGATCGTGAGGCGAGCGCATGTTGAAGGCCACCGTGCCACCGGTCGAGACCAACGGCAGCCCGCTGCCGTACGCGGCGTGCGTCACGGCTGGCAGCGCGCGCAGACGTTCGACGAGCGTATCGAGCAACTGGCTGCGCCGCTCGGCAGGATAGCCCGGTGGCAACGGCAATCGTGCCGTGAGCACGTTCGCCGGATCGTAGCCGCGGTCCGCGTGGACCATGGCAACGAAACTGCGCGTGAGCAGCGTTGCGCCCACCAAAAGCAGGCAGGCGATCGCCACTTGGCCGACCATAATCGACGCGCGTGTCCGCGCGGCCGGTGATCGTTTGGCGCCGCTGACCGACGCGACACCGTCTTCCGACAGCGCTTCGACGAGACTGACGCGCCGAGCATGCCATGCAGGCACAAGCCCGCAGGCGAAGCTCGCGAGAACCGATACGACAAGCGTAAAGGACAACGCTCGTATGTCGAGCGCCACCTCCGCCAATCGTGGAAATCCGTCCGGCAATAGCCAGGGCAGCAGGCGCTGAAGGCCAGCCGCGAGTGCAACGCCGCTGGCTCCTCCGCACAGCCCAACAATGGCGCTCTCGATGAGCAATTGTCGGACGATTCGGTGCTGTCCTGCGCCGATAGCCGCACGTACGGCCATCTCGCGCCGCCGCACCGTCGCGCGCGCCAGCTGCAGGCTGGCGACATTGGCGGTGGCGGTGATCAGCAAGAGGGCGACGGCTGCGAGCAGTACCAGGATCGCCGGTTTAACCTCAGCCGTAATCGCCTGCTGCTCGGGCACCACGGACACATCGATGGGGCCCGCAGCACCGAACAGTGCCCTCGCCGCGAGTCCCATGTCTGGTGCGCTGCGCGCCCGCGACGTCGCTTCGGCGGCGGCCTGCTCCGGCGTGGTCCCAGGCCGCAAACGTGCAATCGCTCTGAAGATCACACCGACAAGTGCGCCGTTGCTCGCCACGACCGGTGGCACTCTCCAAGCCGTCCACGCGCGTGTCTCGAGGTCTGGAAACGCGAACTCCTGAGGCATAACGCCAACGATCGTGTAGAGCCTGTCATTCAGGTGAATGTCATGACCGACGATGTCGGAGCGTGCGCCGAACCGCTCCTGCCAGAGGCTATAGGAGAGGATCACTGCTCCTGACTGGTTGGCCGCACCTTCGTCCTCAATGAACAGACGTCCGATGTGGGGATGAACTCTCAAAATCCGAAAGAGGCTCGGCGTCGTTGGGATGATCGGCACCCGCACAGGATCGCCAGCGCCGGTCAACGTCGCCGTCTGTGTTAGCCAACCGCCGAGGTCTTCGATCATCGAGCGATCGCCGCGCCACGCGAGAAACGTGCCGTTTGACACCGTCCCAAGGACACGACCCGAGCGGCCCTCGCGTGTCTCCGTCACGCGCACGAGTTCGGCCGGATCGGACCACGGCAGCGGCTTCAGCAGCACGCCGTACGCCACGCTGAAGAGCATCGTGGTCGCCCCGATGCCGAGCGCCATGGTGAGAATCGCGACGGCAGCGGTGCCCGGCTGACGGCGGAGCAGTCGAACGCCATAGCGCACGTCCTGCATCTGGCCGGCGAACAAACCACCATCGGCGGCCGTCAACGGAATCGCCGGGGAGCGCTTCGGCGGTCGGTGAAGACCCGCGGCCTCCCGACCCCAGACATCAATGAGCTCGCCGACCCGCCGCTCAGCCTCATCAGGGTCACAACCCTCCGCGCGCAGTGCCTCGTACGCCGTCGCAGCATGCGTACTCAGCTCTTCGAGCACGTCAACGTCGCAGGCGTGGCCGTTCGCCTCAAATGTACGATGCAACCGGTCTTTCCAGTCAGGCATGACGAATCCTGGCAACGCGGTCCAATGCCATGAAGAACGTGTCCCACGTCGAGCGCTGTTTCACAAGGGCCTTTCGGCCCGCACGGGTCAACCGGTAATAGCGGCGCCGCCGCTGGCCTGCGCGTTCGACCCAGCGGCCCTCAATCAATCCTTTGGCTTCGAGGCGATAGAGGGTCGGATACAGTGAGGCGGTATGAAATGTGATGGCGCCATTAGTAGTACTTTGTCACATTCGAATGAATCCCGACGGAGATCGTTATTCGCCTGAGCGAGTGAGTGTTTTAGAGCGAGGCGCTCAGCAAATCTGAGAGGGGAGCGT
>Ga0137829_10599920_pt1 | contig 10343 bp, 14 predicted proteins | sample OV2TP2_FD_97737 | JGI IMG/M metagenome (GOLD analysis project Ga0137829, IMG submission 97737) | reverse complement strand
ACTAAAGACCTATCCGTGGATCCTAAAACGGCGGCAGGAGATTGCCTGCGGGTATAGACTTGGGCTTCGGGGACTGCCCTTTAAGCTGCCGCTTGAAAAACCAGGGCAGGTCTTTCAGGAGTTTATTATCCGGGTGCCCCAGCTCGACTGCTTCAATGCTTATATGAAAAGAAAGGGTATTGAACTTTTAATAAGGGATACAACCCCTAACTATAAACTGCCGGGACTGTATCTAGATCATTTTATCCTGCCAGTCACGGATGAGTTGGCCAGCAGTTCGGTGCGTCTGCCCACCTATCCCGAACTTAGAAACGATGAAATAATTTCAGTCATCGAAGTGATTCGTAATTTCTATGGAGCTGAAGATTTGTAAAAGATGCGTCATGAACGGCAGCGCCTCCGAGCTCGTGATTGATGCCGACGGCATCTGTAATTTTTGTCATCAGGCGCAAAAGGCGCTCCAGGAAATCGAATCACAAAAATATAAATTGCCGGAGATCATTCGGCGGATAAAAGAAGATGGCCGGGGCAAAAAGTACGACTGCCTGGTGGGTCTCTCAGGCGGCGCCGACTCTTCCACAGCCCTGCATCATCTTCTAAAGCTCCGGCTTCGGCCGCTCTGCTTCACCATTGACAACGGCTATAACGATTCCAGGGCCGACGAGAATATCATGCGCCTGGTCGAAGGTCTTAAAGTTCCTTTTTACAGATACACCATTGATCTGAAAATCTTCAGAGATTTACAGGCGGCCTTTATGAAAGCCGGTCAGATCAACATCGAAGTTCCGACCGACCATATTCTCATGGCTTCGTCACTTGAGATGGCGGCAAAGGAGGGAATAAAATGGATCATTTCCGGCGGGAATGTCAAGACAGAAAGCGTGATGCCTCAAAGCTGGGGCAGAAACGCCAGAGACCTGCCCTACTTAAAGGATGTCTATCGGAAAGAGTTTAAGCGCGAACTCAAAGGCCTCCCCATGTGCGGACTCCTGAAGTGGAACTATTATAAATGGATCCGGGGCATCAGGACTTTTTATCTTTTGGATTATCTCGATTATAACTGGCTTGAATCTAAAAAGATGCTGGCTGAAAAGTATGGCTGGAAAGACTACGGAGCCAAGCACGAGGAATCCGCCTGGACTAAATGGTTCCAGTCATTTTGGCTGTACGAAAAGTTTGGCATCGACAAGCGTCTGGCTCACCTTTCGTCTCTCATTAACTCGGGACAGCTCCAAAGGAGCGAGGCTTTGGAACAGCTGAAAGAAGCGCCGGAATATCCCAGACTCGGTCTTGAGAAACGGGCGATGAGCTATCCGAAGATTAGAGACACCGACTTTAAGAGTGATGAATGGCTCTATAAAATAATTGGTAAGTTTGTAAGGCTATGGAAATCCTAGGAGACTTCCAGACATCAGTCAGAAAAGCGCTCGAAGAAATTGATCCGACTTATGAGAGTTATCCAGGCTTGGTGGTTTGCGGTTCACATGATCCGAAAAACACGGAGCAGATAATTGAGAAAATCTACCAGGCCCGGATCGCCTGGAAGCCGATGCTGCTGATCTGCATGGGTCATCAGCTTGGAGCAATTGAGTATGCCAGGAATGTGCTCGGCATTAAGGACGCCACGAGTCAGGAATTCGGTCAGCCGGGCACTTTTGTCGTCAGAAAAAGGACTGAGCTGAAAGTTGGTTTATTTGATGGTGAAAGTTACTGGAATAATTATGAGGTGGATGATGAGATTTTGAAAAGATGGGAGCGACCGCCTCATTGTTTCAGTTCGCAGTTCCATCCTGAGTATGAAAGCTCCAGGTTCGAGCCTCATCCTTTGCTCGTAACTTTCTTAAACTATGCCAGGAGACTGGTGTTGTAGAATGTCGCCCACGATAGGAGAATTAGAAGACACCCCTCTTCAGTCTTGGGGCACGCTGGAGTATAAGCCGGAGACTGATCTTCTAAAACCTACTGTCTTTTTTGGTCTTTACAGTTTTAATGACTTCATCGCGGTATGGAAACATAAAGGACTAAAGGCGATTCTCTGGGCTGGATCGGATATTCCAAGGTTTATAAACGGCTATTGGCTGGATGAAAGCGGCAAAATGAGACTCGACAGGAGAAGTTTGGTTAAATGGATCAGCGCTAATTGTGAAAACTGGGCGGAGAATAAGTTAGAACAGCAGGAATTAAAAGAAGTGGGCATTAAAGCAAAAGTCTGTCCGTCTTTTTTGGGCGATGTGACAAAGTTTGAAGTCAGTTTTGTCCCGGGAAACAAAGTCTATACCAGTGTGAGCGGCAATAATTTTAAGCTTTACGGCTGGAATAAGATAAGTAAATTAGCAGCCAAACATAAGTCTGTTGAGTTTCATTTGTATGGCAATACTGTTAAGTGGGGAACTGATCAAAAAAATGTTATTGTGCATGGTAGGGTGAGTCAAGAGCAGATGAATGACGATATCAGTGTCATGCAGGGAGCACTCCGATTAAATGAACATGATGGTTTTAGTGAGATATTGGCGAAAAGCATACTTTGGGGTCAGTGGCCGGTCTCGTTGCTTGAATATCCTCACATGTTAAGATGCGATGAACTTGGAAAAATTCTTAAAAAGAAGGAGCCTAACCTGGCTGGGCGTCAGTTCTATTTAGACAGACTAAATAATTTCCCCTGGAATTGTCATGCATGAGATGAATCATTTGCTCTTTGATAATGAAAAACCGGCGAGTATTTTTGAAGTTGGCTGCGGGAGTTCTGCTTTTTTGAAAGATTATCAGGAAAACTTTAGTCATGTTATTGTTGGCGGTCTTGACATTGATGCCGGCAGTTATCAGTCTTCGAGATCAGCACTTCCGTCTTTTGCTGATAACTTTATCCAGCACAATGCCTTAAACGTTCCTTGGCCAGTTAAAGAAAAGAGTTGGGATATTGTTTTTACGGTCGGGACACTTCTTTTGATACCTGATCCATTCCCGGTAATAAAAGAAATGCTCAGGATTGCCAGTCAAAAGATCATACTCGCGGAGTACCATGATGAAACCAAAGATGCTTATGGAGATCAGGGCAAGATTCCTCAGCCAGCCAGTCTCTATGACTTGAGGATTAGACGTGATTATCAGAAAGTCTTTAAGCAATTAGGAATGCAGGCAGAATTTTTACCGTGCATCGCAGGCAAAACTATTATTAAGTGCAATGTATGAAAATAACTCATCTGCTCTTAGTCCCCTTTACCGGTCTCGGACTCTATAATGGTTTTAGAGGTAACCGCTGGCTTAAGAATCGTATCCAGGTGTTTGAACAGTTTGTGATTCCGTCGCTTCTTGGCCAGAGCCAACTCAACTTTATAGTTTGGATTACCTGGCGGCCGGAGGAGAAGTCAAACATCCTGGTGCTGGATTTCATGAAACGTCTTGATCTAATCCTAGGCCTCCGGTTTGTGCACACTTTCCACGGCTGCCCTTTCTATGATGATAAGTATCCAGACAGTGTGGCACGCGAAAGACTGATGGACTCTTTGCATGGGAGCATGGGAACACTCCTGAATGTAATCGGTGAATGCGAAGAAGTTTATCTGACCATTCAGCCGAGCGACGATCTTTACAGCCGGGAGGCTGTAGCTTTAATCCAGGAGACATTCGCGGCCTCAGAATCCCTGCAGGCTGTCGGCTTTTCCCGTGGCTACATCATGCACTATGCGACTCAGGAACTCCGAGAATACGACCCTAGGACTAATCCGCCTTTTTATACCATCAGGTTTGACCGGGAAACATTTATTGATCCGTTAAAACATGCCAATTTTACGGCCCTAAAGAGACCGGTTGACAGATACGGAGCCGGTACGCCGCTTCCGTCTCACGAATATGTGGCCGACTGTTTGCAGTATAGGATCATAGAAGATCGCGGCTTTTTGGTGGGCATTCACGGTGAAAACATAAGCACCACTTTCAATCATCCCTATAGCTCCAGGAAAGTTGAGCCGGCGGAAAAAGAGAGAGTCCTTCGGCGGTTTGGAATTGCGGAGGTTCCGCCGCTCAAAATAAAGTATAGTCTTAGAAAGCGCTTATTAAGATGTCTGCCTCAGCCGTTACAGAAACGCATCAGATACATTTTTGGCGAGAAGCTCTGGAATAAAGTTTATGAATTTCTAAGGAGATAAAATCATGTTTTTTTTAAGCTCCACAAAAAATCACCGGAACTACTGGAAGCACCGGAAAAACTGGATTGAAGGCTACAGCTCGCCGGCCGCCCTCAATCATCCTCACCGGAAAATTATCATTGAAGCGCTTAAGTCTTTTTCCTGGCACTCATTGGTTGAGATCGGCTGTGCCACGGGGCCGAATCTCGTAAACATTGTGCGCCAAATCCCAGGTCATCAGGTTGGCGGCATAGATATAAGCGCTGAAGCTATTCTTGCTGCGGAAAAGATTTTTAAGGGGGGCCACTTTAATGTCTGTCCGGCTGACGACATTATGATGAGTGACAAGAGCGCGGACGTGGCGCTCACCGATGCCTGCCTTCTTTATGTCGGCCCCCTTAAAATCAGGAAACATCTGCGTGAGATCAAACGGATAGCCAGAAATCACGTGGTCTTCTGTGAACTGCACCATGAGAGTCTCTGGCGTCGCTGGAAACTCCGATTAAGCCGCGGCTATCATGCTCATAATTATATAAAACTCCTTGAATCTGAGGGTTTTTATGACATTTTTATGTACAAGTTAAAAGAACAGGACTGGCCTGGAGGTGATCCCTGGCGAAACTACGGCTATGTGATTACGGCACGGGTTCCTAAATAATGGTATAATTGATTTATGAATTTTATTAAATACTGCACTCGCTGGCGCTATCGTTACTTTTGGGGAAAGTTAACCGGTGTAAAAAAACATCTGGAAGACTATAAGTTTAAGAAGTATAAAACTCAGGAGATCAGGGAGGAAGTCAGACAAAACTATACTTTACAGCAGACCCGGCTGGAGGTTTTGAACGGTCAGATCAAAGAACAAAAGGAAAATCCGACCATGGAGAAAGGCGAGATCGCCCGTCTGGACGATGAGAAGATCAGAATGGAAGATGACATCAAGAAACTCAGGGAGCAGATCAAGGCGCTTGATCTTGAAGTCCTGGGATCGAAACCAACCTCCGAATACCGTGAAGGAGTCACGGGGATTGATCAGACTCTTGATGCTTTCAGGGAACTGGAGAAGATGCTAAAAAACTATCTGGCGACTTTATGAAAATAATGATCTTCGGAGACCAGGGTTTTGTGGGGACTGAAACTGCCAAATTGCTGGCAGACAGAAATCACGAAGTCTTTGGTTTTGATATCATGAACCGTCAGGACATCCGCGATAAATCCCAGGTCTTTAAGGAGCTCGAAAGAGTCGGGCCGGATCGGGCGTTGCACCTCGCCGCCATCTCTAGATTTGCGGAAGCCGACAAGAATCCTGAGCTGGCTTTTGAAACGAATGTGACGGGGACTAAGAATGTGGCGGAGGCTTGCGCCAAGCTGCATGTGCCGCTGGTTTATGCCTCGACGGGATCGGTCTGTATGCCGATCATGGAAGAACCGCCGATCACTGAGGAGTTCCAGGGCAGGGGTAACTCTGTCTATGGATGTACAAAATACCTGGGGGAGCTTTTCGTCAGGAAAAATACGCCTCATATCGTGCTCCGTTATGCCCATCTCTATGGACGGGAAAAGCGTCTTCATGGACTGATTGGAGGGTTCCTGGAACGCATCAACCGAGGACTGGCCCCGGTTCTCTATGGCGGCAAACAGGTCAATGATTTTACTTATATCAAAGATGTGGCCGAGGCGAACTGTCTGGCTCTCTTAGCCACCTGGGACAGCTGGAATCAGATTTATAATATCGGCACCGGTGAAGAACTGTCGGCTGAGGAAGCCGGCAGGATTCTCTGCGAACTGGCCGGATACACAGGTAAGATTGAAGTCAAAGAAGGCCGGACGGTTGATCCTTCTAAATTTGTGTTCGATATCAGTAAGGCGGAGCGGATGTTAAAATTCAAGGCTAAGTTTTCTTATCGGGAGGGACTCCTGGATATGTTTAAGGAAGATGAGCGCTTAGGGTTAAACACCGCATGGAAATGATATGGTTCTCATCATTTTAACAGTCTTGATCCTGGTCGGATTGATAGGCGTGACGTTTTCATTTATAGGATTTTTGGTGGAGGATGAGCTTCAATTCACGGCCTTAGTCTGGCTGGCCTTAACCGCGCTCCTGGGAGTTATCTATCTAATCATGCATTATGCCTAAAGGCGGAGCACGTCCAGGCGCTGGGCGACCACCGGGGAGACTCGCTCCCAGCACCATGAAAGCGATTAAAATAAAAGAGAGACTGGCTGATCTTTTTGAGGAGCATTCCGAAAAGATGCACCTGGCTCAGATTGATCTGGCTAAAGGTCTGTTTATCGGTATTGAAGACCCGGAAACGCATGAGATAATCAGGGTCTATAAGAGGATGCCCAGCTCCGAGGCATATAAAAACTTATTGGAACACGTTGTCGGCAGACCGAACCAGCCTGTTGAACATAGCGGAGAGATAATCTTGCCCCAGCCGATTTTGGATGTTAATTCCGATATTTTGAGCCAGCAAATCACGGGCCCTAAAATAGAAATTATAGAAAAAACGGGCAATGCTTTACCAACTGACAACCTCAATCCGCAAAATCTCGAAGCTCAAAAAACGGATTAGAGCCATCCAGGGGGGAAGCGCCGCCGGGAAGACCCTGTCCATATTGTTGTGGCTGATTGCCATGGCTCAGTCAGACAAAGAGCCGACCGTCACGAGCGTAGTCTCAGAGTCCTTTCCGCATCTTAGAAAAGGGGCGATGAGAGAGTTCCTTGCGATTTTGGAGGCTCATAGATATTTTAAGCCTGAAAGGTGGGATATCACCAACTCGGTTTATACTTTTGAAACCGGCAGTATTATAGAATTTTTCTCCGTGGATCAGCCTCACAAGATTCGCGGCCCGCGCCGTCACCGGTTATTTATCAACGAGGCCAACAACGTTTCCCTTGAAACTTTTGAACAACTGGAAATCAGAACCAGAGAGTTTATTTATCTTGACTGGAATCCGGTCAGCGAGTTCTGGTTTTACACTTCGGTTCTTGGGCGTATTGATGACTTAGATCACATTATTTTAACTTTTGAGGATAACGAGGCTATTGATCCGCGTGAAAAACGGGCCATTGAGGCCCGGAAGAACCGGAAGAATTGGTGGCTCGTTTTCGGCCTAGGCCAACTGGGGGAAATCGAAGGCAAAATCTATAAAGACTGGAAGATTATTGATGAGATTCCTCATCACGCGAGGTTAGAGCGCTATGGCATTGACTTTGGATATACCAACGATCCGACCGCGATCGTGGCCGTCTATTATTATGACGGTGGTTATATCGTCGATGAGATTTGTTTCCAGAATGGGATGAGCAACCGGGAGATAGCGGACACGCTCAAGAATCATCCGGCGGCCCTGGTTATCGCTGATTCTGCCGAACCGAAGTCTATTGACGAGATAAAAATGCAGGGCATTAATATAGCCGGCGCGGAGAAAGGGCCTGATTCTGTAAGAAATGGGATTCAATTAGTCCAGGATGCGCGCCTTTCCGTGACCAGTCGGTCAGTCAATGTGATTAAGGAATATCGCAACTATCTTTGGCGGATTGATAAGGATGGTAAAGTTTTGAACGTGCCGGAACATGAATTTTCACATTCCATGGACTCGTTGCGCTACGCTTTAGCCTCAATTTTGAAGAAACCGGCCGTGAAAACATATACAGCGACTCAGTCGCCGGTGTTGCCTTATTACGGTGACCGTGATGTGGGATTTTAGATCAGTTTCCGGTTAGTATGGTTAACATCGAACTTAACATCGAGGGTATGAGTCACGAAGATATGGCGCGAGTCCGCCAGATTCTCATTGCCTTGGTCAAAACAGGTGGACTTTTTGGGGTCAAAGGAGGCCAGACAATTTTGCATTTTGACGAGACAGGAAAATTCAGGGGCGTCCAGTTAAACTATTGGCCCTGGCGCGATCGAACATGATTTGACTTGCCTGTCAAAAAACTATATAATATGGAAGTTAGGGCCTGACCCAAACAAATGGGCGGAACCACGGTGTTCTCGTCTATTTTTTGTCTCATGGCTTACGACGCAGTCAACAATCAGTTCACACTCTCTCCTGAAATGGAACGTCTCCAGAAGGAAAAGCGCTCCGGTATTGAGTTACAACGCCATAAAATAGAGGACTGGAACGACAACTCTGAACTCTACCGCAATACGGTCAAGACTAACAGGCTGACCCAGCGTCAGGCGGTCAATATCCCGCTCATGAAGGAGACGGTTAAGACTTTGCTCAGCAAGATTGACGATGCTCCTCATGTTGTCTGGCGGGAGCTGTCAGGTGATGAACAGAAAAAGCTGATTTTTCAGGAAATCTGGAATCAACAGTACAAGGACGGTAATTTTGAGATCGTCGATATTCTGGACAAGAAGAATGTCCTGCTTCACGGGTTCAGCATGAAAAAACTGAATCTGACCGAGACTGGCGTCAGCGCTTCGGTGCTGGACACCTTCGACACTTTAATTGATCCGCTGACCAATGTCTGGGATATTGATTCAGCTCGGTTCATCATTCACCAGAATATATTCAGAACCGTCCAGGAGATTCTGGCTGATCCAAAATACAGCGAGGAGGGCAAACACGAGATGAAGATTTGGGCTGATTCCCCGCCGGGATTGACGCAGGGGAATCTCAACCGTGAACAATGGGAGAAGAAGATGGAGCGTCTCCGGGCAATGGGAATCGGCAGCAGGGATTTTCAGTATTTCGCCGGCGGTGATCGCCTGGTTGCGCTGACCGAACATTTCACCAGTTCATGGAATCACGAAAAACAGGAGTTCGAGCGCCGCGTCGTGGTTTATGCCGATGATAAGATTGAACTCTCTAATGAAAGTTTAAAAAAGATTCTTAATGTTGATTTTTGGCCTTTCGTACGCTGGAGCGAAGACCTGGAGCTGAATGACATTTATCCTGATTCCGTGGCGGATTTGGTGCGGACGCCGAATAAGGTCCTGAATGTCTGGTTTTCCCAGCTCATCGAGAATCGGACGCTCAAAAACTTTCAGATGCACTGGTATATGCCGGGGTCTAACTATACGCCCCAGACTTATGTGCCAGGGCCGGGTGTTATGCTGCCGGCTCCCCCTGGCGAAGATATCAATAAAGTTATTAAACCGGTGGAGGTGTCCGGCCTCGATGACTCTCTCGTTGCCATCCAGTCAATTATTCAGATTGTCGAGCGCGGCACGGGAGCGACGGCACTTCAAAAAGGCGCGACCGAACAGGGCGCCAGGACTACTCTCGGCGAGGTGGAAATCAAGCTTGGCCAGGCGATGGAGAGAGCCACGGCCATGTCAAAGTTTTATCGCCGTGCCTGGTATGAATTTGCCCTGAAATGGAGCCGCCTGATTGACGCCAACGCGCCCAGGCTGATGAAACTTTATAAGATTTCCAGAAGCGGGAAAATCTATCCGAAAATGATTTACCGTAGCGACTGGAGATCCGAAGCGGGTTATGAGCCGGAAGTAAGCTCAACGTCTGAACAGGAAAATGAGATCACTAAGGGCATTCAAAGATTCCAGTTTGTCTTAAAACAGTTTCCAAACAATAAGGCTCTGCTTAGGATCGCCCAGAAACGTGAGCTGGAGCTGCTTGATCTCTCACCGGCTGAACTCCGGGAAGTGGAGGAAGACCAGATGAAACAGTCGGAAGCTGCGGGAGCGGGAGGAGCCCCTGGAACACCGCCGGAGCAAACTATGGAATTAGGCCCGCTTAAACAGTTAGCCTCGGTTGGAGCGGCTTAGCTATATGCATCCACTGCTCAGCAAACTTTTGCACCGGCGGGACATCAAAGATGTGACCGAATTGTCTAATGCGCCGCTCCCTGACGGATCGCCTTCAGAGAGACAGATGTTCGAGAACTACCGTGAAATCCTCTCCAAAGACGAACTGACGATCCAGGATGTCCGAAACTTTTGCGCGGTTCAAATCGAAGTCATTGAGACTAAATGGAAAGATTTAAATCTTCGTCAGGAACAGAAAGCCGAATGGCTGCCTTACTTCACGGTTTACAGGAGCCTGCTCTTGGCCCTGGACAGTCCTAAAATGGTGCGCCAAAACTTAGAAAAATATCTTACTGATTTAATTAAGTGAATTTATGTCTGCTTCAATCAGCATCAAGCCGGATATCAGCCAGCCAGGAGCCTCGGTAGTCAAAGTCGACGCGCTCCTCGCCACCGCCACGGCTATTAAAAGTACCGCCGGACAGATTTTCGG
>Ga0137829_12671960_pt1 | contig 10348 bp, 9 predicted proteins | sample OV2TP2_FD_97737 | JGI IMG/M metagenome (GOLD analysis project Ga0137829, IMG submission 97737) | reverse complement strand
ATGGCCGAGCCTATCACCCTGGAGCCCAAGAAGTGCGCTGTAATCCTGATTGATATGATCAACGCCGTGGTGAAGGGTCAGGGGCCCCCTTACAAGACCCCTCCAGGGCGGGAGCCCGTGGTGCGAAACTTCCAAAGGCTTGTGGCCAATTGCCGCTCCGTGGGCACTCCACTAATCTACATCACCACCTATCGCAGGCCGGACAATGCCGACGCCCCTAAGACCATTGCCGATGTTTCAGGAGGGGGTGGAGTCGCCATGGTCGCCGGGACTCCAGCGGTGGAGGTGATAGATGAGCTACGTCCTAGACCCGATGACTATATTGTGGTAAAGCCACGCTTCAGCGCCTTTCACGGCACCAACCTGGACCTGATTCTCAGGGCGCTGGGGACGGAGACCATCCTGGTAGGGGGCATCTCCACTCAGCGCAGTGTGGAGGGGACTGCCAGGGATGCTAAGAACCGAGACCTTCAGTGCATCGTCGTCAGCGATTGCTGCACTGCCGGCGAGCTAGACGTGCATGAGATGACCATCAAGCACGTGTTGCCCCTGCTGGTGCGGGTCCGTACCACCAACGAGGTCGTCGCCGCCCTGCGCTCCTGATCCTCTGCAAGCTACCTGATCAGCTTACCAGGGTCGTTTAATTGTCCCTGCGAGGGGCAAAGCCCCGAAGCAGTCTCACAGTGGAAAGAAGAGATTGCTTCGCTTCGCTCGCAAGGACGTCGAAAGTGTGCGAGGGGGCAGGGCAGGCAAAGGGCAGAGCGACACATCAAGCGGGAGGCTCAAAATGGGCGGACCCTTCGACCATGCTCAGGGCAGGGACATACTGGTGGAGCAGCGCGACGGCATTGCTACGGTTACCTTCAACCGTCCCGACCAGCGTAACGCCATCAGCTATGATATGTGGCTGGAGCTACAAAAGCTAGCTGAGGACCTGGACACCTCTCCCTCGGTCAGGCTAGTAGTTTTCCGTGGGTCAGGGGATGAGGCCTTCTCCGCGGGAGCCGACATCAAGGACTTCGAGCTCCATCGCAGCGATTCGGCCAAGGCCCACGTCTACGACTCCGCAGTGGAAGGCGGTATGGACGCCGTGGAGGCCCTCTCCAGGCCTACCATCTGCCTTATCAAGGGCTACTGTGTCGGTGGTGGGTTCGAGCTGACCCACGCCTGTGACCTGAGAATAGCTGCGGACAACGCTCGCATGGGCATCCCGGCCGCGCGCCTGGGCATATCCATCGGCTACCAGGAGATGAGGCGGCTGGTGCAGCTTGCAGGCCGCGGAGGGGCCCTGGATATATTGTTGACGGGCCGCCTTATGGACGCCCACGAGGCGCTACGCCTTGGCCTGGTGCACCGGGTTGTGCCCTTAGCCCAGGTGGAGGAGTACACCTATGACCTCGCTCAGCAGGTAGCCCGCCTGGCTCCCCTTTCCCACAGGGCCCACAAGAAGATCATCCGGACGGTACTGGACGACCCTGCCCTCAGTAGCCTTTCACCCGAAAAGGAAGCGCTCCCCTTCATGCACTTCGACACTCAGGACTTCCAGGAAGGGCGGCGGGCCTTCCTGGAGAAGCGCCGCCCAGAGTTCAAGGGCCGGTAGTGGCCCGCGGTACAACCCTCACCCCGGCCTTCGGCCACCCCTCTCCCACTGGGAGAGGGGCCGGGGGTGAGGGTTTGATGCCACCCTCACCGAGGTATGACGGGCAGGACAATGTGGGAGGAGTGAAGGGTCGAGTGGTACACTTCCTGCTGGGCCTTTTCCAGGCGCGTCTCCGCCCCAAAAGGCCCACCGGTGTTGGGGTTGCGGTCAAACCTGGGGAAGTTGCTGCTGCTGATCTCCACTCGAATGCGATGCCCCCTCTGGAACAGGTTGGAGGTGGCCCACAGGTCAATGGTATACTCGTAGACCTGCCCAGGGACGATGAGGCTTGGGCTGGCTTTAGATGTCCGATACCGGGCCCTGATCACCCCATCCTGGAGGTTGCGAGCATACCCGTCAGGGTGCACGTCCACCAGCTTAGCGGTGAAGTCGGTGTCCCGTGCGGTGGAGGAAGCGACCAACTTGACCGTTACAGGCCCCGTGGCCTCCATGTCCCTCTCCAGGGGCTCCGAAGTGTACACCAGCACATCCCGCCGTTCCTCTACTGGCCGCTGGTCATAGACTCCCTGGGGTATTACCAGGGTGCAGCCGCCCAGGGTAGGCACTGGGTCATCTGGGTCGTAGATGTATGAATCAGAAGGCTCATCGCCGGGCGGAACAGTAGAGAGGGTCCCATCCCCGTGCAAGCTGTTGGCCGAGCCGTTGCTGTGGAAGTAGAAGCGGGTGTAGTGAGCCCTGGCCAGGGGCCACTCCTGCTCGGCGCGCCATCGGTCCTCACCCATAACGAAGATGAGGACGGGGGGGTCATCCATTATCCCAGTCTCCATATCCTTGAGCCAGTAGTCAAACCACCCGAGCAGGTAGTCGTGAAGCTGGACCATCGCCTCCGGACCGAAGTCCGCCTCTCCCGTCCCTCGGGATGTGGGCGCAGTGTAAGGGCGCAGATGAGCCCAGGGGCCGATGAGGAGCTTCTGGCTTCCGCGGGCTTGTGGGCTGTCCGACCGTTCCCTTATGCCGGTGAAGGCGCGCAGAGCGCCCTCCAGAAAGATGTCGTACCAGGAGCTGACGTGGTACATAGGGACCCGGATATGCTCCAGGTGCCTCAGGATGTTAAGACGATGCCAGTAGGGGCTATCATCAGTGTTCTTAAGGTAGTCCGCGAAGTAGGGCGCAGCCTCCTTGAGCCGCTCGGCCCAGTCTTCGAGAGGCAAGTGCCTGTACCACTCGTGCTTGAGGGGCATGGCAAAATTATCCCCCGCCTGCACGTACTCATCCATCTGAGTTAGCAGCCGCTCCAGGCCCTTCCGCTGAAGGGTGTTGCGCCCCTTATGGATGGCGTAGGGCACCATCCATCCCCACTCCATCGCCCCGCCGGTGTGGTAGACCCAGCTCTCGTGGTAGTCGGCGGATGCCGAGACCGGGGCCATCGCCTGGAGGTGAGGGGGCAGAGGATTGTTGAGGGCCAACATGTACTGGGTCGCTCCGAGGTAGGACTGGCCTGTGGTGCCCACCCGGCCGTTTGACCAGGGGAGCCTGGCCGCCCACTCGATGGTGTCGTACCCATCCTCTATCTCCTGACTCAAGGGGTAGTAGTCCTCACCCTCTGAGTCGAACCTTGCCCGGCAGTCCTGGCTGACCAGCACGTACCCGTGCTTGGGAAAGAACCATACCGAGTGATCCGGGTTCTCGGCGTAGGGGTCCTTTCCGTAGGGGCCGCGGTTCACCAGCACGGGGAAGCGGCCAGGCGCATCGGGGCGGAAAACATCAGTGCGCAGGATAGTCCCGTCTCGCATCCTGGCGGGCACGTTCCTCTCCCTGATAACTCTGTACTCTTTTGTGATTCGCTGAGCCATTTCATTCCTCCAACCGTAAGGGCACGGTATGCTGTGCCCTTACACCTGTATATTTTGTGGGTTCTCCACATCTTCTGACCATTTGGCCGGGTTGTCCGGGATATATTGGCGGATGCCGTCCAGTTCATTGGAGTTTCGGATGACGTGCTCGTAGTAGTTGCGCTGCCAGACTGGTGTGCCTGGGGTGCCACGCATTTCGTTGATGCGTTTGGTGGAAGCGGATTTGAACCCGGCAATCAATGCCCCCAACGATTTTGGAGCCCGACGTAGGGGCGCACGGCCGTGCGCCCCTACAGACGCCCCAACAATACCAGTCGCCTCTGACGTTATTACCACGATCCCATGGAAATGGTTTGGCATGACCTGAAACACATCCAATTCGACCTCACTTCGAATTGTCGCGGTTCGCAACCATTCGCTCTGGACGGTCTGTCCATAGTCATTCAGCCGCATACCACCGTCTACCACGTCGCCAAACAAGCATATCCGCCCCTGAGTGCATATAGTAACGAAATACGCTCCTGCCTGGGCGTAGTCGTAACCGTGCAGGCGGATGGAGCTGCGATGGTGTTTGTCGGGGTCGTATTTCATGCCTTCAGCACATCCTGCACGATTTCTGGTTTGGATGGAAGGAAGTATATTATTGCCTGAGGAGAGCGTCAAGCGCTTTGCCCCACCTTGACCCTCAGTATCCGCCGCCGTACAATCCCCTTACACCAGGTATCCCAAATCGGAATAAAGGAGGTAAAACAGGCATGAAATACGGGTTCACCATACCGAACAGAGGGCCCTACGCCAAGCCAGACATCCTCGCCACCTTAGCAAAGCGCGGTGAGGAGCTGGGGTACGCTTCGATTTCCACCGGCGACCACATCGTGGTGCCCAGGCGAATCGCTTCCCCTTACCCATACACCTCAGGTGGAGAGTTCCCCGGCTCTGACTCTGGCGAATCTATGGAACAGTTGACTATACTCTCTTTCCTCGCCGGTCAGACTCAGACCATACGGCTGGTCACCAGCGTCATCATAGTGCCCCATCGCAACCCCCTAGTCGCAGCCAAGGCGCTAGCTACCCTCGACGTCCTCTCCAAAGGCCGACTTGTGGTAGGGGTCGGGGTGGGCTGGATGCGGGAGGAGTTCGAGGCGTTGGGGCTGCCGCCCTTTGAGGAGCGGGGCGCGGTGACCGACGAATACATTATGGCGTTCAAAGAGCTTTGGGCCAGCGACAACCCTACCTTCGAGGGAAAGTACTGCCGATTTTCCGATATAACCTTCCTGCCCAAACCCGTGCAGAAGCCTCACCCGCCCATATGGGTTGGGGGAGAGAGCACGGCGGCCATTCGGCGCACCGCCGAGCTGGCCGATGGCTGGTATCCCATAGGGTCAAATCCTCAGTTCCCTATGGGAAAGCCAGAGCAACTGGAGGCGGGAATAAAACGACTGGCGTCTCGCACCAGAAGGGCTGGAAGAGACCCATCGGAGATCGAGATAATCTACAGGACCCACGAGTACTCCCTCAGGAGAGATGGCAGGTCAAGGTCATCATCCAGCGGGGAGAGGCGACCCTTCGTAGGCAGCGCTGACGAAATCGCCTCAGACATCCGTAGCTATGAGAAGATGGGCGTGAGTCACCTGGTGGTGGACTTCTTCCGGATCAGCAACAGCCTTGAAGAGGCGCTTAGGAATATGGAGGACCTGGCTACCAGGGTGTGGCCTCGCGTGTGAAAGTGGCCCAGAATATGTAAAACCTCTCGGAATTGGCATCCTTACAATACACGAGAACCACCTCCTCTGTGTTATATTGGGAGTATGACCATATCGGAGAGGTGGTAAATGCAGGTGGCTGAACAGGTCGTGAGCCATCGGGAGGTGGGGCTGGAGGACAGGGACGCCCTGCGGATGTATCACTTCATGGCCCTGGCGCGTACCATCTCCCAGAGGGCCTGGCTGCTCACCCGGCAGGGGCGCGTGCTGTTTACCATGCCCTGCGACGGCCAGGAGGCGGCGGACGTGGGCAGCGCCTACGCCCTCCGCGCCGGCACCGACTTCGTAGTGCCCTACGCCCGCGACCTGGGAGCCGTCCTGGTGCTAGGGATGACTCCCCGCGAGGTGATGCTGAACCTCTTCGCCAGGGCCGAAGACCCCAACAGCGGCGGCAGACAGATGCCCATGCACTGGGGCTGCAAGAGGCTGCGCATCGTGTCTATGGGCAGTCCCGTCGCGGCTACCATTCCCAGGGCGGTGGGAATCGCCCTCGCATCTAAGCTCCGCAAGGAAGACCCGGTTACGCTGGTCTACTTTGGCGAAGGCGCGGCCAGCGAGGGGGACTTTCACGAGGGGCTGAACTTTGCAGGGGTACTGAAGGTCCCCGTCGTCTTCTTCTGCAACAACAACGGCTGGGCCACCTCGGTGCCTCTGAAGAAGCAGATGGGTGGCGACAGCATCGCTATGCGAGCCGACTCGTATGGCTTCCCGGGCGTCCTTGTGGACGGCAACGACCCGATGGTGGTCTACAAGGCTACCAGGGAAGCGGTGGAGCGGGCGCGCTGCGGAGATGGCCCCACCCTCATAGAAGCCCGCACCATCCGCATGATGCCCCACTCCAGCTCCGACGACCACTATCGCTATCGCAGCTGGGAGGAGTTGGAGGCGGAGCGCAGGCTAGACCCCATCCCTCGCTTTCGAGACCATCTCATCTCCTGCGGCCTTCTGGATATGGAGGACGACCGTGCCCTGTGGGCGCAGATCGAGTCCGAGACCGAGGAGGCTATAAGCTACGCCGACTCCGCTCCCCTGCCCACGCCCGAATCGGCCCTTGAGCGGCTCTACGCCCCATAGCTAGACGGGAGAGGCCAGAGAGGGCAAAGCCCTCTCTGGCGGGGTTTCAGGGGTGTCCCCTGAAAATCTACTTTTACCCCCTTCTCCCTTTGGGAGAAGGGTTGGGGATGAGGGCAATGGCTATAAAGCGTTTCATAGAGGCGGTGCGAGAGGCCCTCCTGGAGGAGATGGAGCGCGACACAAGCATCATCCTCCTGGGCCAGGACATAGGGGTGAACGGGGGTGTCTTCCGCGTGACCGAAGGGCTGTACAAGGCTTTCGGAGAGGAGAGGGTTATAGACACGCCCCTGGCGGAGTCGGGGATAGTGGGCGTGGCTATTGGGGCCGCCTTGAACGGCTTGCGCCCCGTGGCGGAAATACAGTTTGTGGACTTCATCTTCCCCGCCGTCAACCAGATCGTCAGCGAGGCGGCGCGCCTCTACTACCGCACCAACGGGGACTCACCGGTGCCCCTGGTCATCCGCGCTCCCTACGGTGGGGGAGTCCACGGCGGGCTGTACCACTCCCAGAGCGTTGAGGCTTTCTTTCTGCACGTGCCAGGCCTGAAGGTGGTCATCCCCTCCACTCCCTATGACGCCAAGGGCCTCCTGAAGTCTGCCATCCGCGATAACAACCCTGTGCTCTACTTCGAGCACAAGCGGGCCTACAACCTCATCCGAGGTGAGGTCCCCGAAGGCGACTTTGCCGTACCCATAGGCCAGGCGGTGATACGGCGGGCAGGGAGCCAGGTCTCTCTCATCTCCTACGGCCTCTCGGCGCACCACTGCCTTGAGGCGGCGGATGCTCTGGATGGGGAAGGGATTGGCTGCGAGGTGGTTGACCTGCGTACCATAAAGCCCCTAGACACGGAGACGGTGTTGGACTCAGTCAGGAAGACGGGGAAGGTGTGCATCGTCCACGAGGACAACCTCACGGGTGGCGTGGGCGCTGAGATAGCGGCCATCATAGCGAGAGATGCCTTTGAGTATCTGGACGGGCCCATCTACCGGGTTGCCGCCCCAGATATACCATCCTTTCCTTACAGCCCCCCGCTGGAGGAGTTTTGCCTGCCCACCACCGAAAAGATCGCCGAGGCTGTGAGGGAGCTGACGGCGTACTAATTTACGGCTTTGTACCCCAGTGCACCGCCACAGCACCCAGGCCCATCCGGCGGTAGCTCACGTCCTTCAGGCCGACCTCCTCAAAGAGCTGCGCCAGGGCGTCCACAGTCAGGAATCTGTCCACCGACCTGGGCAGGTAGGTGTAGGCAGCCCTGTCTCTGGCGATGAGTTGCCCCATCAGGGGCACGACCTGGTGAAAGAAAAGGCGGAACAGGGGCCGAAAGGACGACTGCTCCACGGGCATTGACTCCAGAGACACTACCCTCCCGCCGGGCCGGACCACTCGCACCATCTCCTCCAGGGAACGCCGCAGGTCCGGCACGTTGCGAAGGCCCCAGCCCGATGTGGCACAGGCGAAGGAATCGTCGGGGAAGGGCAAAGAGAGGGCGTCGCCTACTATGAACTGCGCTCTGTCTTCAAGCCCTCGGTCACGGGCCTTCGCACGGGCACGGGCAACCATCTTCGGCAGGAAGTCAAGGCCCACCACTTGCTTTATACCCCTTGCCCGGGTCAGGGCGAAGGCCAGGTCTCCCGTGCCCGTAGCCACATCCAGAGCTATCCCCTCCAGCCCTCGGGTGGCAATCTCCGCCGCCACCCCGCGCCAGCGATGGTGCATCCCCGCCGTCATCAGGGTGTTCATGAGGTCGTAGCGGGGGGCGATGCGGCTGAACAGGTCCGACACGTAGCGGCGCTTGGCCTCTCCCTGGAGGGCCTCCCCTGAGCTTGTCGAAGGATCAGCCATGCCTATCCACCTGGCCCTCTATACTGGTACTTCTCATCCAGGCTCTCATCAATCCCCAGGGCCACCATAATCCTTCCCACCACAAAGCGCACTATGTCCTGGACGCTAACTGGCTTCAGGTAGAAGGCAGGCTCAGGGGGCAGCACCACCACGCCCATGCGGGCCAGGGTCAGCATATTCTCCAGGTGCACTGCATGGAGAGGCGTCTCCCTGGGCACCACCACCAGCCTCCGTCTCTCCTTGAGGCAGACATCGGCGGCCCTCAGCAGCAGGTTGTTAGCCAGGCCGTGGGCTATGGCGGCGATGCTGGCCATGCTGCACGGCACCACCACCATGCCCAGCGTCGGATAAGTGCCGCTGGCGATGGGAGCCCTCATATCGCCGATGGAGTAGTGGGTGAAATGGGGGTGCTCCCGCCACCGGGCCAGCGTCTCGTTGAAGGGGCTGTCCATCTCCTCCTGCCACACCAGCCTGGCGTCGTTGGAGCAGACCGCGATCACAGGCACCTCTCGCCGCAGCAGCTCATCTATGGTCTCCTTCGCCAAGATGGAGCCGCTGGCTCCAGAGATGCCCACGATTACAGGTCTCAAGGAAGTGTTTCTCTTCATAAGACCACAGCCAGGGAGGTGAATAGCAGCAGGACCAGCGAAATGTAGCTGTTTATGGTGAAGAAGGCCAGTTGCAGCTTCGACAGGTCGTTGGGCTTCACTATGATGTGCTCGTACACCAGGAGCGCCGAGGCGATGGCCCAGCCGATGTAGTATAGGTAGCCCAGGTCCATCCAGATTCCCAGGGCCAGGAGGGATGCGGAGGTGCAGAGATGCATCCCCCTGTACCACCAGAAGGCCACCTGGACGCCGAAGCGCCGGGGTATGGAGTGGACACCGAACCTGGCGTCGAAGTCAATGTCCTGGCAGGCGTATATGATGTCGAAGCCTCCTACCCACATGGCTACGGCGAAGGCCAGGATGACGCCCTCGGGGTCGAGGCTGCCTGCGACGCCTATCCAGGCTCCGGCGGGGGCTATGCCATCGGCCCAGCCAAGGATGAAGTGGGTGGTCCAGGTGTAGTACTTGGCATAGGAGTAGGCCACCACGTAGGCCGCCGCCACCGGAGCCAGTATGAGGGCCAGGGTGTTTAGCTGGGAGGCGGCGAAGAAAAAGACCCCTATGGAGGCCAGCACGAGGGCCCCCATCTCCCAGGGCTTGAGCAGGCCCCTGGGCAGGTGGCGGCCAGCGGTCCTGGGGTTGGCGGTGTCCTCCTTCCAGTGGATGAGGCGGTTGGATGACATGGCCAAGGTGCGCGCCCCCACCATAGCCACCGTTATCCAGATGAACTGGGACAACGTGGGCAGCCCGTCGGCGGCCAGGAACATCCCCAGGTAAGCGAAGGGCAGGGCGAACAGGGTGTGCTCGAAGCGTATCGCCTCGTAAAAGAGGTGGGCTTTGTGAAGGACGGCTATCGGTTTTCCCAAAGTGTTGTCCATATCCCGCCTCAATCAAGATAATTCTGGCCAGGGGTAGCTACCGGCTGAAGTGCCTGCGAAGGGCTACCAGGGTGAGGCCCAGGAGAAGGATGTCGAAGAGCATATTGAAGTACACCAGCATTTTCTCCCACTCTACGATGTCTTTCGGCACACCTTTGAACAGCGCACCAGCGGTTAGGGCGGAAAACAGCCCATCAGCGTAGGATGCATTTACACTGCCCAGCTTCCAGTAGCCCAGGGCGAACAGAGGAGCCAGGATAAAAGCATACCACACCAGGGGCCGCCAGTAGCTCTGGCCGTACATAGCCAGTATACGGTATCCCGCCAGCAGGAGGCGATAGGGCAGGGAGGAGGCTGAGTCCTGGCGGCGCATCTCCATCTGGCCGATGTAGAAGTCCCCCGCCTCCACATCCTGCTTGCTGCCCTCCAGGTTGAGCCTTAGTTGGCGGTACAGGTCGGCCACCAGAGGCGGGTCCCGCTCTACTTCTGCCCCTTTCCCCTCGTCAAGGGCTACCTCATTGTAGATGGCATTTCTGCTCTGGACAAGGGCTCCGGGCCAGCGCAATGGGAGGGGCCAGAGGAGTGGCTCTGGCTTCGGGGACCATTTGCAGCCCACGAAGCGGATTTGACTTACATCAGTGCGGAGGAAGGACACCCTGGAAAGGTCCTCGCGCTCAAACCGTATGTTTTTCGCACTTTCAGGAGTCAATTCATCAAAGCTCACTATCGC
>Ga0137829_10053238_pt1 | contig 10368 bp, 11 predicted proteins | sample OV2TP2_FD_97737 | JGI IMG/M metagenome (GOLD analysis project Ga0137829, IMG submission 97737) | reverse complement strand
CTGCTGGGGATATTGATCATCATCCCCATCGGTGGCGCCGACATGCCGGTGGTCATCTCGATGTTGAATTCCTATTCGGGCTGGGCCGCCGCCGGCATCGGTTTCACGCTCGGCAACACCGCCTTGATCGTCACCGGCGCCCTGGTGGGATCCTCGGGCGCGATCCTCTCCTACATCATGTGCAAGGGCATGAACCGCTCCTTCTTCAGCGTCATTCTTGGCGGCTTCGGCGGCGAGACGGCGACCGCCGCGGCCGCGGTGGACGACCGGCCGGTGAAGCAGGGTTCGGCCGAGGACGCGGCCTTCATCATGAAGAACGCGTCGCGCGTCATCATCGTGCCCGGCTACGGCATGGCCGTGGCCCAGGCCCAGCATGCCCTGCGCGAGATGGCCGACGAGCTCAAAAGCGCGGGCGTCGAGGTTTCCTTCGCCATTCACCCGGTCGCCGGCCGCATGCCGGGCCATATGAACGTGCTGTTGGCCGAAGCGAACGTCCCCTACGACGAGGTCTTCGAGCTCGACGACATCAACAACGAATTCCCCCAGGCGGATGTGGCGTATGTCATCGGCGCCAACGACGTGACCAATCCCGCCGCCCAGGACGACCCGGGCTCGCCGATCTACGGCATGCCGGTTCTCGAGGTGTGGAAGGCCGGAACGGTGATGTTCAACAAGCGCTCCCTGGCCAGCGGTTATGCCGGAATCGACAACCCGCTGTTCTACCGGGACAACACCATGATGCTGTTCGGCGACGCCAAGAAAATGACGGAAGAGATCGTCAAGGCGCTTTGACCCGCGCCGAAGGTCAAACATCAAGGATCTGCCGCCGGCGTCCGCGTGGATGAATGAGGCCGAGAGGGGAAATCATGCAGCTCTTTCTCTGGCTCGCCGGCGGCTACGCCGTGATCTGCCTGCTGGGCATCCTCCTGCACCGCCATTTCATATATTTCCCCGATCCCGAGCGGGTCGCGCCGGCGGCCACGGGCTTGAACGGCGTCGAAGAGATCGAGATCAAGAGCGCGGACGGCCCCACGCTCGTCGCCTGGTACGCGCCGCCAGCCGATGGCCAACCGATCATCCTCTATTTTCACGGCAATGCCGGCAACGCGGCCTCGCGCGCCGACAAGATCGAAACCATGCGGGGTAAGGGCCATGGCGTCTTGCTGCTGAACAACCGCGGCTATGGCGGATCCGGGGGGTCGCCGAGCGAAGCGGCCAATGTGCGCGACGCGCAAGCGGCCTATGACTACCTGATCGACCGGGGGCTGACTGCCGACGATATCATTCTCTATGGCGAGTCGCTGGGCAGCGGACAGGCGGTTCAACTCGCCGGCCGAAAACCGGTCAAGGCCGTGATATTGGAAGCGCCGCTCACCTCGACGATTGCGATCGCGCGCTCGACCTATTGGTTCCTTCCGCTCCGGCTCGTGTTGATCGATCAATACCGCAACATCGACCAAGTCGGTGCGGTTCGCGCGCCCCTGTTGCTGCTGCACGGAAAGCGCGACGAGGTCATCCCCTATACCCATTCCCAGCGCATTTTCGAGGCCGCCAACGGACAAAAACGGCTCGAGCTTTTCCCGGATGCCTCCCACTCCAATCTGTTCGATCACGGCGCGTGGGACGCGGTTCTGGCCTTCTTGGACGATCTGCCGGGAGACTGATCGGCGTGGGGACAAGCCATTGACCTTGGCGTTTTCGTGCTATGAAAGCGCCCTTCGCGGGGTCGGGGAGACGACCCGACAGGGGACCTTCGAGCGGGCACCAAGATAGGTGCGATGGAAACGTTGTCGAATCTGGATCACTACAACGCCATCATGACCGAGCTGATAGATCTCGGCGTGCAATACGGTCTGAGCATCTTCACCGCCATCCTGGTGTTGGTCATAGGATCCGTGCTCGCCAGGTGGATGAGCCGAGGGCTGAAATTGCGTTTGGAGACCGTCGACCGGTTCGACCAGACGCTGACGCCGATCCTCGCACAGATTGTGCGCTACATCATTCTCGGTTTCACCTTCGTTCTGGTGCTCGCCGAATTCGGCGTTCAGACCACCAGCATCATTGCCGTGCTAGGCGCCGCCGGGCTCGCCATCGGTCTGGCGCTCCAGGGCACGCTGCAAAACGTTTCCGCCGGAATGATGCTGCTATTTTTGCGCCCCTTTCAGGTCGGCGATTACGTGGAGACCGGCGGCGGCTCGGGCACCGTCGACGAAATCGGGCTGTTCGTGACGCGCATGTCGACACCACAGGGCATCTTCGTTTCCATGCCCAACTCACAAATCTGGTCGAACTCGATCACGAATTATTCGATGCTGCCGCGCCGCCGTCTCGATTTGCCGATCGGTATTTCTTACGACTACGACATCAATCGGGCGATCACGGTGTTTCTCGAACTTGCCGAGAGCGACAAGCGCATATTGCGCGATCCCGAACCCGTTGTGGTCGTGAAGAGCTTTGGCGACAGCTCGGTGGATCTGGAATTGAGGGCGTGGACGTTGCGGGAGGATTTTTGGGACGTGAATTTCGCAATGACACGGGCCATCAAGATCGCCTGCGACAAGGCCGGAATCACCATTCCCTATCCCCACCGTCAACTGGTGTTCACCCAGTTGCCCAAATGGAGACCGGCACGACCCAGCCGGCGGTAGTCATCGTCGGCCTGACCGGCGCCACAGCGATCCGCGGCCCGCTCCCAGCCGCTGCAATCCTTGTTCGGCCGGCTCATGCCCCGGCTTGACGTGAAGCGCCCAGCGATAGGCGTTTACCGCCTCATCGCGCTTGCCCAATTTCTCATGGGCAAATCCGAGCCAGGTCCAGGCTTCGAAGTTCTTGTCGTCTCGTTCGACCACGAACGCCAGGTCGTCTGACGCGGCCTTGTATTTTCCCATCGCGTACAAACTCTTGCCGCGTGCCAAATGGGGCTCGAGGGTCTCAGGCCGAAGACCGAGTGCAAGCGTGAAATCGTCCTCCGCCTGAATATGCTTGCCCTGGGCTTGATAGATCAGGCCCCGATTGAAACGGGCGACGGGATCGTTCGAGTCGAGTTGCAGCGCTTTGTTGAAATCGGCAAGGGCGAGGGGCACGCGGTTGGCCGCCATGTGGAGTTTGCCGCGCCCGACATAGGCGGTTTGATAATCCGGCGCGATCGCGGTCGCCCTGTCGTAGTCGGTGAGCGCGTCTTGGGGGCGGTTCAACCGCGTGAAAACGACGGCCCGGTTGTTGTAGGCCTGAAAGAAATTCGGATTGACTTGGATTGCCCGATTTAGATCGGCGAGCGCCTCGTCAAGTTGCCCCTCCTGGGCGTAGGCCGTTCCGCGCAGGTTGAAGGCGTTGGCGTTGTTGGGGTTGGCAGAGATGACTTCGCTCAACGAGGCGATGTTGCCCTCGCCACCGGCAGGCGCATTTTGCTGGGAAGTTGATTGCACCGATCCTCCGGCGCAGCCGCCGGCCCCAATCACCGCACCCAGAATTGAGAAGGTTATCAGGACCCGACGGAGCGGCGCGGCGAACCCGATGCGGGGAAATGAATGAAGAACACGCCGAAGCTTGTCGTTCCGTGACGAGCCCGCCTGATCCAAGGCGAAACACAATGATCGGAAGATGGTAACGGCGGCCGCCTCAGCGTCGCTTGCGGTCCCGGCTCTTGCCTCCAACGAGACCCTCCCGCTGGGCCCTCTTGCGCGCCAACTTTCTAGCGCGGCGGATCGCCTCCGCTTTTTCCCTCGCCCGTTTCTCCGATGGCTTCTCATAATAGTTGCGCAGCTTCATTTCTCGGAAGATGCCTTCGCGTTGCATCTTCTTCTTAAGCGCCTTGAGAGCCTGGTCGACGTTGTTGTCGCGAACAACTACCTGCACGCGTAAATCTCTCTGTTTTGATCGTTGTCGATCACGGATGACGGATGACGTGGCCACGTGGCCAGGTCCGATTTCAACGGGCCGACCCTTTAACAAATGGACCGCGTTATGTCTATAGCGCGGAGCGCCGGGCCGGTGTCAAACTGGGCTGCATTTCGGCGTGAGCCGCGTCACATGCCCCATCTTACGGCCGGCGCGCGCCTCGCCCTTTCCATATAGATGAAGGGCGACGTGCTCATCGCCCGCCCATTGGCGCCAGTTGGCAACCTCGCGGCCCACCAGGTTGATCATTTCGGCATCGCTATGGCGTTGGGTGCCGCCGAGCGGCCAGCCTGCGATGGCACGTATGTGATTTTCGAACTGCGAGACCAGGCAGCCATCAAGCGTCCAGTGCCCGGAATTATGAACCCGCGGCGCGATCTCGTTGACCAGCAGCCGGCTTTTGCCGGCTTCGCGGCATTCGAAAAACTCTACGCACAGAACGCCGACGAATTCCATTCGCCCTGCAATCTCCTCGGCGATCCGCCGCGCGGCGGTCTGTGTCTCCAGCGAGGCGCCGGCCGGCACGACGCTGCGTTTCAGCAATTGCATCTCGTGGAAATTTTCCGAGGGGTCGTAGGTGCGCGTGGCGCCGCCGCGGTCCCGGGCGAGAACGACCGAAATTTCGCGCGTGAATTCGACGAAGGCTTCGACCAGACCGGCTCTGTCTTTCAGGATCTCTACCGCCAGCGGCAGGTCGGAATCGCTTTCGAGACGTACCTGTCCCTTGCCGTCATATCCCAGCCGGCGCGTCTTGAAGACGGCGGGAACACCTATGGTCGCAACCGCCTCCGCCAACTGATCCGGAGTCTCGACGGGCCGGAAGGGGGCGACCCCGATGCCGTGACGCACCAGGAATTCCTTCTCCTTAAGCCGGTCCTGGGACAAAGCCAGCGCTTCGGGCGAGGGATGAACGGGGGTCTGGACGGCGACGGCTCGAAGCGCGGCGGCGGGGACGTTCTCGAATTCAAATGTCGCCACATCCGCCGTTTCCGCGAAGGCCGCAAGGGCGGACCGATCGTCGTATCGAGCGACCGTCCGCGTTGCGGCCACGTCGAAGGCAGGAGCGTTGGGATCATCGCTGAAAATATGGGCGCGCAGACCAAGCTGGGCAGCGGCGACGGCCAGCATTCGCCCCAACTGGCCGCCACCCAAAATGCCGATCGTCTGACCCGGAATGAGCGGCGCTTCAGCCATCGTCCTCGGGCGTCTCGGCCACGGCCTCAGTCTGCCTCTGCCGCCAACTCTCCAGGCGCTGTCTCAACTCGGCATCTTCGAGGGCAACGATTTGGGCGGCCAGCAGGCCGGCGTTGGCCGCGCCGGCATCTCCGATGGCGAGTGTTCCCACGGCGACTCCAGCCGGCATCTGGACGATGGAGAGCAGGCTGTCCTGACCGGAAAGCGCGCGGCTTTGGATCGGCACGCCAAGCACGGGCAGCGTGGTCATCGCAGCCGTCATGCCGGGCAAATGGGCGGCGCCGCCCGCGCCAGCGATGATGACCTTCAGACCACGCGTCTGAGCGGACTTGGCGTAGTCGTAAAGCCGCTCGGGCGTGCGGTGCGCCGACACGACGCGCGACTCGTAAGACACCCCGAGTTCCTCGAGCATTCGCGCAGCGTGTTGCATGGTTGGCCAATCCGACTGGCTTCCCATGATAATTCCGACCAGTTTTTGAGGGCCGACCATCGGCTTTTCGCCACCTCGCCAGCGGAAAGCGCGCGATTATAGGTGCGCCCGATCAATTGACAAGCCGCAAGCATTCACTTCACACGCGCCAAGGACGGAATGGTGAACAACATGATGAACGAAATTTTTACCCTGTCCGGTCACTGCTAAAGTTCCAGTTCGATTCGTTTTTTGTGCGCTGATGTGCGGCAAACATGTCCACTGCCAATAGCAATCCCCTTCGGGAGACGAATTGACATGAATTTTTCCGGCCTCAAGCAGCTGCTCGATTTCAAAGGCGGCGATCGGGACCTCGAGAGTGTGCGCCCCAAGACGACGACGCCCTCCGGCACCGCTAGGTCAAGCGCCGGCCTGGGCGATATCGACAACGCTCAAATGCCGCCGCAGCTTCGATCGGGGGTGATGCAGCTCGTCGACGAGCTGGACCGTCTTCAAGGCGAACTCAGCCTGGCGAATGAACGGGTCGTCGAGCTCGAAACCATCGCCGACGAAGACCCGCTGGTGCCGGTTCTCAACCGGCGGAGCTTCGTGCGGGAGCTGGAACGCGCGCTGGCCTATGTGGCGCGATACAAGACGAGCGCCAGCCTGGTCTATTGCGACCTAGACGATTTCAAAGGCGTGAACGATCGCCACGGGCATGCCGCCGGAGACGCGGCGTTGCAGTTCTTCGCGCACTTCCTTCTCGACAGCGTGCGGAAATCGGATTTGGTCGGCCGCTTGGGCGGCGATGAATTCGCCATCGTGCTGCATCATGCCGATGAAAAGGCCGCTCTGGAAAAAGCCCATCGGTTAGCCGACCGGCTCGCGAAGCAGAGCGTTCAACATAACGGGCAGATAATCGCGCTCGCCATGAGCACCGGCACGACCGAATTGAAGAGAGAGGACGGCGCCGGCGACGTCCTGGAACGGGCCGACAGCGCCATGTATGCGGCTAAAACGAAAAATAAGAGGAAGAAATCAGCGACGAAGCTGCAAGCCGAACGGCAGTGACTTAGCCGGTCGAAGGCGTTTCAAGCAATGATGTCTGGAAGAAGTCGGTCCTCGATGCGCGCGATTTCATCCTTGAGACTGAGTTTTTTCTTCTTGAGGCGTTTGACCTGTAGCTGATCGGCCCGTCCGGAGTCCTCAAGCGCGTCAATGGCGCTGTCGAGGTCGCGATGTTCCTGTTTCAAACGGGCGAGCATCTCGCGAAGTTCGCGCTCCTCCTCATTTTCCATGCACGGGCCTCATCGTCATGCCGCCACGATCCACGCATAACCGCGTGGATTTTACGACGAATGCCCAGGGGCGCAAGGATTTGCAGGGACTAGGACAGCGGGCGGTTAGACAAAACGACATGCATTTGACAAAATAGCACCGGCAGAAAGCACAGACCGACGGAGGCCTGGATGGCGTTGGACGCACATCTCGAAGAGCTCAATGAGAAACATCGTGCGTTGGAAAAGAGAATAGAGGAGGAACTGGCTCGTCCCCATGCCGATTCACTCCAAATCACGAAGCTGAAACGCGAAAAGCTTCGACTCAAGGACGAGATAACGCGGCTGCGGGGAGCCAGAAGTCCGGTGGCGTGAAGGCGGTTTCCCCAGGTTCAATATGTATGGGGCGACAAAGCCGCGGACGAGACTCCGCGGCTTTTTTTGCAGCGCTCCAGCCTGACAAAACGACCCGTGCGATCGAGACGCGGCTTCAAATCCGCTTCGCCATATCGCGCAATTTGAACTTCTGAATTTTCCCCGTCGACGTCTTGGGCAGTTCGACGAACACGACCTTGCGCGGACACTTGTAGCGCGCGAGGTTGTCCCGGCAATAGGCGATGATGTCATCCTCGCTGACGGATTTCCCCCGACGCGTCTCGATGAAGGCACATGGCGTCTCGCCCCACTTATCATCGGGTTTGGCGACAACGGCGGCGGCCTGCACGGCCGGGTGCTTGTAGAGAACGTCCTCGACCTCGATCGACGAGATGTTCTCACCGCCGGATATGATGATGTCCTTGGAGCGGTCCTTGAGCTGGATGTATCCGTCCCGATGCATCACCCCCAGATCGCCCGAATGGAACCATCCGCCGGCAAAGGCATCCTCGCTCGCCGTCTTGTTCTTCAGATATCCCTTCATGACGATGTTGCCCCGCATCATCACCTCGCCCATGGTCTCTCCGTCGGCCGGTACCGGTTCCATGGTCTCGGGATCGATCACGCCCAAGCCTTCCAGGGGCGCGTAGCGCACGCCCTGACGCGCCTTTTTCGCCGCCCGCGCTCCGCTCTCGAGCTCATCCCACTCAGCCTTCCATTCGTTCACCACCGCGGGTCCGTAGGTCTCGGTGAGGCCATAGACGTGGATGGCGTTGAAGCCAGCCTCCGCCATCGCCGCCAGCACGGCCTCGGGCGGCGGGGCGGCGGCAATGGTGAATTGGACGGTATGGGGAAGCTCGCGGCGCTCGTCGGGGTCCGCTCCCAGAATGGTCGCCATCACCGTCGGCGCGCCGCACAGGTGGGTGACCTTGTGGTCGGCGAGCGCATCGTAGATCGCCTTGGCCCGCACCCACCGCAAACAAACATGGGTGCCCGCGGCCAGCGAGAGGGCCCAGGGAAAGCACCAGCCGTTGCAGTGGAACATCGGCAGCGTCCAAAGGTAGACCGGATGCCGACCCAGTCCGACGCTGAGGGCGTTGCCGTAACCCATGAGGTGGGCGCCGCGGTGATGGTAGACGACGCCCTTCGGGTTGCCGGTCGTACCGCTCGTGTAATTGAGCGAGATGGCGTCCCACTCGTCGTCCGGCGGCGCCCAAACGAATCCGGGGTCACCCTCCGCGATCCAGGACTCGTAATCGATCTCGCCGAGCCGCTCGCCATCGAGCGCGAATTCGGGATCATCGTAATCGATCACGAGCGGTTTGACCGTCGCCAGTTCTAGCGCCTCCTTGATGACGGGCGAGAACTCCCGGTCCGTGATCAGTACCTTGGCCTCGGCGTGATCGAGTTGGAAGGCGATGATCTTGGCGTCGAGGCGGGTGTTGATCGCGTGCAGAACGGCGCCGACCATCGGCACGCCGTAATGGGCGTCGAGCATCGCCGGCGTGTTCGCGAGCATCAACGAGACGGTGTCGCCCTTGCCGATTCCAGCCCGCGACAGGACCGATGCGAGCCTCCGGCAGCGGCCGTAGAATTCGGCATAGCTATAGCGCAGCCCGCCATGGATGACGGCGGTATGGTCGGGAAAGACCTGGGCCGAACGGTCCAGAAAACTCAGCGGCGTGAGTTGCTGGAAGTTGGCCGGGTTTCTGTCGAGATCGAGAAGGTAAGGGTTCTTGGACATGGACTTTGAGGATGCGGACCCTGGAAAGCGGCACACGCTAGCGAAAGCGCAATCGCGAGGCAACGAGGGATACAACGAAACGCGGTGATCAGCGATTGCGCAGACTCAGCTGGTTAGCGGATCGGCAGCGCCGTCATCCGTTAAGTATACGGCTAGGGATAAATTTAAGGCAGACGGTTTATGGCGGAATCATGCCTCCTCCCATCAGGCAGGAAACGGTCTCGGGGTTTTGGGTTCGAGGAGCGTCGAATGCCACGCCTTACCATGTTGTTGTTGTTTGCCGTTGTGTCGAGCGCTTGGAGCGCCGCGGCCCACGCCCTGGTGATGAAGCCGGGTCCAAGCGGCCTGACATCGACGGCGACGGTCAACCGGGCCCTGCCTGCTGACATTGTCCAATTCGCCGTCACGGTGTCGCATGAAAGCGACAAGGAAGAGGACGCGGCCAAGCTGGCGGGCGAACGCGCGCCCGGTTTGAGATCGGCGCTAATCGCGCGCGGTTATTCCGTGATCGGATTCGACATCACGAATATCACCGCCCGAAAGCAGACAAGCCGCATACGCGCTCAAACCGAGCGGGGACTGCGCCAGCAGGTCATAACCAAGATCAACCATACCGATCGACATCCGGGCCTCTGGCTTCGAAACGCCGGACGACGTCATCCAACTCGTTGTCGAGAAAGGCGCAGAGCGGATCAATCGCCTCAGCTTCGGTTCGACCCGATTGGCGAGCATCAGGAAGGAATTGGGATTGGCCGCTATCGACAAGGCGATGGACGAAGCGCGGACCTGGGCCGGCCATTTCGGTTTGCCGCTCGGCAATGTGGTGAGCGTCAATGTTCGGCCCGTGACCGTGAACCGGCGCAACATGGCCGCGATAACGAGTGCGGCCTCACAGGGGCAACCAGGCCAAAGTCAGGTCTATGCGTCGGCGACCGCGACAGTAACCTTCGCCGCTGCCGGGAACCGCTCGTCGCCGCAACGGGAAAACAGCGGAGCCACGCCGTAAGCCGACTGTCCAGGTCTCCCGAAACGCCGTTTCCGGACGGCGCAATCAGGCGGTGATCAATCCCGAGATGCCATCCCAAATGAGCTTTATCGAAATGGCGAACAGCAGCAGATAGGTGATCGCGTAATAGAACGCGTTGTCGAGGCGGTCGACAAGCTTGACGGCGGCGAAAATCGAAAGCGGTGCCAGCGGCGCCAGAACCAGCGAGGTCATCAGGTTGCCGGCGCCCAGTTGGCCGAGCGCGGCGTAGGGAATCACCTTGATCCAATTGACGACCCAGAAAAACACCACCGACGTCCCCACGTAAAGGCGCGGCGTCATGCGCTGCGGCAGCAGGTAGATCTGCAGCGGCGGGCCGCCAGCATGGCTGATGAAGGAAGTGAAGCCCGCAAGCATCCCCCACATGCCGCCCCGCACGGCGTCAACGCCGCTGCGATCCTCCGTCCGGCTTCGAAACCAATAATTC
>Ga0137829_12513613_pt1 | contig 10370 bp, 19 predicted proteins | sample OV2TP2_FD_97737 | JGI IMG/M metagenome (GOLD analysis project Ga0137829, IMG submission 97737) | reverse complement strand
GTGTAGAAGAACGCGAAGAATACCACCATGGAAATGTAAATGATCAGGTACGCGGGTTGGCCGCGGCCGAGATAGGCGGCGACGGCGGTCAGCCATTCCGGCCCGGTGCCCGCTGAAAATCCGATTACCGTGATGGGCAACAGCAGGATCGAGCTGGCAAAGATCGGCGGGATCACGCCAGAGGTATTCAGCTTCAGCGGCAGGTGCGAGCTTTCGCCGCCGGTCATCCGGTTGCCGCGCTGGCGTTTCGGGTACTGGACGATGATGCGGCGCTGGGCCCGCTCGACGAACACGATGAAGAAGATGACGCCGACCGACATGAACAGCAGCAGGATGATGAACGCCGTCGACAGCGCGCCCGTCCGCCCCAACTCCAAAGTCCCGGCGAGGGCGCTCGGCAGATTGGCGACAATGCCCGCCAGGATGATCAGCGAGATGCCATTGCCGATGCCGCGCGCCGTGATCTGCTCGCCCAGCCACATCAGGAAGATGGTGCCGCCGACCAGCGTGATCACCGTCGAGATGCGGAAGAACCAGCCCGGATCCAACACCACGTTTCCGGCTCCCTCGAGCCCGACCGCGATGCCGTAGCCCTGCATGGCGGCGAGGAACACGGTGCCGTAGCGGGTGTATTGGTTGATCTGCTTGCGGCCCTGCTCGCCCTCCTTCTTGAGCTGCTCGAGATGGGGCGAGACCGTCGTCATCAGCTGGATGATGATCGAGGCGGAGATATAGGGCATGATGTTCAGCGCGAAGATCGCCATGCGGCCCACGGCGCCGCCGGCGAACATGTTGAACATGCCCAGGATACCCGATTGATTTTGCTGGAAAACGTCGGCCAGCGCCTGCGGATTGATCCCCGGGATCGGGATGTAGGTGCCGAGCCGGTAGATCAGCAGCGCGCCAAGCGTGAACCACAGGCGCCGCTTGAGCTCGTCGGCCTTGGCGAAGGCGGAGAAGTTGAGATTGGCGGCGAGCTGTTCGGCGGCTGATGCCATGGGCCTTTCGGCGGGATCTGCGGGGCGGTAAGCCCCCGAACCCCTAGTCCTTTGGTTGCGTCTTCGTCGTCTTGGCCTTGGGCGCCGGCTTCTTCGCCGGTGCCTTTGCCTTGGTGGCGGGCTTCGCCGTCGGCTTGGCCTCGGCCGGTTTGGCGGGGGCCTCGGCCTTGGTTTGCTGCTTCGCCGCGGGGGGCGCCTTTTCCTTCGGCGCGCGCTTTGGCAACGCCACCAGGGTCACCGAGCCGCCGGCCTTCTCGACCGCCTTCTTGGCGCCTGCCGAGGCGCCCGTCACCTCGAAGGCGACCTTGGTCTTGAGCTCGCCGCGGCCCAGCAGCCGCACCCCGTCGCGCACCCGGCGGATGATGCCCGCCTCGAGCAGCGCCTCGACCGTGACCGGCTTCTTGGGGTCGAGCGTCTTCTTGTCGATGGCGCTTTGGACGCGGTCCAGATTGACCTCGTTGAGCTCCTTCTTGAAGATGTTGTTGAACCCGCGTTTTGCAAGACGCCGGTGGATCGGCATCTGGCCGCCCTCGAAGCCCTTGATCGCCACGCCCGAGCGCGATTTCTGTCCCTTGTCGCCCCGGCCGGCCCTCTTGCCCTTGCCCGAGCCAATGCCGCGGCCCACCCGCTTGCGCGCGCGCGTGGCCCCGGGGTTATCTCTCAACTCGTTGAGACGCATAATATTATTTGCCTTCTCGTCTAAGCCTTGTCGTCGACGACGCGCACCAGATGTCCGACCTTGGCGATCATACCACGAACTTCGGCGGTGTCGGGCAGCGAGCGGCGCCGGCCCATGCGGTTGAGGCCAAGGCCGATCAGGGTCGCGCGCTGGTCGCCTGACCTGCGGATCGGACTCCCCGTCTGCTCGACGGTGATCGTCTTGGCGCTGGATTTCTCGGCCATCGGCTTGCGTCCTTAATCTGTTGGCCCGTCCCCCGGCGGCGGGCCCCTAGGCCTCGGCCCCGGCGGTCGCCTCGCCGGCGGTGTCGCGGCGGCGCGATACGATGTCGCTCACCTTCTTGCCGCGCCTGGCGGCGACGCCGCGGGGGCTGTCCTCCTGCTTGAGCGCCTCGATGGTGGCGCGGACCATGTTGTAGGGGTTGGTGCTGCCCAGCGACTTGGCGACGACGTCCTGGACGCCCAGGGTCTCGAACACCGCGCGCATAGGGCCGCCGGCGATGATGCCGGTGCCGGGGGGTGCCGCCCGCAGCAACACGCGCCCGGCGCCGTGGCGGCCGGTCACGTCGTGGTGCAGCGTGCGCCCTTCCCTGAGCGGAACCCGCACCAGATTGCGTTTCGCCGATTCGGTCGCCTTGCGGATCGCCTCGGGCACCTCGCGCGCCTTGCCGTGACCGAAGCCGACGCGGCCCTTCTGGTCGCCGACCACGACCAGCGCCGCGAAACCGAAGCGCCGCCCGCCCTTGACCACCTTGGCCACGCGGTTGATGTGAACGAGCTTATCGACGAATTCGCTTTCGCGCTCGTCCTGGTGTCTCATTGGACCTCGTGCCACTTGCCTGTTCCTTCCTCGTCCCGGCCCTAGAAGCTCAAGCCGCCCTCGCGGGCGGCATCGGCCAGCGCCTTGACGCGTCCGTGATAAATGTATCCGCCGCGGTCGAAGACGACCTCCTTGACGCCGGCCTTGACGGCGCGCTCGGCGACCATCTTGCCGACGGCGGCGGCGGCTTCCTTGTCGCAGCCCTTGGCGAGCGACTTGCGCAACTCGCCGTCGAGCGTCGAGGCGGCGGCGAGCGTGTGACCCTTGGCGTCGTCTATCACCTGGGCGTAGATGTGCCGCGAGGAGCGGAACACGGAAAGCCGCGGCCGCCCGCGCGCCATCTTTTTCAAGTTGCGCCGCACGCGCGACTTGCGCCGTTCACCCTTGCCGTTCGAAGCGCCCATTGCCTGCTCCGTTACTTCTTCTTGCCTTCCTTGCGGAAGACGTATTCGCCCGCGTAGCGGATGCCCTTGCCCTTGTAGGGCTCGGGCGGCCGGTACTTGCGGATCTCCGCGGCCACCTGGCCGACCTTCTGCTTTTCGATCCCCGAAACGATGATCTCGGTCGGTTTCGGACACTCGATCTTGATGCCGTCGGGAATCGGATAGGCGACGTCGTGGCTGAGCCCCAGGGTCAACTGCAAATTCTTTCCCTGAACCTGAGCGCGATAGCCTACCCCGTTGATTTCAAGCGTCTTTGCGAAGCCCTCATGCACGCCGGTGACGACGTTGGCAAGCAGCGACCGGGAGAGCCCCCACATGGCGCGGGCGCGCTGGGAATCGTCCTTCGGCGCGACGGTGATGCCGTCCTCGCCCATCTCGGCCGAAACCTCGTCCACCAGCACCAGCGCGAGCTCGCCCTTGGGGCCCTTGACGCTGATTTGCCGGCCCTCGAGATTGGCGCTGACGCCGTCGGGAATTGGCACCGCTTTTTTTCCGATACGCGACATCGCTTGTCTTGCCTTCTCTGCTGTTCGCTCCGCTCATCTCAGAAGACGCTGCAGAGCACCTCGCCGCCGACATTCTCGTCCCGGGCGCGGGAATCCGACATGACGCCCTTGGGCGTCGACAGGATGGCGACGCCGAGCCCGTTGGCGACGGTCGGCAGGCTCTTTACCGACGAATAGACCCGGCGGCCGGGTTTCGACACCCGCTTCAGCTCCTTGATCACCGGCTCGCCCTCGAAATATTTGAGCTCGATCTCGAACTGGGCGCGGCCGTCGCCGTACTCGACCTCGGCGTAGCCGCGGATGAAGCCCTCCTCCTGGAGTACGTCCAGCACCCGGGCGCGCATCTTGGAGGCCGGCGTCGTGACCATCGTTTTGTGACGCATTTGGGCGTTCCGGATACGGGTCAGCATATCGCCCAAAGGATCGGTCATCGTCATGCGGTATCTCCTACCAACTCGACTTGATCATGCCGGGAACGAGACCTTGGGATGAGAGATCCCTCAGCGCGATGCGCGACATCCGCAGCTTGCGGTAGAAGCCGCGCGGCCGTCCCGTCAGGTCGCAGCGGTTGCGGATGCGGGTGGGCGATGAATTGCGCGGTAGCTGCGCCAGCTTCAAACGCGCGGCATAGCGTTCCTCGGCCGGCAGAGAGCGGTCGTTGGCGATCTCCTTCAGCCGGGCGCGGCGGCCGCCGTACTGCTTGGCCATGCGCCGCCGCTTGCGGTTGCGTTCGATTGCACTCGTCTTCGCCATTCACTCCTCCTCGCTGGGCGCCTGTTCCGCGCCGCCGTTCGCTTCCGCGGCGGGCTCCGCCGGCGTTGCGGGCGCCGGCTCGGCCGGTGCGGCCTGCGGGGGCGGGGTCGGCTCGCGGAAGGGAAAATTGAACCCCTTCAGCAGCGCGCGCGCCTCCTCGTCGCTTGCCGCGGTCGTGCACACGATCACGTCGAGCCCGAGAATCTCATCGACCTTGTCGTAATCGATCTCGGGGAAAACGATGTGCTCCTTGATGCCGAGCGCGTAGTTGCCGCGGCCGTCGAAGCTCTTGGGGTTGAGTCCCCTGAAGTCGCGCACGCGCGGCAGCGCGATCGTCACCAACCGGTCGATGAAGTCGTACATCCTGCTCTTGCGCAGCGTGACCTTGGCGCCGATCGCCATGCCTTCGCGCAGCTTGAAGGTCGCGATCGACTTGCGCGCCTTGGTGATCACCGGCTTCTGGCCGGCGATCAGCGCGAGATCGCCGGCGGCGGTGTTCACCTTCTTGCTGTCTCCGACGCCTTGGCCCACGCCCATATTGATCACCACCTTCTCCAGGCGGGGCACCTGCATGGCGTTCTCGTAGTTGAACTGCTTGGTGAGCTCGGCGCGCAGCACGTCGTCGTAATAGAGCTTCAGCCGCGGAGCATAGGCCGCATCAGCCATCGATCGTCTCCCCCGAGCGCCTGGCGAAACGCACCTTGCGCCCGTCCTTCAGCGTCTTGTAGCCGACGCGGGTCGGCTTGCCGTCCTTCGGATCCTCGACCGCCAGGTTGGAGATATGGATCGGCAGCTCCCTGACGATGATGCCGGCCTCCTGGTTGGTCGTCTGGCGCTGGTGGCGCTTGACCATGTTGACGCCCTGCACGATGGCGCGGTTTTCCCGCGGTAGAACCTTGAGAACCTCGCCGTTCTTGCCCTTGTCGCGTCCCGAGATCACGACCACGTGGTCGCCCTTTCTGATCTTCACCCTGGTCATGATCAAAGGACCTCCGGGGCCAACGAGATAATCTTCATGTGCTGCTTCGACCGCAATTCGCGGGTAACGGGGCCGAAGATGCGTGTGCCGATCGGTTCGCCCTGGGCGTTGACCAAAACGGCGGCGTTGTTGTCGAAGCGGATGATGCTGCCATCGGGACGGCGCACGCCCTTGGCGGTGCGCACCACCACCGCGCGCATCACCTGCCCCTTCTTCACCCGGCCGCGCGGGATCGCCTCCTTGACGCTCACCACGATGATGTCGCCGATGGAGGCGTATTTGCGCTTCGAGCCGCCCAACACCTTGATGCATTGCACCCGGCGCGCGCCGGAATTGTCGGCGACATCGAGATTTGTCTGCATCTGTATCATGGCTTCCGCCCCACAACTTCCTATGCCGGCGCAACGTCCGGGATACCCCGGCTCAGGCGCCGACCACCGTCCACCGCTTGTTCTTCGAGATCGGCGGACATTCCTCTATCCTCACCAGATCGCCCACCTTGGCCGAGTTGGCCTCGTCATGGGCGTGGTACTTCTTCGACCGCCGCACGACCTTCTTGAGCAGCGGGTGGTTGAACCGGCGTTCGACGCGGACCACCACCGTCTTGTCGTTGACGTCGCTGATCACGGTCCCCTGTAGAATTCGCTTGGGCATGTCGTCCTCGTCTTGGCGCTCCGCTAGGCTGCGGTCTCGGCGCGTTTCTGCTGGGCGATGGTCAGGATGCGCGCGATGTCGCGGCGGACCTGGCGCGTGCGCGCGGTGTTCTCGAGCTGTCCCGTGGCGCCCTGGAAGCGCAGGTTGAACTGCTCCTTCTTGAGCTTGATGAGCTCGTCGTCGAGCTGATCGAGCGTCATGTCGCGGATGTCGCTTGTCTTCATCGCCAACTCTCCAAGCGCCCTCAAACCTCGCCGTAGCGGACCACAACCCGCGTCTTCACCGGCAGTTTCGCCGCTCCCAGGCGCAACGCCTCGCGCGCCACCGCGTCGGTGACGCCGTCGATCTCGAACATGATGCGGCCGGGCTTGACCTTGGCGCACCAGAACTCGGGCGCGCCCTTGCCCTTGCCCATGCGCACCTCGGTCGGTTTCTTGGAAACCGGCACGTCGGGAAAAATCCTGATCCAAACGCGCCCCACGCGCTTCATCTGACGCGTCATGGCGCGCCGCGCCGCCTCGATCTGGCGCGAGGTGATGCGGGCTGGCTTCTGCGCCTTGAGACCGTAGGAGCCGAAATTGAGGCTGGTGCCGCCCTTGGCGGTGCCCTTGATCCGGCCCTTTTGGGCCTTGCGGAATTTTGTCCGTTTCGGCTGCAACATGGTCGTTACTTCCTAAATTCCCCGCGCACCCTTAGATGCCCGGCCCCTCTTTGCGCAGACGGCCGCCCTCCTGGGCCTCGGCGACGCGGCGCTCCTGGGCCATGGGATCGTGCTCCATGATCTCACCCTTGAAGACCCACACCTTGACGCCGATGACGCCGTAGGCGGTGCGCCCCAGCGCGGTGCCGTAGTCGATGTCGGCGCGCAGCGTGTGCAGCGGCACGCGGCCTTCGCGGTACCACTCCATGCGCGCGATCTCCGCGCCCCCCAGCCGGCCCGAGCAATTGATGCGGATGCCCAGCGCCCCGAGCCGCATGGCCGACTGCACGGCGCGCTTCATGGCGCGGCGGAAGGCGACCCGGCGCTCGAGCTGCTGGGCGATCGATTCGGCGACCAGCGTCGCGTCGACCTCGGGCTTGCGCACCTCGAGGATGTTGAGGTGGACGTCCGATTCGGTCATGCCGGCGAGTTCCTTGCGGAGCCTCTCGATGTCGGCGCCCTTCTTGCCGATCAGGATGCCGGGCCGGGCCGTGTGCACCGTGATCCGGCACTTCTTGTGGGGACGCTCGATCACCACCTTGGAAATGCCGGCGCCGGTGCGGCTGCCGAGAATGTGGTCGCGGATCTTGAGGTCCTCGTGCAGCAACTGGCCGTATTCACCGCCGCTCGCGAACCAGCGCGAATCCCAGGTGCGGTTGATGCCGAGGCGCAACCCGATTGGATTGACTTTCTGTCCCATCAGCTTGCGTCCTCCATTTGACGGACCACGACGGTCAGTTGTGAGGTTGGTTTGACGATGCGTCCCACCCGTCCGCGGGCCCGCGGGCGGAAGCGGCGCATGGTGAGGTTCTTACCCACATAGGCCTGGGCCACCACCAGCGAGTCGACGTCGAGGTCGTGGTTGTTCTCGGCGTTGGCGATCGCCGATTCCAACGTCTTCTTGACCTCGCGCGCGATTCGCTTGCGCGAAAAGGTCAGATCCGCCAGCGCCTGGGCGACGCCGCGGCCGCGGATCATCTGGGCCACCAGATTGAGCTTCTGGGGTGAGATGCGAAGCATGCGCGTCACCGCCTTGGCCTCGTTGGCCGCGAGTTTGCGTACTGCCTTTGCCTTGCCCATGGTTCCCGATCCGACCGCTGCTTCAGACCCGTTTGGCCCGCTTGTCGCCGGCGTGACCGTGATAGGTCCGCGTCGGCGCGAATTCTCCGAATTTGTGCCCGACCATGTCCTCGGTAACGAGCACGGGCACGTGCTTCTGTCCGTTATGGACGCCGAAGGTGAGCCCGACGAATTGCGGCAGGATGGTCGAGCGCCGGGTCCAGATCTTGATCACCGCGTTCGAACTTCCGGCGCGCGCGGCTTCCGCCTTCTTCAGCAGATAGCCGTCGACGAAGGGGCCTTTCCAAACTGAGCGTGACACGGGTCCTCTTCCTATCGCTTCTTGCGCAGATGCCGGCTGCGGATGATGTATTTGTCGCTGTCCCGGTTCGAGCGCGTTCGCTTGCCCTTGGTCGGCTTGCCCCAGGGGGTGACCGGATGACGCCCGCCCGAGGTGCGGCCCTCGCCGCCGCCATGGGGATGGTCGACCGGGTTCATGGCGACGCCGCGCACCGATGGGCGCTTGCCGAGCCAGCGCTTGCGGCCCGCCTTGCCGAGCTTGATGTTGGCGTTGTCGGGATTCGAGACGGCGCCGATGGTCGCCATGCAGTCGGCGCGCACCATGCGCATCTCGCCCGAATTGAGCCGCAGGATCGCGTGGCCGGCGTCGCGGCCGACGAGCTGGACGTAGGTGCCTGCCGCGCGGGCGATCTGTCCGCCCTTCTCCGGCTTCAGCTCCACATTGTGGATGATGGTGCCGATCGGCATGCTGGCGAGCGGCATGGCGTTGCCCGGCTTGACGTCAACGCGGGCGCCCGAGATCACCTTGTCGCCGGGCGCGACGCGCTGGGGCGCCAGGATGTAGGCGAGCTCGCCGTCCTCGTAGCGCAGCAGCGCCAGGAAGGCCGACCGGTTGGGATCGTACTCGAGCCGCTCGACGGTCGCCGGCACGTCGAACTTGCGGCGCTTGAAGTCGACCTTGCGGTAGAGCCGCTTGTGGCCGCCGCCGCGGCGGCGCGCGGTGACGCGGCCGGTGTTGTTGCGCCCGGCCTGCTTGGTCAGCCCCTCGGTAAGCGCCTTGATGGGATCGCCCTTCCAAAGCTGGGAACGGTTGACGATCACCAGCTGGCGCTGGCCCGGCGTGATCGGTTTGAAGGTCTTCAGAGCCATGGTTCGTTACAGTCCCGTCGTCACGTCGATGCTCTCGCCCTCTTCGAGGGTGACGATCGCCTTCTTGACGTCCTGCTGACGGCCCGGCCGGCCGCGGAACATCTTTCGTTTTCCCTTTCGGGTCAAAGTGTTGACAGCCTTGACCTTGACCCCGAACAGCTTCTCGACCGCCTCCTTGATCTCCGGCTTGGTGGCCTTGGGGCGGACCTTGAAGATGACCTGATTGTGCTCGCTCGCCATCGTCGCCTTCTCGGTGATCACCGGCGAGACGATGACGTCGTATACCGCAGCCTGCCTCATTTGAGCCTCGCTTCGAGCGCGTCGATCGCTTCCCTAGTGAGCACCAGCTTGTCGTGGCGGAGGATGTCGTAGACGTTGACGCCCTGGACGGGGAGCACGTCGATCTCAGGCAAATTGCGCGCCGCCAGTCCGAAGTTCTTCTCCACCTCGTTGCCCGCCACGATCAGCGCCGACTGGAGGCCGAGCTTGTCGAGCTTCTTGCGCAGCGCGCCGGTCTTGGCCTCCTTGGCCTCGGCCTTGTCGAGCACGACGAGCTCCTGGGCCCGGGCCTTGGCGGAAAGCGCGTGGCGCAGCGCCAGGGCGCGCACCTTCTTGGGCAGGTCGATGGCGTGGTCGCGCGGCTTGGGGCCGAAGGCCTTGCCGCCGCCCCGCATCTGCGGAACCTTCTTGCTGCCGTGACGCGCGCGGCCCGTCCCCTTTTGCCGGTACATCTTGGCGCCGGTGCCAGATATCTGGGATCTGTCCTTGCTGGCGTGGGTGCCGGCCCGCCGCTTGGCGAGCTGGTAGCGCACCATGCGGTGGAGGATGTCGGCGCGCGGCTCCAGCCCGAACACCGAATCGGCGAGATCCACGGTACCGGCCTTCTTGGCGTCGAGCGTAGTGACGTCGCTCTTCATCACGCGTCCTTACCTTCTTCGCCGGCCTCTTCGCCCGCGCCCGCGCCGCGCAGGCCCGCCGGCAGGGGCACGTCGTCGGGAAGACGCTTCTTGACGGCGTCGCGCAGCAGCACCCAGGCGCCCTTGGCGCCGGGCACCGCGCCCTGGACCATGATGAGGCCGCGCTCGGGATCGGTCTTGACCACCCTGAGATTGAGGGTGGTGACCATCCGGTTGCCGAGCTGGCCCGCCATCTTCTTGCCCTTGAAGACCTTGCCCGGATCCTGGCACTGGCCGGTGGAGCCGTGGGCGCGGTGGGAGATCGAGACGCCGTGCGTGGCGCGGAGCCCCCCGAAGCCGTGGCGCTTTATGGCGCCCGCGAAGCCCTTGCCGATGCTGACGCCGGAGGCATCCACATATTGCCCCTCGACGAAATGATCGGCGGTGATCTCGGCGCCGACGTCGATCAGGTTTTCGGGGCTGACGCGGAACTCCGCCACGCGCCGCTTGGGCTCGACCTTGGCGACGGCGAAATGGCCGCGCTCGGCCTTTGCCACGTTCTTGACCTTGGACTTGCCGGCGCCGAGCTGCACCGCGCAATAGCCGTTCTTCTCATCGGTGCGCTGGGCGACCACCTGGCAATTGTCGAGTTTGAGCACGGTCACGGGTATGTGCTTGCCCACATCGGTGAAGATGCGGGTCATGCCGACTTTC
>Ga0137829_12260279_pt1 | contig 10380 bp, 8 predicted proteins | sample OV2TP2_FD_97737 | JGI IMG/M metagenome (GOLD analysis project Ga0137829, IMG submission 97737) | reverse complement strand
GGGATGGATCATCATGTGACACAAAATGCGGATGCCAAGAAACCAACGTATGTAACGTCTTCTTTGAATGGAAAAGCGGTGTTACGGTTTGATGGGAATGATGGATTGCAGGCGAGTATAAATCCAGGGGTAACCACAAACGCGTCTTACTTTATAGTATTTAAACCAACAGCGACAGATGGGTCGCGTTATTTAATTGAACGAGATTTGTCTGTAGCAGACCAGCCACTTATCAGTCCCTATATCGCCGGTGGGAAAGCAGGCGTTCAACTTCGAAACGATGACGGTAGCGGACTGATTTCGTTCGAATCTTCCTCAACACTGTCAATAGGCAGGTATTATATAATGAGCTTTATACGCAATTTCAACGTTGCGCTTAATCTCTATTTAGACGGGGTTCAACAAGGCGCTTTAGCTGATAGCAACATGAAAGTTATTACCGTACAGCCAATTATAGTGGGGCGCCATGTGGTTGATGGACTAGGATTTTCAGGTGATATCGCCGAAATCATTGTCTACAACACCGCGCTTTCGGATGCGGAACGCCAACGGGCAGAGGAATATCTGAGCTTAAAATGGAACATTCCCGATAGCGACGGAGACGGAGTGCGAGACGCGGACGATGCCTATCCGAATGATGCGACCCGGGCCTCAATCGCGCATTATCCCGCGGGAGGGTTGATGGGTACGTTGGTCTTTGAAGACAACTGGCCGTTTGAAGGGGATTACGATATGAACGATATGGTGATTGGGTATAAATTCAGCACGGAAAAGAACAAAGATAACGCGGTGAAACGGATTCGGGCCTTATTTGCGATTCGAGCCGTTGGCGCGTTTTACAAGAATGGGTTTGGGATTCAATTTCCAGGGATAGAGAAGGCGAATATTGGGAGTGTGAATTTTTATGTGAACGGGATATTGAATAATGGGGCATTAAGCACGGAAAGCGACGAACCCACGGCGACGTATATGCTATTTACGAATGTGTTTGATTATATGACGAATCCGGCGGGAGCGGCGACGATAGCGGGGAATTTTATTAACACGGAAAGCGGTTCCAGCGATGAGGTGACACAGTTAGCGACGTTTGAGCTTGAGCTTGTATTAACCACCCCGACACTAAATGTGGGCACAGCGCCGTATAATCCGTTTTTAACCATCCATGGCGAACGGGGACGGGAAGTGCATCTTCCCGGTAAAAACCCAACAAATAAGGCAACAGGGAGTTATTTTGGACAAGGGAAAGATGACGGGACCCGAACGTATAAGACGACAGGCGGTTTACCGTACGCGATGGATGTGCCGGAAGATTTTGATTATCCGGTAGAAAAGAGGGAAATCAGTCGGTCGCATCCGGATTTAGTGAAATGGGCGGAAAGCGGCGGGAGCACGAACACAAATTGGCATCAGAACAAACAGACAGTGTACGCGACAGCCAAACGCGCCACCCACAAGGATTTTATACGGGTTAAACACAAAGGAAATTTTGGGTTTTAGACACATCCCGAAGGGCGCCCTTTATGGGGAACCTAATAAGGGCGGGTTATGCCCCGAAGAGGAAATAGGGTGCATACGTCCGTATATGTGATATAAATGGGAGCATATAAATGGCAGCGTAGTATAATAATATGGAATCTCTCATCAAAGAAACGTTTAATACATACGCATCTCACTATCAGATCTCCTTTTATTCCAACACCAACATTCTTTATCAGCGGGCATTGGTTCATGAAGGAACGCGTCCCTATTTAAGTCCTGGAAAAAGGGTACTGGATGTTGGATGCGGGATTGGGGCTGATTTTGAATTTTATCGTGAACAGAAGCTCATTGTTCATGCGATAGATATCTCTTCGGAAATGATTCGATTCGCGTCGAAACGGGCAGCGGAACTGGAATTTCCTGTTCAATTGGATGAGATCTCTTTTGAAAGGTACCACCCTCCTTTTGCGTTTGACGCTGTAATATGTAATTTCGCTGTGATTAACGCGATAAAGGATCTTTCCTGGGTACTTTCCAAATTACACCAATGTGTCAAACCCGATGGAATAGTGGCGATTGTTTCTCTGCCATCCTTTCATCTCTTTACCGCTCTGGAATGGACTCTGACATTCCGTTGGAAAGAGCTGTATGGGAGGCTCTTTAAAAAAAGAGTGGTATTAAAAAATGGCTTTCTTATTTCTTATTACAATCAAAACGATTTTTTAACAGATTTCAATCTCATCAAACGGATTCAGATGGCCAGTATTCTCCCTACTCCCGATCACCACGCGCGATTTAAAATGGCGCGAATTTTTTTTGAGTTTTTTGCGAAATGGGATCGTTTTTTCAGCGGCAGGCTTCCTCAATGGTGCGGCGGAGATCATGTCTGTTTTATCTTATCTCCAAAAAGAACATCCAGAAATGAGCGTAATTTTTCTGGATTTTTCAGGCATGATGACGGGATTTTTTTTAGTCCCGTCGCGCAACACACGGATTTTGAAAATGTGTATCGAAAAGTTCGGGAAAAAGAAAATCGTCTTTTGCCTGATGCCCTTGTAGGGACGCTTCCTTATCTTCCTTCTATTCACCCGCATGCCCATGAATGGAAGCGGCGGGTGAGATCAACTCATCGTTTTCTTCACTATCTCAAGAGAAAAGCGCGTCCGCTTGGTAGACTTACTGTTCTGGACGTGGGATGCGGAAACGGGTGGTTTCTCCAAAAAATAGGCCAATTGGAAAATGTTTCCGGATATGGAATCGATTGTCATCTTATGGAATTACAGCAAGGGCTTCGGGTTTTTCCATCTCTTGCCTCGCGTTTGATTTATGGAGATATTCAAAAAGTAACGTGGCCGGAAGGATGTTTTGATATCATTTATTTTGCGAGTTCATTTCATTATTTTTGTGATAGAGTCGATCTGATCCTGCGCCTCATGCCTCTTTTAAAACCCTCGGGTGAAATTCATATCCTGGATTCTTCTTTTTATACGCAAAAGACAGTAGGGAATGCGAAAGCAAGAACGGTTACGTATTACCATCAGCTAGGGGTTCCTGAAATGGCGAGTTTTTATTACCATCCGATGATAGAAGAAGTGAGTTGCTTTCGTCCAAAAAGACTTTACGCGCCTTCCTTCTGGAAGGCGCTATTTCGTGGAATGGCGATTTGCCCGGAGGAGAGTCCTTTTCCCTGGTTTCGAATAAAAGCCTAACCTTTTTCCTGACTCAAGAGGGATGTAGTTCGTTCAATAAATGCTTTTAATTGTTCGCCAGATAAGGAACTGTGAGACAATCGGACTAAATCATAGAGATGCAGACAAAGCTGCTCCACTTCTTTTGTTTTGTTAAAGTGTTTGTCCGATTTTAAAATCGTTTTAACGATAGCGTTATTGCTGTTAATCACAAGGGTAGTATCTTCAAGGCTTTTCGGAAAATCCTGTTTCATGAGAAACCGCATGTTTTTGAGGCGTTTGCTGGTTTCCGATTCTATAATCATCCCCGGAATGGTTTCCGATTTGAGACTTTTGACTTCTATTTTTAACCCTTCATTTTTAAGCACACGTTTAAAAATATCCGCGAGTTTTTCATCCGCTGTTTTATTGTCAGAAGGATCCACAACTTTGGCTTCTTTGTCCTTATCGAGGATATGTTCGGAAATGGAACTGTCCACCGCTGAAAAAGTGATGGAGCGATCTTTTGATTCCAGAAATTGGATAAAATGCGAATCAATAATAGCGTCCAGATAAATCACTTCCAGCCCTTGATCCTTGCATAATTGGATGTAAGTGGCTTGAGAGTCCTTGTTGGCGGAATACAACACTTTGTTTTGCAGTTTTTCTTTATTCCGTTCATTATACTCTGGGATACTTGTGAAATAGCTCAAAGATGATTTAAAAATCACAATATCTTTGACTTTTTCATAAAAGTCATTATCCTGCATCATGCCGTACTTTATAAACGGATGGATATCCGACCAGAAACCTTCAAATTTTGCCTTGTCGTTTTTAAACAATTCATTAAGTTTATCCGCGATTTTTTTGACGATATGACGGGAAATTTTTTGGACATAAGGGTCTTTTTGCAATTGACTGCGTGAAACGTTTAATGGGAGATCCGGACAGTCAATGGCTCCTTGCAAGAGCGTCAGAAATTCGGGAATAACCTCTTTACCGTTATCCGTAACAAAAACCTGATGGGAATATAAAGAGACTTTTCCTTTATGACTGTCCAATTCATGCAAAATACTTGGGAAATACAAAATGCCTTTCAGATGAAAGGGATACTCCACGTTTAAATGAATCCAAAACAACGGCGATGGGTTGAACGGAGATATTTCGTGATAAAACTCTTCATAATCCTTGTCTTTGAGTTCGGTAGGTTGTTTGGCCCAAATCGGATTTTGATAATTGGCTTTTTTACCATTGACGCGGATTTCCAGAGGAAAAAAATTGGCGAATTTTTTGACGAGTTCGATTATTTTGTCTTCCTTAAGAAAAGTTTCATTTTCTGTGTTAATCCGCAGGATCACATCGGTACCTACTTCGGTTCTTTCCCCGTTTTTTAAGGAAAAGTGGGTAGAACCGTCACATGACCAATGTATAGCTTGAGAATCGGGTTTATAGGAAAGTGATTGGATCTCAACAACATCCGATACCATAAAAGCGGAATAAAAGCCAAGTCCAAATTGGCCAATAATTTGATCCTGCTCTTCTTTATCTTTGTATTTTTTAATAAAATCCCGCGCTCCGGAAAACGCGATTTGGTTAATATATTTTTGAATTTCTTCCGGGTCGAGACCCAGGCCATTATCCGATACAGTTATTGTTTTGTTTGCCGGGTCCACTTTAATATCAATTTTCCCTTCGCGAAGAAACTGAGGGAGGTTTTCTTTGGCGGCGATGGTATTAAGCTTGGTAATGGCGTCAAACGCATTGGAGACCAATTCTCTTATGAAAATTTCGTGTTCGGAATAAAGCCAGCGTTTGATAATAGGGAGAATATTTTCCGTGTTAATGCTGATTTCTCCGGATAGTGAAATTGGATTGGAAGCGACAGAAGTCATACCGTTAAACTCCTTAATAATAAAATGATGGGGCATTTGCTCCCAAAGTCTTATTGAAATTTAAAGAATAAATGGACTGGATGTCAATGGAGCGAATGGGGGACGAATCCAAAGTTGACAATCGGTCGTCTATAAATATACTCTTTTGAGAGACTTTTTATACGTGCTTACTCCGAATAGGAAGGTGTGTCTTGAATAAAAAAGTCATTTCTATCACTCCCAGTTTACCGTATTTGATTATTTCATACTCAGCCAGTCCTTCCCTAGCCGGAAAAAATATTCTGTTTCTTTTGAATGGGGGTCTCGCGCCGATAAACTATCTTCTTTGGTCCGTTGTAAAAAATGCAGGCGACTCTAATAGTGTTTATGTCGCAAGAAATGGAAATGAAGGACTGATTACAGGAAATATTGAAAAAGTTTCTTTATTGGACATTTTCCCCCTAAAAAGGAGAGGCGGTTTTTATTACGGAACCTCACGCTGCCCCATTGAGAACAGCGAGATTTCTCAGGTCAATAAAACATTGGATAAAATGGACGCTGTGATTCGCATTGGGGGGGACGGTTCGTATCTGGATTCTGTTCGTTTTTATACTACCTTTCAAAAACCAACCTATATTGCAATAAAAACCATGGACGGAGACTTTCGTATTACAAATAAGAACGAATTAGAACCTCCTATTGGATTTAGTACCGCCACAAGCTATTTGATTCAAACTATCCAAGGTTTAGAAGCCGATGCCCAGGGAAGCGGCATGCTCCATTTCGCGAAAGTAGCTGGGCGTGAATCGGGATGGATTGCTCTTGAAATCGCCCAACACGCAAACCCAACTTTTACCCTCATCCCAGAAGAAATTTCCTCAAAAAATTGGTCGGCGGACGATATCGTTACCATGCTAAGCCGTATATTGATTTACCGAATGGCAAAAGGGAAAAGTTATGGGGTATTTGTGATAGCGGAAGGGTCGTTTTTAGCGATACCCGACTTTCAAGATATGGTTTCCGCTTTAGGGATTATCGTCAAAACCAAACAAAAAGAATGGGCTTCCCTTGAAACACCCTTTGCAAAAAAATTATTTTTATATATGTCGTTGCAAACGAGTAAAAACCCAAAATTATCAGACTTATTCGCTTTATTTCCTGATGACGAAATCCTGCATTTACTTTCTCCCGATGGAATGAACCGTCTTCCGCTGGCCCAAATCAGTACCCACAAAGTCCTTTCCCTTTTGGTTGAGGATCGATTAAAACACATGCTCAGCGACCCTAAAAGGTTTTTCGACATCCAACCCAATATGAGCGTGGATATGTTATCTTTTTATAACAGCGGGATTATCATGATTTCCCTCGAAGAATTTAACGCCGTGAAAACAGCGGTATCGAAGTTAAAGTTTCGAACGCAAAGTTATTGCTATGAAGCGCGAGGCCATGCTCCTGATAAAACGGATCGCGTAAGAATGAAAAAATTGGGGGAGTTTTTAACACAATTAGCCTTATCTCCATTAGAGCAAAATGGAGGGACTCAACAAAAAAGCGCCTTGGTTATGCTGCGTCAAGGGGAGCCTGTGGTTTTTCCATTAAACGTGTCATTTACAAAATTTATTTCCCTTGAGTTAGAATCCTTTAAAAAGTTTGAAAAAGAAAGAGACTCCTGGGCGAAAATTCTCTAACGCGAGGCGGGTCTTAAATTTTTGAATAAAACGTAATGCCTACGCGGTCGATATCAGATCCGTTTTTATAAGCGCCTTTCGCGCGAGACCCACACAAAATCGCTTTTTCAACTTGTGAATACCGTATAAAAACACTCTGAATTTTCTTAATCGTCGGATCCGAAAGTCCGTATTTCATTTTCTTCCTTTTGTTTAACTTCATCTCACTTCATTCGGAGCGCTTCAAATTCAGGGTAATAACTATGGCAGGCGAATTGAAGAAATAATTTTGGAAGAGGTATTCTGGTCGTAAGTATGTGAGGTTAAATTTTGAGTTTCTCGGTTTTCAAGAAAATCTTTCAACATATTCCATGCTAATTCATGCGTAAATTCAAAAGCGTGAATCATCCCTTGTTTCTCAAGGCGTGACAGAGATCGTTTATTGGCCAGAACAATCGCTTTTTTTAATTGAGAAAGCGCGTTAACAAAATGATGAAACCGTTGAATCCAGCGTATAGCATGCTTAGTCATTGATTGTGCCTGATTTTTTTCCACCATAATACCAGAAGACCTAAAAAAATCATGAGGATACAGAGATATTGTCCAAGCGAAAGCTGAAGAAACAGATACCCAATTTGGGGGTCGGGTTCTCTGAAAAATTCCAGAAAAAATCGGAAGGAACCGTACAAAATTAAATAGATGCCAAATAATATCCCCTTTTTAAATTTTTTCCATTTTGAAAGTCCCAATAAAATAAAAAACAAAAGAAATCCTTCAAAAAAAGCCTCGTACAGTTGGGAAGGATGCCGCGGCAAAGGTCCTCCTGAAGGAAATACCATTCCCCATGGCATGTGGGTTACTCTTCCGTAAAGCTCTCCGTTGATAAAATTGGCGATCCGGCCTAATCCGATACCTATACTGGCGCCTAAGCCTAAAAGATCAAGAAGGCCAAGTAGGTCTTTCTTATACTTTTTTGCGAAGCCCGCAATCCCTAAAACAGATCCGATAGCGGCTCCATGATAGGCCATTCCACCTTCCCAGACACTTAAGACCTTCAGAGGGTGGTTAAGGTAAAAAGGAAGATCATATAAAATCACATATCCAAGCCGGCCGCCTACCAAAATACCTATCATGAGGTAGGTCATCAGAGTCAGGATGTCATCCAGAGTCATCCGATGATATGTTATCAATGGTTTTTTGCAGATATAAAAGCCGATGCCAATCCCCACAATATACGCCAGGCTATACCAGCGGATAGCGAAAGGCCCAAGTTGTAAAGCGACAGGGTCGATATTTGGAAATAAACTCATGACTGAATTTTTTAACTCCTACGAACAAAACAAGATGGCATTCTACTGAGACTCACTGATATAATAATATCAGTATGACCGTTTATAAAGACATACCCGAGAAGGAAAACATCATTATCCCCAAACTGATGAGCGATCTGATCTCCAAAAAAGACTCTTCCGAATTGTCTCATCTCATCAAACCTGTCGGAGCGCATTCTTTAGTAAGCGGAAAGGGAACATCCTTTAAGGGCACTATTGAAATTGGCCCGATCAAAAAACTGGATGTCCCAAAAGAAGAATTGTCAAAAAAAGAATTAACAGGAGATTCTGAACGCTTGTTTTCATTGGCTCAAAAAAACGCGGAAAGTGAGCTCGAAAATTATAAGAAACACTCTCAGCGTACCATAGACGCTGAAATCGATTCGTATAAAGCGGCCCGTTTAAAACAAATTGAGAAAGAACGTCAGGAACTCTTGAATAAAGCTTATGAAGAAGGATTGAAAAAAGCAAAAAAAGAGGCTGAAACAGAACTTCAAAAGAAAGCCGAAGAAATACTCGCGACAATCAATGAAGCCGTTAAAGCAAAAAATACTCTTTTAAAAGAAGCTAAACAGGAGATACTCCAATTGGGCTTGAAAGTGGCTCAACAGATCGTCAAAACTGAAATCTCTTTAAATCAAGAGGCATGCAATACTATTATTTTGGAAGCCTTAAATCGCGTAACAGATAAGGATAGAGTGATTATTCGAGTGAATAAATCCGATGCCGAGATGGTTCGCGGGAATTTGGATCATTTGTTAACCCTGATGCCGGATATTAAAAAATTGGAAGTTCAGGAAGATTCTCGAATTGAGCAGGGAGGCTGCATTATTGAAACGAAACTAGGCTATGTGGATGCCACGTTAACTACAAAGCTGTCCCTTATTGAAAAAGTTCTTTTGAGGGTTTATGAAGAAGAAAAAGAGGGAATACTATAAAAAGAGGGTGGGGTCTATGGTAAATTTAACCCGATATTTTAAAGCGATCGAATCTCTGGATCTGATTAAAGTGGTGGGCAAGGTTGTGCAGGTGGTTGGTTTGATTGTGGAAGCCCAGGTTCAAGGGGTTTTTATAGGAGAATTGTGTCTTATCGAAATTGAAGAGGACCGTTTTATAGAAGCGGAAGTGGTTGGATTTCGAGAAGAAAAAGTCCTTTTGATGCCACTTGGAAACATGAGAGGAATCAAACCTGGTTCCAAAATATACGCGACAGGTTCACCTCTGACAGTAAAGGTAGGCTCAGATCTATTGGGCCGTGTTCTGGATGGATTGGGCCGTCCGCTGGATAATCAAGGTTCGATTGAACCGCAAGCCGTTTATGGCATCGACAATGATCCACCTGATCCTGTTCAACGTCCTCCCATAAAAGAAGTATTAAAAATGGGTGTCAAAGCGATTGATGGTCTTCTGACCATAGGAAAAGGACAGCGTATAGGAATTTTTGCCGGTTCCGGCGTTGGAAAAAGCACATTAATGGGTATGTTGGCGCGCAATTGTCTGGCTGAAGTGAATGTGTTCAGTTTGGTCGGGGAGCGGGGAAGAGAAGTGAAAGATTTTATTGAGGAATCTTTGGGCGAAGAAGGGCTTAAACGCTCCGTTGTGGTATGCGCGACATCGGACAATCCGCCTATTATCAGGCTTCGCGCGGCGTTAGTCGGAACCGCTATTGCCGAATACTTCAGAGATCAAGGTAAAGATGTCTTATTTATGATGGATTCGGTGACACGGTTCGCGATGGCTCAACGTGAAATTGGGTTAGCATGCGGTGAACCGCCAACAACAAAAGGATATACCCCTTCCGTATTTGCCATGCTTCCACGGTTAATGGAACGGGCGGGAACCTCCGACAAAGGAACCATCACGGCAATATATACAGTACTGGTGGACGGAGGTGATATGGATGAACCCATTGCCGATGCGGCCCGAGGTATTTTGGATGGTCATTTTGTACTCTCGCGCGATTTAGCCGCTAAAAATCATTATCCCTGCATTGATGTTGGCCATAGTGTCAGCCGGTTGATGCATGCCATTTCCGCCGAAACTCATAAAAAGGCCGCGGGGCAGCTTCGGGAAATTCTGGCAAAGTATTATGAGGCCGAAGATCTTATCAATATCGGAGCGTATGTGAAAGGGAGTAATCCCAAAATCGATTATTCCGTTGAAAATATTGATAACGTCAACAAATTTTTAAAACAGGGAACAAAAGAAAATATCTCTTTTGAAGAAACGGTAAGAATGCTGACAACGATGTTTCGATGAGCAAACCTCAAAAAAGCAAACGTTTTGTTTATAACCTTCAGTCTGTTTTAAAAGTTCGGGAAATTCGGGAAAAGCAACAACAGGAAAAATACAGGGACGCTGATCA
>Ga0137829_12812388_pt1 | contig 10381 bp, 19 predicted proteins | sample OV2TP2_FD_97737 | JGI IMG/M metagenome (GOLD analysis project Ga0137829, IMG submission 97737) | reverse complement strand
CGGGGGTCTATATCGCGAGGGGGTTTTACCCCCTCGCGGGCTCCCCCAGGGGGAAGCACTGAAGGGGGACTCGTCCCCCTTCAGATAACTTGGGGTGTCCCCCAGATTCTTCTTCCTCCCCCGCTCCCTTGCAAAGGGAGCGGGGGACACAGGGGGTGAGGGTTTTGAGATAATCTCTAAGAGGGGTGTAAGAAAATGGGCCGTTCAACTAAAAAAGGGCCGTTTGTAGATGCTGGCCTTTTAGCAAAGGTGGAGGCAGCATTAAGAGGTGGCGAGCGGACCGTCATCAGGACATGGTCCAGGGCTTCCACCATCACTCCCCTGATGATAGGGCTTACCATAGCTGTCCATGATGGCAGGCGGCACGTCCCTATCTTCCTTACCGAGAATATGGTTGGACATCGTCTGGGTGAGTTTGCCCCTACCAGGACCTTTAGGGGGCATGGCTCCCGCGCCGATAGGCAGCCGGCAGCGGCAGCGGCCGCTCCTCCTGCCCGGCCATCCTAGAAGGTCTCTAGCCTTGTCGAAATGCCGTTCTTGGGGGAAGCACTAAAGAGGGACAAGCCCCCCTTTAGAACAAGGGGGGTGTCCCCCGAAGCTTACCCCGAGGGTGGGAAAATGTCGGCTGCCAGAGAGGAATTGAACTTGTGTGAAAGCTGCCGTGAGAGGGAGTGCAGAGTCCCGACAAGTCGGGATTCTGACAAGGGTCTGGGGGTGTCCCCCAGCTTCTTCTCTTCCCCCTCTCCTGCAGGAGAGGGGGCCAGAGCCTGCCCTGAGCCTGCCGAAGGAGGGTGAGGTATCTGACCCCAGAGAGCATCGGCTGTCCCATGAAAAGGGTATCTTCTTCTTAAGAAGAACTAACGATTCATTACACTAGAGAGATACTGATGAAGGTTATAGCTAAGAGCAGATTTGTTACCGTAGCGGCCCGCAAATTGAGGCTTATTGCCGATGCCGTTCAAGGCAAAACGGTAGAAGATGCGTTGACATATCTTAGATTTATGCCTTCGCCCAGCGCCAGGGAACTGGCAAAGGTAGTAAGGTCGGCCTCAGCCAATGCCGAGAACAACCATCAGCTCATAGCCAGTGGGCTCAAGGTAGTAGGAATAGAGATCGGAGAAGGCCCCAGGCTCAAGAGGCAGCAGCCCCAGGCCAGGGGCAGGGCTAGTCCTCTGGTCAAACACACTAGCCTTGTGGTTGTTACAGTAGAGGGAGAAGCATAATGGGACACAAAGTCCATCCCATGGGTTTTAGGCTGGGAGTAATCCAGGATTGGCGCGCCAAGTGGTTCGCACCAAAGGCCGCAGAATACCGGGCAATGCTGCAGGATGATATCAAGATCCGCGATTTTATCGTCAAGCGCTACCGCGATGCGGCCATCGCCATGGTGGAGACCGACAGGGGATCCAACGAGATGGTGGCGACTATCCATACGGCCAGGCCAGGAATCGTTATCGGCAGGGGTGGGCAGCGTGTAGAGGAGTTACGTCAGTTGCTGGAAGGACTCGTGAAGAAACGGGTCAGGCTGAACATCCAAGAGATCAGGCAGCCAGAGCTAAATGCCTACCTGGTGGCTAGGAACGTGGCAGACCAGATAGAACGGAGAGTTTCGTATCGGCGGGCCATGAAACAGGCCGTTGCTCGAACTATGCAGGCAGGTGCGAGAGGTATAAGGGTCCACATCGCAGGAAGACTGGGCGGCGCAGAGATCGCCAGGCGGGAAAAAGAGATGGAAGGGAGAGTGCCTCTCCATACCATCAGGGCCGATATCGACTTCGCTGTGGCCGAGGCCCATACTACTTTGGGACGCATAGGGGTAAAGGCGTGGGTATATAAGCGCGATGTCCTGCCCGAGCGTACCATACCTGCCGCGGCGGAAGCCCTCCCTGTAACCGTTACAATTGGAGAGACGGAGGAACCGGTTGCTGCAACCCAAGAGAGTCAAGTATCGCAAAGCGCATAGGGGTAAAAGGGCCGGCGTGAGCACGACCGGGAACACCCTCGCCTTTGGGGAGTTCGGCCTCAAGGTCCTCCGATCGGCTTGGCTAACCGCCAGGCAGATAGAGGCTGCCAGGCGCGCCATTACTCACCACGTGAAAAGAGGGGGCCAAATATGGGTCAGGACCTTCCCTGATAAGCCCGTCTCCAAGAAACCCCTGGAGGTCCGACAGGGCGGTGGAAAGGGAGCTACGGACCACTGGGTTGCCGTAGTGAGGCCCGGAAAGATCCTCTTCGAGATGAGCGGCGTAAGGGAAGACATCGCCAAAGAGGCGCTCATGCGAGCTGCTGCCAAGCTGCCTATCCCTACCCGCTTCGTCTCTAGGGGTGAGGTGGAAGGAGTCAGTGCGGGGGCAGGCCAATGAAACCTCAGGAACTTCGAGCCAAGACCAACGAGGAGCTGGCCACCGAGCTAGAGGCCGGCTACAAGGAGCTCCTGCAGCTCAGGGTCAGGCTGGCCACCAAGCAACTGGCAAACTACAACATCCTGCGCGGAGCAAAAAGGAACATCGCCCGCATACACACTATTATCAAGGAGCGCCAGCTAGCAAGGACATAGAATGAAAAGTCGTAGGAAAGTCCGCATCGGTAGAGTCCTAAGCGATAAAATGGACAAGACGGTGGTAGTGGGCGTGGAGTGGCGCCAAATGCATCTCCTCTATCGCCGTCCCGTCAGAAGAATTACCAAGCTTTATGCCCATGACCAGCTCAATCAAAGCAAGGTCGGGGACCTTGTCCAAATAGTGGAAACGCGTCCCCTCTCTCATCTAAAGCGCTGGAGAGTGGCCCAGATCCTCAGGAAAGGGGTCGTCCCCGAGGCGGTCAAAGAGGAGTCCATTGAGGAGCAGCCCGCCGAAGCCAATACCCCTGAGCTGGTTGTGGCGCCCGGGATGGCCGCCACATCGGCCCCAGACACTGCTCCTGCTGAAATATCAACGGAAGGCCAAAAAGATGATTCAACGGTACTCCCGCCTTAAAGTGGCTGATAACTCCGGGGCAAAAATTGTAATGTGCATAAATATCCCTGGGGCGTCTAGAAATAGATACGCCCGTGTGGGAGACGTCATAACCTGCTCTGTCAAAGAGGCAGCACCTGCTGCACCAGTCAAAAAGGGCGAGGTCGTGCGGGCAGTCGTTGTCAGGACCGTGAGACCTATCAAGCGTCCCGATGGCTCTTACATCCGCTTCGATGACAATGCGGCTGTCCTTCTCGCCGAGCAAAACGTCCCCAGAGGCACCCGCATATTCGGGCCTGTGGCCCGGGAGCTGCGGGACAAGAATTTCATGAGGATCATCTCCCTGGCACCTGAGGTGCTGTGATGCGAATCCATAAAGACGAGATGGTGTCGGTTCTCTCCGGGCGAGACAGGGGAAAGCAGGGCAAGGTTCAGCGCGTCTTCCTCAAGGAAGGCCTTGTTCTAGTCGAGGGCCTCAATATGGTCAAAAGGCATAAGAGGCCCACCGGCACTGTAAGGCAGGCGGGCATCGTTGAGCAAGAGGCTCCCATTCCGATGTCCAGGGTGATGCTGGTATGTCCCAAGTGCACCAAGCCCACTACTATCGGCTACAAGTTCCTGGAGGACAATACTAAAGTGAGGGTATGTAAGTCGTGCAAAGAAGTCCTCGACTAGACCCCAGAAGACAGAGGGCCACCCCCTCCCGCACCGCCAAGTCGGCCTCGACCGATGGGCGTCCCCGCCTTTTGGAACGGTACCGTGGCGAGATGGTCCCCCAACTGATGAAGGAGTTCAACTATAGCAACACCATGCAGGTCCCACGCCTGGTGAAAATAGTCTTGAACATCGGCCTGGGGGAGGCCCTCACCAACCAGAACGCCATGGAGAGCGCTCGTAAGGACCTCATGGCCATAACGGGACAGCGGCCCGTTATCACCAAGGCGAGAAAGTCCATAGCTAACTTTAAGCTCAGGGCTGGTCAGTCTATTGGCCAGATGGTTACTCTTAGGGGATACCGGATGTATGAGTTTTTCGATAGGCTGGTAAACGCAGCCCTGCCACGGATCCGTGATTTTAGGGGCCTTTCCCAGGAGTCCTTTGATCAAGGGGCCAACTACTCTTTTGGTCTCAGGGAGCTGATAATGTTTCCTGAGATAGATTACAATACCGTTGATAAGATGCGGGGCTTCCAGATGACCTTTGTCACCACTGCCCGCAGTAAAGACGAGAGCCGCAGGTTGTTGCAGCTCTTGGGCATGCCCTTTAGCCGGTAGTAAAGTGTAGGATTAAGATGGCAAAGATTTCAGAAATAGCGAAATGGAGAAGGACGCCCAAGTACAAGGTACGGGTTCACAACAGGTGCCACGTTTGTGGCAGGCCCAGGGCATACATCCGTTTCTTTGGGCTGTGCAGATTATGCTTCCGTGCCCGAGCCGTCCAGGGAGAGCTCCCTGGGGTGAGAAAGGCGAGCTGGTGAGGGTGTAAGCCATGATGACCGATCCCATAGCTGACATGCTGACGCGGGTAAGGAACGCCTTGCAGGCCCGCCATGCTAGTGTGCTAGTTCCGGCCTCCGCAACCAAGATAGAGATGGCCCGCATTCTCACTGCCGAGGGGTTCATAAAGCAGTTTGAGGTGGTTAAGGCCGGCCCCGGGCGGATGATCAGGATAAATCTTTTGTATCGAGAGAAAAATGAGCCTGGCATAGCCGGCCTCAAGAGGGTAAGCAAGCCGGGCTTAAGGGTCTATGTACAAAAGTCCGAGATCCCCAGGGTTTACGGTGGACTGGGCATCGCCATATTATCCACCTCCAAGGGCATCATGACAGGGCACGAAGCTTGGCGTCAGAAGCTGGGAGGCGAGGTCCTATGCCACGTCTGGTAAGGAGTAGGCCGTGTCGCGAATAGGTAAAATGCCTATCCCGGTCCCCCAAGGGGTGACAGTCACCATAGACGTCAACAAGGTTACCGTCAAAGGGCCTAAGGGGGAGCTTTTCCGGACCTTTCATCCTGCTATGGATGTGCGGCTAGAGAATGGCTCTGTCACTGTCCATCGGGGTTCCGATGAGAAGGAACAGAGGGCATTACACGGCCTCACACGTTCCCTTATTGCTAACATGGTTCAGGGGGTGTCTCAGGGCTTTCAAAAAACTTTGGAAATAGTAGGCCTGGGCTACAGGGCGCAGGCGGCAGGGGGCAAGCTGGTCTTACAAGTTGGCCTCTCCAACAACATCGAGCTGGTGCCGCCGCCGGGCATCCAGTTCCAAGCCGAAAGCGCCACTCGTGTGAATGTAATTGGCATCGATAAAGAGAGGGTGGGCCTGGAGGCGGCTAAAATCAGAGCACTTCGTCCGCCAGATAATTATAAGGGCAAGGGCATCAGGTATGCCGGTGAATACGTCCGCCTAAAGCCAGGAAAGACCGCAGCCAGGAAGCAGTAGATGGCACACAGCAAGAATAGTAGCTATTTTAGGAAGATACGGCATCTTCGACTTCGAAAGAAGCTGTCAGGATCGCCAGATCGTCCGCGCCTTAGCGTATTCCGCAGCCTGAATCATATATACGCCCAGATCATCGATGATGCTCATGGGTCAACCGTGGTCTCCGCCTCCAGTGCAGAACCCGAAGTGCGCTCCATTAAAGACGGACAAAACAAGAGCCAGGTCGCAGCATCGGTGGGGGCAATGCTAGCCCAAAGAGCTAAGGAGAAGGGCATCCAGAAGGTCGTCTTTGACAAGGGCGGGTTTAAATATCATGGCAGGGTTAAAAGCCTGGCCGAAGCGGCACGGGAAGGGGGATTGGAGTTTTGACCACATCCGTTTCCATGAACACATCCCGCGAGGAGCTAGAAGATCGCGAGCAGGTCAGCCTCACAGAAAAGGTAGTCCATATCCGTCGGGTTTCTAAGGTTGTCAAGGGCGGCAGGCACTTTGGCTTCAATGCCCTGGTTGTGGTAGGCGATGGACAGGGAAGGGTAGGCGCGGGGCTGGGTAAGGGCGAGGAGGTCCCAGACGCCATCCGCAAGGGCGGAGCCGTCGCCCGCAAGAACCTCATCCAGGTAGGTATGAAGGGGACCACTATTCCCCAGGCCGTGGTGGCTAAGTTCGGGGCTGCCAACGTTATCTTGAAGCCCGCTTCGCCCGGGACGGGAATAATAGCCGGCGGAGGCGTCAGGGCCGTAGTGGAGCTGGCTGGCGTCAAGGATATTCTTACCAAGTCCTTGGGCTCTCCCAACCCCATCAACGTGGTCTACGCAACGGTTAAAGCCATGGGCATGCTAAAGGACCCCGAGAAGGAGCTAGCAAAGCGCAAGGGTCCCTCTTCAACTCTCAAATCAGCAGTGGAGGCTAGGTCTTGAGCAGGCTAAAGGTAACCTGGGTAAAAAGCTGCATCGGCTACCCAGAAGACCAGCGGAGGACCATCAAGGCCTTGGGCCTTCGGCGCCTTAAGTCGCAAGTGGTCCACCAAGACAGTCCCACCCTTCGAGGGATGGTGGCCAAGGTTATTCATCTGGTCAAAGTCGAAGAGGTCAAGGAGCCATGAAACAGAACGAGCTCTCCCCTTTACCCGGCTCTCGACGTGCCCGAAGGCGCGTAGGTAGGGGCTCAGGCAGCAGGCGCGGCGACTACTCAGGGCGGGGCATGAAGGGCCAGAAGTCCCGCTCCGGGCACAGGATTGGCCGGGCCTTTGAGGGCGGACAGCTTCCCTTAATCAAGCGCCTTCCCTACAAGCGTGGTTTTACCAACAACTTCCGGACTGAATACAGCCTGGTTAACCTAGCGCGCCTGAGTAGTTTAGCCCAGGAGGAAGAAATTACCCCGGAGCTCCTGCTAAGGCGAGGCATCATCAAGTCGTCAACAAGGCCGGTGAAGGTCCTGGGCCAGGGCGAGGTGGACCGGCCGCTAAGGATCAAAGCCCACAAGTTCTCCGAGAGTGCCAAGATCAAAATCGAGGCGGCTGGCGGAAAGGCCGAGGAGATATAGATCATGACCCTTGCGCGGCAGCAAGAGGATAGCCCAGCCCGTCGTTTACTACGAGCGCTGACCGAGTCATTCGCTCAGCCCGACCTGCGGCGCCGCATTCTGTTCACCTTCGGCGTTCTGGTGGTATATCGGCTAATTGCCCATGTACCGGTCCCCGGCGTTGACCTGGCGGCCCTTCAAAGGCTCATCGAAAGCAACCAGTTCCTGGGCATACTCGACCTGTTCAGTGGCGGGACCTTAAGAAACCTCAGCGTTGCCGCCATGGGCCTTTATCCCTATATCACGTCATCCATCATTATGCAGCTCCTGGTGCCAGTTTTCCCTCGCCTCCAGGCTCTGGCAAAGGAAGGAGAGGCGGGCCGCCAGAGGATCAATCAGATCACCCACTGGATCACCGTTCCATTGGCTGCAGCCCAGGGCTATGGGCAGTTGGTCCTTCTCAGCCGCGCCGGCATCGTGAGAAACGTAGGGCTCACGGGCGACAATTTGCTTCCCACCATTACCATGGTAGTCTCCATGACGGCCGCCACCATCTTCCTCACCTGGCTGGGTGAGCTGGTCACCGAGAGGGGCATAGGCAATGGCATCTCCATGCTGATCTTCGCAGGGATTGTCGCCGGCCTTCCAGCCATGATACGGCAGTCCTTTCTGGCCGGAGGAGTTACAACGGGTATCATCTTCTTTGTGGGTCTCGGCTTTCTGGTGGTGCTCCTCATCGTTTTCTTCACTGAGGCCCAGCGACGCGTACCTGTCCAGTATGGCAAAAGCCTCTTCAGGGGCGGGAGGATGTACCGCCAGTCCGGCTCCTCCTTTATTCCGCTGAGAGTTAACTCTGCGGGGATGATCCCCATTATCTTCGCCATATCCATCCTCATCTTCCCCGGAATAGTCGCCAGCTACTTCCTGGTGGGCAACCCTGGCTGGGTCACCACCATCGCGCGCACCGTTCAGCGCCTATTCGATCCCAATGGCCTCTTTTATTGGGCCATCTATTTCTTGCTGGTGGTATTCTTCACCTTCTTCTACACTCTGGTCATCTTCCAACAGCAGAATCTAGCGGAAAACCTGCAGAAAAACGGGGGATTCATCCCAGGAATACGCCCAGGGAAGCCTACTGAAGAGTACCTCAACAGGGTCATCCTGCGTATTACCTGGGGAGGTGCCCTATTCCTGGGTTTCGTAGCGGTGGTGCCCTTTGTGGCCCAGCTGGTGACCGGCGTAGCGGCACTCCAGTTCAGCAGCACCGCCTTACTGATAGTGGTAGGGGTTGTCCTGGATACCATGCGCCAGCTAGAGGGACACCTGCTGATGCGGCAGTATGAAGGGTTCATTAGATAGGAGATTACCATTTGCGCGTGGTGTTGCTAGGACCGCCTGGCGCAGGCAAAGGGACCCAGGCGGCAACCATTTCCAAGAGATTGGCGGTGCCTCACATAGCCACGGGCGACCTGTTCAGACAGGCGCAGAACAGCGGCACCCCCGTGGGCCTTCTGGCTAAATCCTACATGGAAAAGGGGATGCTGGTGCCGGATGAGGTCACCATACAGATGGTCCAGGAGCGCCTGAGCAATGCAGATTGCCGGCAGGGATTTCTGCTGGATGGATTCCCCAGGAATGTGGCTCAGGCCCAGGCTCTGGATAAGATGCTATCATCCAAAAGCAATGGCCTATCGAAGGCGCTTAACATAAAGGTTTCCACCGAAGAGCTGGTCAGGAGGCTCTCGGGACGCTGGATCTGTCGAAACTGCCAGACGCCCTACCATGCCGTCAATGCGCCTCCTAAATCGCCGGGCGTGTGCGATAAATGCGGCGGGCCGCTATATCAAAGGCCCGATGACAGGGAGGACACCGTTCGCCAGCGAGTCAGGGTCTACCTGGAGGAGACCGCCCCCCTGGTAGGCTATTACCAGAAGAAGAAGATCCTGGTGGAGGTCAATGGCGAGGAGAGCATCGAGGCTGTTCAGCAACAGCTTCTGGAGGCCTTGAGCTAGAAGTGCTTCTCTGCTTAAATGCTGATACATCGCATCGATGTCTCTGGGGAGTCCAGAGGGGCGAAGCCCCTTTGGCAGGGGAACTGGGGGTGTCCCCCAGAACTTTTCCCCCCTTCCAGGAAAGGAAGGGGGATAGGGGGATGGCTCGTTACTTTGACGCAAGGTCATGCGGGATCGAGAAACTTTTCGTATTGAGACTAACGCAGGCAAGCACTAAAGTATGATAAGTACAAAAGAGCTGGGCATCATCATCAAATCTCCCCAGGAGATCGCCCTGATGCGGCGTGCTGGGAAAGTAGTGGCCGAGACGCAAGAGGTCTTGATCAGAGCTTTGAGAGCTGGTATGCACACCAGGGAGCTGGACGACATCGCTACCGAGGCCATCCTGAGCCGTGGCGCTCAGCTTTCCTTCAAGGGCTATAGGGGCTTTCCCGCTTCCATCTGCGTCTCCATTAACGAGGAAGTAGTGCATGGCATACCTGGCAACCGGGTCATTCACGAGGGAGATGTTGTGAGCCTGGACGTGGGAGCGGTAGTGGAAGGCTTTCAGGCCGATGGCGCTGTCACGGTAGGAGTCGGCGAGATTACGCCGGAGGCTCAAAGGCTCATAGAGACCACTCGAGAATCCCTGGAAGAAGCCATAAAGGTTGCCAGGCCAGGAGCGCGGCTCAGCGATATCTCCGCAGCTGTCCAACGCTACGTAGAGGAGCGAAGTTATGCGGTGGTGCGCGAGTACGTGGGACACGGTATTGGGAGGAGCCTGCACGAAGACCCCCAAATCCCGAACTACGGCCCGGCGGGCAGAGGGCCTGTGCTTCGCAAGGGCATGGCCCTGGCCATCGAGCCTATGGTCAACCTGGGCACCTGGAAGACCAGGGTCAAGCCCGACATGTGGACGGTGGTAACGGAGGACGGTCGCTGGTCGGCTCACTTTGAGCACACCATCGCTATTACCGATGACGGGGCACAGGTCCTGACAAAACTTTAGCATTTATGTGGTATCCTTAAGACATATATGCCAAAAAAAGAGGCCCTAGAGATGGAAGGCAAGGTGACGGAGTCGCTCCCTAACGCCATGTTCTGGGTAGAGCTGGGAAATGGGCACAAGGTCCTGGCACACGTCTCGGGGAAGATGCGCATGCACTTCATCCGTATTCTGCCCGGCGACCAGGTCCTGGTGGAGCTATCCCCCTATGACCTCAGCCGGGGAAGAATCACCTATCGTCTCAGATAAAGAAGTAGAAGCATGAAGGTCAGAGCTTCGGTAAAACCGCGTTGCGCTCGCTGCAAGATGGTCCGCAGGAGAAGGATACTCTATGTCATCTGTACTAATCCCAAGCACAAGCAAAGGCAGGGCTAGTTAGCCCCATGTGCGGGCAGAGAGTGGCCTAAGACTATGGGAATAAGGTATAAATCATTCAGCTTTGTTGACATCCCTTCTGGCAACCCTCTTT
>Ga0137829_10225487_pt1 | contig 10386 bp, 8 predicted proteins | sample OV2TP2_FD_97737 | JGI IMG/M metagenome (GOLD analysis project Ga0137829, IMG submission 97737) | reverse complement strand
GTTCCAGAGAGGTGTACTGGGGGTTGGGTCGGGAGGGCTGGTGCAAGTGCCGCCGCACGAAGTAGGCGCACATATCGGCCAACTGGGTGCAGTGGGAGTCCTCGGAACGGGCGAAATGTATGTTCTCAAGCACAGCCCCGGTAGGCAGGTCCATCTCTGTCTTGAGAAACTCCTCCATGAACCGGGAGTCAGTGCGTTTGGCTTCGTCGGCGATGATGGCGGCCCGCTCTTTTATCCTCACGGGCGCTCCGCTGCTCAGCTCGTCTTCGGGCATTGCCGCCATATTCAGCTCGTCCATGTAGATGTCCAGGGAGAAGACGAAGCGAGAGAAGATGGGCTCCCAGGGACCTCGCCACCAGTGCTGGCGGCCGGAGTCTGTGTCCCTGGCGGATGCGAACTCATTCTTGTTCACGTAGGAGACGATCAGGGGTGTCTCCCGTCGTACCAGGATGTTGAGGAGGTCATCAACGATCTGAAGGCGTCTGGCCTTTGGCCAGGAGGAGAAGAAGCCCTTTCCTTGAAGGATCTCAGAGGCGTTGAGTTCCTTGGGCGTGCCGGGCTCCCCCAGGCTACGTCCAAAATGATGTCTGCATACCTGAGAAAACTCTGCCTTTATCCTATTCCAATGGTCTTCGTGGACCATCAGGCCCACACATACGTGATGGGGCTGGTTAGTGTCTTTGGGGCTGGTGCCCGTATTCCCCGACTCGCCCATGTAGACCAGGTACATTATAGCGCCCCCTCTCTGATACGCTAAATTTGGGAGATTAGCCTTCCTCCTCCTGCTTCTGGGCCTCCCCTCCCCTGGCCTGGCCTTCCCCGGCAGCAGGGGCCTCCTCTTCCACTACCTCTCCTCTGGCTACCGCTATCCGCGCCACCAGGTCATCGGGGTCGCTGACAAGGGTTGCGCCCGGGGGCAGGGAGATATCCCCAGCCCTTATTACATCATCGAGACGGGCAAGAGCGGACAGGTTCACTGAGACTTCCTGGGGCATCTCCAGGGGCAGGGCCTCTATAGTCAGGAAGTAGAGCTGTTGCACAACAGTGCCTTGGGCCTCTCTGGCCCCTGGAGATGCTCCTGTCAGCACCACCCGGACCTCTGCCGACACCGACTGATTCGCCTCTGCCCTCAGGAGGTCCACGTGAAACAGGTCACCCCTTATGGGGTCCCACTGGATCTCGCGGACAAAGGCCAGGTGCTCTTCAGACTCACCATCTATGGTGATAGATATAGCTGTGCTCCCACCGGCTTGAGTAAGGACCTTTATTAGCTCCTGGAACCGGCTCTGGAGGGGTCTGGGAGTTACCGTCGGCCCGTAGAGATGAATGGGGATAATGCCAGCCTTCCTGAGCCTCTTTACCTTCTTGCCAAGGGTAACCCTTGGCTGGAGTTTGAGGGTTATTCGGTCCGCCATAGTTTCTCCTTTTCTATCCAATGATTGACCCTGGCCTCCCTTCTGCCCACGCCCCGCCCCTCCTTCGGCGTTTCCATAATAATAGCATTCATCATCCTGAAAGGGAACCTGGAGAGGCTATTAGATTCCAGCCTCGATCGGGGGCCGCTTTCGTGGCGACCTTCTGACCTCCCTTAAATACGGCGACCACTTTACTCAGGGAGGTAATGTCTCTGGTGGGGTCGCCCTCTACAATCAGCAGGTCGGCCTCCTTCCTGGCCTCCAGGGTCCCCACACGGCGCAGGATTCCCAGGGCCTCAGCGCAGCTGCTGGTGCCCGCCAGGATGGCTTGCAGAGGCGTGAGGCCCGCCTCTGCCAGGGAGCTTATCTCGTGGGCGAACTGGCCGAAGGGGTAGACTCCCCAGCCGCAATCGGAGCCACCCACCAGCTTTACCCCCGATTCGATGAGCTGGCGACACTCCTGAAGGCTTATCTCGTAGCCCTCTTGTGCCCTGCTGAGGAGGCCCTCCTCCTCTTCGGTCAGCCCCTCCCTCTCTTTCTTCGCTCGCAGTTGCCAGATACGTGACCTGCCTATATGGAGGGTTGGATTCACCCATACACCCTGCTTTGCGATTCGCTCCGCCACCCTGGGATCGAACCTTCTGACGCTATCTTCATCGGCGAAGAAGCCGTGAATTATAATATCAAGACCTGCCTCGAGGACGTTGCTCATGCCCCGGGTGCAACGGCAGTGGGTGGCGACGACCCTGTTGCGCCTATGGGCTTCGTCGGCTATAGCCCTCAGCTCCTCCACAGTATATGCGGGCCGGTAGGGGTCGCTGGTCAAGGTGCTGCCGCCGGTGGCCATCACCTTGATAAAATCGGCGCCCTCTTTAATCAGCTGGCGGGTGGCCCTCCGCACGCCGTCTATGCCGTCGGCCTCGCCGCCCATGTACCAGCAGTGGCCTCCCGTTGTAGTGACGGGACGCCCGCATACCAGAAGGCGTGGCCCCTCTACCAGGCCCTGGCGCATCCCTTCCTTCAGGGAGAAGGCCGTGTGATTCCATGCGCCGTTATCGCACATGGTGGTCACGCCTGACTCCAGGGCCATGCGGACATTGCGGGCCGACCTCAGCAGTCTTACGTCATCCCCATCGGGTATCACGTCTTCGCCGCGGCGGCCATCGGCTGGCATGTTGGTGTGAGTATGGCAGTCTATAAGGCCGGGAAGGAGGGTCGCTCCAGGGAAACGGTGTGTTTCACAGGCGTCGCCTTCGGGGATAGCCAGGTGCTTTTCCGGAACGACTTCCTTAATCAGATTTCCTGCCACCACCACCGCCATGTTCTCTCTGGCGGGCCCTCCACGGCCGTCAACGAGCCGGTCCGCGTAGAGTATCATCACAGGCGTCTTAGCCCCCCTTCCTTTGATTGCTGGCTGCTGAACGGCTATCGTGGCAGCAAAGTTCCCGCTGCCGCTACGGTGCTCCGCCGGACCCACCGGTCGGCCTCCACGGCGGTCAGGAAGTCCAGCACCGCCCGGTTGAACAGGTCAGGCTCTTCCAGGTTTATGGTATGGCCGGCCTGGGGGAAAACTACCAGGCCCGACCTGGGGATGTGGCGCTTCATGAAGATGGCGGGCTCGACGCACGGCTCATCCTCGTCGCCGATCATGATGAGGGTGGGCACCTCGAGGGCGTGGAGCTTTTCCTCCAGGGCGAAGATGGTGGGCCGCTTCGTTATGACGCCCCGAAAGGTGTAAGCCGAGCCCTTAGACGAGTGGGCTGCAAGCCCCTTTTTGAACTCCTCCCAGCCCTTGGGGTCCTTTCGCAAGAACTGGACTCGCGTGGGCCCCTGAGCATACACCTCGGCCATAGCCACCATGCCCTCCCTCTCGAAGCGCCTTGCCACCTCTGCCCCCTCTCGCAGGAACCTTTCCCGGTCAACGGTGCCGGAGCCGGTGGACGCCACGATAAGGGCCTTCGCCATCGCCGGATGGGTGAGGCCGAAGTTCAGGGCCACGTTGCCGCCCATAGAGAGGCCGCCTATGTGGGCCTGCCGGATTCCCAGGTGGCGGAGGAGGCCATACAGGTCCTCCACGGACTGCTCCTGGGAGTAGGCTGAGGGGTCCTCGGGGACGCCGGAAGGAGGGTAGCCTCTGGCGTTGTAGGTGATGACCTGATAGCGTCGGGAGAAGAACTTCACCTGGAGGTCCCAGCTCTCGTGAGCCCCTGCGAACTCATGACACCACACCAGGGGGAACCCCCGGCCGGTCACCTGGTAATAGAGGTTCACTCCGTTTATCAGCGCCTCTGGCATACGCGCTCTCCTTCACACCGATGGCTTCTGACATTATAGCGTATGCCAGAGGTTATTGCTTACCTTGTATCACAGGCTCATCTGCCGGCCGCTCAGTCCAATATCTTTCTGCAATCTCTATGTATGCAGTAACGCTCATATATAATATATGACTATCTGTGAAATTTTTCACAATTCAAAGTATCTTGACAAAACAGTGTGAAATCTGGTAGGTTCTATGTCATTCCAGGCACCCCTTGGTGTGAGTAGATACACACTAATAATAAGGTATGGAGGTGACTCATGACGTGCCGATGGTTGCTTAAGCCCCAATGGTTACTCTTTGTGCCCCTGCTGCTAGTCCTGGCAGTAGCAGCCGCCTGTGGAGGCGACGAGGCGACACCTACATCTGCGCCTACACCAACGAGTGCTCCTCAGATCACAGGAGCAGCCCCAGTGGCCACACCGACCCAGCCCTCTGCCGCTCCCACGGCCAAGAAGGTCAAGTTCCAGATAGCGCACCCCAACCGCAGCCTGGACACCTTCCCGCTGATGGAAGGCTTCGCCAAGCGAGTCGGTGAGCGCACCAACGGGCAGGTGGAGATAACGCTGACGTCCTACCCGGAGCTGGGAATCACCGGGTTTGACCTATTGCGGCAAGTCCAGGACGGCACTATACCCTTTGCCGTGATATACAGTGGCTTCGTGGGCGGGGACTTCCCTCTGATAGAGATGGGAGAGCTTCTGGGCCTGTTCCCCGACTCGGCTACCCAGGAGAGGGTCTTCGACGCCATCCGGGCGGATGAGATCAGGGTAATGAGGGAGAAATTTGGAGGAGAGGTCCTTTTCTACGAGTTTTACCCGGACCAGTTCTTCTTCAGCAAGAAGCCCCTCAACAAGCTGGAGGACTTCAAAGGCATCAGGAGCCGAAGCCACAGCGTTCCTCTGGGAGACCTGATCAAGGGCCTGGGCGCTGAGCCTCAGACCGTCTCCTTCGCCGAAGTCTATACTGCCCTGGAGCGGGGAATCCTGGACGCGGGCGTTACAGGCAGCTCACCTGGCTATGGGCAGCGGTGGTATGAGGTGACCAAGTACCTGGTTGGCCCTCTGAAGTCCCACCCTCACACCATGGTGACCATTAACAGGAATGAGTGGAACAAGCTCCCTGCGGATGTCCAGCAGATCATGCGAGAAGAAGGCGCAAAGACCATGGCTGAAAACCGGAGGCTGGTGAACACATGGGACCAGAAAGGGGTGGACGATAACGTAGCCAAGGGGATGATTTACAGTGACTTCACCCCGGAGATGCGCGCCGCCATCCGGCAGGCGGTGCTCAAGAGCATAGTGCCCAACTGGGCCAAGCGGGCAGGAGGGCCGAACTCGGAGGCGGTGAAGATATTCAACGATAAGGTCGCCCCCATAGTGGGCCTCAAAATCCTGGCCGACGGGAGCGTGGAAGAGACCACGATGGTGAAGGCCCCAACGGCGGCGATGACCCCCATCGGAGGGCCCGGGGCGATCTACAGGGGCAAGCTGGAGGACCTGGTCGGCCTGGCCACCAGAAAGGAACTGGGGGACGAACAAGGGGGAGTCTCCCTCGACTCGCTAAAGCGTTACACGTGGATTTACGAGTCCGACTACTACAAGAAGCTCATCGAAAAGGCGAAGCTGGACGATCCGACGCCCCTGGTCACCAAAGGGAAGAAGTTCAAGCTCCAGTGGGTGCCCATCACCCGTGCCATCCAGAGGAGCAAGCTGATGGAGGACTATTTTATCCCCAACGTCCTCAAGCGCACCGATGGGCAGGTGGAGATAACTATCTCCTCCTACCCTGAGCTGGGCATAGCGGGGCCTGATACATTAAGGCTGGTCGCCGACGGCACGATAGGGTTTATAGAGATATACGGCGGGTATGTAGCTGGAGAGTTTCCACTCCTAGAGCTCGGGTACCTCTGGGGGCTTTTCCCTGACGACAAGACCCTCTACACGGCTGTAACCGCCTTCCAGGACGACGTGGACAGGCTCACCTCTGAGGAGGCTGGTGGCGCCAAGATTGTCCTCCACGGCTGGGCTGCGGAGGGCCCCCTGGGCTACTTCTCCAAGAAGCCCCTCCGCACTACGGAGGACTTCAAAGGGATGAAGTTCCGGAGCCACAGCACTGCCCTGTCAGACTGGGTTATTGGCATGGGTGGTGAGCCCCAGTTCATGGCCTTCGCCGAGGTGTACACCGGCCTGGAGCGGGGCATTATTGACGCCGGGTCTACCAGCCCCTGGGGGGCCTACGGGCAGAGGTGGTATGAGGTGGTCGATTACATCGTGGGTCCCATTGCGTCCACCTTCGTTACCCTCAATCAAATCATAAACAAGAAGGTGTGGGACGGGTTGCCGCCGGACATCCAGCAGATCCTCCTCGAGGAAGGGGCAAAGTATGAGCTGGAAACTCTCAGGCTTGCGCCCGCGTGGAATGAAAGTGGGATACCCGCGCTTCAGGGAAAGGGGATGGAGCTCGTCGAGTTCTCCCCCGAGCTGAAGGCGCGCAGCTTTGAGGTGGCCCTGGAGAGGGTGATACCCCAATGGGTGAAGCGGCTAGGAGGGCCAGACACAGAGGGGGCGAGGATTTTCAACGAGAAGATCACGCCCCTGACGGGTGTCAAAATCAACCCCGATGGCACGGCCTCGAAGACAATAAAGTAACAGCCAGCCCAGGAACCCAGGGTAACTGTGTAGGGGCGGGTTTCAAACCCGCCCCTTTTTGTGAATACAATTAGGGGCAGACCCGTGTGTCTGCCCTTACGTTTATACAGCCTTGTCAAACCCAACTGGTCTTCCCTTTGTGTGAGCACACTTCCTCAGTCCAATATCTTTCTGCAATCTCTACGTAATCAGTGATACACATATAATATATACCTTTATATGTGAAATAATTCACAACTCAAAGCATATTGACAAAACATAGATGAATTTGATAGATTTCCTGCTAACCCAGGCAAATCCCTGGACATTCAAAGACAAAGAGGAGGTAGACTCATGGCGTACCGATGGTTGCTTAGCCCCAAATGGTTGGTACTGATGGCTCTTCTGTTAGCCCTGATTGTAGCGGCCGCTTGTGGAGGTGAGGAGAAGACGCCCACATCTGCGCCCACACCCACAGCACTCCCAGCCGCCCCAGTGGCGGCGCCAACAAGGGCTCCAGCACCCACAGCAACGCCGACGACAGCGGTGGTGGCCCCTACAGCCACAGTCGCCCCCGCGGCGATGACAACCCCCATCGGAGGCCCCGGAGCGGTCTACAGGGGCAAGCTGGAGGACCTGGTGGGCCCAGGCCCCCTGGGAGAAAACATCACCCTCGATTTGCTCGAGAAGTACAGGTGGATTTTCGAGTCCGATTACTACAACTTTCTGATGGAGAGGGCGAGGGTGGACAACCCGACGAAACTGGTCACCACGGGGAAGAAGTTCAAGTTCCAGTACTCGTGCATTAACCGCACCCTATTGCCCTGCAAGGTGATGGAAACCTACTTCGCCCCGAACGTATTGAAGCGCACTGGGGGGCAAGTGGATATACAGGTGGTCGGCTACCCTGAGCTGGCGATAGCCGGGCCCGATACCTTGCGGCTCCTTGCGGATGGCACACTAGGGTTCACCGAGATAACCGGAGCTTATGTGGGTGGCGACATGCCTGTCCTGGACCTTTATTACCTGTGGGGGCTTTACCCTGACCGCGCCACCGACTTCAAGGCTGTAACGACGATCCTGCCGGACCTGGACAGGGCCGTTGGTGAGCAGACTGGCGGCGGTGTGGTTGTCACCCACAACGTTTACGCAGGGAATGACCAGTTCTTCTACAGCAGGAGGCCCCTCCTGAAGATAGAGGACTTCAAAGGGCTGAAGACCCGCAGCCACGGCACCACCATGTCAGACCTCATCAATGGCCTGGGTGGGGATGCCCAGTTTGTGGCCTTTGCCGATACCTACACTGCCCTGGAGCGGGGAATTCTGAATGCCGCCGCAAGCGGCGTCACGGCGGGTTACGGGCTGAGGTGGTTTGAGGTATCCAAATACCTCTGGGGCCCCGTGATCTCCATGCCTATGGACTTCATCATATTTAACAGCAAGGTATGGAGCAATTTCCCGTCGGACATCCAGCAGATCCTGATTGAGGAGGGGGCGAAAGAGGAGCTGGAACTGTTGAGGGTGGCGGCTGAGTGGAACGAGACGGGGGTCCCCAAGGCCGTGGCGGCAGGTATGACGCACAACCCGGTCACGCCTGAGATGTACCAGTACATCCTCGATGAAGTCGTCATAAAGAGGATGATTCCAAACTGGATCAAGCGGGTGGGAGGGCCCAACTCGAAAGAGGTTGCGTTCTTCAATGAAAAAGTCTCTCCTATAGCAGGAATCAAAATTAACCCTGATGGCACGGTGGTGAAGATAAGAGAGATAAAGATAGGGCAGTAACGTGGGCTTCACCCAGTTGCTATCTGAGCGTGGTGTAGCTCAGCTTTTGACATACACCTGCTTCGCTTCTCCTGAGGCCAGCCCAGCCAGGTAGGTGCTGAAATAGCAGGGGCGGGTTTCAAACCCGCCCCTAATTATCCTCTATTTTCTCGCCCCCTTCACGGGTGCAGGAGCGAGATGTGCCTCGCCCCTACCGGAAATCCTCTCTACCACCAGATCTTCCCTTTGGCCTCCTCGTCCATCTCGCCGTAGTCCTTGGTCCACAGGCCGGTGCTGAGGTACTTCCAGCCGCCGTCGGCCAGGAGGCACACGATGTTGCCCTTCTCCATCCGCTGCGCCATCTTCACGGCAGCGTAGACCACGGCCCCTGAGGAGATGCCAGCAAAGATGCCCTCCCTCTGAAGTAGCTCTTTGGTCATGTGGAAAGAGTCGGTGCTGCTGACCATTATCCGAGCGTCCAGCAGAGAGAGGTCCAGAATGGGCGGGATAAAGCCCTCCTCCAGGCTGCGGAGCGCCTGGATGTAGTCGCCGGGCTCGGGGGCCACGGCGATGACTTTAAGGTTGGGGTTGTGCTCCTTGAGCCTGCGCCCTGTTCCCATGAGGGTGCCGCCGGTGCCCAGCCCGGCCACGAACATATCCACGTCAGGAAGGACCTCTATTATCTCCCGGCCGGTGGTCTGGTAGTGGGCGCCCGGGTTGGCGCTGTTGCCGTACTGGTAGGGCATGAAGTAGTTTTCCTCCCCCGACTCCACCATCTGCTGGGCCACCACTATTGAGCCGTTGGTTCCCTTGGAGCCGTCGGAGAACACGATTTCCGCGCCGTAGGCCCAGAGTAGCTGGGATCGCTCAGGGCTCACGTTTTCGGGCATAACTACCTTTACCCGGTACCCTTTGAGCCCTCCCACAAAGGCGAGAGAGATGCCGGTGTTGCCACTGGTGGGCTCAAGTATTACCTTATCATGGGTAAGCTGGCCCTCACGCTCTGCCTTCTCGATCATGTATCTGGCGATGCGGTCCTTGAGGCTACCCGTAGGGTTCTGCCCCTCCAGCTTGGCGAAGACGCGGACCCCTTTTTTGAGGCCCATGTTTTGCAGCTCTACCAGAGGTGTGTTACCTATCAGGTCTAGTATAGCTTTGGGCATGGTTTTTATCCTCTTACTCATAGGAGCCGGGCCAGGATGGTGGCGACGATGGAGGCCGCTACCCCACCAAGAAGACCCAGAAGTGTGTAGAAAAGACGGTCTATTCTGGCGTTCGTCTCAGACCGCAAAGCACCGATCTCGCCTCTCATCTCAGACCGCAAGGCACCGATCTCGCCTCTCATCTCAGACCGTAAGGCATTGATCTCATCCTTCATCTCAGACCGCAAGGCATTGATCTCAGATCGCAAGGCACCGATCTCGCCTCTCATCTCAGACCGCAAGGCACCGATCTCGCCTCTCATCTCGGACCGCAAGGCATTGATCTCGCCCAGGGTGTCGGATCGCAAGGCTTTGATCTCAGACCGCAAGGCATTGATCTCGCCCAGGGTATCAGACCGCAAGGCTTTGATCTCTGCCCGCAAATCTGCTCCCAATGAGACGATCTCTGCCTCCAGCCTTCCCAGCCGCAGGTTGATCTGCTCGTAGGCCCCCTCAAGCCGGGCCAGCCGCTCTTCTATAGAAGAAGGGTTGGTCACCCTATTCCTTTACTCCTACTTCAGGTTAGCGGTGGCCGTCCTGGTGTAGGCCATCCACAGGGCGGGGAGCGCCACAGAAAGCCTCATAGTCTATCAGCTCCGTCACGGTGGGATTGTCGCCGCACAGAGGGCACTTGGGGTTGCGGGGTATCCTCACCTGGCGGAACTCCATGCTCAAGGCGTCAATGAGCAGCAGGCGGGAGGCCAGGCTTTCGCCCACACCCATCAGGAGCTTCAGAGTCTCCACAGCTTGTATGCTGCCTACCAGGCCCGTAAGAGCGCCCAGGACACCAGCCTCAGCGCAGTTGGGCACCATGCCAGGAGGTGGCGGTGAGGGGAAGAGGCATCTGTAGCAGCCCTGGCCCGGAATGAAAACGGTGGCCTGACCATCGAAGATAAGGATACTGCCATCTACCAGGGGCTTGCCCGCAAGGTAGCAGGCATCGTTTATCAGATAGCGGGATGGGAAGTTGTCGGCCCCGTTTACCACCACATCGTACTGAGGGATTATTTCCATGGCGTTTTCGGAGGTAAGCCAGGTCTCGTGGAGCACCACATTAG
>Ga0137829_11141868_pt1 | contig 10389 bp, 10 predicted proteins | sample OV2TP2_FD_97737 | JGI IMG/M metagenome (GOLD analysis project Ga0137829, IMG submission 97737) | reverse complement strand
GGGGGTATTGGGGGTGCCCCCCAAGTACAAATTGAGGGTGGGAAGGTGGGAAGAAGGCGTGTGCCCTTGATGATGTCAACAAAGCCGTCACCGTTCAAGGCTCTGTAATCACTTCAACAAAATAGTAGCCACCCATGAAATAGAAGCGACTTTCGAGGAGGCAAAATTGAGCAACATAGAGCGAACCCTGGTGCTGCTGAAGCCCGATGCCCTGCAGAGGGGCCTTGTAGGTGTCGTATTGGAGCGGCTGGAGCGCAGAGGCCTCAGGATAGCAGCCCTAAAGCTGATGCATGTGGACGAGGCTCTGGCACACCGTCACTACGGTGAGCACCAGGGCAAAAGCTTCTTCAAGGGATTGGTGGATTTCATCACCTCCGGCCCCATCATCGCCATGGTCTTAGAAGGTAAGGGAGCTGTGGAGGTGGTGCGTGCCACCATGGGTATCACCGATCCCACTAAGGCGTTACCAGGAACTATCAGGGGCGATCTCGCCCTGGACATCGGAAGGAACCTCATTCACGGCTCCGACTCCGTGGAAACGGCCAAAAGAGAGGTAAGCCTCTTCTTCAGCCCTGGGGAAATCGTCTCCTACACCAGAGACGTAGAGGGGTGGATTACTGAACCCTCAAGAGAGTAGGGGCAGCCTTCCACAGCTCCTCCAGAGCGTAGAAGCGACGCCGCTCCGGCGAGAACACGTGGACCACCAGGTCCCCAAAGTCCAGCAGCACCCATCCGGAGTCGGAGCTTCCCTCCCTATGGCGGAGAGATGCATCGGGACCAGATAGCGCCTCGCCCAAATCGTCACAAAGGCCGGTGATCTGCCGAGAGCTCTGGGCGCTGCAAATCACGAAGAAATCTGCAAAGCTGCAAAGCCGTCGGATATCCAAAAGCACAATATCCTCCGCCTGCTTATCCGAGGCGATCTTTACCGCAGTGCGAGCTTTCTCTAGAGACTCCAGAAGGCGCCCTCCCAAATAAGCATTTTAGTTTCCCAGGCTTCGGCCGTCAATAAGGCCCCCGTACCCGAAAATAGCGATTCCGCTATGGCCAGCTTCACCCGCTTGGTGCGCATGTCGGGTGCTGCGAGAGACTGATACCTCATCCCCCTGCCCCCTTCTCCTGCGGGAGAAGGGGGAGGTTAAATCGGGGGACTCCCCCGTTCCCCTGGCAGGGAACCCAGGTTCCCTGCACCTTCCTAGCTGAGTCGGGTGTGCAGTCCTTCCAGTATTGGAAGGATCGCTGGGAGTTACAGGGGGTGTCCCCCTGAGCTTCTTTTCTTCTCCCCCTCTTAGGCCTAAGAGGGGGAGCTAGAGGGGGTGTTCGCCTGTTGCCGCCTTCGGTGCGCTGCGGCTCAATCGCTATTTTAGGCCGTAGGCCAGGGTCTTTCAGTTCTCTCCCTTTGTAGCTGCCTCATCCTTCTAGTGTCCCGTAACTAAAGTTCACCGCAAATGTCATTGCGAGGCCCGACGAAGGAGGGCCGTGGCAATCTGGCAGCAGGACTTCGCCCCTCCTCCAGTCATAAGTGTATTTCAGTTACGGGACGCTAGGCCTCCTCAGAGAGTATTGACAGAAGTTATAATCTCTGTTATATCATATTATGTGTGAGGCATCGTGAATAAGACTCAAATCAGGCGGCTCCGCATGCGCCTCGGACTATCCCAGGAGAGGTTCGCACAGCTCCTGGGCGTCTCATGGCAGACAGTAAGGCGCTGGGAAGGCGGACTGGCCAAGCCCTTGCCCATCATGAGCCTAAAGATTCAGGAGCTTCAAATGCAGACTCGAACCCCCAGGAAAGCCCCAGCGAGCATCCCCCCCAAAAGGGCCATACCCATGGTGGCCTCCCAAAACAACGGACAGGCATCAGTAGAAATTGGCCTGGGAGGATTGTTCAAAGGCATAGGCAGCTTTTTCGAGCTCCTCTCAAAAATGGCCCGGGAGGGCAAGGAGGAGGCTACTGAGTGGCGAATGGTGAAAGGAGTGGGTAATTCCCTGACAGGAGTCTATGGCTTTAGCGTCCGGATGGGCCTGGAGGGCATGCCCGTCATTCAGAAGTTCGGCAACATCGACGAAACTGACTCTGGCCCGATGGTGAGAGACACCAGAGAGCCATTGGTCGACGTACTGGATAGGGGAGACAACCTTCTGGTGGCCGTGGAGCTGCCGGGTGTAGATGAAAAGGATATTAAGCTAGGGCTTGAGAGCGATACGCTAGAACTGGCTGCCTCCACTAACAGCAGGAAGTATCACATGAGCCTTCAGCTACGCTCGACGGTGGACCCGCATAGCCTGGCAACCTCTTACAGGAACGGCATTCTGGAGTTAAAACTGGCTAAGAAACTATCTCAAGACCCTAATTAGGGGGAGTTCATCCCGATCTAATCGGGATGGCGGGGGTCTGGGGGTGTCCCCCAGGTTCTTCTTCCTCCCCCGCTCCCTTGGCAAGGGAGCGGGGGACACAGGGGGTGAGGGTTTTGAGATAATCTCTAAGTAATAATAAGCTTAACAAAGTTAGAGAAGAGGTCTACATGGGCTTGACAGTCCTAGAAATAGAAGTTGGCAATCCGGCCAATCCCGAAATCACGGAAAAGCTGGATTTCCTCATAGACTCCGGGGCAATCTACTCTGTAGTCCCCGCGCCAGTTTTAGATAGACTCGACATCAGGGCCTTTGGACAGCAGGAATTCAGATTGGCGGATGGTAGCAAGATTGTCCGAAGGAAAGGGGGGGCCCTTTTCAAATACGGCGAAAGAATAGGCGTAGCAGACGTAATCTTTGGCGAAGAGCAGGACAGCGTTCTTCTAGGTGCCTTTACCCTTGAAGCCCTTGGGCTGGTCCTTGACCCGTTGAGGCGAGAGCTAAGGCCATTACCTATGATTCTAGATGGCCCTTTTGTGAGTAACAGCTAGTGTGGTGTACCTGAAATACGCTTATGAATTGTCATTGCGAGGACTCCTTCCGTAGAAGGACGACGAAGCCCCGACTAGTCGGGGCCACGGCCCTCCGGAGCCTGTGGTGAAGAACTCGAACCATCGGGCCTCGCAATGACATTTGTAGTGAACTTCGGGGACCCCTCACTAGTTTCATAAGGCAGGTTCAGAGAAGGGTGTAGTGAAATAGATGGATGCGAACTCTGGCAACTTTATCGTTCTCGAAGCGCCGCCCAAGGACGTAGGCAGGGGCATCGCCAGGCTGAACCCTTCATGGATGGAGAGCATCGGCCTTCAGGCAGGAGACATAGTGCAGATTATGGGGAAACGCGCCACGGCGGCCAAAGTCATGCCCGCATATGCGGAGGGCCGTGCCAAGGAAGTAGTGCAGATCGATGGCATTATCCGCCAGAACGCCCAGATAGGCATCGGCGAGAAGGTGAAAATCCAAAAGGTGCCCTACGAGCAAGCCGCCTCACTCATCCTTCAAGGCCCGCCGGTTCAAGGAGCGGCGACCTCATGGAGGGACAACGGCCATCTCCAGCGCCTGCTGGAGGGCATCCCTTCGGTTCGAGGCGACCGGGTAAGGGTTACCCTTGTGGGCAGCCATCAGGAATTCTCGGTGCTGGACACCAGCCCAGCCGGCGTGGTCGTCATTGGTCCTGGGACTAAGGTTAGCGTCAAGACGGAAGGTGCACCTGAAAGGCAAAAGACCGGCATCACCTATGAGGACATAGGGGCGCTGGGTAAAGAGATCCAGAAGATCCGAGAGATGATAGAGCTCCCCATGAAATACCCGGAGCTCTTTGAAAGGCTCGGAATCGAAGCTCCCAAAGGCGTCCTCCTCCACGGGCCTCCCGGCTGCGGCAAGACCTTGATCGCTCGCGCCGTGGCCAATGAGACCAGTGCCTCCTTTTTCGATGTCAGCGGCCCGGAGGTTATTCACAAGTTCTATGGGGAAAGCGAGGCGCATCTCAGGACAATATTCGAAAAGGCCAGCGAAAACGCCCCGGCCATAGTCTTCATAGACGAGATAGATGCCATCGCCTCCAAGAGAGAGGACGTGCGAGGCGACCAACAGGTGGAGAGGCGCGTCGTTGCCCAGCTCCTGGCCCTTATGGACGGCCTAAAATCCCGAGGACAAGTGATCGTCATAGGCGCTACTAACATTCCCAACGTCCTTGACCCGGCGCTAAGAAGGCCTGGAAGGTTCGACCGTGAAATAGCCATCAGCGTCCCAGACCGAAACGGGCGGCTGGAGATCCTGCAGATCCACACTCGCGGAATGCCCCTGTCTCAGGACGTGGACCTTCAAAAGCTTGCAGACATCACTCACGGCTTCGTTGGCGCCGACCTGGAAGCCCTCTGTCGAGAAGCAGCAATGTCCACCCTACGAAAGGTTATGCCTAGTATCGGTCCTGATATCGAGTACGTACCCCTCGAATTCCTGTCAAAGCTAGAGGTCTCCATGGCAGAGTTCCTCGAGGCCCTCAAAGAGGTGGAACCTTCTGGTATCCGAGAGGTCTTTACCGAGATCCCAGACGTGGCATGGGAGGACGTAGGTGGACTTGGGGAGGCCAAGCGGACCCTGATGGAGACCATCGAATGGCCCATAAAGTACGCTGATATCTTCAGGCGAGCCCGCACCAGCCCCCCCAAGGGGATCCTGCTTATTGGCCCACCAGGCTCTGGAAAAACCCTGCTCGCCAAGGCGGTGGCCAGCCAGAGTGGGGTGAACTTCATCTCCATCAAAGGCCCCGCCCTCCTCTCGCGTTGGGTAGGAGAGTCGGAAAGGGGGGTGAGGGAGGTATTCAAAAAGGCAAAGCAGGCAAGCCCCTGCATCGTCTTCCTGGACGAGATCGATGCCCTGGCACCCGTCCGAGGCTCCGGAGGGGACTCCCATGTTACAGAGCGAATCGTCAGCCAGCTCCTAACGGAGATCGACGGCATTGAAGAGTTGAGAGGAGTGACCCTGCTGGCAGCCACCAACAGGCCGGATATGCTAGACCCCGCCCTTCTAAGGGCAGGCCGTTTCGAGATGCACATTAAGCTGCCCAACCCCGATGAAGGGGCAAGGCAAGAGATCTTTGCGATTCACACTCGCGGCAAGCCCTTGGCTCCGGACGTGGACCTGCGGCATCTGGCCACTACAGCGAAAGGGATGGTAGGCTCAGATATCGAGTCCCTCTGCCGGAGGGCCTCCATGCTGGCCATCCGCGACTTCCTGGAGGCGCATCCCTCCGGTGACGGTTCGGGGGATATCGACGACTTCTCAGTGAAAGCTGCACACTTCCAGCAGGCGCTTCAAGAGATGGGGGCGCGGGCGTAGTGAGGCGGCTCCTCTACGTTCCCATCATTCATAGCGACACGGACATGGGCTCCGCCGGCAACGCCCTTGCCCACCAAATGCGCCAGCTCCTGGGAGAGAGCCGCTGGGAGCTCCATCAGAAGACCATAGAGGGCTTCTGGCAAAGCGTAGAAGAATACCTCCTGTCCTTAGACGCCCATAAACTGAGGATCTATCAGGATGGCCTTGCCGCCGAAGGAGAGGTGGGCAGGCGAATCATCCAGGAGGCAGCCGCTAGAGGCAGCCGGAACTACCAACTGGTCCTGGGGCTGCTCAGCCGCGGTGCCAGGTTCTCGATGACCGAGGATGCATCACTCCTGCTAAAAGAGCGAGAGAACATCTCCTCTCTTTTGCAGAGACCCCAGGACCAGGCCGTTCCCTATCCCCAGCTCCGCGATCAGATTACAGCAGAGCGAGACAGATTCATCGCGCAGAGAATAAGCTCGACGCTGCAAGAAGGGGAGATAGGCCTCCTGTTTATCGGAGCCTATCACCAGGTAGTTTCCCACCTGCCCACGGATATTCAAACAGAGCGTATCAAAGACCCCGAACGGGTGAGGGACTACTTCACAGAGCTCCTTAGCGGCCGGGACGAAGACAAGCTAACGGAGCTAGCACAGCACCTCGCCGCGGCTATTCCATAGGCCAGGCAGGATGGATCTCGACCCTCACCGAGTGCCCTATGCCCGTGAAACCCTCAAGGTCAGGGGAATAGAACCCGAAGAACGTCGGGTCCTTCGTCGCCTCTATTACCAGTGAGTATTTCAGGTCTATCATATCGTTCTTCCCCGCCGCTTTATCCCCGCTGCCTTCAAATAGCATCGCATGTGCCCGTCACCTGCCCTTGGCCCTTCCCTCCAGCCAGCGTTTCAAAGACGCCTGACTCTCACCAGAGTGACGCCCCGCCAAGAGGCCTTCCACACTGATGTCCTCGTCAACCTAGAGCGCCTCGAACTCCTCGATGGTCAGACCCGCCTGATGGAGTGCGCTCCTCAGAGTGCCTACCGTTACCTCACGGTGGTTTGGCACAATCGCGGTATTGATTCCCGCCTCTGTCCGTTTGATGAATTTGACGAGGCTGCCCTTCTGGCTCACCATCGAGAATCCTGCGGCTCCGAGCTTGCGCCTGACCTCTCGGAAGGGCAAGGGCCTAAGCGGCACCGATTTCCACTTCGATCTGGCGCAGCTTCGGGGCTATAGTGGCCCTCGGCTCTTCGAAGTGAAGCTCCAAGGCTTCGCGAGATTCGCCAGCGCCTCTTCCTCGGTCTCCCCCTGGCTGGCCACGTCCACTTCCAAACATTGGGCGACGTACCAAGACCCCTCTTTCCATACGGTCGCGTTGAATTGCTGCTTCACGGTGTCCTCTTCTTTCTACCACTGCACAAACGTGGGGATAATTGTTCGCTTGTGATAATACCACAGGCGGCTTCACCGGCAATACTCCCGAGGTGGTCGCGCTGTCCTTGGTGGCACGGACACCCACTTGCAGCGCCTCCAATGCGAGCACGCGGTCGTCCTTCCATGCCCGGTCAAGCCAACCTGATACCGCGGCGCAGATGGCCTCCAGCCAATACTTATGGTCCCCTGAATCCGCTGATTCAGGCTATAAGGCGTAAGTTGGACAGATTTTGCGAAAGAGAGATGGAGCGATTCAAAGGCATGTCAAACCTATTTCTCCTCCGGCCACCGGTGGACGCTTCTCTTTGTGAAAAGAGCGACGTTTTCAGCACCGTCAGGGCTATGGAAGAGGCACGCCTCTGGACGAATGAGTTTTTAGATAGCCATATGGGAGAGCATCTAACGGCGGTAAGTCGAGAGTCCGCACTCCCTATTCCGAACGTCGCTGCAGGCTAGTTCTGGCATTGCCTTTCATCAGCAATCAATAATGGTGGGAGGGTGATTACGTCGCCGCCACAATCATAAAGAGACACCCCCATGCCCTTCCGACGTGCACATGCCCAGGTGTGTCGTATTGTTCCCTCGACGGCCTCATTGGCTAACTTGGATGCATCAGCGGAGCGAAAGTGAATACCGATCCCACCTCGATTGACTGAGAAGTGACTGAACGGGAAGTAAGGTCGCCTAGCCCGATTTTTTGGACCAACTCCTCCGGTATACTCGGGTCGTAGTGTCCGTTGCCGTTCGCGTCACGCCACTCGATGAGGTCAAAGAGTTCAACCTTGATCTTGGCTTCAAGCTCGCTGCCTGGCTCTCCGCTCTCGTATTCAAAGTTGAAGTTGTGGGAGCCATTGTCAAACTCGATCTTAAGCTCGTCTTTCTTGCCAGCGACCTCGCCTTTCGATTCAATGACGGCCTTGGACTGACTGACATCAACTTTTACTTCTCGTTTGTCCCCATCCTGAGCCGTCGCCACAGAGCCGATGCTCATGGCGAAGAGAAATGCCACCGCCAGACCGGCAATCGGTAGCATTCTCCGTAGCCTGGTGACGTCAAGTGCCCTGTACATACTTATTATTATGATGTGCTGTCGAGTTCTCTGGTATTGTAATGACGATCAGGGTATGGAAGGAATAGACTTGGGTTCGAGGGGCTGGGTGGAGCGACAGACCGGAGGGGCCCGCACTCCCAGCCCAGCCCAATATGTGTCCCAGCCGTGGGTCCCAAAACCACGCCTGGGGAGCAATCCTACTGGCCCAACTTAGTTTGAATTTTCACTTTAGCCTCCACGTCGGCCTTACCGACTGTAGTGGATGTACCACTTGCCATGACCTGAGTACCACCCGCATTGGCACTCGACTGGCCTGGATTGGATTCACTGGCAGCAGATACTACAGCTTGGCCCGACGTGCGCATTTCCGTGGAGGACTTGGCATTTTCCTTCTTGGCAGTGACATTGACTTTCAGGACGGCTCCCGTATCGGTGCGGTAACGGATCTGTGCATCCATTCCAGCCTTGAGGTCAGACTCAGAAGAGGCCTGACCGTTGATGTGAATATCCGTATCCCCACTGAGCGCCAACTGTAAGGTGGACCCATTATGGAGCCGGACCACCATTATGTGCTTGGTCATATCTACGGATTGAACCGTCCCATGGATCTCGGCATCCAACCTGCCTGGAGCGTTGATTCGCAGAGCTGCATTAGTATCGGTCCGATACTGCACTTCAACTTCCATACCTTGCTTCAGATCAGCCTCTTTAGAGGGCTGGCCACTGATGCGTATAATAGTGTCAGCACCAAGGCTCAATTCTAGAGTAGAGCTGTCCCGCAGCCGAACCACCATCTTTTTCATAGCTGCATCTAAGACCTGGACAGTGCCATGGGCCTCTGCCTCTAAGTGAGTCTGAATGGAGTGTGGCCGTCCTTCAAGCTCGGAAGCCACCTTAGTCTCCAGGTTATACGTCACCCTCAACCGGTCTCCTACCTTCAAGCTGGCTAGAGTTGCCATCTCACCGTTCAACTCGATCTCGGTCTTGCTGTCCGTGCGTAGGATTATGGTACCGCCACCGTCGAGGTTCATTGTGATCTCACCGCTGATGAGGTCAATACCTCCCACCGTGCCCAAGATAGTGGCCCCCGCCTTGCGCTCCGGTTCGTGCGCGTTCTTTCCTTTAGGCTTCGGCTCGGGCTTTCCCTCGGGCCTCTCCTTGGCTTTCAACTCCGCAGCTATACCCGTGGTGAGGTCGTACCGGGCTTCCACTTTCATCCCGGCCGTGATACCCAGGAGACCAAAGAGAAGACCCTGAATATGCACGCGGGTGGTGTCAGTTACCTTCAGCACGATCTCCTTGCCATCCGAGGTGAGAATGGTCGCAGTGCCGGCGGCGCTGTCTACGCTCTTGATGGTGCCTTCCACCTTGGCTGTTGTTTCGGCCTTAACCTCCAGGACCTCTAGGGACCGAACATTGTACTCCACCTCTGCCAAGGCGTTGGGCTTGAGATCAGCGGCGGTGGCCTTCTTGCCATTGACGTTCACCTCCGTTTTAGTAGGGAGCTTCAGGGTTAGGGTTGCCCCGGTGGGTAGGGTCAGGGTCAGTTCTCCCTTAGCAACGTCTATGCTCTTAATAATGGCCTCCACCTCGGCCTCGGTTTTGACTTGGATGTAAGCAACCACCACCGTATCGCTGTTGTAACGGATCTTCACGGGGCTCCCGAAAGCCACATCGGCCAGGGTGCCAGTTTTCCCATCGATCTGGATCTGGGTATCCGCGGTCATCTTCAGTAAAACCTTGGCACCCCCCTCAGACCTTATGGTTATCTCACCGGCCTGGGCGTTGATGTTCTCCACTAAGCCATGAATGGTGCGGAGGTGCAGCTTCGCCTCAGACTCTACTTTGGTTGCCCCCAAAGCCTCGAGAGCCATCTTGTAACCAGCAACGTTCTGCTCAAGGGCTGCCTTAAGGGCCGGCCTGGCCTGCTCAGGGACCCTGGCAATAACCTCAGCGAACAAATCCAGATGCCGCTGCATATTGGCCTCCAGCCTCGCCTTCAGCTGTATTAGGTCTCGCTCCTTTTTGGCCCTGCCTTCCGCGCTGGCCTCTACCTTTGCCTCCGCTTCTATCTTCTTTGCGTGGCCCTCCAGGCGCTTCACGATCTGCTCAATCTTCACCTCAACGTTGGCCTTGAAGCGGTCAGACTGCTTGCTTTTCTCTCCGATGAAGGTTACCAGTTGCCCCTTGATGTCCTGGCTCACCTCGTGGTCCAGTTCCACCGTTATCCGGTTGCCCTGGGCATCTTGAGCCACTATGGTCTTGCCTGATACCTCTATTACAGTTAGGACTCGGTGCTCCCTCTCCGGCTCACCGGGCACCACCATCACCTTCAGGGCGTTACTACCCTCAGCAAGGACCGCTACACGGCTGCCAACAGCCAGGTGATCGAGGCTGGCTTGAATGTCACCAGGTGCCCGGAATTTGGTGTTCGAAGTCACCGCCAGCACCACGGTGGTATTCTGATTGGTCTTCACAGTGAAGGACTTTTCCGCCTTAGCGGTTACGCTCCCGAAAAGGCCGTATTTGGCCGCTTGCTCAGATGGTGAGTCGGCCAAGGCGACCCCAAGGTTGCCCAAAGCTAGCATAGCAACTGTGACAAGGGTAACAACCCATTTGGCCTTCATGATGAATCTCATTGTGATGTACTCCTTTTCTTTAGCTTT
>Ga0137829_11569288_pt1 | contig 10394 bp, 12 predicted proteins | sample OV2TP2_FD_97737 | JGI IMG/M metagenome (GOLD analysis project Ga0137829, IMG submission 97737) | reverse complement strand
GATTTAAAGGGAGAGGGGAAAAAGGATAGTGTAAAATCTTTTCTGTAAATTCAAAAAAGGGTATAATCCTCAAGGAGTTGCAAGACCTTAAATTTAATTTAAAGAAAGGAGGATTATACCAATGATCAGAAGATTATCAAAGAAGGCAGAAAAAGTCATCAAGAAAATGATGGATGAAAGATTATTCGAACATCCATTAGGATTAGTAGTAAAAGCAGGAGCGAGGATGATGTTACAAGTAGCAGTGGAGGAGGAGATAACAGATTATTTAGGGAGGGATTATTACGAAAGGACAGAGGGGGCAGAAGGCTATCGGAACGGCTACAAAGGGAGGACGGTCAAGCTAATCTGTGGTGATATAAAGATAGATATGCCGCAGGCGAGGGGTTTAGATAAACCCTTTCATTCAGCCCTTCTTTCACCGTATCAAACGAGGATGAAGGAGATAGAGGAGTTAATACCGTTACTTTACCTGAACGGCATATCGACGAGGAAGGTAAAGAGGGCGGTAAAGAAGGTATTGGGTAAGAGAGGATTATCGCATCAGACGGTGAGTAACCTGAGCGAGAAGATAGTAGAGGAATTTAAGGGATGGAAGGAGAGGGATTTATCAGGATTAAAGATACTGTATCTCATCATGGATGGGATAAGGATTGGAGTGCGTGGAGGGACAGGAGAGAAGGAGGCGGTATTAGTAGCTACAGCCTTTTTAGAAGATGGTGAGAGGGTATTAATAAGTGTAGAACTTGGGAATCGTGAATCCCATAACTCATGGAAGATGTTTATAGAGGACATGAGGAGGAGGGGATTAAGAGACCCCTTATTGATAATTACGGATGGGAGTCCTGGGTTATTGAGGGCGGTAGAGGAGATATTCCCTGGAACAGACACCCAGAGATGCACGAAGCATAAGATGGAGAATGTATTAGAGAAGGTTTTAAAAGAAGACCAGAAGGAAGTGAGGGATGACTTAAGGAAGATATTCTATGCCCCTACGATTGAACATGCAAGAGAAGGTATCTCCATCTTTGAAAAGAAGTGGAAGAAGTATACATCTGCTGTAGAGTGTTTATTAAAAGACATAGATGCGTGTTTAACCTATTATAAGTTCCCTTATATACATTGGAAGAGGATAAGGACGACAAATGCTATAGAAAGGGGATTTAAGGAGGTGAGACAGAGAGTAAGGGTGATAGGTAGGTTTCAGAATGAGGATAGGGCATTAGCCCTTGTGTATTGGAAGATAAAAGATGCACAGGAGAGATGGAATGGACTTTGTATGACGGAAGAGGCAAAAGAGATTTTAAGGGCTATAAAGAATTCTAAAATGATGAAGATGGCAGCGTAAAGGTGATGCTATGAAAACCCTTGAGGATAAAGCCTTTGAGAGATTTTACAGAAAATACTTGACAGTGCCGTATTTTTGATAAGGTTAAGTTAATCCGTATAGTAAAAATGAAAAAAGATTGAGATTATTGCTCAATATTTAGTAGGAGGCGATGCGGTAGGATTATTAGGTAAATATCTCATCAAAAAACTTTTCTTTATCTATCAACTTCTGCCACTCTCTGTGCCGCTTAACGCTTTCCATCCTCTTTTTTCTTGGAATGTTAATAAACCGAATTGCTTCTACTGGGCCTAATTCTTTTATAAGGGCTTCCATTCCTTTTTTTATTACAGCCTCTTCGTCCATATATTTTGCTATCTTCATCTAATTCCCTCCTTTTCGCAAAAGGCAACAGGATTACCGCACCATACTTTTATATTATGATTAAGACATTTTTTGACAAGCGCATCATCACAACTGACAAACTGGCTGCCTGACTCTTCCGCATAGGCGACATGGGCTGCATCCGCTGCTCCAAAACCAGTATTAACCAACTCCTCTGCTCGTTTTCTTGTTTTTGCCATATTTACTTTAATGGGCTTACCCAATTTTCTTAAAAGTATTTGCAGTTCTATACGCTCAGCATCATCTGGGATAGCATCAATTTCTTTAATATGCACTGGAGAAACCAGCATCTTATAATCACCTTTTCTAACTTTTGCCAATACCATATTAAAAGCCTCTGTTTCCAATCGTATCCTAAAATAACTCTGCTCATCAAAAGGTCGGCTCAGTGTGCAAACATCAAGATATATAGATACAGACATTATTCAATAAACCTTCTAAAGTTACTGTATAGAAAATTTAGCACACAATAACCTTAAAATCAAAATAATTTAGCTTCGCATTAGCTTCGCATTATAAAAATCTCCGCATCGTATGAATATGGCATGCCTCTCATTTGAACATCCCTTATTCTGCACCTTACATAATATCCTTTTTCTTTGACTCAAATTCTTCTTTGCTTATCTCGCCTCTCGCATATCTCTTTTTGAGGATCTCCAATGCAGATTCTTCTTTCTTTGAGCCTGTCTGACCGGCTATCCATTTAACCAAAACAACTACTCCGATGATTATCAGAATCCAGAACAAAAACATAAATATCGGTCCAAACCCCAAAAAACCCCACCAGTATTGGTGCATCGTCTCGGGCATCATAAAAATCACCTCCCTATTGCATAAAATTTTCTTGCCATTTTGCGCAAAATCTTATTCATAAGTTACTAAAGATTATAAGGAGAAATGGTTATACCCTTCTCTCTGCAAAGGAGCGGTTTTGCCGTTTTTATTTATAATATTTATTCCTTTTTTTGTAATCTCGCCAATCATTGTAATGGGAATTTTCATACCCTTCCACAAACCCATCAGTTTCGCCACATTCTCGGGCCTTACGGTAAAAAGGATCTCATAATCTTCCCCGCCGTAGAGGGCAAAATCAATGGAAGTTATGAGTTTTGAGTTATGAGTTTTGAGTTGAGAAGAGGTAAAATCCTTTAATTCTTTTGATATAGGGATATTTTTAATAGATATATTTGCACCGACTCCACTTTCTTCGCAGAGCCTCCTTATATCCGATGCCAGCCCATCGCTTATATCAATCATGGATGTTGCAAGCCCCTTCACAGCAAGAAACCTCCCTTCCGCAAGTCGTGGAATCGGCACTAAATGCCTATTTACCAATTTCCTCCTCTGACCACTGACAACTGACCACTGACCACTTTTTAGCATTTTCATTCCTGCCGCCGAATCCCCCAGCCATCCTGTCACGAAAATTTTATCCCCTATCTTTGCTCCTCTCCGCAAGACCATATATTTTTTCTCGATTTCGCCGAGCAAAGTTATATTTATAAAAAAAACCCCACCTTTTTCCTCCCCCACTTGTGGGGGGAGGAGAGTGGGGGGGGATGAAGAAATGTTGCCGCCGATTACAGAGACTTTATATTTTTGAGCCCCCTCCTTTACTCCTTTTAAAAACTCATCCATGAACTTAACTGAAAACGACGGCGGGACTGCTATAGAGAGTAAAGCATAGCGGGGTATCCCTCCCATTGCAGCAATATCGCTCAGGTTTACATATATTGATTTGATTCCGAGTTGGTATGGCTTAGTATAATAAAATTTGAAGTGGATACCTTCTATAAGGGCATCTGTGGTGGCAATAAGCAGAAAACCTTTTCTGGGTTTAATAGCAGCACAGTCATCCCCGATTCCTACAACAATATTTTTATTGAGACTCTTAAAAGTATCTTTTGCATTTTCTATTAATCCAAACTCACCCAACTGGCTTAATTTCATTTTATAGAATATTCTTTATAAAGGCACTGTTCATACCAGTCTTCAGAATAATCGTCCTTGTATATCAGAAATATTTTCACCTTTTGATTGTCTAACCTTCTTATCAATCAACTCATAAATATCTACCCTGTTTTTATCTTTCACATACGCATTCCTTAATGCATCAAAGTATATCAATTTCCAATTTTCATTCTCAAAATGTTCTTTGAAGAGAGGGGAGTTCATCTTTTTTTTGAATTGTTCTTCTCTTTCCTCTGGTAAAACCATGAACTTATCAACCTCTCTGTCAATATTTGACCCACGCATCAAAGCGCTGGTCATGCCGGTAGTTGACTCTACCTCAAAGATAGCTTTAACTCTTCTATCCTTTATCCAGATGAGGTCTATATTTTCAATTACATCCTGATTTGTGGCATTATCAATCCTCAAATGCTTCACTGTCATATATTCATTAAGGGTTTTTCCTGTTGCAATTAGTCCGCTGTCTTTCTCATGCTGCTCCCTCTTGCCAATCCAGATATCATATCCCTGTTTTTTCCCTATTACTGCAAGGATGGCTATCACTTCATTGTGCTGTCTTATTCTCTGCTGAATCTCTGGTTTTAAAAGCCAGTATCCACCTGTTACCTGCCTTGCATAGATTTTAAGGGCGTCCATTATACTTGTAGAGTCCGATGTAAGGGAATTTGGAAACTCAGTACTTACTGCATCCCATACCTCTGTAAATGTTACCTTTCCCATCTGGTGCAGCTTCCTGTAAACCGTCTGCTCTACCCTTTCGGTTAATGGTATTTCATTTAACCTTGGCACAATAGAGGTATCTTTAAACCACCAGAGCTTGCCTTCTGCTCCTCCGACCATCGCAGGGAGAAGCATAAACTCTTTATTTAAATGTATTTTTAAAATATCGCTTATATCGAGCCCTGTGTGCAGGCTTGCAAAATATCCCTGTTTTGCAAGTATAGGGTCTATGTAATTTATAATAACTGTATATGGTGTTGGCTCTGCCCTTTCTGCCAAAAGTGCTATAGTTGACTCTACAACAATATTTTCAAATCTTATCTCATCAATTTCCTCTTGCTTTAGGGTGGTAACCTTTGAGAGCTTTTGAAATCTCAGGTAAAAATCCCCCTGGGCAGAGCCAAAAGGCTGGAGTAAAGACTTTGCAGACGGTCTTGCAAGCTCCTGGTGATGTATCTTTTCAAATTCAAAACCTGCAAATACGCCCGCCCTTATGGTAGCATTACGAACCTTGAAGGTAGGGTTGTGAAAGGTGACGGTAAGAAAATGTCCGGACTTTAAAACCTTAAACATCTTTTGAAAGCTCGATGAAAGGAGGGAATGATAAACAGCAAAATCCTTATGCTGCCGTTCATTTCTGACAATCTCATTTGCAACAACATCATTCAGATAATCGCCGTTCATCTTAAGCCATGAAACCCACATATACGAAAGCTCGCCGAACTGAATTGAGGCATCATAGGGCGGGTCTGTAAAGATGTAGTCAATTTCACCTTCAGGCATCTTATTCATCAAATCGAGACATGAACCGTTGTAAATATAGACATCTGCCTTGCCGGAGATGACCTGTTCAAAGGAGGATGCAATTTTTATATCCTTAAAAAATTTATTGGATTCTGCCTTTGCCTTCAGAAGTCCCTGATGACCGTTTATTGCACTTTCAAATTTATCCCAGACATTTGATTCCATGAATTCACTTGCTGACCAATAACTGTGTTCATTCCATACAGAACTAAATGGACGGGTTGGTCTTACAGGCATCATCTTTGTACACAAATGGCTCATTGAAGAAAACCCAATTTTTAAAAAATCCCTCAAATCCTTATCAGGCTCTTTTTCTATAGTCTCCATAAGCCATGCAAGGGCTTGGAGGTTGCGTTTTGTAAAAAGTTGCTCTACCGATTCGTATTTTTCTTTTTTAATAAATGGCCTACCATCAGGATAGTAGAGCCTGTTTGCGGGATACCATTCCTTGATTTCCTTTTTCTCTATATCTTCAAGAAGGTCTTTATCGTATCTTGTAAGTTTGCAATCTTTTTCCTGCCTGTCTCCACAGTGAGGGCATGACTGGTAACGAATTTCTTTGCAATTTTTACCTTCCCAAATTGCACAATCAAAAACTATCTCTTTTTTACACTTCCTGCATACAGTATGATAAAGTGTTTCAATCTTTTCTTTTACCTTTTCCTCAACTTTCTTAAAAGCCTCGTAAAGATGAACTTCATTAACAGGCTTTATAGTTAGCCGTATAATTTCGGTAGCTATTGGATTCAGGTCGCAGACAATCGCCCTTCTCCCGCTTTTCAATGCCTCCATTGCAGCAATACCGCTTCCTGCAAAGGGGTCAAACACAATTCCACCTTCGGGGCAGTATGCCTTGATAAACTCCCCTACTACATTCCATGTCTTCCGTGACCAGTACTTATGCCAGAGATACATGGACGTATGGGCAAGTGGCGGGATTTGACGGTTGAGATGTTTCTCCTCTATCCCCGTCAGCGAGGCTTTTCTTTCTCGTTCAGTTTTTAATCTATTCCGCTTCAAGGATTTTCACCATTCTGCTGGCTATTTCATAGGCTGCTGCGATCCTTACTATCTTCACATCGCCCAAGCCTTTTATCTTTGCCATATCAGAGAGTTTTTGACCCATTATACCGCTTAGTGACGAATATTTTTTTAATAATTCATTTGCCAGAGCTACAGGAGTCTTATCTTTATATCCGCTTCCGATTAAAATGGCAAGAAGCCCGGCATCAGAGAGAGTAGGCAATTCAAGGGTAATCTTTCTCACAGCAGGCAGATTCCACCCTTTTTCATTTATTATCCTCTTTGTTATTTCATAAGCAGCAGCAATTCTTTTTATTTTGCCCTCTTTCAATCCCTTAATTTTTAAGAGGTCGACTGGGTTCTTTCCAAGCAATCCATAAAAGGAATAGAACTTATCAAAGAAATCCTTTGCTATGTCCTGTGCAGTCCTACCTTTGTATCCTGTTCCAATGAGGATTGCAAGGAGTTCTTCGCGAGTCAGGGTCTCTGGACCCATCTCAATCAGTTTGCCGCCGGGATGAGTCCATGTTGGGTTAGATTTTTTCATGGGTTTTGAAATGTAGCTCAGACTATCTTCTTTAACTGCTCCAATACATACTTCCTTATCTCCTGCGGTTTTGGGAGTGGTCTTACTATTTTCCCGTCTTTGATAAGCGGCTTAAGGAGGGCTTCGTTTTCACCGCCGCAGTTACAACTACCAATCTTTTCGTGGAGGGGCAGCACCGTATATTTAAAACAGGACTTGCATCTGTAAACCTGTTTGCTTCCGGATTTCTTTCCTCTTTTGGCTATAGGCTTGCCTTCGATTTCCATTATGTCGAAGGAAAAGTCTATTGTGGATGCTGCGCTGATAGCAGTTCCGACGCCGTAGCCATCCACTACCTCATTCAAGCTCTCGATTTCGGATTCGTTTATACCGCCGCTTACTATGATTTTTATATTTTTATATCCGCGGTAATCGAGTTCCCACCTAACCTCTCTGCATATCTCGAGTAAATCCCCGCGCCTCGAGCCGGGAGTATCGAGCCTTACGCCGAATAACTTATCACCCATAATTTCGGCAGCCTTCAGGGATTCAAATTTCTCATCACAGAATGTATCCACAAGACACACCCTTTTTACCTTCGGTTCTATTATCTCGTGAAATGCCTTTACTGCCTCGGCAGAGTCACCGAGCATTAAGACAAGGGCATGAGGGATTGTTCCTGAAGGGTCTTCTCCAAGCAATTCAGCACTCTTTATTGCTGAAACGCCGTCGCATCCGCCTATAAAGGCATTCCTCTCGATCATCGGCGCAATGGCAGGGTGCATCCTCCTTGCGCCAAAGCTTATTAATAATCTATTCCCTGCCGCCTTTCTGCACCGTGCGGCTTTTGTGGCAATGCCGGATGCCTGACACAAAAATCCGAGGAGGGCAGTCTCATAAACACAATAATCTGTATATATCCCGTTAATCACCAGTATGGGCTGATATTCGTTAAATATAGTCCCCTCGTCCATGCAATATACATCTACAGGTTTTCCTTCCAATAACCTTGCCGTCTCCTCTATACCAGAGAGAACACCCCATTTCCAGTCCTGCGGAAACCCTTTTAAACGCACCTCTGCCTTTGCCCTCTTTATGATACCTTTTGACTTAAGTATCCGGACAGTGCGGTCGAAATATATATCCGTGGTCTTGCCGGATTTTATCTCGTCTTCCGTAGCTATGTGGAACATGGCGTAATTTTAGCACAGAATAAAAAAATTGGACACAGATTTACACTGATAATAGACTTAAGACAATAGACCATAGACTATAGACTTAAGTCTTGAGTCTAAAGTCTTCAGTCTATAGTCTTCATTTATTCGTGCAATTCGTGTTCAAGTATTTTTCGATTTATTTGGATTAGGTTTTTGATGGTATGCCGAAGTATTTGCGAAAAAGAGTCCTCAGCAAGCCGGGCAGGACAAATTCCATCAACAAAAAGGTGATTGCCGTTGCGAGCAATCCCAATTTTATAAATAACAAATAAACCGAAAAGAAGATTACCGCAAACTCCGCCATCCTCAAAGGGACAATAATCGCCTTCTTCTTCACAAAATTCGGCTTCTTTTCTTCGCCTTCCTTTAGCGCAAGCTGTATATAATTTCCAAAGGAGATTGCAGCCATTAAGCCAATCAGGGCAGCGGCTATAATAAAATAATCAAGAATCATTGAAATCACCTATAAACCACCTCAACCCTATTGATGTAGGTTGAAGGCTCATTCGCCTAATATTACACTGCCGACATCTGTTTGACAACTAAATATATAAGTGTTAAATTATCTCTGTGCTCATAGAGACAGAAAATCAGAAAGATAATCTTGCAAAGTTCTTTTATGATATTGCAAAAATAGACTTTGCTGCCTTATTAATTGCACGGTTATCGAAATTTCCCGAACTTACAATTTTAGATTTTATTTGGGGTATACTTGCTACGATTATTCCACTTATAGGCGCCCTTATTTTAAATGGAAAGGAGATAAAACAATGAGTGGTCTTGGTGTTATATTCATGACAGTAGTGATATTTTCTCTCATAGTTATTTTTTGGGTTAAGTTGGACCCCCGGTTTAAAGATAAAGCTCATAAAGCACATTGATTTTGTTTTTATTTCTTTGCATATTCCTGTATTGTCTCCATCAGTTTCGCCTTTTTTATGGGCTTTGTCAAATGTGCAGCGAAGCCCGCAGAACGAATTATACCGTAATTATCTTGTCCCTTCCATAACCATTCAGTTCCACATACGCCCTTCCTATTTCACTGCCGGATTCATTATAAACCGCACATGCCCCTTCCCAGTATTCCGGACCTATCCATATATGGTGCTTTGCCCTTAATTCCTGATCCGCAACGGCAGGAACGATAATATAGGTATTCTTTTCCGCTTTCACCTTCCATTTAGAAGGGTAGATAACGCCCGTATGAGGGCTTTTCCATGTGGATAAAATTTCCACGGCAAAATCACCGTATGTTATGTTTCTCGTCCTGTTTTCCCTCGTAATAGAGCCGAACCTTTCCGCTGCATATTTATCATCCCTGAAATCATAAAGCATTATCGCTTCGCCAGTATAAAGCTCTATGGCAAACCATTGCCACCCTTTAAATATCGCTCGATAAAGCTCGCCATACTGCCTGTCGAACCAGCTTACTCCGCCTACTTTATACTCAACGCCGTTTTTCTTAATAACCCCGGTCGTTTTCATCATCTCTCTGGCATAATAAAAAGTATCTCCGCCAAATTCGTATTTATGCAGTTTGCCGCCATAATGAACGACAGGATTCGACTGCTCCTCAAGCCTTAACGTCGCCTCATAATCCCCGGTCTTGAAATAGAGATCGTCTCTGCCATTGCCGCCTTTGGCGGAAATCACTATGCCCTCCCTTGGCTCTTTTGCATCGAGGTCGAATGCGGCCCTAAGTTTTTTCGGCAATTTTAAAAACTCCACCTTTTCCCCGAAAGAATAGCTGTTTCCGGAAATATCGCTTACAGCAGCTTGCGCAAGGATGTTTCTGAAAAATATCCAGCTGTCAAAGGCAAAAAATACGACTTCGAAACCGAATTTCTCGCCCTTTTCTCCTGTCAGATGTCCTGTCCAGTACCACCATTGAATATCCTCCTTATCGAGAAACCCGTCATCTGCAGGCAGCGACACCTCTTTTTTCTTTCTCGGAAAGAGAAGCCTCGACAACTTAAAAATATTCGATTTATAATGCAGAAAATTATATAAATCTGCTAAAAACTCCTTCATTTTGCCTTTCTTCTTTCGCTTCCGTATTTAAAACCGGCGCCCTGCGGTTTTAATCCGAAAAACGACCTGATGAGGTCAACCATCCACGAAAATGCGAATCCTGCCATAACCTGTATTACGAGAAGATAGTCTCCCAAATTATGGAATATTCCGAACAGCTCTTTGAGCGAGAATTTCTTCAGCACGACCATCATCGTTTCGAGCGACTCTTTCCTGTTCATTTGAAGGCAGAACATAATCTCGAGCCTCTCCCCTCCAAACGCATCGAAGACCGTTTTGGTAAATTTGTCTATCAGATGAGGTTTTGCATACGATAGGAAATGAAGAACGAGTTTATCCATCAGTATTTCATATTTTTCCTTTGCATTGA
>Ga0137829_10860647_pt1 | contig 10413 bp, 9 predicted proteins | sample OV2TP2_FD_97737 | JGI IMG/M metagenome (GOLD analysis project Ga0137829, IMG submission 97737) | reverse complement strand
GCTGGAAAGTGGGGAGTTCCCTCGCCCCTTGCTACCCTCTCCCCCACAAAGGGGGGAGGAGGAAGGGCTGTTTCCTCCCCTTTCGATGGGGGAAGGTCAGGATGGGGGTGCTCTCACCTCCTCTCCACGAGCAAAAAGCCTCCCTAAGAGGCCCATTCCCCCTGGCCTTACCCTGGAGTCGCCCGTTGACCGGCTGAGGGGGGTGGATGTAAAGCTCTCTGCCAGGCTGCGTCGGCTGGGCGTGTCCACTATCTATGATTTGCTTTACCTCTTTCCCAGGCATCACAACGACTTCTCTAAAGTAGCCAGAGTCTCTGAGCTGGCGCCGGGGGAGGAGCGGACCATAGTAGCCACCGTCTGGGAGGCCAGGGAGACCACCCTGGGCCAGAGCAGGCTCAAGGCTACTGAGGCTGTGGTGAGCGACGAGACGGGCAACATGAGGGTAATCTGGTTCGGCCAGCCCTACGTAGCCAGGGTGCTAAAGCCCAACTCCAGGGTAGCCCTAAGCGGCCGGGTGGAGGTTTACAGGGGCCAGGTGCAACTCCAGTCTCCGGAGTTTGAGATACTGGACAGGCAGGAGAGCCTGATCCACACGGGCAGGCTCGTACCTGTGTATCCCCTCACCGAAGGCCTCACCCCTCGCAGGCTGCGGAGCATCGTCTGGCAGGCCCTTGAGCAGTGGGCTCCCTGGATAGAAGAGTTCCTCCCTGAAGATATAAGAGCAAAGGCCAGGCTTGGCCTGAGACTGCGGAAAGGGCTGATGACACTGCCCGAGGCCATCATGCAGGCCCATTACCCCGATGACCTCCCTTCCCTGGAATTGGCCCGGAAGCGCCTGGCCTTCGATGAGTTCTTCCTCCTGCAAATGGCGGTACTCATGCGCCGCAAGAGCTGGCAGGAGGCAGTCCAGGGAGTACCAGTCCGGGCCGACCCCAAAGCCCTGGAGAGCTTCCTTACCTCCCTGCCCTTCAGCCTCACCACAGCCCAGGAGCGGTGCATCAGAGAGGTCCTGGCCGATATGAAGCGCGGCACTCCTCCCATGAACCGCCTCCTCCAGGGAGAGGTGGGCAGTGGGAAGACGGTGGTCGCCCTGACGGCGCTGCTGGCGGCGGCCACCAGCGGCTATCAGGGTTCCATAATGGTCCCAACGGAAGTCCTTGCGGAGCAGCATTTTACCACCGTATCCCGGCTGTTGGGGAGCCTTGCCCATCCCCTACAGAGGGAAAACCTCATCACGGTGTACCTGGACCCTGCTCCAAGACCCATCTCGGTGGGGCTGATCACGGGTAGCACCAGAACGTCTGTAAAACGGGAGCTACAGAGGCTGGCGTCTGAGGGGACGCTGGACATCCTCATAGGGACCCACGCCCTCATTCAGGAGGGGGTAGAGATGCCACGGCTTGCCCTTGCGGTGGTAGACGAGCAGCACCGCTTCGGGGTAATGCAGCGGGCAGCCTTACGGCAGAAAGGTGATGTGAGCCCCCACGTGCTGGTCATGTCCGCCACACCCATACCCAGGACTCTTGCCCTCACCCTTTACGGCGACCTGGACATATCTACCATAGACCAGCTCCCTCCAGGAAGGCAGCAAGTCCTGACCCGCCACGTGCCTCCGGAGCGGCGGGGGGCGGCCTATGGATTTGTGCGAAAGGAGGTCAAGAGTGGGCGACAGGCCTTCGTCATCTGCCCCCTGATCGAGGAGTCGGAAGCGGTGGAGGCCAGGGCTGCTACAGAGGAGTACGAGCGCCTTTCTACTGAAGTCTTTCCTGACCTGAGGCTGGGCCTGCTTCACGGCAGGATGGGGTCGCGGGACAAAGAGGAGGTCATGGGTCGGTTCCGCGACGGTGAGATAGACATACTGGTATCCACGGCGGTGGTGGAGGTAGGTATAGATGTGCCCAACGCCACCGTCATGCTGGTGGAGGGTGCCCACCGATTCGGGCTGTCCCAGCTGCACCAGTTCCGGGGGCGGGTGGGCCGAGGAGAGCACAAGAGCTACTGCCTCCTTCTGTCCGAGTATTCTACCCAGGAGGCCAGGGAGCGCCTCTCGGCGGTGGAGCGTATACACGATGGCTTCCAGCTTGCCGAGGTGGACCTGAGCCTGCGGGGGCCTGGGGACTTCTTCGGCACCCGCCAGAGCGGGCTTCCCGACCTGCGGGTGGCCCGCCTCTCGGACCAAGACCTGCTCAAGGTAGCCAGGGAGGAGGCGGCGGAGCTTCTTCGGGATGACCCGGGTCTTCAGAAACCCTCCCATGCGCCCCTTGCTAAGGAGGTATCCCGCTTCCTGGGCCGGGTGAGGGACGAGGTAAGCTAGTCTACTTCCAACGGCGTCCTGATCATAAGTCTCGGCCATCTCGATGAGCAACCCACGCTATGACGGTTGTTTACCAGCGAAGACAGTGGTTCGAGTCCCGCATAGCTCCCTGCTCCGGCGGACAAGACTGCGAGGTCTACGGCTTCTTATATATTATTCTCGCCTCAAAGACCTGAGGATGCAACAACCTTGCGATCTCTTCCAGCCGATCGATAACACTGAGCAGCGTTAGGTCCCCAACCCGATAGACCCTCCCCTGTTTGACAGCATCCAGTTGGCCCCAACTTGGCCTGCTGGACATTCCCAGCGGATCGGACCTCAACAAGATAACCTCCGGATTTCTCTTCAAATACTCGTCGATTGATTCATCCTTAACCAACTTCTCCACCGCGGTTTTGTCTTCAGGGTTAGCTCCAAAGATATTCACCCCGCCAGCCAGGTCGATCAGCTCGTTAAGAGGCTCGCGTTCCCTCACTGGAACACCAGGGTCCTCCGGCCGAGGTGGCAAAGCAAAGGCTCGGATGAAAAGGACCCTAACTCTAGGCAGATTTTTCACCTTATCTAAGACAGCCTTCTGTCGCTGCTGGTATCCAGCCACGATCTCTTGCGCTCTGTTCGATGAGCCAACGATCTCTCCCAAGAGAAGGATACTTCTTTGTGCACCTGTCACGCCCACCATATCCACAGAGGCGTTGATGCATACCATCAAGATTCCATTCTTTTCCAGGCCCAGCAGAGGACATGCTGCAGGAACAGGGGTGCCCGTAGGGGTCCGAACCCAGATTCGGGTATCGGTAACAACGAGGTCTGGCCGTAGGGCAGCTACAGCGTCTGGATCGATCCCAACCCTTGGGCTGATGGCGTCTCCCAAGGGGTACGGTTCTCCTAGTCGAGAAACAGGGCCTACACCTGGAGGCAAGGTAGAGAAATCATCGACTCCAACGATCTTCGAGGCCACGCCTAGCGCAACCAAGGCGCCTGTCACATCGGGTCCAATAGACACTACTCTAAGGGGCACCGCTCGAAGAGTTACCGCTCTACCAGCATCATCTGTGAAGGTGCCTGAGCTAGGGGTCGGCGTGGGTATTGGCGTAGGGATTGGTGAAGGTGTTAACGTGGAAGTAGGGATCAGTATAGTAGATGGGCTGGGTGTTGGCGTAGGCATGGGCAGCGGCGTATCTGTCACTTGATGACAAGCTGAAACAACAAGCACGAGTCCGACAGCCAGCAGCACAAAAGGCCTGGAGAGCGCCAGCTTCTTCATCTTCCTTGTGTCTCCAGCCGGAATTTTGCCAGTTAAGTGACTGCCACATTCATTCAGATGCCTACTGGATTGATTCAATCTATCACTCTTGGATTTGCACCAGGCGATCCCTCACCCCAGGACCTCATCGGCCGCCAGCACTACATCGGGGAAAGCCTGTATGGACAGGCTCTCCCCTCGGCCGACTCTACGCACCTCCTGGTATCCCTCCGGAGTAGGCTTTCGGTGCACCTCAATGACCTCCTCAGCCAGGACAGTCAGCCAGACCTCGGGGATGCCATACCGGGCATAGAGGGGCAGCTTTATCTCTCGGTCGTAGTCCTCCGATGTGTAGGCCACTTCCACCACCAGCAGCGTGTCCTCAGGCCTGGGATGAGCATCGGCGTAGAAATCGGGGCGCGGCCTGAGGAGGGCCAGGTCTGGTTGGGGCTCCGAGCGCTCTCCCAGCCTTACAGGGCCCTGGACTCGGATTACGACGCGCTGCCTTCCCAGGCTCTCCGAGAAGACTCGGTTAAGGCGGTCTACCTGGGCCTGGTGGCGGCTACTGATGGGGGCCATCTCCACTATCTCTCCTTCTATCAGCTCTATCCGGTCATCCTCGTGAAGTATCCCGACCTCGGCCATCTGATAATACTCCTCTACCGTGAAGAGTCGTTTGACGAGCTGAACGGGCATACCGCACCTCCTGTCTGTCTCAATTGTGCCCCCGTAGCCTGGCCCTGTCAATGAAGTAGGGGCACAGCATGCTGTGCCCCTACTCGTCCCGTTGGCAATCCAGAAGCCCGTTGACGCAGGCCGTAGCCTGGAGTAGAATGCCCCCATAGCAAGTCCTCCAGCAGGTAGCCAGTAGCAGTACGTTGGTTGAAATGTAACGATATGAGGAGGAGTATGTTCAAATACGTTCATCATGTCCACTATGTGGTGCGCAACCGGGATGAGATGGTGGCCTACATGGAAAAGAGCTTCGGCCTGAAGCCAGAGAGGCTGGACCACCACCAGGACCGGGGTATGAAGGACGCTCTGTACCGCGTGGGTCAGACCCTCATCGAGATCACCGAGCCCACCAAGCCCGACAGCGACATCGCCAGGCACTTGCAGAAAAATGGGCCAGGGGTCTACCATGTGTCCTTTGCCGTGGACAACATCCAGCAGGTAGCCAGGGGCCTGCTGGCGAAGGGCAACCGGATGCGGGGCGAGGATGGCGTTACTCAGAGCCCCCGCGGCTACCTGGCCGCCAACATCAACCAGGAAGACTCCCTGGACATCTGGTTCCAGATGTCCGAGGACCCGAAGTAGACCCATAGCACAATAGCAAACATATGAGAGGGTGATATACCAATCGTGGCAGCTACTATTCGAGACCTGATAGCGGAAAAAGTTCAGCGAGCGGTGGAAGAGGCCCGCAAAGAAGGCGTCCTCCGCCTTGATACCTTGCCGCCCATCGCCGTGGAGCACCCCTCCAACCCTCAGCATGGAGACTTCGCCACCAGCCTCCCCCTCAGGCTGGCCCGCGCCACCCGCATAAACCCTATGAAGATTGCCGAGGAGCTGGCGAAACTCATTGCCCCTGACGCGGAGGTGGAACAAGTCTGGGTGGCGGCGCCAGGCTTCATCAACTTTCGTCTTCGAGATGAGTGGCTCATAAGGCAGGTGGAGGCCATCTGCCAAGCTGGGCAGGACTATGGCGCTCTCCAGATAGGTTCAGGCCAGAGGGTCATAGTCGAGTACGTGAGCGTGAACCCCACCGGGCCGGTGCACGTGGGCCATACCAGGGGCGCTGTGCTGGGAAGCACCCTGTCCAGGGTCCTGGAGGCTGCCGGTTACTCGGTGACCCGTGAGTACTACATCAACGACGCTGGCAGCCAGATGGAGGCTTTCTACGGCTCTATCTACGCCCGCTACAAGCAGGCCCTGGGCCAGGAGGCAGAGCTTCCCCCCGGAGGCTATGTGGGCTCCTACGTTACCGACCTGGCCCGGGAGATCGTGGCCCAGGAAGGTGACCGTTTCCTGTCCATGAGCCAGGAGGATGTGTTGCGTGAACTGGGCAGGATAGGGCGGGAAAAGATGGTCCAGCTCATAAGGGAGGACCTGCGCCACATACGAGTGGAGTTCGACAACTGGTTCAGCGAAGGGAGCCTCTACCAGAGCGGCGAGTACGAGAATGCCATAAATATACTGCGTCAGGGGGACTACATTTCAGAGCGTGAGGGTGCCCAGTGGTTTACCTCGACGGCCCTGGGCGAGGACAAGGATAACGTGGTGGTACGTTCCACAGGCGCTCCCACCTACTTTGCCTCGGACATCGCCTACCACCACAACAAGCTCCTTCAGCGGGGCTACGACCAGGCTATAAACATCTGGGGGGCTGACCACCAGGGCCATGTGCCCCGGATGAAGGCCGCCGTCGCCGCCCTGGGCGTAGACCCCAGGCGGCTTACCATCATGATCGCACAGATGGTGACCCTCAAGCGCGGCCAGGAAGTGGTCAGGGTGTCCAAGCGCGCCGGGGAGTTCATTACCCTACGAGAGCTGGTGGATGAGGTTGGCGCCGACGCCTGCCGATACTTCTTCCTGGCCCGCACCCCCGCAACCCAGATGGAGTTCGACCTGGAGCTGGCTAAAAAGGAGTCGTCGGAAAACCCGGTGTACTACGTCCAGTACGGCTATGCCCGGATCGGTGGCATCCTTAACCTCGCCAGGGAGAGGGGTATAGACTGGAGCGGCGGCAATATGTCTCTACTCAGGGACGCTAACGAGCTAGCTTTAATACGCAAGATGGTGCAGCTACCAGAGCTGGTGGAGAGCATGGCCCGGAACCTGGAACCCCACCACCTGCCCCACTACGCCCTGGAGCTGGCGACCGCTTTCCACTGGTTCTACGAGAACTGCCGCGTCCTCTCCAGCGACCCCGCTGACTACCCACTTACTCTGGCGCGGCTGAAGCTGGTGGAGGCGGCGCAGATAGCCCTTTCCAGGACCCTCTACCTCATGGACATGGAGGCCCCGAAGCGGATGTGATGAAATGTTCTGGCACCGACTTTTTTGCTATTGTTGCTCTCCCTGTTCTTCTTCAACTTTGAACATGACAGGGGGTTGCTGAGGGGTAGGTGATGGTCCATATATAGGTGAAGGTCCATATAAAGGTAAATGGACTCTTGGGTCTATGTCCTGAGGATTAAACAGTAACCCAGGTCTTTTGACTGTGAACCAGACTACTACAAACATCACTATCAGTGTAATAGCAGAGGTCACCCCCACTATCATCCACACCAATACGTGTTGTAATCCCGGCTGTGAGTCTAATGGCACCAGAGCAGCAACAGCCATCCCGTCCAGAAGTGCCATCAATGCTCCCAGAGCGCCAAGAGGGCTGCGAATCAGTAGCATCTAGCACCAGTTCTTTGTTGGGATATAGATGAACGACTCTACACAGGGAATATAGATGACTGGGGTCTACTACGCCTGAACCTGAGCCGTTTTGGGCACTACGATCTGGTTTTTACCATCTACTGAAATATCCAGTTGTATCAGCCAATTAGTCCCGAGGTCCTGGATGATTTTCCCAGGCACCGACATGGAGGAACCTCTAGCTATGTCTATTGTTCCGGAGAGAATTGCGTCACTGATTGTGACTGTGACACGGTCTCCAACGCTTGCCATGGCGCACTCCCTTAGTGAACTACCCTTATCATATGATTATAATACAAATGTACGACTCTGGTTCACTGGACGTTCACTACCACAGAAGGTGTATCCAGCTCTACTACCCCTTTTTCAGGGTCTACAGGTATGCCCTCGCCAGTCTCGATCAAGTCTTCCACGTAAAGTTCGACGGCCTCCTCGACATTTATCAACGCCTCCTCACGGGTATGGCCCCAGGTGTGGCAACCCTTCAGAGCAGGGCAGTAAGCGTGGTAAGCCTTCCTGCCATCTTCGAAAGCGTCTTCCTGGATAACGACAGTGAAAATGTAAGATTTCGCCTTCTAAACCCCCATGATATGATACCCAGCATCCACGGGGATCATCGAACCGGTCACGCCACTGGAGAGATCGCTGCACAGGAATAACGCCGCTTTCGCCACCTCCTCCAGGGTGATGTTACGTTTCAGTGGGGCCTTCTCTGCGTGGAGCCTCTTCATATCCAGGAAGCCGGGAATGCCCCGGGCTGCCAGAGTCTCCAGAGGCCCCGCGGAGATGGCATTTACACGTATATTCCGCTTCCCATACTCCGCCGCAAGCTGTCGGACCTCGTTTTCCAGGGCCGCCTTGGCCGTCCCCATGATGTTATAGCCAGGGAAGACTCGCTCCGAAGCCTGAAAGGTCATGGTTACGATGCTTCCTCCACCGTTTATTTCCATGAGGGAGGCAGCGTGGCGGGCCAGGGGGAGCAGCGAGTAGGTGCTGATGTCCAGGGCCATGCGGAAGCTCTCTCTGCCGGTCCTGGAGAAGTCACCTCCCAGGTCCTCTCTGCTGGCGTAGGCTATGCTGTGGACCAGGAAGTCCAAGCCGCCGAACCCCTGGTCAACCGCTTTGAATACCGAGTCTATCTGCTTATCGCTGGTCACGTCACACTCCAGCAACAGGGTGCCCTCCAGGGTCTCGGCCAGTTTCGAGACCCGCTCCCTGAGCCTCTCGTTCTGGTAAGCGAGGGCGAGCTGCGCCCCCGCTCGGCTGAGGATTTGGGCGATGGCCCAGGCGATGCTGCGGTTGTTGGCGACTCCGAAGATGAGTCCCTTTTTCCCGCCCAGGTCTATCTGGTACACAGGGACCTCCTTTATTCCAGAGAAGCTATATACTGATAGAAAGGCTGTCCTCCAGGCACTACCTCCACGTCCACACCGGGGTTGCTCTCTCGTAGCTGGGCAGCCGCTTCCCTGGCCTGGTCTTCCTGTATATCTCCACCCCAGTACAGAGTCACCAGTTGGCCCCTGACAGGCTCCCCTTTCATCAAGGTCTGCTGGAGAGCTGAGAGGGCTGAGTCTCCCGTGGCCACCAGCTCGCCCTCCAGGAGGCCGATGTACTGACCCTCCTTCATAGCCATTCCCCCCAGGGTAGTCGAGCGCACCGCCCTCGTTACCTCTATGGTCTTCACTGCGGCAAGGGCCTTTTCCATAGACTCCAGGTTGGTTTCGAGGGTGCCTTCGGGGTTGAATGCGAGGAGCGCAGCTACGCCCTGGGGCAACGTTTGGGATGGAATAATGTGCAGCTTTATCGGAGAGCATTCATCCCGGCCCTCATCCCATTCCCTTCTCCCACCGACCTCACCCCTTACTCCCCTCTCCCACTGGGAGAGGGGCTGGGGATGAGGTCCGAGGGTCGGGGTGAGGGAGATGGCAGCAGCCTGCCGGGCGGCCGGTATGATGTTGGAATTATTGGGCAGCAGAATTACGTCACCTGCTCCCGTGTCCCTGGCAGCATTCAACAGCTCCTGGGTGCTGGGGTTCATGGTCTGCCCGCCGACGACGATGGCCGCACAGCCCAGCCCCTTGAACAGCCTGATAAACCCTTCTCCCCAGGTCACGGCGACTACTGCCAGACTGGTATCACGAGGCACCCCGTGTCGCTCCTCCCTTTCCCTACCCCAATCCCCACGCACGCTTTCGATTGTACTATCGTCTGAGTGTGGCCCCGCCGCCTGGCTAACGAAACGCCGATGGGGGGGCAGGGCAGGGGAAGAAGGGAGGCTGCGGTGAAGGGCGACGAACTCCTGGTGTTGCCGGTCCATATCGGTTATGCTCACCTGGCTGATGATGCCCAGGGAGACAGCGTAGCTTATCACCGGACCCGGGTCATGAGCATGAACGTGGACCTTTACCAGACTCTCGTTTCCTACCACCACAGTGGACTCGGCCATAGAGGATAGCTGTTCTCTGGCCTTGTCTACGTCCAGCCCCTGGCCTTGCTCTGTCCGATGAATAAGGAACTGGGTGCAGTAGCCATAAAGCGCGTCCTCAGTAGCGGCCAGGTACTCTTCCTGCACCTTGAGCTGGCTCCAGGTCCCATCTATGGCTCCACCAGAGGAAAGGGGCACACATATCTCAAGCTCAGCGTCCAGGTCTTCTCCGGCCAGGTAACGCCAGGCGCCCTCAAGGAGGGTCACAATCCCCTGGCCGCCCGCATCCACGACGCCAGCCTCCCACAGCGCTGGAAGCTGAAGAGGCGTCCTGGAGAGGGCCTCTTTTGCCGCTTCCAGGGCAGTCCGCCATACCGATAGCACATCTCTGTAGCCCCCGCGGCTCCCGATATGTCGGGATGCCGCCAGAGATAGCTCCCGTATTACCGTGAGCATGGTGCCATCTACGGGTTTGCTCACCGAGCTAAAGGCTGCCCTGGAAGCCAACTGAAATGCCTGGGCCAGGTCTTCGCCGGTGAGGTTATCCTTTCCCCGAAGACCTTGGGCCAGGCCGTGGAAAAACTGGGAGAGGATTACACCGCTATTGCCTCTGGCACCCAGGAGGGCGCCATGGGCCATAGCAGCCGCGACTGCTCCCGCCGAGAAGTCTGAGGAGCGCGCGGCTTCCTCATTTACCGAACGCATGGTGAGGAGCATGTTGGTGCCCGTGTCCCCGTCGGGCACGGGGAAGACGTTGAGGGCGTTTATGGCGTCCCTTTGCCTCTCCAGGCAATAGATAGCTGCCTCAAAGGCTTTCCGCAAATCAGCCCCGTCCAGCAGGGTCGAGTCGTATCTGGCCCCTGCTACCTCATTGGGCCCATGACCCACGGATGGCCCTCCCGTCGGACCGCTCACGATCAACGCCTCCCTTGCCAGCGCCTTCGAGCTATGGTATCCTAAACACCTGGATTCTACAGAAAGTATATACGGCAGTCAAACGTG
>Ga0137829_10802499_pt1 | contig 10428 bp, 11 predicted proteins | sample OV2TP2_FD_97737 | JGI IMG/M metagenome (GOLD analysis project Ga0137829, IMG submission 97737) | reverse complement strand
GAGGACGCTCGCCGCGCCGTCGATGAGGGAGCAGACGCCCTTGTGGTGTCCAATCATGGTGGCCGTCAGCTCGATGGCGTCGCTCCCACTTTGCGCGTCTTGCCGGAAGTCGTCGCGGCCGTGAACGGGCAGGCCGAGGTGCTTCTGGACGGGGGCATCCGTCGCGGCGGTGACATTGTCAAGGCCCTTTGCCTGGGCGCTCGGGCTGTCCTTGTGGGTCGCGCTTACGCGTACGGGCTTGGGGCCGCCGGCGAGGCGGGCGTCGGGCGGGCCATCCAGATTCTGCGCACCGACCTGATTCGTACGCTCAAGCTGCTTGGTTGCCCGGCGGTCACGCAACTGGACCGCTCCTATGTGGACGTCCCAGCGGATTGGTCGATCCCGTCATGGCGCCGCCCGTCCTATGCCTCGGCATGACCTCGAAGCCGTCGCAAGCAGTCGAACAGGTAAACCACGCGAGAGAGAGCGAGGTGCTCAAGTGCGTACGCTCTTCATAGCTTCAACCTGTGCTCTGGTGGCCGCGATCGCTCTCGTGTGGTCGGCGTCGGGACCGGCCGGCGGTCAGACGTGGTCGCCGGCTCGGACACCATGGGGCGATCCGGATCTGCAAGGCATCTGGACGAACCAGACCTCTACGCCCCTGGAACGACCCAATGAGCTTGGAGGCAGAGCGGCTCTCAGCGAAGAGGAAGCGGAAGAGAGAGAAGAGGCGGCTCGACTGAGCAGTGATAACGCGCCGAGAGCGGGCGACCCTGGGACCTATAACGCGTTCTGGCGCGACCCCGGACAAGCGTTGACGCGAACGTCGCTGATTATCGATCCGCCGGACGGGAGGGTGCCTCCCTTGACACCGGAGGCGACGCTGAGACTGGAAGCACGAGCCGCGGACAGGCGCGCACGCGGGCCCGCCGATTCATGGGAGGACTTCAGCACGTGGACGCGCTGCATCACGCGCGGTCTGATCAAGATCGGCAGTTTCTACAGCAGCAATCATCAGATTCTGCAGGCTCCGGGATATGTCGTGATTCTCCAGGAGCTCATCCACGAAGCGCGCATCATCCCGCTCGACGGTCGTCCGCCGCTTCCACATACCGTCCGTCAGTGGATGGGTGACTCGCGTGGCCGCTGGGAGGGCAATACGCTGGTGATCGACACGACGAATTTTACCGACAAGAATCCGTTCAGGGGATCGGGCGAGACCTTGCACCTCGTCGAACGTCTCACGCGCGCCGACGCCGACACGATCGATTACCAGTTCACCGTCGATGATCCAAAGACATTTACGAGACAGTGGACCGTGTCGATGCCCATGACGAGAGGGTCGGGGCTCTTTGAGTACGCCTGTCACGAGGGAAATTACGCCATGACGAACATGCTGGCCGGGGCTCGCGCCGAGGAGCAGACCCGTCTTCGCTAGGAAACGACCCATCCGTCATCGCGTCGGCGGAGCCTGGCGCGCGGTGGCGGTTGCTATGTAGCTGTGCGTTCACAGATTACTGAGCGCCTGTGAACCAATCGCGGGCACGTAGCGCAGCCCTTGAGGGCTGCCCGACAACGCAGGCCTGAAGGCCTGCGCTACAGCGATTGGTGGCGTCCATCGGCCCGCGGTGCGCGCGCTTGATCACAGGCTCTGAGAACTGCGAGGAGGAGCCGTGTCGATTCGACCGATCAAGCGCGTCACGCAGGGGAAGCCCACCATCGAAGGCGCGGGTGTGAAGTTGCGCCGTGCGTTCGGGTTTGGCGACACTCGCGAATTCGACCCCTTCCTCCTGTTCGACGACTTCCGGAACGAGCACCCCGACGATTATCTCGCCGGCTTCCCGTGGCATCCGCATCGGGGCATCGAAACCATCACGTACGTGCTTACCGGGACCGTGCAGCACGGCGACAGCTTGGGCAACCGCGGCGCCCTGGGGGCCGGCGACGTCCAATGGATGACGGCGGGAAGCGGGATCCTCCATCAGGAGATGCCCCGGGGCGACCCCCAGGGGAGGATGCACGGATTCCAACTCTGGGCGAACCTGCCGTCCTCCCTCAAGATGACCGCGCCGCGCTATCAGGACGTCCCGTCGCGCGACGTCCCTGAGATAGTCGATGATGACGGGACCCGGGTCCGGGTCATCTGTGGCAGCTTCTGGGGGAAAACCGGTCCGGTGGATGGCATCGCGGCCGATCCGCGGTACCTCGACGTCTGGGTGCCGTCAGGTCGCCGGAAGACCCTGCCCGTCGAACTGTCGCGGCACGCGTTTGCGTACGTGTTCGACGGATCGGGCGCATTCCGCGACGCGTCTCCGCCTCGCCCTGTGCAGACGGACATCATCGAAGGCCCAGACCGAGCGGCGCCGGCGGAGACCGGGAATCGCTCGCTCGTGCTCTTCGACCGGGGCGACGAAGTGACGGTGCAGGCCGGCAAGGCTGGTATTCGATTCCTGCTGGTATCAGGCACGCCCATCGAGGAGCCGGTCGCCTGGCAGGGGCCGATCGTGATGAACACCGAGGAAGAGCTGCGGCAAGCATACGACGAGCTCCGCCAAGGCACCTTCATCAAGCACCGCTGATCCGTGTACGATCCGCTGCGCGCGACCGCGCGAGCGGCGAGACGATCTGAGCGCGCCAGCGGGGCGTGAACACAATAAAGCTGGAGCGCAAGGAACGGGAGGTCCTTCGGTCTTTCGAGCGCGGCGAGTGGAAGTCGGTTCGTGGGCTGAAGCGTGAAGCGCGAGGGAGCCCGCTACGCTCGCTACGCCAAAGCGACGTTAGTCCTTGAACGGTGTGCCGATCAGTCGTCGCGGGTCCGCCCCGTGACCGTGCACATCTGTCGGTTCACGTCGGTGATGATCCCGAGCGGATCGGTCGTCATCAGCGCGTCGATGTTCGACTCGATCAGCCCCGGGTGTACACCTGCTGCTCCCGGAGCTTCTGCTCGATCTGGTTCTGGTCGGAGACATCGCGCGCGGCGGCGAAGATGCCGGCGATGCGCCCGGCGGTGTCCTTCCACGCTCGAGGCGAGCGAACGCGAGCCGCGGCGTGAGCTCGAGACCGCCTGCGGAGCCAACCTCGCGAAGCGAGGTTGGCTCACCACACTGGACGATTTCCGCAACTGGCTCATCAGTACCGCGTAGATGTGTGGTGTTCAAATCGAGATCGTACGACCGCCGGTCCTTAGTGATGCCTCCGGCCAGGGATAGCAGCAGGCTCTCCGTGAGCAGGTGACGAACGAGCTGTCCGCGCGTCGCGCCCAGGGCCAGCCGAACTGACACCTCCTTCGCGCGGGCGGTCCCGCGCACGAGCAACAGCGTCGCCAGGTTGCTGCACGCGATCGCCAGCACGAGCCCGACGACGACGAGCAGCAGCGACGCGATAGCCGCCAACAGACCGTCCATCTGCGGATGAATGCGCACGTCGCTCAACGCGAACACCGCAATGCCCTTGCCCGGATCCTCCTTCGGGTACTCGGATGCCAGCCGGGTGCCCAGGATGCGCATCGCGGCGTGCGCCTGCGCGACGGTGACGCCGTCCCGGAGACGAGCCTTCACGAAGAAAGCCGCCTCCTCCGGACGCCGCTCCAGCGTGCGCGACGGCACTCCGAAGGCCGGGAGCGATGAGATCGGCAGCCAGAAGTCGGTGACGATGCCGACGTTGATCGTGCCTCGGTGACCTGCGGGGCCAACCCCTACAATCGTGACCGGCACACCTTCGATCCGGATGGTGCGGCCGATTACGGACGGATCCGCACGGAACTTCCTCGTCCAGGCCTCATGCCCGACGACGGCCACCACCGCGGCGCCGGGCGTGTCCTCCGCCGCGTTGAACCAGCGCCCGAGCGACGGCCGGAGTCCCAGGACGGACAGATACGTCGCGGTCGTGTGTTCGGCGACCGCCGACCGCAGGACCTCGTCCTGATAGTGCACCCCGCGTGGGACCAGCGCGGCTGTCGTGCTCGCGAAGACGTCGGTGTACGCCGCCATGTCCAGGTAGGCGGGGTACGAGTTCCCATCGATGCCCCCGGGGTTGGAGGCGTTCTGATAAATGTCGACGAGACGGTCGGGATCCGCAAGCGACTGCCCGCGGAAGAGCATCGCGTTGATCAGGCTGAAGATGGCGGTATTGGCGCCGATGCCGAGGCCGAGAATCACGACGGCGGCGGCCGTGAAGCGCCAGTCGCGGACGAGGCGCCGGACAGCGTGGCGGGGGTCCCGCACCAGCGCGTCGATGCTTGCCGTGCCTCGAGGCGGTGCAGGGCCGGGTCACGCGAACCCTGTTGCACCCGGAGCAATTCGTCAGAGATCTGCTGGACTCGCTGCGCGATCAAATCGACCATCACGGGCAGGACGTGCGTGCCAAGCGCGGCGGGACCCGCGCGACGCCTGACGACACCGTGGGGACCAAGACCACCGAAGGTGGGATTGGCTCCTCAGGCTGGACTCGTCCTGTGTCGCCGCGAGGCGAAACGCCGAGCGGCGCAATGAGCTAGAGACAGCGTGAGGAGCCAAGATCGAGCGAAGCGAGAGATTGGCTCCTCAGGCTGGACTCGAACCCAGCGCATACGATTTTAGTGATTCTGATGAACAATCGCGACCTCAGTGACGAGATCTGCCGTGACTCGGCGGATGGCGTGATCGTCGTCGCGAGTAAGATGCTGGACGCTGGTTGCCATAACCCAAGGCCTTCGGTATCATGCCCAGCGCCCACGCTCCTTCGCGAGGAGGGGTTCGAGGTCAGGATTTACACCTTCGATCATCCTCCACCCCACGTCCACGTCGCGAAGGCTGGTGCCATCATGAAGATCGATCTTGCGACCCACCAGGTCACAGAGATCGTCGGACGAATGACGAATCGCGACGTGAAGCGTGCGGAACGACTGGTCGCACGGCACGCGCGATTCTTACAAGAAGCGTGGTCGAAGATCCATGGCAGCTGTTGATGTGACGACGAAGGATCGTCAACGTTTTGCGCGGGCCCGGGCACGAGGCAGGGCACGCTCGGAGGATGCGTCTGCGGTCGTGGATGCCCGTTACGACGCAGGCCGGGATGCCATCGACCTCAAGTTTCGCGGGGGAGGATCCATGATGATTCCCCGCCAGATCATTCCGCGTTTGAGGGAGGCCCCGGCGTCGAGCCTCGAACCGATCAGCATCTCTCCGGCCGGAGATGCCCTGTCCTGGCCGTCCCTCGATGTTGATGTCTATGTCCCAGGATTGGTCGAACGCGCATTCGGCGCGCGCCTGTTCGCCAGCGCTACTGGGCGGCGAGGTGGTCGCCGGAGGTCGAAGGCCAAAGCCGCAGCAGCCAGGGCGAACGGCGCCAAGGGTGGGCGTCCCCGCAAGCGGGCATCGGCGTAGGCCGCGCAGATCGGCATCACCAGGAAGAGCGGATCGAGGCGCTCATCGTCACCATCCTCGCCGATGTAGCGGCCGGTCGCGAGCACCACGCGTTCCTCCGTGTGCGGAATTGCCAACCCCCGTGGCCCTTTGCCCTTGCTCATCATCCGTCCGTGTCGTGAGTTGGCTACGGTGAGTCCCATGGGCACCAGCCAGATCCCCACGGACGTGGACGCAGCCATCAAACAATGCTGGCCCGACGGCGTAGTCGAAGCGTTCGCGACGGACGAGTCGTATTTCCACGAGATTCATCAGCGGCTGGAGTGGGATCTCCGACACGTCCGCGGTGCTTCGCTGCTTTGGCAGACCGAAGGGGAGGAAGTTGGCGCCCGCTGGGAAGAAGGCGAGAGCGACGAACCGACGCCCAACGATGAGTGGCAGTCCTATCACGTGTTCTTCCTGGCGCCTGACGGCGGAGAATTCCACTTCGAGGACGAGACCGCCGGCGTGGAAGAGCCGGAAGACCCGGAGGGAAAAGCGGGGGCTGAGATCACGTATCCGGGCGAGGGCTGGATTGGCTGTGCAGCGGGAATCAGCCTGGCCGCGCCGTACGCGGACATCAATCTCGGCAGCTATTCGTGTTACGAAGACGGCACGATGTCGACCCCGGATGTGGAGTCCTTCATTTACTCCGGGGAGACCCACGAGCGAGTCGACACTGACCAATATCACCGGGAGATCCTGAGCCAGGAAGCGTTTCAGCAGCTCGAGGCGCTACGTCGCCAGATCGCCTCAATCCTGGCAAAGCATCGCATTCAGGTCTTGGACAAGCCAGTTCTGGATCTGCGCGTGCCAGGGCTCAAGGCCGGCACCGACGTCTTCCTCGAAGAACCGCTGCGGGTGCGGGATATCTTTTTCTTTCGGGGAGTGTGAGCGGACGTGTGCCTGTGTGTGATCAGCGCCCCGACGTCAGACGCGTCCTCCCGCTCGGCAGGACATCCGCTCGCGGTCCCTCAAGGAGCCTCTTACGCCAGCGCACGAAAGAGCGGAGCGAGCAGAAACTCGTCCGGATGCGCGATCGGGCGGTCTCGCGTGTCGAGCAGCACCAGGTAATCAGGCCGCACGTCGACGCGGAGCTCTACGACGGTTGGCTTCTGCCCTCGGGGCGGATGCGGGGTGTACCGAGCCCGCAGGCGCTCGCGCTCGACTTCCAAGGTCAGGTCAAGCCCGTAGCCATCCCCGCGCAGCGACACACGCCGACCCACATCCTCGACAAAGATCCTGCGCCGAGTGGCCGGCCGCCGATTGTACTCCTGAACGACCTTGAGGATGTCGCTTTTGACGGCCGCCCCCGCCCGAGGCCGGCGGCGCTCCGCCGATGTCGGCGCCGAGCTATAATCCGTCTGTCATGCTTGCTGATCGGCTCTCGCTCTCGAATGTGCAGATCCGGGATTTCTGCCGGAAGCATCACATCCGCAGGCTGGCGTTCTTCGGCTCAGTGTTGCGGGACGATTTCGGCCCGGCGAGCGATGTCGACGTCCTGGTCGAGTTTGAACTCCGGCATGTTCCTGGGCTGCTGCGCCTGGCGGCGATCGAGCGCGAACTGTCGGTGTTGCTCGGCGGCCGCCGAGTCGACATGCGCACACCGCGGGACCTGAGTCGCTATTTCAGCGACGACGTGCTCGCACGGGCGGTCGTGCAGTATGCAGAGGGATGACGCCATCAGGTTTCGCCACATGCTCGATGCAGTGCGCGAAGCGCAGGGATTCGCTGCGTCGCGTTCGCGGTCGGACCTGGATCACGACAGGATGTTGCTGCTCGCGCTGGTCAAGGACATCGAGATCGTCGGCGAGGCGGCCAGCCGGGTATCAGCAGCGGCCAGGATGGAATGGGCTGACATCGCCTGGCAGGACATCGTCGCGATGCGCCACCGCCTCATTCACGGCTACTTCGATATCGACCTCGACATCGTCTGGAGCACGGTAACCGACGATCTTTCATCCCTCGCCGAGCAACTCGAGAGGGCCCTCGCGTCGGTACCATAGCTGCAACGATGAAGACGCCCTCGCGCTGTTGCATCGATCCTCGTTCGAACGAACACCCAACGTAGCCGACGCAGCGTCCGCACCTCGCGCTCGGCGAACGGACGCGAGCGCATCACGCTCATGCGGTCACAGGTCGTCCCGGTCGCCGCTGGCGTGTTCTACTTGCCAGCGCCGGACGATGGCGATGCTGTCGTCGAGCAGTGCTGCCACGCGGAAAGCCCGGCGTCACGCGACGCTGCAGAACGACACGTGCTGCTTCCTCGCCGGCAGTTTCGACACGCCAGGGTGGCGTGAGGATGCGACCGCGTTCCTGTAAACCTGGCGGCGACGAGCGGACTCTACTTGCGCTGAGCGCTTCGACGCGCGGTCGGATCAGGAGATCCCGCTTCCTCTTGCAACGGCACACTGTACGACACGAGCTTCTCGCGCTCGCTATCTCTGACGAAGACCACGACATCTCCATCAGCGAGCGCGCTCTCGTACTGGTGCGTCAGCGACACCTGCGACCGTTCGCCCAGCTCGGCGCGAAACTCTTTGAATGGAAAGGCATAGACGCGCTGCTCTTGGATGTCGAACAGCATCACGGGCTTCTTGTCCGCATACTGCCCGTACAGCATGACGATGAAAGGCCACTGCTGGGAGATAACGTCCCAGTAAGGGTCGCGGCCGACGGCTTCGGATTTGTGCGATGAGTTGCGCGGCCCAGCAGGTACGGGCATCAGTGTTCCGTTCCATCATTACGGGGAGTGCCGGTCCGATGGTCGAATCGATCAGTTCTCGATGGACGTGCCGCGTTCACCATCGCACGCCGGTTACCTACTCCAGCCGACGTGGCATCGCGACAACGCGCGGCGCCGTTCGCAGGAGCCAGGGACTGACCCGCCAACGTCCTGATGCGGTCCCGACCCTCGCGGTTCGTTGATTCAGACGCGCCACCGTGCCGCTGAATGGTCCGGCCATCGATGTCGAATTACAGGATCATTCCGACGGACAACCGGGCGAGCTGGGTGAGGCTCTCGGCGGAGCGGATGAGCTGCAGGCATTCGACAATGCGCCGGTTCAACTCGATCAGCTCGTTTTCGGAAACAGGACCTCTCGACTCCAGGTCCGTCGTGTCTCTCAGTCCCGCCCTTTTCCGCCCGACAGCACCGGATACCCAAGAGCCTGCACTGCGCGCCGGAAGGCCGCTTCCGATTCCGCCGGAACGATGATGGTCCCGCTGTCCGCAACGGTGCACAAGTGCCTGTCTTCTTGTCGCGGCCAAGGCGGGAAGCCAGATCCGGGTCTGCGCACTCGATCAGCAAGGCATGACCCGCGACCGAGAGCATCGCCGCCCGGCGCTCCAGGCCCTCGAGAAACGCCCGCGCGCCGGCCGGGAGGTCATCGTCGCAGGTCTCCTCCAGGAAGCGGGCCAGGTCGCTCGCGCGGTGCCCCTTCTCGATGGCGGCCAGCGCGGTTGCGCGGTCGAGGCCGAAGCCGTCACTGCGACGCACGCAGAAGGTAGAAAGAAACGTTTCGTCGCCCGGGTCGAATCGGCCGGAGTCAGCCACAATGTCGAGATTCGGGAGAATCCTGACGCGGCTTGCCGGTGGAGTGACTGTCGGCTCGTGGCTGTCGTCGAGGCCGAGACTGAAGGCGCCGAGCCCAGTGAGGCGGACGCACGAGAGTCCGTCATCTTCAGGCCTTCGGCTGCTGGCGTCCCGGCCCAAGACGGCCGCGGCAATGGCGGTGGCGAGATCCGCTTTGCGGGTTGCCCCCGTCACCCCCAGGGTTTGGGCGAGCCGCCTGAGCGCTTCGCCGTTGTACCGCTCCTCGAGTGCCGCGCGGAGGGTCGTTGGCCGGGCATATGAAGATCGCAGGAACGCATCGTTGTGCATGGTCTCAAGCCTTCCGCGGCGGTACCGTGGAAGCGGATCTGCGGATCGCAAGAATACCATCGGAGGCGTCGTGCAGGTCCCTCCAGCTCCCGTGCGACTGGCCGCGTCTCCGAGGCGCCTACGTCCTAGGTCATCATCCGCGAGCGGGGTCGCCCGCATTCCGGGCGCTTGATGGCCGTACGACACGGTCGCCCCTCGGCGTCTCGATGCTCTCTAACGGAACCGGGCGCGACAGAGTAGACAGGCACCGCGAATCGTTGCACGGAAAGGGCAAGAAAAGGGCAACCCTTCTGAAGAGAATGCGAGACCGAGCGGCGGAAGAGTAGATTTCGGCCGATTCCCGGGCGAAAGAGGGGGATCACGCCATACGGTGACACCCGGATGCTCGCCGCCATCGACTGATGCTTGGAAGTAGTTGCAACCGCAGGAGAAGATGGCTCCTCAGGCTGGACTCGAACCAGCAACCCTCCGGTTAACAGTTGCGGCGACGTGTTCTTGCACGATCTCGGATAGAGCGAGTTTGGCTCGCAAATACGGGCTCACACTCGCGATCTGCAGCGCCTGCCCTGTCGTACCGATTCACGCCAATTTCCGCCAAGAGGGGGTACAGTTTTGGGTACAGTCGCGAGCCTTGCGACGTGGCAAAGGGATTGGACCACGCTGTCCTCCCTATTCCGCCCGCAGTGCCGCGACCGGGTCGACGCGCGCCGCCCGGCGCGCGGGAAGGTAGCAAGCCAGACCTGCCGAGGCGAGCACGACCACGGTGACGATTCCATACGTCGAAACGTCGCCAGCGCTGACGCCGAAAAGCAGTGGGGTTACCGCGCGTGCCGCAGTAACCGAGGCAACGATGCCGAGGATGATGCCCACCATGGCCAGACGCATCCCGTCCCGAAGAACCATCCGAACGAGTGCCGCCGGATGCGCGCCGAGTGCCGCACGGACACCAATCTCGGGCGTTCGGCGCGCGACTCCGTAAGCGATCACCCCGTACAGGCCGACGCTCGCGAGGAAGAGAGCCAGCAGCCCGAACCCGACGGCTGAATACGTCACAAGACGATGCCTCGTGAGATTGCGTCCGAGCTGTGCATCGATGGTGCGCGCCCGCTCGATGGCCAAGCCGGGCTCCGTCTGGACGAGCGTTCGCTGAATATCGCGCAGCACCGTGTCCGGATGGGTCGTCAC
>Ga0137829_11992082_pt1 | contig 10436 bp, 8 predicted proteins | sample OV2TP2_FD_97737 | JGI IMG/M metagenome (GOLD analysis project Ga0137829, IMG submission 97737) | reverse complement strand
AACTCATCCATCGGCAGCTCGTAGCCGGTCAGGTGCAGCAACGCGTAGAGCAGCATCGAGCCGTGCCCGTTGGACAGCACGAAGCGGTCGCGGTCGGCCCACGCGGGATTCCCCGGGTTGTGCCGCAGGTGGCGGTTCCACAATACTTCCGCGATCTCCGCCATGCCCATCGGCATGCCGGGATGGCCGGAGTTCGCCTGCTGTACGGCGTCCATCGCCAGCGCGCGGATCGCGTTGGCCAGTTCTGCACGGGGAGTCATCCAGTCTTCCTTGGGGGAACCGCGAAAAGTGCGCCAATTATAACTGGCGCGGCGCGACCGTGCCGCGAATGCGTGCCGACGGATGCGTTATTCGCCGTTCTCGTTCCGGCGGGCGAGGCGGATGCCGAGCTGCTTGAGTTTCCGGTAGAGATGGGTGCGCTCGAGCCCCACATTCTCCGCCACCCGGCTGATGTTGCCGCCCTCGCGCGCGATGTGATACTCGAAATAGACGCGCTCGAACGCGTCGCGCGCGTCCCGCAGCGGCTGGTTGAAGAGCAGGTTGCGCACTACCGGCTGCGCTGGCGCGGGTTGCGGCAGCGCGCGGCTCACTTCCTCGAGCGAGATGTGGTCGGAGAGCGCGGTCTGCGCGAGCGTGCGCACCACGCTCTCGAGCTGCGTGAGGTTCCCGGGCCAGTCGTAATTGCGCAGCGCGTTGAGCGCGGCGGTGGTGAACTGGCGCGGCGGCGCCCCCTTGGCCTCCACCATGCGCGTCAGCATCAGGTTGGCGAGATCCGGCACGTCCTCGCGGTGCTCGCGTAGGCCCGGCACCCGGATGGTGGTCGCCGCTAGCACCCCGTAGAGCCGGCTGTCGAAAGCGCTGTGCGCGACCAGTTCCGCCAAGTCGCGGGAGGCGCCGCAGATGAGCCGCACGTTGTAGCGCTCGAGCTTGGAACTGGCGAGCAGCAGGCCCTTCTGCTCCACCCGAGAGAGGTCCGCGATCTCGTGCAGGAACAGCGTTCCCTCGCGCGCCTGGTCGAGCAGATCGAGCGGCGCCTCGGCCAGCTGGGCATGGTTTTCCGGCGCGACCCACGGCGCGTTGCGCGGGTGCAGGAAGCGCGCCGCGATCTCGACGCCGCAGCCCGGCTCGCCGGTGAGCAGCAGCGGCGTGCGCAGGTTCACGACCCGCTCCAGGCGCTGCTTGAGCTCGGCGACGAGCGGCGCGCGCCCCAGGCTCGCCAGCGACAACGCGGGCTGCGCCTGCTCGCCGCCGTGCTTGAGCGCGCGCCCGACGGTGGCGAGCAGCTTCTGCAGCGCGATCGGCTTCTCGAGAAAATCGTAGGCGCCGATGCGGGTCGCCTCGACCGCGGTGTCGATCGTGCCGTGCCCCGACATCATCACCACCGGCATGGTGAGCAGTCCCGCGCTCGCCCACTCCTTGAGCAGCGTGATGCCGTCGGTATCGGGCATCCAGATGTCGAGCAGCACCAGATCGGGGCGCGTCTGGCTGCGGAACGCGCGCGCCTCGGCCGCGTTCTCCGCGAGCCGCACCTGGTAGCCTTCGTCGCCCAGGATCTCCGAGAGCAGCTCGCGGATGCCGATTTCGTCGTCTACGACCAGGATTTGCCGCATAGGGGGCCGTTAGTTTACACCTTCGCCTGCGCCGCCGGCCTGCGCGCGAGGTCCTGCGCCGCCGCCGGCAACTGGATGGTGACGCGCGCGCCGCGCGGCGCGACGTTGGCGACCGCCGCCGCGCCGCCGTGCTCCTCGACGATCTTCTTGACGATCGTGAGCCCCAGCCCCGTGCCCTTGGGCTTGGTGGTGACGTACGGCTCGAACGCGCGCGGCATCAGGTGTTCCGGGAAACCGCAGCCGTTGTCGGTGACCGTGAGCTGCACCGCGCCGCCGGCAGCGCCGCTTGCGATGGTGACGCGCGGCTCACTCGTGTCGGCAAGCGCGTCCTGCGCGTTCTGCAGCAGGTTGTGGATCACCTGGCGCAGTTGCGCCGCGTCGCCCACCACCGGCGGGAGCCCCTCCGCGAGTTCGAGGCGCACGCTGGGTCCGAGCGAGGACTCGTAGAGCGTCAGCACTTCGCGCGTCAACGCGTTCAGGTCGAGCTCGCGTATGGAAGGCTCGGGCGTGCGCGCATACTGGCTGAACGCGTCCACCATGCTCTTCAGCGCGGCGACCTGGTTGACGATGGTCTGCGTCGAGCGCGCGAGCACTTCCGCGTCCGCCTCGGCGAGCCGGCCGGCGAGCTTGGACTGCAGCCGTTCGGCGGAGAGCTGGATCGGCGTGAGCGGGTTGCGGATTTCGTGCGCGAGGCGGCGCGCGACTTCCGCCCACGCCGCTGCGCGCAGCGCCTCGGCCTGCTCGGCTTGGTGGCGCTCGGCCTGCGAACGCGCTTCCGCCAGCTGCTGCGTCATGCTGTTGAACGACTGAGTAAGCATGCCGATCTCGTCATGCGAGGCGACGGTTGCGCGCTGGCTGAAGTCGCCGCTCGCCACCGCGCGCGTGCCTTCCACCAGCACGCCGAGCGGGGCCGACAGGCGGTCGGAGAGCACGAACGCGAGCGCGAGCGCGGAGAGCAGCGCGAGCAGGAGCGTCAGTGTCAGCGTCAGGCCGTACAGGCGCTTGAGTCCCCTGCGCGAGAGCGTCAGCTCCTGGTATTCGCGGTATCCCGACTGCACCGCCTCCGCGTCCTGCGCAAGCTGCTTGGGAACCGGTTGCAGCAACTGCAGCACGCGCGGCTCATCGGCAAGACTCAACCCGTACACCGGCACCAGCACGCGCAGGTACAACCCCTTGTCGGGGATCGCCTCGACCGCGCCGTAGCTGCGCTGCGCGCGGATTTGCTTCAGCGCGGGCGCGCCCGGCAGCTCCGGCATCAGGCCCACGCGCTCGTTGCCGGAGAAGGCGAGCACCCGGCCGCGCTCGCTGAACAGCGTCGCTTCCTGTGCGCCAGCCTGCTCGCGCAAAGCGTTCAGGGTGGTGAGATGCTCGGCGGGCGGGCGCGTCGCGAGCGTGAGCGCAATGGCGTCGGCCTTAGCGGAGAGGTCCTTCAACATGTTGTCGAGCATGCCGCGACCGAGATTGAGCCCTCCCTCGAGCGCCCGGTCCACGCGCACCTCGAACCACGACTCGATGGAGCGCGCAAGGAACTGCACCGACATGCTGTAGATCAGCGCCCCCGGAAGCACCGCCATCAGTGCGAACAGCAGCACCAGTCGCAACGTCAGCTTCGAGCCGAACACGCCGGTCTTGAGGTTGCGCCGGAGCGTGATGAACTGATAGACGACGAGCGCGGTGAGCAGTAACGCTACCGCCCCGTTCAACACCAGCAGCAGCGGATAGCGTGCGGCGAACAACGCGGGGTCGGCGCTCGAGGTGGCGACCAGAAACAGCGCGATTGCGCCCAGGCCCACGCACAGGATGAGCGCGTAGCGCACCGCGGCGCTGGACAGGGCGGACCTCATGCCCGGCGCGGCGCGGCTCATGGCGACACCGTCCAGCGGTGCCAGTCGGAGCTCACGCTCCACTCGCGCGAGCCCACCGCGCTGATCTGGAACGGCCGCGGCAGTTGCGAAACGTCGAGACGCAGCCGCAGCGCCGCGGTGTAACTGCTGTCTTTCCTGAGCGCCCCCGGTTCGGCGATCTCGCGCAACCGCACCCGGCTCAGGAATCCGAGCGCTTCCGGCAGCGAGGCGAAATTCTGATAGAGCGTGCCGACGCCGACGCGGTACTGGCGCGTGAGTGCGTTGTACGAGAGCCGGTATTGCTGCTGCGCGTTGGCGATTTTTTCGTTGAGCCAGTACCAGCGCGGGCGGATCAGCTCGAACTCGAGCAGGAAATAGAGCGGCACGCCCTTGTTGAGCGCGTCTTCCAGAACGTGGGTGAGCGCGATGTCGAAGTCGGCCTCGAGGAAATAGCCGTCTTCGGCCGCGACCACGGCGGCCTTCCTCACCTCGATGCCGTCGGCCTGGGCCGGGACCGGGGCGGCGCTGAAGAGCCAGAGCGCCGCCAGCGCGGCAAGCCAGCTATGCCTTCTGCAGCAGCGCGTAGAAGAAGCCGTCATGCCGTTCATCCGGAAGCAATTGGCCCGCGGGAAGTTGTGGATCGTTGTCAACCGCGGGGAGGCTCAGGCGCGTCGCGTCGCCGTGGCGCTCTAGAAACTGCGCGATCTGCCCGCCGTTTTCCTCGTGGAACACCGAGCAGGTTGCGTACAGCAATTTACCATCTCTGGCGAGCAACTGCCACAGCGCCTCCAGCATGCGGCGCTGCTGTTGCGTGAACTGCGCGACGTCGGTCGCGCGGCGCAGCCACTTGATGTCGGGATGCCGCCGCGCGACGCCCGAGGCGCTGCACGGCGCATCGAGCAGTATGCGCTCGAAAGGTTTGCCGTCCCACCATTCCCGCGGCTCGCACGCATCTCCGCAGACGATTTTGGCCTCGAGCCTCAGACGCGCAAGGTTCGCGCGCACCCGCTCCAGCCGCTCTGCGTCGTTGTCGAGCGCGGTTAGCTCCGCGTCGGCGAGTTCGAGCGCGTGCGCGGTCTTGCCGCCCGGCGCCGCGCACGCATCGAGCACGCGCATGCCGTCGTGAACGTCGAGCAGCGGCGCGGCGAGTTGCGCCGCCGCGTCCTGCACCGATACGAGGCCTTCGGCGAATCCCGGGATGCGCTCGACGGGCAGCGGGGAATCCAGCAACACGGCGTACGCCCCGACCGGCCGCGCCTGGATGCCGTGCCGGGCGAGCAGCGCCAGGTAATCATCGGGGACGGCGCGCCGGCGGTTGACGCGCAGCGCGAGCGGCGGGTGCCGGTTGTCGGCTTCCAGCGCCGCCGCGTAGTGCGCCGGATACTGCGTGCGCAGCTTGTCTATCCACCACTGCGGGTGGGAATAACGGGCGACGTCGGAGCGCTGTGCGCGGGCGATGAGCGCGGCGCGGTTGCGCAGGAAGTTGCGCAGCACCGCGTTGGTGAGGCCTTTCGCCGCCGGCAGGCCCAGCGCTTCGCAGGCGCGTACCGCGTGGTCCACGATGGCATGCGGCGCGGCGCGCGTGTGCCCGAGCTGATAGAGGGCAACGAGCAGCAGCGTGCGCAGGCGGGCATCGCGCAACGGCTTCTGCAGCAGAGCCTCGAGCAGCGCCTCGAGCCGGCCCAGAAAACGCAAGGTGCCGTAAGCGAGATCCTGGATCGCGGCGCGCTCGCGCGCGGCAAGCTGCGTATGGCGGCGCCATACCGCCCCGAGTTCGGCATCCAGGCTGCGCCCGGCGAGCACGCGCCCGACCGCGGCGGCGGCGACCTTCTGGGCCTCAACCACCGCCCGCTCCGAGGCGCGTGCCGCGTGTGAGCCTCATCCCGGAGAGAAAGGCCTGGGCGGGAAGCCGCTTGCCGCCCGCGCGCTGCAGCTCGGTCACGCGCAATGCGTCCGCGCCGCAGGCCACCACGACACCCTGCGCGTCCGCGCTGCACACCGTCCCGGGCGCGTCGGAGGCCGCGCGCTCGATGCTTGCGCGCCAGATCTTGATCACCGTGCCGCCCAGCCGCGTTTGCGCGCCAGGCACGGGGTCGAACGCGCGCACCTGGCGCTCGATCTCCGCTGCCGGCCGGCGCCAGTCGATCCCCGCCTCGCCCTTGCCGACGCGCGCGGCGTAGGTGGCGCCGCCTTCGCCCTGCGGGCGCGGCGCCGGCGGGGAAGCGAGTGTGCGCACGAGCAACTTTGCCCCGAGGGCGGCGAGCCTGTCGTGCAGCGTGCCGGCGGTGTCGTCGGCCGCGATCGGGATCGCCTCCTGCAGCAGGATTGGCCCGGTGTCGAGGCCTGCGTCCATTTGCATGATGGTGATGCCGGTCGTGGCGTCGCCCGCCAGCAGCGCGCGCTGTATCGGCGCCGCCCCGCGCCAGCGCGGCAGGAGCGATGCGTGTACGTTGAGGCAGCCGCGCCGCGGCAGCCCGAGGAGCCGTGCCGGCAGCATCAGGCCGTAGGCGGCGACCACCATCACCTCGGGTCGCGCCGCGGCGACCGTGGCGAGCGCCGTCGCGTCTTCCTTGAGCTTCGCGGGCTGCAGCAACGCGAGGCCGCGGCTCTGCGCCAGTTGCTTGACCGCCGGGGGTTGCAGCTTGAGGCCGCGGCCGGCCGGCCGGTCGGGTTGAGTGAGGACGAGCGCCACCTCGTGCCCGGCGGCGAGCAGCGCTTCCAGCGAGGCCGCCGCGAATTCGGGGGTGCCGGCGAACACAACGTTCATCGGGCAACTCCGCGACGCCGGGCCCGCCACAACGCGAAGCGAACAGATCAGAGCACCAGGCGGCGCGCCTCGGGCTCCGCTGCTCGCCGTTCCCGTTTCCTGAGCCTGGCGAGGATGCGGCTCTGCTTGAGCCGAGAAAGGTATTCGACGAACATCTTGCCCTCGAGATGATCCATCTCGTGCTGGATGCACACCGCGAGCAGCCCTTCGGCTTCCAGCGTGTAGGGTTTGCCGGCAGCGTCGAGCGCGCGCACCGTGATGCGCTCGGCGCGCCGCACCTTTTCGAACACTCCGGGCACCGACAGGCAGCCTTCCTCACGGTCGGATTCGCCCTCCGCGGCGATGAGCTCTGGGTTGATCAACACCTCGAGTTGGTCACGCGCCTCCGAAATGTCGATGATGATGACGCGCACATGCACATCCACCTGTGTCGCGGCCAACCCGACTCCGGGCGCGGCGTACATGGTTTCAGCCATGTCCCTGATTAGCTTGTGAATTCGATCATCCACCCGCGCTACCTTGGCGGCCTTTTTATGGAGCCGCGGATCGGGATAGCGCAAAATATGTAATAGTGCCATGAAAAGCTTGCTAATTTAATCAGCTAGATGCAGAATTTAAACCAATACCTGACCTACAGAAGCCGCTCCTCGGCCGAGGTCATGATCTCTCACGATATTTGGGAGCGTACCATGCGCAAAGCAATTATATCCCTGATTTTACTGCTGACTCCGGGTGCGTCGGCGCTCGCAGCCGATGCCGCCGCCCTGAAGGAGGACGCGCCGGACCGCTATATCGTGGTCCCGGGCGACACCCTGTGGGGAATCTCCGGCCGCTTCCTCAAGGACCCTTGGAAATGGCCCGAGTTGTGGAAGATGAACCAGGACCAGATCAAGAACCCCCACCGTATCTATCCCGGCAACGTGCTGGTACTCGACCGCTCGGCGCAAGAAGCACGGCTGCGCCTGCTCCAGACCGAAACCGTGAAGCTCTCGCCCACCGTGCGGGCCGAGCCGCTCGCGGCGAAAGAGATTCCGGCCATCCCGCCGTCGGTCATCGAGCCGTTCCTGTCCAAGCCCCTGGTGGTCGGCCAGACCGAGCTCGACAGCGCGCCCGTGATCCGCGCCACCCAGGAAAACCGCGTGGCGATCGGTGCCGGCAATCTCGCCTACGCTGAAGGGCTGGCCAAGGACAAAGGCGAAGTGTGGCAGGTGTTTCGCCGCGGCGATGCCCTGTACGATCCGGACACCAAGGAGACGCTCGGTTATGAGGCGATTTACCTCGGTGACGCGCGGGTGCTCAAGTTCGGCGAGCAGAGCACGATCGAGATCATCAAGTCGGCGCAGGAAATCTACATCGGCGATCGCCTGCTGCCCGTGTCCAAGGCGCAACCCACCTTCGCCTACGTGCCGCGCGCGCCGCAAAAATCGCTGCGCGGCCGCATCGTTTCGACCTACGGCAGCCTGGGTGAGTCCGGCCCGACCGGTATCGTCGCGCTGTCCAAGGGCAGCCGCGACGGTCTCGAGGTAGGGCATGTGCTGGCGATCTACCGCAGCCAGACTGCTGCACGCTACGAACTACGGACTTCGCCGCTCTTCGGGCGCCACGGACTGAGCGGGAGCGATGCACCGCGGCCGTATTACAGCGAGGAGGTCACACCGCGCGACGGTCCGCTCTATACCCGCGGACAGCCGGTGAGCGAGGCCGACATCGCCAAGCTGCCGGACGAGCGCTACGGCCTGGTGATGGTGTTCCGCACCTTCGACCGCGCCGCATTCGGCCTCATCATGCAGGCCTCGCGCCCGGTGGCCATCAACGACGTCGTCACCAACCCCTGAAGCGGCGGGGCGACGTCCGCCCCCCGCGCGCGCCTCTCGTGCTGCCGTGCACGCCGCGCGGCATCCTTTCCCGGCGCCATGCCGCTCGACGAGGATCTCGCAGCGTGGCTCAGATTGAGCCTCACCCCGGGCCTCGGGGGCACGGGGCTGCGCCGGCTGCTCGCCGCGTTCGGTGACCCGCAGCGGGCGCTCGCGGCAGGCCGCACGGCGCTCGCGCACCACGTGCCGGCCGCAGTCGCCGCCGCGATCAAGGAGGGCGCCTCAGGCCCGTCCGTCGCCGCCGTCGGCGCCTGGCTCGACGATCCCGCCAACCGTGTCGTCACTCTCGCCGACGCGGATTATCCGCAGCAGCTACTGCAGATTCCCGATCCGCCGCCCCAGCTCTACGTCAAGGGGCGCCTCGACTTGCCCTCCCGCCCGGCGCTCGCCATTGTCGGTAGCCGCAACGCGACCGCCCAAGGCGCGGCCAACGCCGAAGCCTTCGCCAAAGCGCTCTCCGACGCGGGGCTGACCGTCGTCAGCGGACTCGCGCTCGGCATAGACGCGGCGGCGCATCGCGGCGGGCTCGCCGGCCGCTCGAGCAGCATAGCGGTGCTCGGCACCGGCCCCGACATTGTCTATCCGGCGCGCAACCGCGCGCTGGCGCACGAGCTGGCCGCTCGTGGTGCTCTTGTTTCCGAGTTCCCGCTCGGCACGCGGCCGCTGGCCGGCAACTTTCCGCGCCGCAATCGCCTGATCAGCGGGCTCGCGCGCGGCTGCTTGGTGGTGGAAGCAGCCGCGGACAGCGGGTCACTCATCACGGCGCGTTTCGCGGCCGAACAGGGCCGGGAAGTGTTCGCCATTCCCGGCTCGATCCATTCGCCGCTCGCCAAGGGATGCCACGCGCTCATCAAGCAGGGCGCAAAGCTGGTGGAAAGCGCCGAAGACATCCTCGAGGAGCTGCGCCTGCCGGCTGCGCGAGCGGCGGCGCCGGCAGGCGGGGCCGCCACCGATGCGCGCGCCCAGCGGCTGCTCGACGCGTTGGGCCACGACGCCCAGGATCCCGACACGCTCGCCGAGCGCAGCGGGCTGGCCGCCGCCGAGGTCGCGGCGCTGCTCACGCAACTCGAGCTCGACGGGCTCGTCGCGGCCCTGCCGGGCGGGCTGTATCAGCGCGTACCCCGCTAGCCGAAGCCTGCGGCTGCCGTGAATTCCATCACTGTTTCGCGCCCGCCGCCGCCGGCACGACTCGCGGTTTCCGGCGAATTCGCCGGGCGCCGGGACCGGCGCGCTTGCCTAGTCAATTTTTTGTACTTATCATCTTGCGCTCTTTTTACCTGCTGACGGACGCGCCGCGCGCATGGGGAAACAGCTGATCATTGCGGAGAAACCTTCGGTCGCCGCCGACATCGCGCGCGCGCTCGGCGGCTTCTCGCGCCACGGAGACTACTTCGAGGGCGAGCGCTACGTGCTCGGCTCGGCGGTCGGGCACCTGCTCGAGCTCTCCGTGCCGGAGGAACACGATCCCCGCTCCGGGCGCTGGACGTTCAAGCACCTGCCGGTCATCCCGCCGAAGTTCGAGCTCGCGCCGATAGACGACAGGAGCGGCTCACGGCTGAACCTCCTGCTCAAGCTCATCAAGCGCAAGGACGTGACGCAGCTCATCAACGCCTGCGACGCCGGCCGCGAGGGTGAGCTCATATTCCGTTACATCGTCCAGTACTCGAAAACGGCGAAGCCGATCGAGCGCCTGTGGCTGCAATCCATGACGCCCGCGGCGATACGCGAGGGCTTTGCCGGCCTGCGCTCCGACAGGGAGTTGCTCTCGCTCGCCGACGCCGCGCGCTGCCGGTCGGAAGCCGACTGGCTGGTCGGCATCAACGGCACGCGCGCCATGACCGCTTACAACAACCGGGTGAGCGAGTCCGGCTTCTACAAGACCACCGTGGGCAGGGTGCAGACCCCGACGCTGGCGATCCTCGTCGAGCGCGAGGAGCGCATCCGCGACTTCACGCCGCGCGACTACTGGGAGGTGCACGCGCGCTTTGCCGCCAGGGCGGGCGAATACGCCAGCCGCTGGTACGAACCCGGATTCAAGAAGGACGACGACGCCGAGCGCAAGGCCGAGCGGCGGTGGAGCGCGGCCGAGGCCGAGGCCATCGTCGCGGCGTGCCGGGGCCGGACCGGGATCGCCAGCGAGGAGACCAAACCCGCGACCCAGTTGTCCCCCTTGCTGTTCGATCTCACCAGCCTGCAGCGCGAGGCGAACGGGCGCTTCGGTTTTTCGGCCAAGGGAACGCTCGCGCTCGCCCAGGCGCTCTACGAGAAGCACAAGGCGCTCACCTACCCGCGCACCGATTCGCGCGCGCTGCCCGAGGACTATCTCGCCACGGTCAAGAAG
>Ga0137829_12186533_pt1 | contig 10453 bp, 6 predicted proteins | sample OV2TP2_FD_97737 | JGI IMG/M metagenome (GOLD analysis project Ga0137829, IMG submission 97737) | reverse complement strand
AGGCCGAATGGCTGCTCGCCGACCGTCTGGTCGAGTTGCAGGCCGCGATCGTGCGCGTTTACGCCGATGCCGCGCGCGCCGGAAAGTCGGTCCGGCTGCATCGGGGCCGTTTGCTCCCCCTGGCGCAAAGCACCCTCGAGGCGGCGACCTCCGAGTACGAAAGCGGCGCCGGCGATTTTCTCGCCGTCATCGCGGCCGAGCGCAACAAGCTCAAGATCGAGCAGTCGTTTCACCGGGCGCTGGCCGACCGCTATCGCCAATTGGCCCAGCTCGAACTCTGGTTGGGCGGGCCAGTCGATCCCGCCGCGCGCCAAGGAGGCTCCCGATGAAACCGGTCAAGCTGCCGAAGCAAATCACGCGGCTGAAATTGCCCGAGGGTGTGCGGCGGTTGAAGCTGCCGAAGGCCGCCGGGCTCAATCTGGACCGGCGCGGGCTACTGCCGCTCGCCCTGCTCGTCCTGGGCCTGGCGCTGGGCACGGGCTTGGGGCTGCTGCTGGCCTATAACAGGTCGGCGGGACCCGCCACCACCGAGGTGGCCGGCGAGAGCGCCGCGCCCGACACGCCCCTGCGCTCCGGCCCCTTCCGGCTCGCCGCCGCGGTCTCCCCCGAAAAGCCGGTGATCGGCCGCAACAGGCTGCGCGTCGTCTTGCGGGACCTCGAGGGCCGGCCGGTCTCCGGCGCGGCGCTAAAGGCGGTGGCGGAAATGCCCGCCATGGGCGCGATGCCCGCCATGCGGGCGCCCGCCGCCATGGCCGAGGTGGCGCCGGGAATCTACGAAGGCGACTTCGATCTTGCCATGGACGGCGCCTGGCCGCTCGGCATCGAGATCGAGAAGGAGGGGCTTGGCAAGACGGCCGTCACCTTCGACATGGCGACGAGCCGGGCCGGCCTGCGCCTCTCCTCGGGCGCCGTCGCCGCGGGCTCCGGTAGGGAGCCCGCCGCCGGGCCCGCCGCGCCGGAAGCCCTTCCGCCTGGCACGATCGCGCTCACCGCGCGCCGGCGCCAGCTCATCGGCGTCGAGACGGCCGTCGCCGAGCAAAGGCCGCTCGAGCGGACGATTCGCGCCTACGGCCAAGTGGGCTACGACGAGACGCGCCTCAGCGACGTCAATCTCAAATACGACGCCTGGATCGGCCAATTGCAGGCCGACTTCGTGGGCGCGCGCGTCGACGAGGGCGACGTCCTCTTCACCATCTTCAGCCCCGAGCTGTTCGCCGCCCAGCGCGAATATCTCGAGGTCCGCAAGCGGACGTCGCGCTCCCCATCCGGTTCCTTGCTGGAGGCGGCCCGGCGGCGCCTGTCGTTTTGGGGGCTCACGCCGAAGCAGATCAAGTCCTTGGAGGAGAGGGGCGGGCCGCAGGAGTACGTGCCGGTCCTCGCCCCCCAAACGGGCGTGGTCGTCGTGAAGAACGTGATCGAGGGCACCGGCCGGAAGGCGGGGACGACCCTCATGCGCATCGCCGACCTCTCGGCGGTCTGGATTGAAGCCGAGGTTTACGAGGCCGATCTCGCGCTGATCTCGCCCGGCATGGGCGCCGCCGTCGAGTTGCCCTACGGGCAGGAGAAGGCGATCGCTGGCACGGTCGACTACGTCTACCCCTATCTCGAGGGCGGCAAGCGCACCGGCCGCATGCGGCTCACCGTCCCCAACCCGGACGGCGTGCTCAAGCCCGGCATGTATGCCGATGTCCGGTTCCGCGTTCCGCTTGGCCGGCGGCTCGCCGTGCCGGAGAGCGCGGTGCTGGTCGCCGGCGACGCCCGCGTCGTGTTCGAGGATTTGGGCGATGGGCGGCTGGCGCCGCGCTACGTGGCGACGGGGCGCCGTGCCGGCGGTTATGTCGAGATCGTTTCCGGGCTCGAGGCCGGCGATCGCGTCGTCACCTCCGGCAATTTCCTGATCGCCTCTGAAAGCAAGCTCAAGGCGGGGCTCAGGCAATGGTGAGCGCCGCTGACTCCGGCACGCGCCGCATGGGGTGGATCGCCCTCCTGATCGGCCATTGCGCCCGCAATCCCGTATTGACTGTGATCGTGATCGCCGCCCTTGCGCTCGGCGGCTGGCAGGCGCTCAACCAGCTCGCGCTCGACGCGGTGCCGGACTTGTCCGACGTCCAGGTCATCGTCTTCACCGAATGGCCCGGACGCAGCCCCGATCTGGTCGAGGATCAGATCACCTATCCGCTGACCGCCACCCTGCTCGCCGCCCCCGGGGTCAAGTTCGTGCGCGGCCAAAGCGACATGGGGCTGAGCTTCGTCTATGTCATTTTCGAGGACGGCATCGACATCTATTGGGCGCGCTCGCGGGTGTTGGAATACCTCAACAGCGCTCTTCCCAAGCTGCCCGCGGGCGTCAATCCGACCCTGGGACCGGACGCCACCGGCGTCGGCTGGGTCTTTCAATACGCACTGGTCGATAGGACCGGCGCGAACTCTCTGGCCGATCTCCGGTCCTTCCAGGATTTCAACCTGCGCTACGCCCTGGAGTCGCTCGAAGGCGTCGCCGAGGTCGCTTCCGTCGGCGGCTTCGTCAAGGAATACCAGGTCAATCTCGACCCCAACAAGCTCGCCACCTACGGCATTTCCCTGCAAATGGTCGTCGACGCCGCCCGCAAGTCCAACAACGACGTCGGCGGCCGCGTCCTGGAGATCGCCGGCCACGAGCATGTCATCCGGGGCCGCGGCTATGTGCGGTCGGTCTCGGATTTGGAGCAGACCGTAGTCGCCGTTCGCGAAGGCGGCGTCCCGGTCACCGTCGCCGATCTCGGTAACGTCGGTCTGGGCCCCGCCATCCAACGAGGTCAAGCGGAGCTCGACGGCGAGGGCGTGACAGTCGGCGGCATCGTCGTCATGCGCTACGGCGAGAACGCGCTCAAGGTGATCGCGCGCGTCAAGCAGCGGCTCGCCGAGATCGCGCCGGGCCTGCCCAAGGGCGTGGAGATCGTCCCCGTTTACGACCGCTCGGAGCTGATCGAGGCCGCGATCGGCACCCTGCGGCGGACCCTGATCGAAGAGTTGATCGTGGTCTCGCTGGTGATCGGCGTTTTCCTTCTGCACCTGCGCTCGTCCCTGGTGGCGATCGTGAGCCTGCCCGTGGCGGTGCTGCTGTCATTCATCCCGATCTATTTTCAGGGGCTGGCCCTCAACATCATGTCGCTCGGCGGCATCGCGGTCGCCATCGGCGCCATGGTCGACGCGGCGATCGTCATCATCGACAACACGCACAAGCGGCTTGCCCAGCAGGGCGGCGAGGAAACCGATTCCGGCGACGGGGAGCGCATGGGCATCGTCATCGCCGCCATGCAGGAGGTGGGTCCCAGCATTTTCTTCTCGCTGCTGATCATCACCATTTCATTCCTGCCCGTCTTCGCGCTCGAGGGCACCGAAGGCCGCCTGTTCAAGCCGCTCGCCTTCACCAAGACCTATTCGATGGGATTTGCCGCGCTGCTCGCGGTCACCCTCACGCCCGCGCTCGTCGTCTGGTTCGTGCGCGGCAGAATCCGTGCCGGCAGATCGCGGCTCAATCGCGTTCTGGCCGCGCTCTACAGGCCCCTGGTGCGCTGGACGATCGGGCATAGGAAAGGCGTCGTCGCGCTGGCGGTGCTGACGGTGCTGGCGACGATCCCGGTGTTTCGCGGCCTCGGCAACGAGTTCATGCCGCCGCTCAACGAGGGCAGCATCCTCTACATGCCGACGGCCCTGCCCGGCATGTCCATCACCGAGGCGACGCAAACCCTGCAGACCATGGACGCCGTCATCAAGGAGTTTCCCGAGGTCGACCGGGTATTCGGCAAGATCGGGCGCTCGACCAGCCCCACCGATCCGGCGCCCCTGTCGATGGCCGAGACCGTCGTCACCTTCAAGCCCAAGGACCAATGGCGGCCGGGCCTAACCTGGGAGGGTTTGATCCAGGAAATGGACGACGCCCTGCAATTTCCTGGCATGCCCAACATTTTCTGGATGCCGATCCAGACGCGCACGGAGATGCTGGCCACCGGCATCCGCTCCCCCCTCGGCATCAAGGTGTTCGGAGCGGACCTCGAGCTCATCGAGAAGGCGGGCGTCGATATCTCCGAGGCGTTGATGACGGACCCGCGAACCAAGGCCCATACGCGCAGCGCCTACGCCGAGCGGGCGAGCGGGGGCTACTATCTCGACTTCGACATCAAGCGCGATCAGGCGGCCCGCTTCGGCCTCAACGTCGAGGACATCGAGCAAGTCATACTCGCCGCCGTCGGCGGTCTGCCGGTCTCGGAAACCATAGAGGGCCGGGAGCGCTACACCATCCTGGTGCGCTATCTGCGCGAGTACCGCGACAATCTCGACGCCCTGGAACGGATTCTCATAGCCACGCCCGCCGGCGCCCAGATACCGATTTCGCAGGTGGCCCAGATCCGCTTCCGCTCGGGGCCGCCGATGATCCGCAACGAGGACGGTCAGCTCGTCGGCTTCGTCTTCGTCGACGTCAAGGATACCATCGGCATCGCCGATTACGTCGCGCTGGCGAAAGCGGCGGCCGCGGAAGGTGTCGGGCTTCCGCCCGGCTACCGCATCGCCTGGGCCGGTCAGTTCGAATATTTCGAACGCGCCAAGGCCCGCCTCGAGATCCTGGTGCCGCTCACCATCGCGATCATCTTTGCGATGCTGTTCATGCACCGGCGCTCGGTCGCCGAAACCCTGATCGTCATGCTCGCCGTGCCGTTTTCGCTGGTCGGCGCGGTCTGGCTGCTGGCGGCGCTCGGATTCAATTTGAGCGTCGCCGTCTGGGTTGGAGCCATCGCCGTGGCGGGCCTCTCGGTCGAGCTCGGCCTGCTGATGATGCTTTACCTAGATCTCGCTTACCGCCACCGGCTGGGGGTCGATCGAGCAGCCACCGGGGAAGCGCTGACGGCGGCGATCGTCGAGGGTGCATCGAACCGCATCAGGCCGATGCTGATGACCGGGCTGACGACCTTCTTGGGGTTGGTGCCCATCATGTTCAGCACCGGCGCCGGCGCCGACGTCATGCAGCGCATCGCCGCGCCGATGGTCGGCGGCGTGGTCACCGCGCTGATCGCCGTGCTGGTCGTCTTCCCGGCGATCTTTTCGATCTGGCGGGACGCGGCGCACGCGGCGGCGGCGGATCACGTCCTGGCCCGCTTGAGGGCCATTCCGGCTTTCCTGGAGAGCTCGATATTTCGCACCGGCCGCCGCCGGCTCGCCCGGCTCTCGGACGTGTTTCTCAAAAAAGGTTGAGACCGGCGCCCCCCGCGGTCACCGCTTCCTCGGCCCCGCCTTCTCGCCGGCCGGCCGTTCCGCCGCGCCGAGCGCGTCGGCGAGACGGGCTTGGGCGGAGCCGGGCCGAGGGTCAGCTCGCGATCCATCAGGTCCCGGTTCAAAGCGGTCTTTTCGACTTGCGCGACCAGCGCACTAATTCAGCTTGATGGCCGTCTTTTTGTTGATGGGTGGTGCGGCGATGGCTTCGGTTTGACCATTCGGGCGCCGAATGACGACTCGGATTGCCTGTTCGAGGTCGCCCAGGCCGAATGTGAGTTCCGGGTTTTGATCTGTAAGCATGCCAGCTCCCGGAATTACCTCGCGCGTATAGCTCCGCCCGTTATCGGTCTCGACGCTGACCCGGGTGCCGAGGGCAGCGACGGTGTCGGGCACAACAATCGTAATGTAGTTCCCCGAAGAGGTGTTCAGAAACGCGCGCGCCGGGCCATCCTTGTTGATCCATAGGAGGTCCGGCCGGCCATCGCCGTCCAAGTCCGCGATCAACGGCGACTGGCCGAAATATTTGTTTTCAATCCCCAGGGACGGCGCGTGTTCGAACGCGCCCGCGCCCGTCTCGCCGCGTTGCAGATAGGCACGACCGGAGAGCTTGAAAAACTTATGGATCGGCCACTTGATGTAATTCTGGGCAACGAGCAGATCGAGCTGTCCGTCGAGGTTCAAATCCTCGAAAACGGCTCCCCAGGCGAACCCTTCCCCCGTTAGCCGGTACGCATCGGTTACGTCGGTAAAACGGAAGCCGCCCTCATTGCGCAACAACAGCCATTCGTGGGTGTGGCGCTGATCGCCGCCGATATCGCCCCTGGTGAGGAATGTCGGGATCGAACGACCGACATTGGTGAAAAACAGATCCTGGTCGCCGTCGTTGTCGATATCGCCGGCCGCCAGCCCCATCCAGAACCCGTAACCCGAATGGGTGGCGATCGATTCGAATGTCCGGTTCCTCATATTCCGGAATATCTCGACCTCGCCGGTATTCTGCGCGACGACCAGATCCTGCCAGCCATCGCCATCCAGATCGATAAACACGGAGAAGAACGTGTTCTGTTTCCCGGCGCTGCCGGATGAGGCGGTGATGTCGGTGAAGGTGAGGTCGCCGTTGTTCAGCAGCATCCGGTTCGTCTTGGCGTGGCCCGGATCGTTGAACGTCGCGCTGCGGAACGATGGATAATCCACGAACACGCCGATATAGAGATCCCCGTCGCCATCGTGATCGATATCCGAAACCGTAACGCATAACGGCACGGAGTGGTCCGGAAGATCGACAGCGATGCGGTTTTCCCGAAACCGCCCGCCGTCATTGAGATAGAGATAAACGCCGTCATTGCGGGCCACCAGCAGATCGGTGTCGCCGTCGGCGTCCATGTCGATCGCGGTGGAGCCGTAGGTGGCGGCATCATTGGAGAGGCCCGTGCCCTTTTCGATGTCCACGAGCCGGCCGTCGCGGTAGCTCAGCAGGACATCGCGCTGGCCCTGTCCGCCGCCAATGAAGACTTCGAATTTTCCGTCACCATCGATGTCGATAGCCGCCGCGCCTGTAAACGGGTGCGTGAGGTGATTCCAACTGTGCACAAATCCAGCCGGGACCGGTTTGAACGGCGCGGATGAGCCAAGGCTTTCCTTCTCGGGATAAAAAACGCCGAGCAAGACTAGGACTAAAACCAGACCGGCTACGCCGAGAATCCTGGGAGTGGTCATCATCGGAGTGCTCGCCGAAGAAGAGGTCGCAAGCAGGTTAAAATCTGCCGCCTGGAATGAATCCAGGCGGCTGATTTTTGAAATCGGGCCATTGGTTTTCTTATCCCGAAATCCAGTACCACAGTTCCACGTACCAGGGCGTACCGCCGTCCGCGACGATTTTTGTCACCACGAAGGGCTTGCGATGACCTTCGGTGAAACCGACGTCCATGCGGGAGACCTTGCCGTTGGCATCGACAAAGATGAAATTATCCTTGGTGATTGTCGGCGCAACCATCGCAAAGGTTTCCCCGTCCGGAGTGACGAGGGCCTTGGGAGCCAGATGCTCCTCCTGATTTGTGTCCAGCAAAGCTGCAGCCTTTGTCTGAAGATCCGCCGATGGGATGACATTGCCACCAACCTCCATTTGCAACGGATCTGGATTGCCGGTCGTGGCCAGCGTGACCAAGGCGTCCGAGGCATTTCCGGACGAGAGCGGCGACGCAGCGAAAGCGCTGCCCGGCGCGGCAAATGTGAGCGCAAATGCAATTTGAATTGCGGCGGTTCTGATCGAAACCGTTTTGTCCTTTGTCATCAGTTTCTCTCCTCCAATCGAGCTCTTGCAGCGAGTTCAAGGCCGACGATTTGCCTTGATAGCGCCGTTAATTTGGAGGCTGCCTGCCGGCGGGGCCAATATAGACTGCGCATGGTTTTGATAGTCGCGGCGTATATCGATTGGTGCGGCCGAAACCCGGTCCCTCCACCCAAGACCGCGCGCGGCCTGATGCGATCGGACATGGCGAACCGGATCGGTTGGAAGGGTGAGGGAAAAGCGCGACAGCCGTTCCGGCTAAGCCGCCCGGGAATCGATCAAGGCCGCTTGGCCGTCGTTCAAACCGGGAATTGCCGCGCACCAGTCGGCGGTCCGCAACAGTTTCTCCAAGCCCGCTGCCGCGGGCGAACGCTGACGCCCGCCCACCGCGTAGAGGTAGACCGTCCGATCGAATTCGAGCTCCTCGATTGAGATGCTCTTCAGATTGCTGGTTGTGTGCGCGGTTTGAGGCAAGATCCCGACGCCGACATCGGCCTCGAGGAGATCGATGAGATCCTGGTCCGATGCGACGACATTGCTTGAGCTCACGACGATGCCGCGTGATGCCAACAGGTCACTCAATTCGTCAGCCTGTTCGCAGTAACCGCGCATCAGCAGTCTCAGTTGCGACAGCTCGTCGAGACGGATCATGTCCTTTTTCGACAAGGGGTTCGCGACATTGATCACCAGTCTGTACCCTTCGTCGAAAAGCCGCCATTTGTCGAACCGCTCCCAATGCTGCGCCAGCGGGCCCGCTACGGCAAGCTCCGAGGTTCCATTTTTGAGTGCGTCGGCAATTTCATCGGCGGAGCCCCGGAAAAACTTCAGCTCCAGGCCCGGAAATGCGTTCAACAACTCCGTCAGCGGGTGCACCAAAATCGCGAGATTGATGGTGGACGAAAGCGCCAGGTGAAGCGGCGAGCAACTCCCGTTGTGAAATGATTCCGCAAGCGTCTTGGCGGCGAGCGCGCTGTCATAGGATTGTTGGAGAAGCGGCAACATCAACCGGCCAAGTTCGGTCAAGTGCGTGAGCGAGCGTTCTCTCCGAAACAAAAAGCCGCCGAGCTCGTCCTCGAGTTTTCCGATCGCCCGGCTCAGCGAGGGTTGGGCGACATTGCACTCTTCGGCGGCGCGCGTGAAATTGAGTGTCCTCGCGACGGCGAGAAAATACCGGATTTGGTGCATTTCCACGGCAGGAAAGACCTTGAACGCGAGGATCCAAACGGATCCGACAGCCCAATATCGACGAAAAACTATAATTCCGACCAAACCTGCTCGCTATCGAATTTTGTGCGGATTGGAACTGCTTGACCCGTTGGCGAGACGTGGGACGCGAAACCGCCAGCCGGTCAGATGTCGGAAAAACTGCGATGGCGCCGCCCCGCCTTGATCCCATTCGTTTGAACGGGGCCAATGCGCCCGCGCGAACACCCGGTCAGGCTTGCGGCTTTTGCTGCTCTTCTGGCGGGAGGCCGGCGCCTCCGTTCAAGCCGTCGAACGCATTGACCAAATCGTCGATCGCCATGCGCCTGCGGTAATCCGGATCGATGTATCGCGTCACGACGCGTCCGTCGCTGCCGACGATGAATGTTGCGGGAATTGGCAACATCCAAGCTTCGTTTCCTTGGTAGGACGCCAGATTCCAGCCGGCCTCGTGAATCATTCGTCGCATCTCCTCACCGACCCAGATGGCAAGATTCAGCGAAAGCGCATAACCATTGTCCAGATCGGACAGGATCGGATAAGGAGCCTCGGCATCTGTCTTCAGGGTCTGCGTGTAGCGGCGCCGATCGGGCGTGATGGCGACGATTTGGCCGCCCTTGCTCGTTACGCGGTCGTGCACTTCAGCGAGGGCGTTCGCATTGATCCGACAGTAGGGGCACCAGTGCCCGCGATGAAACGCCACGGCGACGGGACCCTTGCTAAGCATCTGTTCGAGGCTAAGTAGGCGTCCATCCTGATCCGGCAACACGAAGGGAGGCATGGTCTCGCCGGGCGCCGGCGCCGCCTCGCCGGCATTGTTGTCCTGCAGCCTGGTCACCAGCCTGTCGACGGCCTCCGCAAAAGTGCTGTCCAACGAACGAACGGCGTCAGCAAACTTTTGCAATTTGACGCCGAGCGGCGCATCCATGGCGCGCGACTCGCGAAAAGCCGCTTCGAGCACTTCAGCGAATGAGTCCGATGACATCCGCCAATCTCCCGAAATAAATCGATCGGTGGATTCGGCCTCGACCTGGAATTCGTTGGGTCGTTGCAACCCGCCTCACATGGAGGAAATTACATGTCTTCGAATTCCAGGAGAATATGGAAATTGCGTGCGGCTCGCCGGGAGCTTTCTCCGGCGGCAAACGACTGCGATCACGACCGCCGTGATAAAACCGTGGCAAGCTTCTTAAAACTCCCTTCGCCCGCCAAATCGCAGCTATACGAAACCACATACGAAATGCCGAAATCGGTGGCCTTATGAATGCGGCGGTGGGGTCGTCGCGGGTGAATTTTTCCTGCCATCGATTGCGATCACACCCTCGTTGTTAAATCGGCATCGGCAGAGGCGCGGAATGGCGAGTTGCGTGTTGCATGGCCAGCCCGGACCTCTAGTTCGCGCTGCGAGAGGTTCTCCAGAAGAAACGAACCGCCTTTACGGCGGCTGCTGGCTGCTAACGGACACGGGATGGCGCGGTTGCCGGTATCCGATTAGGAGTGGCAAACGGATAACCGGCGTCCCGGTGGCTGTCTGGTGAAACGGACGCGCCTTCCTATGTCACCGCTTCCTCGGCCCCGCCTTCTCGCCGGCCGGCCGTTCCGCCGCGCCGAGCGCGTCGGCGAGCCGCGCTAGGGCGGAGCCGGGCTTGAGCGGCTTCTGCTGGCTCTCATGCGGTGCCCAGCCGGTCAACGCGACCTTCGAGATCATCACGC
>Ga0137829_10202235_pt1 | contig 10473 bp, 8 predicted proteins | sample OV2TP2_FD_97737 | JGI IMG/M metagenome (GOLD analysis project Ga0137829, IMG submission 97737) | reverse complement strand
CGAAGCTGACCACCTCCTGAGTCCACAGGGCCCGCAGCACAGCTATCTGCTCCTCGCTCCGCCGCCCCCGGTTGTGGAAGTCCTGGCTCAGGGCCTCATACTCCACACGGTTCCAGCCCACGCCTATACCCAGCCGCAGCCGGCCTCCACTGAGCACGTCCACCTCAGCCGCCTGTTTGGCGACCAGGGCAGTTTGCCGCTGCGGAAGGATCAGGATGCCCGTCACCAGCTTGAGCCTTTTGGTGATGGCGGCTATGTAGCCCATAGTAGTAAAAGGCTCGTGGACGACGCTCTTATAGGTGTAGGGCGTCTGAGCCACCTCCGGATGGAACTGGGGATCAGCGCCAAGGACATGGTCAGCAATGAAAATATGGTCATACCCCAGGTCTTCCGCAGCCTGTGCGTACTCTCGTACCGCCCCAGGATCGGCCTCTATCTCGGTCTGGGGGAAGATGACCCCGACTTGCATGGGCGTCCTCCTCTGGATGACAGTTTATCGGTAAAGTATCCCCTCTTAGAGCGTGTATGCGAAGTACCCAACCCTGACGGGTGGGCCCTTCAGGGTGCAGCATGGTTTTCAGACATCCTCTTACCTTCCCCTGGCCCTGGCGCTCCGTGGTCGGGCTGCAGGGGCCGGCCGGACAAACTTGGCCTTGAACACCAGCAATGGGACCGTTACCGCCAGCACTATGAGTGCTATAAACTGGGCCTCGTTGAGCCCTATAGCCCAGTCCCTATCTAGCCTCAGGAAGCTGAGGAAGAAGCGCCCCAGGGAGTAGAGGACCAGGAACAGGGCGAACACCATGCCGTGGGGCCTGAGCCGGTCCCGCAGCGGCCATATCATCGCCAGAATCACCAGGTCCATGAGCATCTCATACGCCACAGCGGGGTGGGTGGGGGTGAAGGCATTGAGCTCGTTGCCGATGTAGAGGGCCTGAGTCTTCGGGTGGGTGTAGATAAATCCCCAAGGGAGGTCAGTGAGCTTGGCAAAGTGCTCGCCGTTGATGATGTCTCCTATCCTGCCTATCGCCAAGCCTATGAGGTAGGCGGGAGCGGCTATGTCTGCCGCATGCCCTATGGAGGGTAGAGGCGCCTTTTCCAGCTTTGCCCCCCTGAACAAACGGTTCCACGTCGCTATAATCCGAGGATGGTTCCTCACGGCGATGTACCCTGCCCCGCCGAGGAACCCCCCCAGGATGCAACCGAATATGGCGATGCCGCCGTTCCAGATTTCTACTATCCTCACAGGGTCCTGGCTGTAGAAGCTGTCCCAGAAGTCTATAACGTGTACCGCTCTTGCCCCGATGATGCCGCCGATTATGCCCCAGACAGCCACTGAATAGACGGAGTCGGTGAGCAGTCCCTCTTTCCGGCCCCATCTGAAGGCCAGAGTTACCGCTATGGCCACGGAAACGAAGGTGAGAAAGCCGTGCCAGGTCAGCACAAAGGTCCCTATCTCGAACATATCGGGGTCTATGCCGATCCTTATGCTCAAAAGGGGTATGTCCATAATCATCGGTCCACTCCTGATTCGGCCATCGGTTGCACCGTGCTTATACAGTACGCCCTCAGCCCCATCCTTTTCAAGGGACTCAGGATTTCTTCCCCATCTTCCCGTGACGGCACAAATGTGTAGAGGGCCGGGCCTGTGCCAGAGAGGTGGACTCTCTGTGCACCCGCCTCCAGGAAACTCTGACGGGCTCGCTGGAAACCGTGGAAGGCCAAAGGGGCTACTCGTTCAAAAGTATTGAACAAAAGCTCCTGAGAGACCAGGCTAGCCTTTGGGCCTGCTTCTGCCAGGTTGGCGCCCTTGAGAGTATTCACCAGCCTTCGGGTATAGCTGCCGTCGGTGTAATGCTCAGGACTAAGCATAGAGTAGAGCCGGGCCGTTTTGCGGGAGTCCTCGTAAGCCTCCCTTCTGCCCTCGCCCCTCCCCACCTTCGGCGTTTCTTTTGTGAGGGGAGCGCCAGACCCTGAGCCTTGGGCCAAAGGGCACAGCAGCACGATCCAGCGTGGCGGCATTGGAGGCAAGTCCACTATCACCTCCCCTCGACCTTCGCCAAGGGCTGTGCCGCCTCGGAGGAAGAAGGGGACATCGGAGCCAAGGGACGCAGCGATGGAGCGAAGCTCTGCATCACTCATATCCAGCTCCCACAGCTTGACGAGGGCCTTGAGAGTGGCGGCCGCATCGCTACTCCCACCGCCAAGGCCCATGCCGATGGGTATATGCTTCTCCAGGAGTATCTTCACCCCCTTGTCACACTCGCTGACCCTACGAAGGGTATCCGCCGCTTTCCACACCAGGTTATCTTTCCCATCCAGCCCCGGCGTAGAGACCTCTATCCCTTCGGTCAGGCGCAGGACAAGCTCCAGCCGTGGTGCAGGAGCGAAGAGGAGCCTATCTGCCAGGTCTATCGTCTGGAGGATAGTCTTCACCTCGTGGTAACCGTCGGGGCGTCGGCCCAGCACCTCCAGGGTCAGATTTATCTTGGCGTAGGCTTTGATTTCCAAAGGGACTCCTCCACGGGACTTCGATCTGGGTTTTGGGTGAACGACCGGTAAAGGTTACCCCAGTCCTCAAGACTCAGATTCTCGGGGCGATGCCTGGGGTCCAGACCTGCCAGCTCCAGGAGGCGCCTGCTCTGGTCAGGGGATATGCCCAGGCCCAGGCTCAAGGAGTTGCGGAGCTGCTTTCTGGGGGCAGAGAACCCTGCACTGACCAGGTCGAAGAACTCCTGCACATCCTCTACCTGGATAGCCGGACGAGGACGGAGGTCTATCCTCACCACGGCAGAGGTGACCTTGGGCGGTGGATAGAAGGCCCGGGGTGGTACATAGCATACTATACGGGGAATGCCGTAAACCTGGACCCCCACCGCAAGGAGGCTCATCCGGCCCCCTTGCGCTGCCATGCTCTCGGCGACCTCCCTCTGAACCATGACCACCATAAGGGAGGGCTTTCGCTGGCCGGCCTCCAGGAAGCGCCGCAGGATAGGGTTTGCAGCATAGTAGGGCAGGTTGGCTACTACCTTGTAGTCGTCTACTCCCTCCAGGGCCCAGGCTAAGTCCACCTGTCGCGCATCGGCGTTAATCACCCTGAGGTTGTCAGGGCGACCGAGGCTCTCCGGCAGCGAGGCCGCGAGATGGGAGTCCACCTCGATAGCGATGACCCTCTTTGCTCTCCTGACCAGTTCCCGCGTGAGCGCGCCTGGGCCGGGGCCCACCTCCACTACCGTATCCTGCGGCCCTAGCTCCGACGCAGAAAGGATTTGCTGGAGGATGCTCTCATCTATTAGGAAATGCTGACCCAGGGCCTTTCGCGCTGCCCTTGACGATGGTGGACGATGATGGGGCTCCATCCCCAGGACAGTCCGAGGAGGCGCAGTAGTTGGAGGCTTTTTCACGTGTACATCATGCATCCGAGGTGGCCTCTGGATGAGGTATGTCTTCCAGAATACTACCCAGATATTCCAGGTGAGAAGGATGATACAGCAGAGAATAAGGCCGTGCACCTCTCTTCGACACTGACCCTTGAGCGTATTCCCAAGGACAGCTCCAGCCAGGCACTCCCTCGGCACCCAAAGGATTCTGCTTACCGTTGCTTCCTTCCGAACCTGGCGGGGTTCACAGACCTCCGTTGCGAGGGACCCAGCTTTCCGTACTGTCCTGTGAGGATAGAGGCACACAGGCCAGGCCTTGGAGAGGAGTACGATCCCGCTATAGCGGATTTCGGGTACAGGGCACCGCTAACTCCCCATCTAGCACGGCCTCGACTCTAATGGTAGGGCAGTTGGAGGGTTGTGTCAATTGGAGAGAAAGAGGATTGACACTATTGTGGCGTGCTACTACACTCGTTGTTGACGAGGATAGCGCCTCGGAGGTCCGAGGGCTTAATACATGGGAGATCCGGAGTAAAAGAGAGGTACTCAGATTACGACTGAAGGCACGGTCGAAGGTGCACAGCCCTTGATGGTCTCGGTGATCGTCCCGGTCTATAATGGCTCCGACTCTCTGAGGCGCTGCCTGGAGGCTATCGCTGCTTCCAACTATGCCCGATATGAGTGTATCGTGGTTGATGACGGATCAACGGACGACTCTCGAGCTACCTCCAGGCAGTTCGCCACTCAGGTGGTGGAGCTTACTGAAGGACCATTTGGCCCTGCCCATGCCCGCAACTGTGGAGCAGAGGCGGCCTGCGGAGATATACTCTTCTTCGTAGACGCCGACGTTGTGATCCGTTCAGACACAGTCTCCAAAGTCGCCGATACCTTCGCACGACATCCCCATGTAGATGCGGTGTTCGGTTCCTACGATGACAGCCCCGACAAGAAGGACTTCGTGTCCCAATACAAGAACCTGTCCCATCACTTCGTCCATCAGAATGGGCACGAACAGGCTGTGACCTTCTGGAGTGGATGTGGGGCAGTACGCCGTAAGGTGTTCCTGGAAGTAGGCGGCTTCAACAAGGACCGCTATCGCCGTCCCAGCATTGAGGACATCGAGCTGGGATACCGCATGAGGGCTGCCGGTCACGAAATCATGGTGAACAAGGCGATCCAGGTCAAGCACCTGAAGCTGTGGACCCTCCGAGGGATGATGAAGGCAGATATCTTCGACCGAGCAATCCCTTGGACCCAGCTCATCCTGCGAGAGCGAGATTTGCCTGGCGATCTGAACCTGCGTCTCTCTCAGCGGGTGAGTGCGCTGCTCCTCTGCGTGCTGTTGCTTCACCTGGGATTGACCGCCTTCTTTCACAATACGGTGCTCTTGCCACTCCTGGCCGGGCTCTTCCTGCTTTTGATAGGATACTGGAATTGGACGGAAGGAGTACCTCCCCTCAGTCGGCTAAGCAGGCGGGCGGAGTCAGTCATCTACACGTTGATGGGGGCGATTGGCGGGCTGGCGGTCTATTTTGGCATAGTCTGGATGCTGATTCCATTAGGACTACTCCTGGCCGGGATGTTGGCCGGAAGGTGGCTCCCCTATTCCGGCGCACTATGGAAGCAAGCCTTATTCACCAGCCTGGTGCTGGCGAGCGCGAGTGGCCTTGGCCTTCTAATCGTGACCTTCCCCGTCTGGCTGTCGGTCCCTCTGCTCCTTTTGATTGCTCTGATCGTCCTGCTCAACTTCGAGTTTTACGCCTTCTTCGCTCGCAAGCGAGGCCCCATGTTTGCGCTGGCCGTCTTCCCGTTCCATCTGCTCTATTATCTCTATAGCGTTCTCACCTTCGCCCTGGTGGCTGGCCTCCACACCTGGAATGTCGGGGTGAGACGATGAGCCTAAAAGATGGCAAACCGAAGGAGCTATCGGCCATAATCGCCTCTCAGAATGCCGAGGGGACCATTGAGGCCTGCTTGTCTTCGCTGGAAGGTCAGAACGCGGACGGCCTGGCGGAGATAATTGTGGTGGACAACTCCCGTGATGGCACAGCCCGGATAGTGGAGGAGAGGTTTCGCGATGTGAAGTTGATCAAGGTCTCGGAGCCGAGCCTGGTCCCGCAGCTCTGGACCGAGGAAGCCAAGAGGGCGTCGGGGAAGATCATCGCGTTCACCACAGCCCACTGCGTTCCGGGTGCGGACTGGCTTTCGCAGAATTTGCATCACCACCAGGCCGAGTATGCCGCTGTAGGCGGGGCCATCGAGAACGCAGAGCCAGCCTCCGTCGTCCAGTGGGCCGTCTACTTTTGCCGGTACGCCCCTTTTATGCCTCCCTTCAGCGCCCATCAGGTTGGACAGGTCGCTGGGGACAACGCCTCATATAAAGCCTGGGTCCTGGAAAAATACGCTGGTCTGATCAAGTCAGGGTTCTGGGAGGCGGTCGTCAATGACCAGCTGTGCAAGGACGGTCACTCTCTGCTGCTGACTCCTGAGGTCCAGGTTTACCACGGGCACTCCTTTGGCATGGGAGCCTTTTGCCGACAGAGGCTAGTACACGGGCGGTTCTTCGGCGCAGGGCGCGTTGCCTCTGCGCCGCCTATTCGGCGACTCCTCTATATTGTTTCTTCGCCGCTAGTGCCCATTATCTTCCTGGGGAAAATCTCCAGGCAAGTCCTCGCGAAGAGACGGCATCGCTGGGCATTTACCCAAAGCCTGCCTGTGCTAACGCTCTTTGTACTTTGCTGGTCCCTGGGGGAATTCCTCGGCTATTTATCCAGGGATGATTCCAGGGAAAGGTCGAAGGGATGAGCGAAAGGGAATCGGAGCGCTCACAAGGAGGTAGGGTGAGCAGGGACGGCTCTGAGTATGGTCGAAGGGTAGCTATGGTTGGCCTTGGTGGGGCTGCCGAGCGCATCCTGCTGCCAGCTGTGGTGACCCTGGGCGGTGTGCAGGTTGTCGCTGGCTGTGACCTGGATGAGGCGACCCGCCAACGGGTGTCCGCCCGGTGGAAAATACCTCGCACCTATGCAACTCCGAAGGAGATGCTGGAAAGGGAACGGCCGGAGGTCGCTATCATTGCGACGCCCCCTTTAACCCACTGTGAGCTTTGCTTGCTGGCCCTGGAGCACGGCTGTCACGTATTCTGCGAGAAGCCTTTCATGCCTTCCATCGAAGACGCGGACCTGGTTATCGCCGCAGCCCAAAGGCACAAACGCGTGGTGGCAGTGAACAACCAGTACTATCAGATGCCGGTCTACCGTACCATTAAGCAGCTCCTGGAGAGCGGGCAGACAGGCCGTTTGTACCATATAGACGTCTGGCAGACAATGTACATGGTGCCCGAAGAAGAGGGAGGGTGGAAAGCGGCATTGCAGCCCCGTCGGGTGCTGTACGAGTTCGGGACACATGCCCTGGACTTGGTCTGTCAATTCTTTGGAGGGTATCCTGTGTCCGTGTCGGCCCGCACCCCGAAGGTGAGGCCTGATATAGACGCGGACGTTTCTGTGGTGATACGCCTTGATTTTCCCGATGAGCGCGTCGCCAACATGGTGATCAACCGCGTGAGCCACGCACCCTACAGATACCTGGAGATGCAGTTGGATTGCGAGGAAGCATCCCTTCGCACGTCGCTGGGTGGTGTGGCGCGCCTGGAGCTTGGGTGGAACAGCGCCCTGGGCCGCCCGCGTTTGCGGTTCAGCTTGACCACTGGTGGAGAAGTCCGATGGGAGCGGAATGGGAAGTCTCGGCAGGTGGCCCGGCAGCCAAAGAGCGTCTTTCATAAGGCTGCGGCAAGGCACTTTTCCCAGTTCCTGAACGCAATCGAAAGCGGCACAGAACCGCCGATCTCCGCAACCCACGCTCGTGAAGTCCTGCGGGCGGTGTTTGCTGGCTACACCTCTGCCTCTCACGGAGGAGAGCTGGTCAGGCTGCGCCCGGAAGCGGGGAAAGAAATCTCAGCGCCCCCAGGCTCCCACGTCGAAGGTAACCAGGCGTCCTAAGAGGTCATTGACTATGCCAGAGAGTCCTAAGATAGGGTCCTTTGAGTATTATGAACGCCTCTACCAGGTGGAGGAAGAGCACTGGTGGTCCAGGGGCATGCGTGACATTGCCGCAGGGTTGTTAAAGGCACACCACTGGGATGCTAAGAGCTTGAAAGTTCTGGATGCAGGGTGCGGGACCGGGATCACCCTCTCATGGCTGGAGAGAACGCTAGGGGGTCAGAAACGGCACCAGGGGGTCCCCACCACATCCATTGCCACCACCCCGCATATGGTGGCAGGAACTGACCTGTCATTGGATGCCTTGCAGTTCTGCCAGAGGCGCGGAGACTTCCCCCTCTGCCAGTCATCTGTCCTGGCGTTGCCGTTCCAGAGCGGTTCCTTTGACCTCGTTGTGTGCAACGATGTCATTCAACACCTACCGGGGGATGGGTCAGACAAAGCTGCCCTGGGAGAGTTCTACAGAGTCCTGAAGCCAGGTGGCTGGTTGCTTTTGCGAACGAACTCCAGTCAAGGAATGGGCAACCAGAAATCCCAGGGAGACGAAGACTTTAAGATGTACAGCCTGGACGGGCTAGGGGAGCGAGTCCGGCAGGCGGGCTTCCATATCATTAAGGCTACATACGCCAACGCCTTGCTGTCCATTATCCCTACAGTCAAAAGACACCTGAGACAGAGGAAGCACCAGCATTACCACTATCATGGGTTGACCATCAGGCAACTCCCAACGCACCTCCGATGGCTTAATACTCCGTTGTACTGGTTGATGAAGGGCGAAGCCTGGTTTCTCTCCCGTCCCTCCCGAAAACTCCCTTTTGGTCATACTATTATTTTCCTGGCCCAAAAGTCGCTCCCGGCTAGAGTGAACTCCAGCTCTGAAGTCTAAATGTCAGCATGGTTCAAGAGGTTCATTCAGAGAGTTCAAACTCCCAGGCCAGGAGGCCAGGAGCATCCCTCTGTCCTTCCCGATGATGGCCTTACGTCGGACCAGCCCAGGCCGAAGGAACCGACCTCAGCCAGAAAGTCTTTCGATACTGAGAAGGTCGTCGGCAACATCCTCGCTCTGAGTAGTGGCGAGGTCGTCGAAAGGGTGGTTGCCTTCGTCGCCATCTCCTATCTCGCCAGGGAGCTGGGGCCAGCCGGGTACGGCATCATCGCCTTCGCTCTAGCCCTCTCCGGATATTTGTCCCTGGCGGTCCATGCCGGTTTCGACGAAATCGGAGCCCGCACAGTAGCCAGCCGGCCCTATGAGGCGTCGTCGATTGCCGCCAGCGTAATTCTGGTCAGGATGATGCTGGCCTTCGCCGCCTTTGCTACCATTGGGGTGGTGGCCTTGTTCCTCGACAAACCGACGACAATGAAGCTGGTGGTTGTCCTTAGCGGGCTCTCCTTCTTCTACTGGGCTTTCGATACCTCCTGGGCGTACAAGGGGCTGGAACGGAACCGCTGGATTGGTTTAGCCCTGGTTTTAGGCCAAGTCCTCTTCCTGGGAATGGTACTGATCGTAGTCAGAGGCCCTGGAGACGTGGTGTTCGTACCACTGGCCCAGTTCCTTGGCGATATAAGTGCGGCCCTCTTCCTGGCTGTGTTCCTCTTCCGCCTTCGCAAGATCAAGCTGGGCCTTCGTGAGGGCTGGAAAGTGCTGCGAAGCTCAGGCTTCCTGACCCTCTCGCGAGTCCTGAGGACCCTTATTCTGACCTTCGATATAGTGCTCGTGGGGTTCATGTTGGGAGAGAGGGAGGTCGGCCTTTACGCTGCGCCGTATCGCTTCTGCATCCTTCTCGCAGCCATCGCCATCGCCACGCAGGTCTCCTACCTTCCGGTCTTCACCCGCACTCGTGCCCAGGGCAGTAAGCAAATGGCTGACCTTGCCAGACGCTCCGCAGAGCTTACCTGTGCCATCAGCGCCCCAATGACCGTGGGAGGAATGATAGTAGCCGCACCCTTAATTTATACCCTTTTCGGACCGGGATATCTGGAGGGAGCGGCGGCCTTCCGGTTGGTAATCCTGAGCATCGGCTTTGCCTTCATCTCTGGCGTTACCCATAACGTCCTGCTGGTGCACGACCGCCTGAACGTGGAGGTATGGATTATAGCTGTCGCGGCGGCGCTCAATATTGGACTCAACGTGGTCGTCATTCCCCGATACGGTATAGTCGGGGCTGGATTTACTACTGCACTGGCGGAGGGGCTTATCCTGCTTCTAGGGTTACTGGCAGTTTACAGGATGGGCATCCGGCTGGACCTTCGGCCAATGCTGCGACCTCTCCTGGCTGCCGGAGTGATGGGGGCGGTGCTCATCGCCATTGGGACGGGACATGGGCTGGCCCTGTACCTGGGCGTGGGACTCATCATTTACGTCTTAGCTCTGTTCATCCTCCGAGGCATCCCCCAGGATGTCCAGCCCCATCTGGGGCGTCTGCCCTCAGTTGTCAGCGGTTTACGCGGGAGACTTCGGTGAGCGGTGCACGGTTTCAACGCCAACGTTCCAGGGCATCACCAGGCCCAAGCAAATACCCTGCGAGCTCGCCTGTTGACCAGCTTATGGAGAGCAGGATTACCCAAGGGAAGGCCTGCACCAGCCTCCACTGGTATCTCTTTCGCGTGACCACCTGTCTTGTGATGCGGCCAATCTGGACGACAGGCAAAAACACAGCGAGCCCAACAAAGGGGAGGCGTCTCCCGATGGACCTCCCCGCAACGCGCATGGCGGCGAAGCCACGGCCATGATGAAAACGCGTTCTTAGCGCCTTAGAAAGTCCCCAGGTGTTTACGTTGTGAACGGTCAAAGATGAGTCCGCCTTCAGTAAATGCCCTGCCTGCCGCAGCGCCTGATGGACAAATGCCTCGTAGAAGCCTTCGGGCGCTATTTCTTGATTGGGATTTTCAGCATCGCTGGCCTTTCGGCTGCGCTCAGGGCTGGTCAGCTCAGACAGCGGGGCCCGCTTGTAGGAGACGTTGGTCCCAGGAAGGACCCAGGCATCTCCTTCGGGTAGAGGCTGGGTGAAGGAGATGTATTCGCAAAAATAAGCGGCCCAGTCCAGTCCTTTAGCGTAATCGCCGGGCTCAACGGCCCCACCTATGGCCGCATGGGGGCT
>Ga0137829_11871834_pt1 | contig 10484 bp, 12 predicted proteins | sample OV2TP2_FD_97737 | JGI IMG/M metagenome (GOLD analysis project Ga0137829, IMG submission 97737) | reverse complement strand
CCATGCGGCCGCGCCGTATATGAGCAGGATCAGCGATACTCCGCTTCTCCCAAGCTCAACCGTCGCATACGGAAATGAGGCAAAGACCTTGACCGCATCCATAATGTATTCCAGCAAAATCCAGCTTGCGACGCCGACTATGCTTCCCAGGACAGACGAGAAAAATCCCGCGAGACCGGTGAAGAAACCCGTTCCCATGGCATACGGCACGGCAATGAGCACGGCGATATTTGCAAACGGACTGATGAGCGAGAGATATCCAAAAAGATAGACCAGGAGCGGCAGTACGGCAAGTTCGGCCGATAAGGTTTCAATGAACAGACGTTTTACCGTGAGGAAAACTCGCGGGGTTGTTTCGCTGTTGCCATGCCAAAGCGCGCGGGATACGGACCGCACGCCCACGAATCTTTTCAGACGATCAGACGCGTGTTCAATTCTCGGCTCAAGCAGGGGCGCGAGATAGACCAGTCCCATCGTTGCAAGAAACGACAATTGAAATCCGACATCAAAGCGCAGCAGCGTCGGATCAAATACAAGCATGGCCGCGCCTGCGAACGCAAGCGCATTGGTCATCTGGTAGGGCCTGCCCTCCCGATATGCGATGAGTGCGAGTACGGCAATAATGCCGGCGCGCACGGCAGAAGCGGAGGCGCCGGTCATCAGCACAAAGAGCGCCATCGCCGAGCATGCCACCCAAAAGGACGCATAGAATGGGATGGTCAGCATCATGAGAATCCAGGCGAGGGATCGTCCTATAATCGTGATGTTGTAACCGGAGAGCGCCACTATATGAGCGGTGCCTGTTTCCTTAAAGCTCTCAAGAAGGTCTGCGGGCAGGGATGTGCGCTCGCCGAGCAGCAGTCCTTTCAAGAAAGCCCCGTGGGGTTCGGGCAGCGCCGCGTCAATACTTTTCCCAAATGTCTGCTTGAAGCGTACGAGCGCATGCATGATCGGCCGCCGGTTTTGGACATTGGCTGTTTCAATGCGCGGGAAAAGCATGACCGGCGGCTGCGCGGGCGTATTGTTTCGGAAATTCGCATCATCCGTCGGATCTGTGATCCGGCCGGAGAGGATGAGTTCTTCGCCTATTTCATATACGGGATGCCTTTTATTGACCGCGCGCACAATCAACGGTGCGGCCACACCAAGATTATCCACCGATAAAACGCGCACATGCAATGTCTGGCTTTGCGGGCCGAATGTTGGTTCGAGCCACACGACGCCGCGCACCGTTGTCGAAGTACCAATCAGCGATGCGACGTCGGGGTTCGGGCGCGCCGCCACATCAAAACGCAACATACCTATGAAAAAACTCGCGATGATAGCGCCATATATTATCCGGCTGCGGTTTTGCCCGGAAACCCCGAGCGTGAATACCGCGCATCCTACAAGCAGCCCGGCACATACCGCGACATACGGGGTTGCCACAAACGACCGGAGCCCGACTCCGGCCATACATGACAACAATATCCAAAGGAACACGCGCGATTTGTGTACGTCCGCCATTCGTTGTTAAGTGTAGCAGACCACATGCCATTGATACAAACAAAAAAATTAAAGGGCAGACGCCATTATGCCGGCGCCCCCGAGTATGCAAAAACCGTGCTCCACGGCACGGTCATAAATCTCTTGGTCATCACGATATTTTTTAGCGTCTTCCTCGCCCTCGGCACCTACTTTTTTGTGAGGAATGAGAGGAATAGATAAAAATCGCTTAATGGGTATTTCTTTTTTCAGAAAAACGGAAGCCGCACGTTCTACACGCATTCATCAATTTACCCTCTGCCTCGCCAAGAAGCACAATGGCATCACGTTTATTCTCGCCACAATTTGGACATACCTCCTCTGAATCTACGAGCGTAAAGTCCATACAACTTCTGCAACCTTTTTGCTCAATCAACTCTCGAGGGTTTAAGAAGTATTCCATACATCCCGCCTTTTTTTTAGATTTTTTAGAGAGTGTACGAGGGCAACTCCATTTCTTGCCGCAATCCGTGCAGTGGTGACTGTGAGAAGCCTGCTTCTTCCGCGGTCCGTTCGGCCCGCCAAAAAATTCCCTAATCACAAAACGCACCATATCAAAGACTGCTGAATTACACGTATCGCATCCCAGATCTACCATATGTGTGTCACATAATGGTTCGTCATGCACAAATTCTTTCCCGCATTCAGGACAAATATGATTATGCGCCATTTCTTCGCTCCTCTCTTTTGAAGGTTCTATGATAATAGGGATATTCAACCATAAAAATAATTTTCAGTCAATACTCCAATCCCCGCTTTCCTTTGATGCCCATGTTTCAAAATAGACCTTGACGAGAAGCGTACAGGTGCGTTATCATTTTGTCATGGAGCGATTTCAAGCGCCATTCGGTGAAGTTGAACTTACTGATGAACGGGAACGGCATATTATACAATTTCATCCAGAGATCAAGGCATACCGCGGACTTTTTCAAGAGGCCATCATGGAGCCAAACAGTATCCGTCATTCGATCTTTGATCCAAAAGTACTCATCTGTTATCATTTTTTGCACTCTGCTAAAAAATACCTGGCGATAGTTGTGAAAACCAATCATCGCAATTTTATTCTCACCGCTTATTTTACTCATAAGATTAAACACATCTAATCATGCAACTCTACTATTACTACGATCAAGAAGCGGACGTGCTCTACTTTTCCCAAGGCAAGCCATCTCCCAAAGATGAGTCCGAAGAGGCAAAGAACGACACGGTTCTCCGCCTTGATTCTAAAACAGGCAAGGTAAGGGGATTTACGATCCTCAATTTTGCCCGCCGACTCCGAGACGGTATGGCGCCCATATCTCTACCCATCAAGGCAGAGCTCACACAAAGCCCATAACACGAGACGTGATAAAAAAATCAATACTCCAACCCCCGCTTTCCTTTGATGCCTTTGGTGTAGGGATGTTTTATATCTCGCATCTCGGTTACCAAGTCCGCGCGCTCAATGAGTTCCGGCAGCGCGTCGCGGCCCGTCAGAATCAGATGTTCAATCTTGTCTTTGGTCTCCTCAATAAATTCGAGCACGTCTTCTTTCATTAAAAGTCCGAGTTGCAGAGCATTGTTGATCTCGTCAAGAATCAGCAAATTCCAGTTGCCGGTGCCAGCCTCTTGGTGCGCATACTCGAGCGCATCGTCAGCCGCCTTTTCATGCTCCTCGCGCGGGAGCGTGTCTCCCAGAATCCCAACAAATCCCTTGCCCATTTTGACAAGCTTGAAGTTCGGCGCGAGCCCCTCGGCCAAAAAATCCTCGCCGGATTTCCACGGCCCCTTGATAAATTGCACCATCAAGACTTTTTTCCCCTCCCCGACGGCCCGCATTGCCTGCCCCAAGGCCGCGGTGGTTTTCCCTTTCCCGTTTCCGGTAAAAATATAGAGCATATGGAATCATCCTAAAGTAATTTTACAAACTCTTCCGGAATAAATCCGGCCTGTTTGATAATCTTATAGATCGTTCCTCTACGCAAATCGCCGGTATGATACGGAACCGTGACACTGGTTGCATCACTTACATAGATGCGATGGCTTCCTTTTTGACGGACAAAAGAAAAACCCGCCTTCTCCAGCACGCGAACTACTTGCTTTGCTGTGAGCGCGGGTAGTGTGCTCATATGAAACTACACAACGGCATGCACCTGAACCGGCGCGATCACTACTCCCGATTCTTCTTTCCAAATCTCCTGCTGGCGTTCCCGCATCACTTCCAAATATAATTCTGCGGCTTCTCGGATATTCTCCAACGCCTCTTCAAACGTGTCGCCCTCGGAAATACATCCGGGAAGCGCCGGAATGGTAGCCGTATATCCCCCGACTTCTTTATCGGGCTCAAAAACCGCCGTGTATTGCAACACTTTTACCTCCTTCTTCATGACCATAAAATTATGGTATCACAAAGCTATTTCCCATGCAAATGATAATTTACAGAGGATATGACTTTTTCCACGTCATAAGCGTTCAATAAAATAGGTCTTTCTGGTGTATAAAGCACAGGGGGATATTTCCATGACTAAACCGATGAACGACCCTATACAAGCAATGGCACAGAGGTGGCTGCAATGGGAAATGCATCAAGATCTTTATAGACATGAGTGCAGAAAAAAATGGCTACCTTTGGTGTAGATATAGCGAAACCCGGCACGCACCAGTTTTTGCATAACCACGCGCGCCGTCAAGATTGGTAAGATACTCATACAGCCGGCAAAGCACGCCTGCTGCTTTTTATCTGAAATATCCCTTGCTTCTCCGCATGGGCTACAACGCCAGCCTCAATCGCGCCTTCTATGGCTTCCCTAATCATCCGGCGCGCTTCAGCAAGAGTCTTGCCCCAAGAGATTGCGCCTTGCACGCCGCGGGCCTCCGCGGTATAGCCACCCATATCTCTTTCCGGCTCAAAGACGCACCCAAAGGAGCCATATGCCGTTTCTATATTCTCAATTTTTTTAGTAGTATGTCTAACCATAGTAATAATTCACTATAGCACAAAAAACCTGTTGGCAAAACCCTTACTTTAGCACCCTCCGTTTGACGTCCCGCACTGGATGCAGGTTTTGCAGATGCCGGTCTGGATCAGCATGCCTCCGCAGGAGCGGCATACGCTGTCGGCGTATACTACCCGCTTGATCTCGGCGACCGTTTCCGTGGTCTTGCTCGTCTCCTTGATCTCGACTACTTCAATAGCGTGCGCGTCGGCAGAGGCGAGCTCTTTGGCAGGCGCATGTACGCCCAACTCTTCAAGATCGGAATCGGAAAGGAACCGGAGCGCCAAGTACCGGAAGATATAGTCGGTGATGGAGGTTGCGACCTGAATGGCGGGATTCTCGGTATAGCCGGACGGCTCGAATCTGCCGTACGAGAAGCGGCGCACCATGCTCTTCAAAGGTACGCCATACTGCAGCGCTACGGACACGGAAATCGCGAATGCATCTAAGAGCCCGGCGAGCGTCGAGCCCTGCTTTGACATGCGAATGAATATCTCGGCGAGCGCACCGTCCTCGTATGCGCTGTAGGTGAGAAACCCCTCGTGCCCGGCAATGGAGAATTTGTGGGTCTCTGATGCGCGTGTAGCTGCAAGTGTGCGGCGTACGGGCTGCTGCTGTTTTTGCTCGTCTTTTTTCCGATCACCAAATGTGTTCAGCGGCTGCGCCGCTTTTGATCCGTCGCGATACACGGCAAACGCCTTTAAGCCAAGCTTCCATCCCATAATGTATGCCTGCATGATCTCCTCGATCGTGGTCTCACTCGACATATTAAAGGTCTTGGAAATCGCGCCCGAGAGAAACGGTTGGGCCGCGGCAACCATTTTCACATGCCCCTGCCAGGAGATGACCCGGCTCCCGGCTGCGGGCCGTACCGCGCAATCAAAGACCGCGAGATGTTCGTCTTTTACATACGGAGCGCCCTCAATAGTCCCGCACTGTTCGATGTGCGCAAGGATCGCGTTGCGCTCTTCTCCATGATACCCGAGTTTTCCCAGCGCCTGCGGAACCGTGGTGTTCACGAATCTCATGGTGCCGCCGCCAACGAGCTTTTTTACCTTCACGAGCGCAAATTCCGGCTCAATCCCGGTAGTCGCGCAGTCCATCATGAGCGAAATGGTGCCGGTGGGAGCGATCAGCGTGACCTGGGCGTTGCGTACGCCATGCCGCCTGCCGAGCGTCATAGCTTCGTTCCATGCTTTCTCGGCCGCATGGTAAATCGCGCGATCGGCCACCAGTCCTGATCGCACGCGACTCAAAGCGTCCCGGTGCATGGCGATCACGTTCAGGTGTGGCTCTTTGTTGAGCGCATACCCGTCATACGGCCCCATGCGCTTGGCAAGCTCCGCAGAATAGCGATATGCCTCTCCGGTCATGAGCGCGGTAATCGCTGCTGCAGTATGGCGCCCGGCATCAGAATCATAGGGAAATCCCCACGCCATAAGCAACGCCCCAAGGTTTGCATACCCGAGACCGAGTTGGCGAAATGCGTGCGCGTTTGCCGCAATCTTTTCGGTCGGATAGCTTGAGCCGTCCACGATGATCTCCTGCGCCAGAATCATCACGTCCACGGTGTGGATGAAATCGCGCACATTGAAAGACCCGTCGGTCTTCAGATACGTAAGCAGATTAATGGAGGAAAGATTGCACGCCGAGTTGTCTATACTCAAGTATTCGGAGCAGGGATTCGACGTGGTGATCCTGCCGGTCATGGGATTGGTGTGCCAGCGATTGATCGTGGTGTCGTACTGGATACCGGGGTCTCCGGACTCCCACGCGGCTTTCGCGATCTCATACATGAGATCGCGCGCCCGGTACTCATGCGCCGTTTTTCCGCTTTGGATATAATGAGTGGCGTATGTTTCATCGTCTTCAACCGCGTGCATAAATTCGTCGGTCACGCGCACCGAGTTATTGGCGTTTTGATACTGAATCGAGTTCCAGGCGGGATCGTTGAGATCATACATGTTGTACCCGGCCTCAATCAGCGCGTGTACTTTTTTTTCTTCATCCGCCTTGCACCGAATAAATTTTATAATGTCCGGATGGTCAATACTCATGACCACCATTTTTGCGGCGCGGCGCGTGGAGCCCCCGGATGCGATCATGCCCGCGACCGAATCAGCCCCGCGCATGAAAGACACCGGGCCTGAGGAGCGTCCTCCGGCAGAGAGCGTCTCGCCAGAGCCGCGAAGAGGTGAGAGATTAACACCGGATCCGGATCCGCCCTTGAAGATCATGGCCTCGGTGCGAATCCAGTCCATGATAGACTGCATATTATCCTCCACGGCAAGCAAGAAACAGGCGGAACATTGCGGTTTTTCCTCAACCCCGACATTAAACCAGACCGGCGAGTTAAATGCGGCTTTCTGATGCAACAGGATGTAGGTGAGCTCATCGGCAAAGACGTTTGCCTCCTCCTCGCCGGTAAAATGACCAAAACGAAGGCCCCAGCCCCGGATCACCCCCACCACGCGGCTGATCATAGATCGAACCGAGGTTTCGCGCTCGTCCGAACCAATCCTGCCGCGAAAATACTTTGATCCCGCGATGCTTGTGGCGTTGTCCGACCAGAACTCGGGAAACTCAAGCTCCCGCTCCTCGGTCGTGGTATTCATCCCGCTCCCCCGCACGGTCACTTTGATTTTCCGCCAGACGATTTGGTCAAATGGATGCACCCCTTCTTTGGTGAAAACCCGCCTTAGCGGGAGCCGTTTTTTTGGATCCCTCACTCCCCCTTGACCCTTTGCGGCCACCGGCCCGCTCCCTGTCCTGCTCACTACCGCTGACTTTGCCATAGAATGTGAGATAAAAATTCTCTCTCCTTCGCAAGGGATCTTTCACGCAAGAGAGAGGACTTTTTCAGGAAAAATTGATAAACCCAGCACCTTCATCGTGAGATATGATACCCTGCAACGAGAGGGCTGGCGCTTCCAGCTACTTTGGTTAAATCTGATGAGTGATCAGCTAAGGTGCTGGGTAAAATTCACGCTGCTATTTCGTAGTATACGCTCCCCAAAATCCCAGTCAAAAAAATCTGTGGATAAGAGGACAAAGGTTGACAAGATGGAAAGAAAATGACAATATTATAGAAATTGTTCATTCCTGCAAAAAAGAGAAGGGAGCAATATAATGGCTCAAATGATCTGCGAAAAGTGTAATATGGGAGATAGTTGTTCTTTGAATGCAAGGTATATAATTGCTTACCAAAATTCATTAGAACTCCATGCGTGTTTATTCCATTGCGAGTACATAGTTGCCTTTCACCCGGAACGCATAAAAGAAATCAGAACTTTGCAGGGCAATGTTATTTTGCTCAAGGATGTACCAAATACCAATAACTTCAGATAAAAACCATAGCCGAGGATCCATGGGATTCTCGGCTATGTAATTTTCAGCATATAACATCGCAATACAGAACAAATCTACCAAAAATCTGTTCCGATAGGAATAAATTTTTGGTAAGACGCCTAGCCCACAGCCACGTCCTTACAGAAATCCAAAAAATCTGCGAGCCGCTCCTTCTGACTTCCCTAAATCAGCAGTTTCAAGATAACGGATACAGAGATGCACTTCCCAAAACGAAGCGAGGAAGTCAATTTCATCTTGGCAGGCATAAGGATAGATAAACACGCTCTTCTGAAGAGGAAAACACCCGAGCGACTGGAGTCGTTTTTGAAATGCACGACGCGCCCTTCCTTTCTGTTCGGGGATATCGAACAGGATCATTCGCCACTTCTTATCCCATTCTTGCTGCGGAAGTGAAAGTGTGTCTATCTCAAATTGCCGTATGTATTTTTTACCGTTTTCTGTCGCTTTAATATAGGTTTTTTGGCCACGTTCAATATATTCAACGAGGCGCCGCTTATGGAGGGTGCGGAGCGCCTGACGAACTCTCTCTCGTTCATAATTTTTCCGCCTGCCTTTACCAAGAAATGGTTTCAGAACCTCCAATGCATTCGGTGCAACAATCGCCGCCGCAAGTATGGTTCCCATTCCCAAAGTAACCAAAACCGCCTTGGTAAGAGTTTTCACTTTTGAGTAATGATGTATACTGTAGACAGAGATCATGATCTCTAATGATTACCAAAATTCTATACCTATCGGATATTATTTTTGGTAATTTCATAACTTCCGGCAATGCTTACCACCAAGCAGACAACCCTATCTCCGATTCCTTCTCAAAAACGCGGGGACGGCGTCCCATGGCTCGTCGTTTTGAGCCGGGGATGATTTTTCAGCGCCCGGAGCCGGGCGATCAGGGGATTTTCTCACGATCTCGACTCGTTCTTCCATGGCGAGGTTGGGCTCATAGGATCCGGCATCGCGGGCTTGCTGGGTCATGAACCCGGTCGCGATCACGGTGATCTTTACTTCGCCCTTTTTAAGCGTGTTGTCATGCACAGCGCCAAATATGACCTTGGCGTCGCGGTCAATGGATTCGGTAATGACCTTGGCGGCCTCGTTAATCTCCCACATGGTCAGGTCCTGACCGCCGGATACATTGAATAGCACACCCTGTGCCCCGTTGATCGAGACATCAAGTAAGGGCGAATTGATAGCTGCGCGAGCGGCCTCCACCGCGCGATCCTCGCCCAATGAGACGCCGACACCCATGAGCGCCGACCCCGCGTCTTTCATGATCGCGCGTACATCCGCGAAATCCACATTGATGATGCCCGGAGTCACGATGAGATCGGAGATGCCCCGCACGGCCTGTCGCAGCACATCATCACAAATAGCAAACGCCTGCAGGAGCGGGGTCTCCTTCGTGATAACACCAAGTAGCCGGTCGTTGTGAATCGTGATGAGCGCGTCCACGCGTTCCTTCAACTGCTGCCAGCCTTCCTCCGCGATCTTTGCGCGGTGCACGCCCTCGAAACTGAACGGCTTGGTCACCACGCCGATGGTAAGGGCGCCGGCGTCGCGCGCAACCTCGGCAATGATTGGAGTCGCACCCGTGCCGGTTCCTCCACCGAGTCCGCACGTCAAAAATACCATGTCAGCGCCTTTGAGCGCTTCATGAATCTCATCGCGATTCTCCTCGGCAGCCTGGCGTCCCACCTCCGGATTCATACCCGCACCCAACCCCTTGCTCAAATTTTTCCCGATATGGATCTTCTTGCGCGCCTTTGTAAAATGGAGATCCTGCGCGTCGGTATTGATGGTCGCAAAGTCAACCCCATTGATCTTGTGGTCGATCATCCGCGTCACGGCTTTGCCGCCCGAGCCGCCAACGCCGATCACTTTGATCCGCGCATACGTCTCAATTTCCGGTTTGAGTTGAGGCATAAGTCTAGAACTTAGAAAACGTGATACTGGCAATTGGAAAAATCCAAAAAGCGAGGGGGCAACTAATCTATCTTTTCCACCCTACTCTATTACTGCTCTACTTGCAAGAATACAATATCGCACAACTCTTCCCCATGCTGTCCACAGCAGTTAAGGCAACAGCGATGTAAGCCATTTGCTTATTTTGCTCGTGTTCAGCCGAGAAAGACGCGGGCTCCACATGGACCCGGGCTGTTCGGATCTTCGGCTCGCCCACTGCAGCACACCACACGCGGGAACCAGCGAGAGCGCCGCGGCCTCGTCCGCAATCGGAATATGTTCAACCCTGCCAAGTTCAACCGGCAGACCAAGCTCCTCGCGCGTCAACTCGACCAATCCCGGAAGCAGCGAAGATCCGCCGATGAGCACCACGCCGGCGGGCAGGAGCCGCGCGCGGTCTATTTTTTTCAACTCCTTTTGCAAGAGCTCAAAAAGGTCCTGCAGCCGCGCCTCAACGATTTCGGCAAGCGCCCGTCGGTTGTGCGAGACCTGGGCCTCGGGCACAAAGTCGGCGAGTCTGATCTGTTCTTTTCGGGGAATTTCATCCGGCAGGCATGAGGCGTGAGCCAGTTTGATCCGCTCGGCAATATCAACGTGCGTGCGAAATCCGATCGCGACATCGTTGGTAATATGCCCGCCGCCGATGGGCACCACTCC
>Ga0137829_11471981_pt1 | contig 10497 bp, 12 predicted proteins | sample OV2TP2_FD_97737 | JGI IMG/M metagenome (GOLD analysis project Ga0137829, IMG submission 97737) | reverse complement strand
ACCCTTACCTTCGCGGCTTTTCTCATGCACGAGTACCCATTCCGGCAACACCCTGTCCGCCACGGCCGCCGCGTTGAGCGTGATATTCACATACGGACCGGCGGCGTTAGCGCTCGCAATAAGCGGCGTTTTTACGCGCGATAATTTCTTCGCCCATTCTTGCGCGATAATGCCGGGCGCTTTTTTTTGTTCTTTTGCAAATGAAAAACACGGGATCGCGATGTCCCCAAATTTTGAATCCGGCGGTATGGAAACGAGCGCGGGGTCAATGGTTACCCTGAGCGCTTTGCTCCCCGCCTTCAACACTTCACTTAAAATCTGTTGCCAGGCGTTCATATCGCCCGCACAAAATACCGTTTGCCTTTTTGAATCACCGAACCGTGTTTCACCGTCATTTCAACATCCGTCACTACGACATCATCCACCTTCACACCGCCTTGCGCGATGAGCCGCCGCGCGTCGGTTTTGCTTGCAGCAATTTTGGCGACAACCAACACGTCAACAATAGTCCCACGCGCTTTCACGGTAGGCATGTCGCTCGGCTTTTCTTTTGCCTGAAACACGCGCACAAAATGCGCTGCCGCTTTATCCGCGACAGCCGCGCTGTGATACAACGCCACTACCGTGCGCGCAAGTCGCGCCTTGAGGTCGCGTGGATTCACGCCGCCCTTCATTGCTTTTTGTAATTTTTCAATTTCATTTACAGGCACATCCGTTGCCAATTCAAAATACGGAATAATCACGGAATCATCCATCGCCATAATTTTCCCGAACATCTCCTCCGGCGTATCTGAGAGCGCGATACATCCGCCTTCGCTTTTACTCATCTTTTTACCCTCATCGTTCGTGAGCAGTTTGAGCGTCATCACAAACTTCTCTTTATTTTTGAGCGCCTTCATGAGCGTGCGCCCAACGAGCATGTTGAATGTCTGATCAGATCCGCCAATTTCAAGATCAACATCCATCGCCACGCTGTCATACCCCTGCATGAGCGGGTACAAAAACTCCGGAAGGGAGATTGGCTTGTCTTCCTGCAAACGACGTTGAAACATGTCGCGCTGAATAAGCTGCTGAATGGTAAAATGACCGGCAAGATCAAGCACGTCCGCAAACGTAAACCGCGAGAGCCACTTATCATTGAACATCATTTTTGCCGCATGCGTTCCAGTAAATGATAAAATTTTAGATGCTTGCTTTTTATAGGTTTTAGCGTTTGTCATCACTTCCGCGCGCGTGAGACGCTTCCGCGCGGCGGTTTTATCCGTGGGGTCACCAATCATGCCGGTGAATGAACCAATAAGCAAAATAACCTCGTGGCCAAGGTCTTGAAACTGCCTCAATTTTCGCAACTGCAACGCGTGCCCAATGTGCAAATATGGCGACGTTGGATCAACGCCCATGTATAACCGCATGCGCTTTCCGGAAAGCAATAATTTCTCCAACGCCTCTTTCGTCGGATAAATCTCCGCCACGCCCCGCGTGAGGAGTTCGTGAATTTTTTGCGGATCCCTACTGATGGACATAGCACATCCAATCTATCACACCGACGGACCTTCTACAATAATGATCCGCTTTGCGCCATGCGGCACATCGCCGCCGTTCCAGTCATGGATGGCATTCATGAGCGCGTCATAGGTATACGTAAACTCCGCGCCGCGCGTGTTCGTGCCCGGATCGTTCGTGATAAATTTCGTCTCCGTGTATCCTTTGACAACCAGCATGTGATACAACGGCCCGCCGTTTTTAAAATACGGATTCGGAAGCGCTTTGCCATACGCCGGCGCCAGCACCGGATGGCCGGCCGCTACGGCTTTCTTAATATCCTCCACCGTGGGATCATCCACAATGCGCGCGCGCAGTTTGAAATATTCTTCCAACATCACCACGGTCTCTGCCACCGTCGTATCTTGATAATATCCAAACCGTTCCTCTTCCCACGAGATTGCTTTTTTGAGCAGGGCATCGCCCGCATCGCCAATCACCATGTCGCGCGTATCACCTTGATAATACAATGATGCCATAATGGCCGACGCTTCTTCACACGCTTCTTGATACGGCATGTCCCAATTCCGATGCGGCGCTTGCGAGACGAAGGGGATTTTGAGATTAACCGCGGCGGCAACGAGCGCTGTTGAGGTGGTTGTGCTGATGTCACTGCGAGGAATATTTGTCCCTGAGAGAAGCGAAGCGGAGTCGAAGGGAAAAAATGACGAAGCAATCTTTGGGGCGGCGTCTGGATCCTGGATAGCCGAGGCGGCTTCCGGGATGACAATAGACACCGCCTCTGGCAACTCCGCACGCATCCGCGCATCGCGAAGATTATACCATTGCTCACGGAGATACGGCCGCCCCCACACCGCGCCCGCCCCCAAAAGAACCACAAGAAACGCAAAAACAAGCGCCGCTCTGCGTCCGCCTCGCTTGACAATTCTGCCGGTTTTACCTATGCTATGCCCTACCATCGCACTCATTATGACACCTTTCTTTGAACTCATCCATGAAGACAAAAAAACCGGCGCGCGAGCCGGTATTTTACATACGGCGCATGGCGATGTGCCAACACCCTGCTTCATGCCGGTGGGAACGCAAGCATCCGTCAAAGCGCTTGATTCAAAAGATGTGGAGGCGCTTAACGCGCCGATTATTTTAGCAAACACCTATCATCTGCATTTGCGGCCTGGCGAGGATACCATCGCGCGCCTCGGCGGATTGCATAAATTTATGAACTGGAACCGGCCCATCTTAACCGATAGCGGCGGATTCCAGGTATTCAGTTTGGCAGTGGAAGATACCGAGCACGGGAAACTATGCAATGTTGATGACGACGGCGTCACCTTTCGTTCGCATCTTGATGGTTCAGAACATCGCTTCACACCGGAAATTGCCATGGATATCCAACACAAACTCGGCGCGGATATTATGATGGCGTTTGATGAGTGCACACCGGATACGGTTGATCACGCCCGCGCAAAAGAAGCGATGGAACGCACGCACAAGTGGGCGGAACGCTCGCTTGCGGCGCACGACGCCCTTCGACAGGACTCCCTTCGACATGGCTCCGGGCAAAAAAACCAGCAACATCTTTTTGGCATCATTCAAGGCGCTGCATTTCAAAACCTGCGCGAAAGAAGCGCGCGATTCATCACCTCACTTCCATTTGACGGCATCGCGATTGGTGGAGAATCCATTGGATTCAACATGGAAGAAACGCGCAAAACACTGGACTATCTTGCGCCGCTCTTGCCGAGCAATAAACCGCGCTATACCATGGGCGTGGGCTATCAGCCGCAAGATTTTTACGACGTGGTAACACGCGGCGCGGATATGTTTGACTGCGTCTCGCCCACGCGTATGGCGCGCAATGGCACGCTGTTCACGAGTGAAGGGCAAATGCGCATCACCAACGCGGAGTATACAGAAGACACGCGACCCGTTGATGCCGCGTGCGCCTGCCACACCTGCAAAAATTATTCCCGCGCATATCTCCATCATTTATTCAAAGCGCGGGAATTATCCGCGTATCGCCTTGCCACCATTCACAATCTGCATCATTTCTTGACGTATATGCGCGGTATGCGGGTGGCGATTATGGAGGATCAACTCTCGTCATTTCGAGCGAAGCGAACGCAGTGAGCGAAGTCGAGAAATCTCAACAATGACAATCTTACTATGCGCTACTACGACCCACAACATAATCGCCTCATCTACATCGCCGAACAAGCGTCCCCGGAATATTGGGATCGGCATTGGTCCTTCGACAGGCTCAGGATAGAGGATTTACGGCGTGAAATTACACGGAAACATTATGATTTTCTCGTGCTCCCCACTACGCGGGATTATCTCTCCTCCGGCAGCCGCGTGCTGGAAGGCGGCTGCGGAACGGGCGTGCATGTCTATAATTTACAGCGCCACGGATTTGAAAGCATCGGCATAGATAACGCGCCGGAAACCGTACGCCTCGCGAAAGTTGCGGTGCCGGAAATGGATATCCGGCTTGGCGATGTGCGCTCGCTTGAATTTTCTGATGATTATTTTGACGGCTACTGGTCCATCGGCGTCATTGAGCACTTTTGGGATGGTTATGCCAAAGTGATGAAGGAAATGCATCGCGTCCTAAAACCCGGCGGCTATTTGTTTCTCACGTTTCCGTATATGTCGCCACTGCGGAAATGGAAAGCGCGCCGTGGAAAATACTCACCCTATAATGAAACACCCGAGCCAGCAAATTTCTATCAATTCGCGCTTGATCACGAGCAGGTCGCGCGGCACTTCATCAAAAACGATTTTGCACTCATAGAAACAAAACCGATTGATGGTTTCAAAGGATTGACAGATGAAAGTACTTTTGCCAACCGAATACTCGGCCGCCTCACATGTGGTAGCACTCTTTTTAATAAAATAATAAAAGTGATCTGTTCTCGTCTTTTTCAATCTGGTTGTGGGCATTCAGTACTGCTGGTTCTACAAAAAAAACGCTAGTTAACTCCAAGTAGCTCTACATCAAACACGAGTGTTGCGCCGGGCGGGATTACGGCGCCGGCACCACGATCACCATAACCCAAATCCGGCGGAATGGTAAGCTTGCGCTTGCCGCCAACTTTCATACCAAGAACACCCTGATCCCATCCTTTAATAACTGCCCCGACGCCGAGATTAAATTCAAATGGCGTCCCGCGATCAACGGAACTGTCAAATTTAGTCCCGTTGGTGAGCCACCCCGTGTAATGCACACTGTTATACGGTGCTTCCACGCTTCCCTCCTTGTGTTGATACTATGCCACGCTGGTGCTTCCGCAACTGTGCTCCTCACCCTCTGGTGATTGCCCGCCGCAATGATCACATACGACGCGCTTTTCAAACGGCTGGCCGTGACTGGCGCACCCTTCGGTGCCACAAGCGGTCTTGCCACCGCCAAACTCTTCTTCGGAGACGGAACCCCCACAGCCCCCGTTGCACACAAAACGAACGGACATACGCGATACATTAAAAATAACAGTTTCATTTAACCACATACGGAGAAAATAAAAAAGCGCTCGTGATCTTTCACGAGCGCGTAAGAAAATCACGCATGGCGGCTGTGTGCGTGGGGAATGCAAGCTCCTCATCCCCACGCACTATTGACAAAATTGATGGAATATGATATCTTCTTAATCATCAACGTCTGAAGGATAGACGTAAGGAGAAGGAGGTAGTGGTGTACGAGTATGAACGCGAGCGTGAGATGCTCAATATGCAGTTCCAGGGCCCGGAGCAGCAGCAGCCATTCCATCAGGCCATCTCGGAGCCGGCCGATCCGTACTGCCGTGTGAGCTGCCACGTCCATGTGGAGCCGCCGTGGAAGCCGGTCGAGCCGGTGTGGAAGCCCGAGCCAGTGCGAGCCCTCCCGATGCCAGATCTGGCGAGTGCGTTCACCTCGTACCGTGAGCGCCAGATGGAGCAGTTCAGGGTGGCCGTCAGGCCGGTCGAGCCGCTCTCGCTGTCTGACCGGTTCTTGACGTACAACGCGCTGATCCCGTTCTCGCGGCGCGGCGGCTGCGAGTCCCACGGCATCAGCGGCTGCACCATCTGCTTCTAGCCCTTACCTAGGGCGAGACCTCAAGCGAGGTGTGTGGAAACATACACCTCGCTTTTTTAATCAAGAATATCTTCCCATTGACACCTCAAATACACCAATGTTATTGTCTTACTAGTAACGCTCCTTACAAGGAAGTAGGTGTACCATGGAAAATGACCAGGGAACGGGCTCATGGGTACTCCCGTGTGGCCATGAGGTAGTTGACAGAGAACAAACGCACTACTGCGAATACATCTCAATTGTGCCGCTCCTCGCGCTTATTGGCCCAAACAGGGCAACGAGGCCGCGCGAATTCAATCACCACGATGAATTTCAGTTTGTCGTGGTACACCAGATTGCGGAACTCGCGTTTGCCGTTCATCTTCATACGCTCCGTGCGGTTATTCGTGCGCTCGTGGCCGATAAGTTGCCACACGCGGAAGCACTGCTCGCGCGCGTCATTCAATGGACAAAATTCCACACGCACCTGGTATGTCTTCTCTTCACCATGAAACCAGAAGATTTCTTTCAATTTCGTGCGCCACTCGCACCGGCTTCCGGCGCCGAATCCTACCAGTTCCGTGAAATCGAAATTCTCTCTGGTATGCGCGCGGAATCCGACTACGCAGAAGGCCATGGAAAAAAGTTCACCTTCCGCCAGTCCATTGATCGTCAACCAGGAAAGAGTCCCGGACAATTTCAGTCACGCTGGTGGTTGGAACGATTCAATGGCCTATTAAATGAGTTATCGCTTGCCAAAGCATTTGATGAGATGCTCGCACGAAAGGGGCTCACGCTCGCTGCACTCTTTTCTTTACAACATGCGGGTGACGAGTACCAGATCCTACGTCGTATTGCCCGCAAACTGTACGAGTACGAAAATGCCTTCACAACGTACCGTGAACGGCATGCGGATGCCGCATTGCACCAAATTGGAGGCGAACCGGGTACGGCTGGCACCGAAGGAGTAGGATACCTTCGCGCGGTGGCACGTATCGCACGTTTTCATCCAGAACTTCACGCATTCATGGATAAGCGACGCAAGGAAAAGGAATCGGGCAAGGCCTGGGAACTTTAGACCTTGACAACCCATGGGCGCCTATGTTTAACTTGGCCCTAGTTGCGCCGGCGTAGCTCAGTCTGGTAGAGCAGAGGACTCCAAATCCTAAGGTCGCGGGTTCAAATCCTGTCGCCGGTGCCCTCCGGCTGGGCGTGATGGGTTATCCTGTCACGCTCAGCCGGCTTTTTTTATTGATACGAAAAAGGTTGCGTGTTAGGCAACCTTCGTCTAATGACTATTGAGGCACTGGAGTGGTGTCACGCCGGGCACATGCCCAATACGCGCGCCACACGTAGTGCAGGCAAACATGTACCGGCCAACCTGATTAAACCCGTCATTGCGCAACCGCCTGCAAGTAGGACATTGCGCATAGCCACCGTTCTCATTCAATTCAACCTGCGAAAGACCATACGTCATGTCGCAATGGGGACAGTAGAACGTATAGGAAAACGTATAGCTTGGCGACGATCCCCAACCCATCGCAGTTATCCTCTTGGGCGGAAAACGCCCATACAATCAGCCACATACGCAGTCGTCTCTTCAAAAACGACCCGCGCCTTCTTGCTGCCCTCCTCCACAATCTCCTCAATACGTTCCGGATGAGCGGCTAATTCCAGGCGGCGCTCTTGAAAGTCCGCGAGACATGCCACCACGCTTCCGGCAAGTGCGTCCTTGCACTCAACACAGGAGATGCCCGCAGTGCGACAACCGTCTGCGCTCCACTGAACTACCACATCAGAACTCACGAGACCGTGTAGTGCGAAGATGACACACTTCGACGGCGTGCCCGGATCTTCACGGCGAATACGCGCCGGATCAGTTGGGGCACGACGAATTTTCCTCGTCATAACCTCTGGCGTATCGCTCAAATAGAGCGTCTGACCAGGCGCTTCGCTCTTACCCATCTTGCCAAAATGCCCCGCGCTATCCTGCGCGACAAGACCGGGTACAGAGAGCATCTCTTCTCCCAAGTCGTCTGGCACAGGGAAGTACCTCCCGTAACGGGTGTTGAACTTCCGCGCAAGCTCGCGCGTCAATTCAAGATGCGGCTTCTGGTCAACGCCAACCGGAACAAAATCGGCCCGTGGCCCCAGAATGTCCGCGGCCATCAGAACCGGATAGGCAAAAAGTCCCACATTCACATCATCAGGATGCTTGGCTGCCTTGTCCTTATAGGTAGGCAGTTTTTCAACTTCACTGGCTGGTGCGAGACACGCAAGATACCACGTGAGTTCAGCAACCACCGGCACACGCGACTGGATGTAGATGACCGCTCGCGCCGGATCAACACCGGCAGCCAGCATATCCATCACAATCTCCGGTGCCTCCTTGCGAATCCTGCTTGCATCCTTGTGGGTCGTCAACGTATGCAAATCCGCAATGAAGAAAAAGCATTGCCGCGTTGGATCGCGCGAAAGCGCGGCAAATCGTTCAAGCACCCCGAGATAGTTACCAAGGTGCATTCGTCCGGTTGCTCGGATACCCGAGAGCACCACCACTTTTCCGTCAGGTGTCATCTGTTACTCCTTCTCCTTCTACTCGAACGTTTCTACGTTGACGCGGCCGCCGATCAAAACCTGGATGATGGACACGATGCGCTGCTTGGACAGCGCACGTTCATCGGTTGTCTGTACGAACCGATCGGCGATACCGTCTGCAGTCAGCCCTTCCTGTCGCAGATGATCCCCGTTTTCCCACCACCAGGCAAAGAAACGCTTCACTGCCTCTTCTTGACGCTGTTCCATCGGCTAACCTTCCTATGTGAAAGAACATACTTACCGTATCACTCAACCCATCGCCTGTCAATAGACCCTTTTAAAAACAAAAAGCTCGTGACAGATATGACACGAGCGATATTACAATCGAATTTACGGTTACTTTGCTACTAACTTTATTGCCGCCTCTAGATCCTTAACAATATAGAGGCATAGTGTCAAGGCATTTGACAGCCGTTCTGCCCATGGTATACTATCTTCATAACATATGAAAATAGCATCCAGATTTGTATATTGGTGGCACATCATGCATCCCGCTTGGGAGCGAGCCGGTCGGTTTGCGCTGTAAATAAACAAACAGCAAAAATACCAGCGCCCGCTTCCCGTGGGCGTTTTCATTTTGTATGCTGATGATTCGGCGGGTACCGAGCCACCAGCACACAAGAGAACTTTACATGTGTGACAGTGCGTGCTGGCCTGCCACACCAAACGAGGGCGCCCATGACCGACGAGGAGCAGTTACTCTCTCGCTTCACGTTCAACGGAGAACGTATCGGCTGGCTTGGTGTAGAACGCGAGTTCTTCCTGACCGCCCTGGATAACGAAATGCCGGTGCCGGAATCACCGCGTTTTATTGAAGCTGTTCACGATCCAGTGATGTGGACGTATGAACTATCGGCTTGTCAGGTAGAGCATCGAACGCCGCCCTGCGGTAACCTCGCTCTGTTAGCCGATGCAATTGCGACGGGCCAAACACAAGGTGAATCACTCACAGCCAGTATCGGACTACGACTCACGATTCGTGAAGTTGGACCCGCGGATATGCCGCTTGACATCTACCCGCACGAACCGCGCTACCGAAAAATCGCAAAGCGCCTTCCGCAACCGGTGCTTTCCGCGGCCTGTCGGGTCACGGGAACACATGTTCATTACGGTGTAGAATCGTTTGCACACGGTATTCGAGTACTCAACCTGCTCGCGCAACACCTTGACGAATTCATTATCATGGGCGACAGCTCAAACGGGGAACGCATCCGTCTCTACAAGGAGATGGCTACGCGTTGGCAGCCGGTTCATATTGAGTCGCCGGAACATTTTGCCTCGATTATGCTTGCAGAAGCACGCGCGCAGAATTCAGTGGACGTCTTTAACCCACGGAACTGCTGGCACCTCATTCGATTCTCCAAGCACGGAACTGTTGAAGTGCGCGCATTCGGCATGACGCGCGACCTTGAGCGAACCATCGCATGGGCCGCCCGCGTTAAGGAAATCGCGGACGCCGCGTAGCAACACTGTCCTGCCGGAGGAATACTTCTTTCGGCAGGACATTTTTTACATTATGTCTTCTTTATTCTCAGTACCATCTCATGTCTGGCATTTGCATGGCACCTCTGACGGGGGACCTCGGGTTGTCCTTCTTGGCGGCACTCACGGAGATGAGTTGGGCGGCATTGCAACTGTTCGCTTGCTCTTAAAAACGCTGGATCTTCTCAAAAAACCAAGCGGCTCATTTCCGCACCCAGAAGTGCGCGGACAACTTTTTGTTGGATTCGGAAATCCGGAAGCCATGCTACGATGTGCGCGAACGGCAAGCGACGGCCGTGATTTAAACCGCTCGTTTGTGCCAGATGAACTTGCGGCAAAACCACTGTCTAATGATCGGCTTGATCTGGTACGCGCGCGCGAACTTGCGCCGCTTCTTGCACAAGCAAATCTTCTGATTGATGTTCACAGTACCAGCTCGCCGGCGGAACCGTTTGTTTGTCTCAACACTTTTCTTCCAAAACACCGTCCATACACATCACTATTTCCCGTTCATTACATTCTTGCTGATCCTGATCTTGTCTATGTTCGTCACGAGGGAGCGCCAACCGCCCCAACCACCGATAGCCACATTGAACGAAATGGTGGCATTGGATTTTGTTACGAGACCGGGTGGGCGCAAGATCCATCAGTAGCTCCACAGATTCTTGCAAACCTCCTACCTATTCTTGAAATGAGCGAGGTTATCACCAAACAATTCCGCGCATTATTTAATCTTCCTGATCCACAGCCGCCACCAAAAAAACAGACGGTCTACGCATTACGCGAACCAATCATGATGAAAAAATCTGGATTCACCTATGCTGATGGCATGGATCATCCATGCCATCAGCATAGGTGAATCC
>Ga0137829_11185107_pt1 | contig 10497 bp, 9 predicted proteins | sample OV2TP2_FD_97737 | JGI IMG/M metagenome (GOLD analysis project Ga0137829, IMG submission 97737) | reverse complement strand
CAGCAGATCGCCATCGAGAAACCCGAAGTCGATCGCCCCAATCCCGAGCACGTGTGTCTCGAAGACGTACTCCCATCCCAGGCGTTCCGCGGCGGCGGCCAACGTGACGATCTTCATCGTCGATGCCGGTGTCAGCAGCTTGCGCGGGTTCAGCGAGTACAGGATGTCGCCGCTGTCGAGCGACCTGATGACGGCGCCCCACGTGCCCCGCGCGAGTGCTGGAGCAGCGAGCAGGCGGTCGATCGTCCTCTGGAGTCGGCTGATGCGGGCCGGCGGCGGGACCTGCGGGGACAGCACTGGACGCGGCGCGCCGCCACACGCCGCGAGCGCAACAAAGAAGACGACGGCGATGAATCGGTGCATGCCGATTCAGGCTATTTCGCGAGCTCGTCCAGTGCTTTGATCGCCTCGTCGAACTTGTCCGACTCGATCCTGGCAGCGCCGGGCTCGTCGGGACGTGACACGTACACGTCGGTGCCGGCTTTGCCGAAGGTGACGCGCTCTTCCTTCTTGCCCTCGTCGAACTTCGCGAGCACGGTCATCGCAGGCGTATCGAGGCCGGTCTTGGCGGTGGAGGCGACAAACGAGGTCGCGCGGACGTCGGCGAGTCCAGCCAGAAAGCTCTCGACCTTCTGACGGTCCGCGTCCCCGGGGTTCGGGCTGACGCGCTTCCAAGTGTCGGGCTGGTCGGGCTTCTCCGACTTGACGCGCTCGAACACCGTGGTCTGGCCGCTCCTGGTGATCTCGACACGGGTCGCGTTGAACGCGCGGAACTCGAACACATCCTTTCGCCGGTAGTCGTCGGCGGATTTCCTGAGATCCTCGGCCAGCGAGTTCTCGATCGTCACGATGTCGCTCTTCGAGGCGTCGCGCGCGTAGACGCTGTTGTCGTCCGCCTTGCCACCGACAGCCAGCGTCGCCCGCGCGCTCCCGAGGTGGACGTTGACCGTGACGGCCGGCTTGTCGAGCCCGTACTTCTTCAAATCCGCTGGCGTCGGGTTGCTGCCGACGAACGACTTCATCTGAGCCGTCTGCACGCGGCTCACGAGGCCGTCCACGGCCGAGAAATCCGCGCGGGCGGCCAGCGGCTTCACCATCCTCCAGTCGGTGCCGGCCTTGGCGAACTCGAGCGCCGAGCCCTCCAGGCTGACGTCGACGCCGTCGATCGTGTCGCGCTCGAACTTGACGATGGCCTTGTCGCGCAGGTCGAACGTGGACTTGTTGAAGGTCGATTCCTGGTACTGCGCGACGAGCAGCACGCGCTTCTCGTCATCTTTCCGCGCGTACATGTTGCCGCCGGTCGGCGTCTTGGCACCAAGAAAGAGGCGGCCAGACGGCTTGCCGCCGCCCGACTTGAACTCGACCTCGATCCGTGGAGCGTCGAGGCCGAAGTCCTTGAGGTCGGCGGCGTTCTCCTCGACCACGCGGGCAATCTCGAGCGAGCTGAGCGCGCTCGTGATGCTGGAGATCTCGGTGTCGGAGGCCGGCGCCGATACCGGGTCCACGATCCTCCAGGCGGTGCCGTCCTTCTTCACCGTCGTCACTTCACCCGCGTCCGACTTGACCTTCAACTCTTCGATGCTGGCGGCTTCGACCGTCGCGAAGACCTTCTCCAAAGCGGTCGCGGAGTCGTCAGGCTTCGATGCACCGAAGTAGATGTACGCGCCGAGGCCGACGAGGACCACCAGAAGCGCGAGCGTCGACTTGAGGCCGCGCATGGCTCAGCGCCTCCGCCACCAGCTGTACACGCCCGTCGCGAAGACGGCGGCAGGAATCACCAGCAGCGTCAGCCACGTGACGTTGTTCTGCTGCGCGGCCGTCATCGTCAGGCGCCGGTCCTCGGCCTGCTTCGCGCGGACCGAGATCAGATTCTCCTGCTGCGACAGCCAGCCGACGGTGTTCATGAACAGGTCCTTGTTCCCCTGGATGCCGAGCACGCTGTTGGACGGAAAGTCGGAGTCCCCGAACACGACGAGGCGTGTCTCTGGTTTTGGCGCGTCGGCATCTTCCGACGGGGCTGGAGCCGGCGCATCGGAGGCCGCTGACGAGACCGCTGCGGCGAGCGAGAGCGGCCCCGGCTTGTCCTTGCCCGCGTCCATGCCGATCTTCTTGGAGGTCAACAGGCCCTGCACGTCGGTCTCGCCCCAGCTCTGCTCGCTGGTGTTCGCGATGGGCTGCGCCGTGCGACCGCCGACGCCGCCTTCCACCGGCGTGACGGACCGCGCCAGCGGATAGGCGGTCATCAGGCGGAACCGCTCGGTGATCCGGTGCGAGGGGTAGTTGGCGGCGAGCGGGACCGCTTCGGACGCCCCGAAAAGCTGGCCCATGCCGCTGACATCCACGACCACGTCGTTGCCGACCTCGACGCCCCACTCGCGCGCGAGCGCGATGAGGTTGGTCAGTGCGGGACTGTCGGGCCGGTCCGGCGGGTCGAGCATCAGGAGCAGCTTGCCCGCCTTGCCCAGATACGTCTTGAGCGCATCGATCTCGGGCGGGAAGAAATCGGTCTTCGGGCCGGCCACGACGATGGCCGTGGCATCGTCGGGCACCGCGCCCTTCTGGGCGATGACGAGCGGCTCGAGCGCGTAGTTCTCGCGTCTGAGCGCCTCGGCGACCGTGTTGTAGCCGTCGCGCTCCGACGAGGTCGTGTCCTTCTCGCCGTGGCCCGAGGAGAAGTAGATCTTCCGCTGCTGGCCGGAGACAACCTTGATGATGGCGTTGGTGATGTCCTGCTCGGTGTCCGTCGTGATCCGCTCGGTGCGGCCCTTGTAGCTCAACACCAGCGTGCCGTACTGCTGCACCTGATTCTGCTGGGCGATCGCCGGCTTCTTGTCGGGATCGATGTACTCGGTCTTCACCTGGCTCGAGCTGTACTCGTACTCTTTGAGCCGGTCGCGGTACGGCTGGAACTCGGATTCTCGCTGGAAGACCTGGACGCTCAGCGGAGCGTCGAGCTTGGCGAGGAAATTCCGGCTCTGGTCCGAGAGGCTGAACTGCTTGGCCGACGTCAGATCCCATCGCTTGTTCTGACGCTGGCCGATGTAGTTGACAGCGATCAGGATGCCCACCACGATGAGCCCGCTCGTCAGGGCCAGCGTCCCGTAGCGCGCCTGGCGGCTCGTGAAGAATCCGGCAATTTGACGCCACTGGCTGAGGATGTACAGGAGCATGCAGGCCAGGCCGCCGAGCGCCAGATAGTAGGCGTACTGATCCCACGCCGGCCGGCCGAACCGGATCGCGACGGCGCCAAACACCAGGACCGTGCCGATCCACCCGATGATGCCGAAGATGCGATTGATCATTAGCCGCGCCACCGTTCGCTATCGACCGACTTGGCGGTCAGAAACAGGCCAAACGAGATGAAGCTGAGGTAATACACGAGGTGCGTCGTGTCGACGACCCCCTTCGAGAAATCGTCGAAGTGCTCGATGATCGAGAGGTAGTTGGTGATCGTCGCCACCGTCCCGCTCGAGAAGCTGCCGATCCAGTTGATGACCCACAGCATCAGGAACGTCGCGAAGGTCATGGCGCCGGCGACGATCTGGTTCTTGCTCAGGCTCGAGATGAACAGCCCGAGCGACACGAACGAGCCGCCCATCAGGAGCAGCCCGGCGTAGGCCGTGAGCATCGGCTTCCACTCGGGGTCGCCGTACAGATAGAGCACGCCCATGTGGGGCAGCGTGACGGCGAGCATCGCCATGTAGAGAGACATGGCGCCGACAAACTTGCCCAGAATGATCTGGAGATCGGTCAGCGGGGAGGTGAGCAGCAGCTCGATGGTCCCGGAGCGCTTCTCTTCCGCGTACGTCCTCATCGTGATCATCGGCAGCAGGAAGAGCATCACCACCGTCAGGTTCTGAATCACCGGGCGCAGCATGTCCTGGTTGATGTTGAGCACCTGCGGCCCGCCCATCATGCCGCCCTGCATGCCGGCACGCACGAAGTACTGCAGCATGACGACGTAGAAGTAGCCGTAGATGAGCGCAAACATGCCGATGACGATGTAGGCAATCGGCGACGAGAAATACGACCTGAGCTCCTTCTGCGCGATCGCCAGGATGTTGCTCATTGAACGCCTCCGCCTTCTTCGGTGCCGACAGAGGGCTCGGCAGGGGGGGCGGCCCCTGCGGCCTCGACGTCCTCGGTGGTCAGCGACAGGAAGATCTCTTCGAGGCTCATCCGCATCGGCCTGAGCTCGAGCAGTCCCCAGCCGCTGGTCACGATCATGCGCGCCAGGTCGCGGCGGAGGTCGCGGTCGCGCTCGCTCTCGATCTCGTACCCGACCACGCCGTCGCGCCGATCGGCCTCGACGACGCGGGTCACGCCGGCGATGGAGCCCAGCGCCTCGGACGGGTCGGCGCCTGCGGCGTCGACCTGGACGTACATCGTTTCCGACCCCCGCAGCCGCGCCGTCAGGTTGTCCGGCGTATCGACCGCGACCACGCGGCCCTTGTTGATGATGACCACGCGCTGGCACGTCTGGGAGACCTCGGGCAGGATGTGCGTGCTCAGGATGACCGTGTGATCGCCCGCCAGCTGCTTGATGAGCTGCCGCGTCTCGATGATCTGCTTCGGGTCCAGGCCGGCCGTGGGCTCGTCGAGGATCAGCACGTCGGGGTTGTGGATGAGCGCCTGCGCCAGGCCCACTCGCTGGCGATACCCTTTCGAGAGCTTGGAGCACAGCCGGGACGCCATGTCCGCGACCTTCGTGCGCTCCATCACCATCTGAATGCGCTCCCGGCGATCGGCGGAGGGCACCCCCTTGATCTTCGCGACAAACGACAGGTACTCTGCGACCGACATGTCAGGGTAGAGCGGCGGCGTCTCGGGTAGATAACCGGTGCGCCGCTTGGCTTCAACCGGCTGATCGAACACGTCGAAGCCGGCGACGACGGCGCGGCCTTCGGTCGCGGGCATGTAACCCGTCAGGATGCGCATCGTGGTCGTCTTGCCCGCGCCGTTGGGACCGAGGAAGCCCAGAATCTCGCCGCGCTCGACTCGGAAGCTGATGTCTTCCACCGCGGTCACAGGGCCAAAGCGTTTCGTGAGGTGCTGAACCTCGATCACTGGCGACTCCTGCCGGAATGTGAGTTGCTGGCCAAAAATGCTACCCGAACGCCGGAAAAATGTGTAGACGGGCCCGAGCCACCCCTCGCCGGAGGACCAATGCCTGTAGTCGTCGGATCAGACGCGCCGGACTTCACCTTGATGAACCAGGACCGTGAGCCCGTGACGCTCAGCGCCGCTCGGGGCCGCCCGGTCGTGCTCGCATTTTTTCCGGCCGCGTTCAGCTCGGTCTGCACGACAGAGCTCTGCACGCTCCGCGACGGCCTCCCGAGGCTGAACCTCGCCCGGGCACAGGTGTTCGGCATCAGTGTCGATACGTTTTTCGCTCTGAAAGCGTTTCAGACGGACCAGAGGCTGACGTTCCCGCTCCTCAGCGACTTCAACAAACTGGTGATTCGCGACTACGGCGTCTATAACGACGACATGATTGGGCTCAAAGGGATTGCGAAACGGGCCGTGTTCGTCATCGACGGAACGGGCGTGGTCCGATACCGGGAAGTGCTGGAGGACGCGCGGAACGAGCCTTCCTACGAGCAGGTGTTTGCGGTGGTCGCGGCGCTGACCGTGCAGCCCGACGTCGCTGGACCCCCTGCCCGATGACGGCGGCCCCCACCGACGGGGTTCCCTCCTGTTGCCTGCTGGCGGTGACCGAGTATATGATGAATTCATGAACACATGTTCAGATGTTCATTTGATCCGACCTCAGCTCATGAGCGAAGCGTCAGTGGCCACGCTGGCCGAGACCTTCAAAGTCCTGGGCGATAGCAGCCGGGTTCGCATCCTCGACGCGCTGTCCCACGGGGAACTGTGCGTCACCCATATCGCCAGTCTGCTCGGGCTCAGTGAGTCGGCCGTCTCCCATCAGCTGCGCCTGCTGCGCGGAATGAGGCTCGTCCGGCCACGCCGCGCCGGACGGCTGATCATCTACCGACTCGACGATCAGCACATCGTGCGGCTGTTCGAGCAGGGCCTGCAGCATGTGCAGGAGCGCGAGCCCGGCGCTTACCAGGCCCCGCCGCAAGTCGCCCACCCATCGCCTGCCGCCCCGGCGACTGCGCCTCCAGTGAGCGGGGACGAAGCGAGCGGGGGCTCACGCTGACGATGGGCGCCCTCTGCACTGTCTGCGAGCTGCACGCCGAATCGACCTTCAAGGTCGAGGGCATGGATTGTCGCGAAGAAGTGGCCCTCATCGAGCGACGCTTCAAGCATCTCGCTGGCGTCGAGGACTTCTCGGCCGATCTCCTGGGGCAGCGGCTTCACGTGCGGTACGACGCCGCCAAGCTGTCCGCCGCGGCGATTGCAGGTGCGGTCGCCGACGCGGGCATGCGGGCCTGGCTCGAGCACGAGGAGCCGATCTCGGTGGGAGACCGGGGATGGAGACCACTGGTCTGGCTCCTTGTCGCGGGCGGGGCGCTCGGCCTGGGACTGGTGGCGACGTTCGCCGGCGCGCATCCGGGGGTGCCAGTCGCGCTCTTCGGCCTGTCAATCGCCACGGGCGTGCCCTTGACGGCTCGGAAAGCGTGGGCGGCCGTGAAACTGCGGTCCCTCGACATCCATGTCCTGATGCTCATCGCCGCGAGCGGCGCGGTGATCCTCGGCCAGTGGTCCGAGGCGGCCTCTGTCGTGTTTCTCTTCGCACTTGCCCAGACGCTCGAGGCCCGCACGCTCGAACGCGCGCGGATGGCCGTGCGCGCGCTGATGGATCTGACGCCCACCCAGGCGCTCGTGCGCGACGAGCGCGGCGAGCGGATTGTGCCGGCCGACTCGGTCGATCCCGGCGTCGTCATTGTCGTCAAACCGGGCGAGAAGATCCCGCTCGACGGGGAGGTGATCGGCGGCACGAGCGCGGTCAACCAGGCCCCGGTGACCGGAGAGTCGTTGCCGATCGACAAGGTCCCCGGCGACGAGGTGTTTGCCGGGAGCATCAACGGACGGGGGGCGCTCGAGGTCCGGGTGACGCGCGTCCGGCGCGATACGACGCTCGCCCGGATCATTCACCTCGTCGAACGTGCGCAGGCCCAGCGGGCGCCCGCCCAGACGTTCGTCGAACGGTTCGCGCGCGTCTACACGCCCGTCGTCATCGGTCTGGCCGTGGTCATCTCCCTCGTGCCGCCGCTCGCCCTCGGCGAGCCATGGTCGACGTGGGTCTACCGCGCGCTGGTGCTGCTCGTGGTCTCGTGCCCCTGCGCGCTGGTGATCTCGACGCCGGTGTCGGTTGTCGCAGCGCTTGCGGGAGCCGCGCGCAAGGGTGTGTTGATCAAGGGCGGCGCACATCTCGAGCGGGCCGGCCGCGTCAGGTGCGTGGCCTTCGACAAGACGGGGACGCTGACGCTGGGCGTTCCCGAGGTCGTGGACGTCGTCGCCCTCGATGGTGTGCCTGCTCGAGACATCGTGGCGCTGGCTGCCGCCGTGGAACACCGGTCAGAGCATCCCATTGCCGAGGCGATTCTCAGGTACGCCCGCGCGGCGCGCATCGAGGTGACTCCCGGCGCCGACGTCTCCGCGCTGGCCGGGCGGGGAGCGGAGGGTCGGGTCGAGGATGCTCAGGTGCTGCTCGGCAACCACCGCCTGTTTGAAGAGCGCGGGCTGTGCTCCCCGGACCTGCACCGCCGTCTGGACGCGCCTGGCGCAGCGGGAGGCACACCGGTACTGGTTGCTCGCGACGGCCTCGCGATCGGGATCATCACGGTGTCCGATCGCGCCCGCGCGGGTGGTCGCGACGTCGTGGACCTGCTCCGGCGCCAGGGAATCGAGGCGCTGGTCATGCTGACCGGCGACACCCGCGCCACGGCACGCGAGATGGCGGCCGAGCTCGGCGTCGATGACTTTCGCGCGGAGCTGATGCCCGAGGACAAGGTGAGCGCCATCGCCGAGCTGCGGCAGCGGTTCGGCGTGGTGGCGATGGTGGGCGACGGGGTAAACGACGCGCCGGCTCTGGCGTCGGCGGACGTCGGCATCGTGATGGGCGCGGCGGGCAGCGACGCCGCGCTCGAAACCGCGGACGTCGCCCTGATGGCGGACGAGCTGCTGAAGATCCCCTACGCGCTCCGCCTGAGCCGCGCGACGATGCGGAACATCAAGGCCAATCTCGCGATCTCCCTGGTGCTGAAGGGGGCATTCGTCCTGGCGGCCGTGGCCGGCGTCGCGACGCTGTGGATGGCGATTCTCGCCGACACCGGCGCCTCGCTCATCGTGATCGCGAACGCCTTGCGGCTGCTGCGAGCGGACTAACCTTTCGACACCCACACGCGGGCGACGCGCAGACCGTCGAGCCCGACCACGCGAATGCGCCGGCCCTCGACCTCGACCACATCGCCTAGCTGCGCCGGACGCCCCATCCGTCCCAGCACGTACCCACCGATAGTCGTATAGGTGTCCTTATCGATGTGCAGTCCGAACCGCTCGTTCACGTCTGTGACGAGCGTCAAGCCATCGACCTCGGTCGACCCCTCGTCGCCTGCGCTCCGCACGAGGTCCCTCGCCGGGCGCAGATCGCCGACGATGCGCTCCATGAGCCACTCGAACGTGACAAGGCCGGCCGTCCCGCCGTACTCGTCGATGACGAGCGCCTCGCGCACGCCCCGGCGCCGCAGCGCGTCCAGCAGATCGTCAGCGCCCATCGTCTCGGGCACCGTCAGCGCCTCGCGGGCGAGCGAGGCGGCATCCCGGGCTCCTCCGGCGGCGACGGATTTGAAGACGTCGATCGCGTGGAGGATGCCGACGACGTTGTCGAGATTGTCGCGGAACACGGGAAGCGTGGCCACGCCTGCTCGACCGATCTGCTCGACGAGTGCAGCGCCGGCCGTGTCGGCGGCGACAGCGACCAGCTCGGTGCGCGGCACCATCACCTGACCGGCTGTCAGGTCGGCGAAGCCGAAGACCCGGTGCAGCATCTGCTCTTCCTGCTCCTCGAGCACGCCGGCCTCCTGGCTGGCGGTGACGAGCATCTTCAGTTCCTCCTCCGAATGGACCAGGGCATGCCGCCCGGACCCGCGCATGCCAATCATGTTTACGACCGAGCGGCCCATGCCGTTGAGAAGCCAGATAAAGGGCCAGGCGGCCTTCATGAAGAGCTCCGTGGGCTTCACCACCAGGAGCGAGGTGGCCTCGGCGCGTTCGAGGGCGATTGTCTTGGGCGCCAGCTCACCGAGCACGATGTGCATGGCCGTGATGATGGCAAACGCCACGGCCACGGCGAGCGTGTGCGCGGTGGTCGCCTCGATAGGCGGGGGCAGAAAGGCGAAGGCGGGCTGCAGCATCGCCGCGACCCAGGGTTCGCCGGCCCATCCAAGCCCGATGCTCGCCATCGTGATGCCCAGCTGCGTCGCGGCGATGTAGCTGTCGGGGTCGGTGACGGCGCGCCGCACCGCGCGGGCCCCCCGGTTCCCCTCGGCAATCAGCTGATCGATCCGCGTCTTGCGGACGGTCACGATCGAGAATTCAGCGGCGACGAAGAATCCGTTCGCGAACACCAGCGCCAGCACGCCCGCGAGCCGCCAGAGAAGTCCCGGGAGCGTCTCATCCATTGATCTCTCCGCGCTGTGATTCCCGACCGCCTTCAGGCCTTGCGGTTCGAGAAGAAGTGCGCATCCACGAAGTGGTCGATCACGACCTGGCCGTCCGGACTAATCGTCCCGAACTGGAGACCCATGCCGACGCGGCGATCGCTCCAGGCGATGCGGCCCTCGGCGTCGACGTCGCGCCTGGATCCCGGCAGACGGAACCGGACCTTGATGAGCGATCCGATCTCGAGCGGACTCGTCGTGCGAATCGCGAGGCCGCCGCGGCTGAGGTTGAGCGTCAGCGCCGCGGCAATCGCATTGCCCACGCGGTACTGCACGGGAATGCCGATGACCACGCGGGGGCTGGCGCGCCGGTTGAAATTCTCCGGAAACAAGTGAGGGGCGAGCGACGGCAGGATGTTCTGGACGGCGCTGTACTCGTTGACGTATCCCGCCACCTGCAGCGCCGCGAGCGCGCGCACCTCGTCGGCGCTCCCGATCGTGCCGCTGAAGATCAGCACCGGAAGCGAGCGGTCCACGAGGCCGCGGATGGTCCGCACCAGGCCGACGCCTTCGGCATCGGGGAGGCGCAGGTCGAGCACGATCAGATCGATCCGAGGGTCCGCCTTGATCCGGCTGATGAGCTCCGCGCCGGTCCGCACCGTGATGATGGTGTGTCCGGCCTGTTCGAGCGCCTCGCGAAACCGGTCGCGCACGAACGCCGTGTCGTCGGCGACGAGGATGGTCTTCGACGTGGTGGTGATGGCCGTCACAGAACGTGTACCAACGATCCGGCGCGCATTGCAGAGCTCGGCGCCGAGTCGCTATAATTCGAGCGCCGATCGTTCGGAACGCTCGGAATTCTGGCATGTAGGCGACGCGATTGCCAGAGCGAACCGCAAGCACCGACCGCCCCTGAGGAGCGTAT
>Ga0137829_11879778_pt1 | contig 10508 bp, 8 predicted proteins | sample OV2TP2_FD_97737 | JGI IMG/M metagenome (GOLD analysis project Ga0137829, IMG submission 97737) | reverse complement strand
ACATTACATGTGCCTATAGTTAGTATTTCTCTTAACGATGACATGCTCGATGATGTAGACAAACTGATGAAGACGTTGGGCTTTTCGGGTAGGTCTGAATTGGTCAGGGCAGGAATAAGAAGCCTGATCTCGGAAGAAAAGGAGCGCCAGGACATTCTTGGGTCGCTTCATGCACTATTACTTGTCATACATGATGAGGAATCTGAGCAGGAGGTAACGAGTGCAAAGCATGCGTTCGATGAACTGATCAACACGCACATACACAGCAAGGTAGATAACAATAAATGTTTAGAAATATTTCTGTTGAAAGGCGAGGCCGATAAGATCAAGAATATGACCAAAGGATTTCAGACAAACAAGAAGATGGATCGGGTTAAGTTAATCCCAATGTAGTCCTTATAGCATGAAAAATTTATTGTTTTTCACTAGTCCAATAGGTCTTGGCCATGCAAGCAGGGATATTGCTATTGCATCAAAACTTAGCGCTGATATTACTTTCGTGAGTGGCGAAGGAGCGTCGAGGCTGATCGGTGATCACGGTTTTAAAGTCAAAGATCTTTACAGGCATGAAGGGTTTGAAGTTGATGATCATGGTGAGCTTAGACATACTTTGCGATGGTTGTTGAGCTACTGGTCATACTACAAGAAATGCAAAGCGGTAGCAGAAAACGTGATCAAGGAAAGTAAACCAGAATTGATAGTCGGCGATGAAGACTTTGCGTCGATCGCTGTTGCCCAAGAGCTAGGAATTCCAAACGTGATCATAACTGATGTTTTGCAAACTAACTTCACAAAAGGATCGTTGTCACTGATAGAGAAGAAGATGAACAAAGTTATGAGACAGATGATCGATAATTCTAACTTGGTAATAATTCCCAGTAAAGGCGAAGATCATGGTAACACGGTATATGTTGGACCTATAGTGAGAGACGTTAATTCTGATAGGCAAACATTGCGAAAAAGGTTTGGTTTTAACAAAAAGACCATAATTGTCAGTGTAGGGGGCACCAATTCAGGAAGGTTTCTCATAAATAAAGCAGTTGAAACTTACAGCAAGATCAAAGGTGTAGTAGATGCAGAAATGATCGTAGTGTCTGGTCCATCATTGAATATAGATGGAAGAGAAGAGGGTGTAAAGTATGTTGTTTACACAAAAAACTTGCATGAAATGATATACGCTTGCGATCTGCTTATGTCTCTTGCAGGAAGATCGACCATTGACGAAGCAATGGCATACGGAACGCCTGCGATATTCATACCGATAAAGAAACATTTTGAGCAAGAAGAAAATGCAAAGCAGTGCGGATTCAGATTCGAGGACCTATATAGACTAGAAGAGCTCATGCTCGAGAAACTGAATGGAGACAGAAGCCGTATGGCAACTAAAAATGGTGCCGACATCGCCTCAAATTTAATATTAAATCTGTTAACATAACGTCCTTCACAATCAAATACTTATTACAGGGAAATACTACATAGCACAAAACGTGTAAACAATGAGCAAGTTAACAATAGCAAAGTTTGGCGGTAGTGCGCTAGGAACCAATGGTTCAGGCATACCGAAGGTCGTAGACAGAATAAAGCAGATGCAGATGGATGGCAAGGTAATAGCAGTATTCTCTGCACCGCTGGCAAATTATGATGATAAAATGCGATCTTTGACTGATATAGCACTCAAGATCGGCAGGAGTTATGCCGAAGCCAAACCTGTTGACATCGAAATCCTCAGGGAAGTGTACGAGAATATTGCTTCTAAATATATCAGTGAAAATTACAGAAAAGAGTTCCTGCCAGTACTTGACGGTCTGTATAGGCAGGTAATCATTTCTCTAAAACAGGCAATGGAGTATAAGCGATTTGTCGATGTTACCAGGGCAAGGGTTCTGGCCTACAGCGGAGAGATAGCGATATCACATGCAATGGACTATGTTATGAAGAGCAACGGCATAAATTCATCGCATGTTGATCTTAATGCGTGGCCAATAGTGACAGACGACAATTTCGAAGCCGCCAATTTTTTGTTCGATGAATCAATGAGCATGAGCAAGCCATTGATGGATCTCCTTGAAAACAATGATGTTATTTCCATTGGAGGTTTCATAGGCAAGACAACAGATGGTTTGGAAACAACATATGAGCGTGGTGGCTCTGACAGAACTGCAGCTGATCTAGCTATACTGTTAAGAGATAAATATGATGTTAAAGTTGATTTTGAAAAGGATAATGCAGTTTTAAGTGCTGATCCAAAGATAGTGAAGGAAGGTCTTGAGAATGTAACGTATCTTTCGTATAACGAGGCAAAGCTTGCTGGCATGTTTGGCATGAAGATACTAGATCCAGTTGCGATAAAGGAGATTGAGGAGAACGATCTTGATATTCCGTTGGTAATAACAAACATGAACGAACCTGCAAATATAACATTGATCAAGAAGGAATCGCAGAGCGTAGATGTCAACCCGTTAAAGATAGTGACGGGTAAGAAGAAGTGCGCAGTTGTAAGGATGGAAGGAGGTGCTGCATCACACATGCGTGCTTCGCTGCAAAGGGATAAGAGGTACAGCGAGTTTGTGCAGCTGAGTCCTTATGCCAAAGATGATACAGAGATATCTAGGATGCTATTCCTTGATGTAGATTATGTGAAGAGAAATGAAAGGCATATCAGGGCATATGACAAGAAGGCGGAGATAGTTTACGGAAGAGGTGTAGTTACACTGATCGGGGATGAGATGTGGAGGGTGCCAAATGTAGCGTCAATGGCCAGCAGCACTGTTGGCGAAAACGATATCAACATACTGAATATGGATGCACAGGAGGAAACATCGCGCATACTTATCGTTGTTGATGACAGCGGCGAAAATGTTGAAAATGCCATCAGGGCAATACATGCCAAAAGAAGTCAGATAAGACTATAGTTCGACAGGAAGATCGGGATCTGACAGAAATATGTTTCCATTGGTGTCAAGAAAGATCTTTACCGCATACACCTCTACGCCTTTCCTATGCGCGGAATTTAATTTTGATGCTAATTGTTCATGTGCCTGCGCATTAGGTTTGAACGCCTTGGCATTTGGATGTGCTGCAGCAAATACAATTATTGTTCTATAACCACATGTATTTAGATATCCCAATGCCTTGATATGCCTCAAACCGCGCTCGCTTGGGCAGTCGGGGTACATGGCATAGTATCCATCGCAGTAAGCTGCAGACTTCAGCTCCATGTAGCCTTCATGCTTGCCATCTGTTATCCTGTAATCAAGCCTCGATCTGCCTACAGTTACTTCCCTCCTTTCTATATCCCACTCATTTAACCAAGGAATGAATTTATTGCGAGCGGCAAGCTCGAAGACCCTTGCCTGGGTGTACGGATCTACTAGTGCTGCTCTCTCATCATCTACAAGCACGCCCAGAATCTCACAATTGGTCCTGCCCTCACTTCTATCTAGGCACAGTGCAGTATAACCATGCTGAATCAGATCATGAAGCCTACCAGTATTTCTGAGCAGTGCACGTTTGATCATCTTGTCGTTTTTAACTGTAACAACAAACCTGTTTTCTCTCCTTACAATCGTATACATTCTCAACCCATCTAGCTCGGCAATTCGTCTTGTCATGTCATAATAATACCTAACACAGCATTAAATGTTGAACCGTTTAGTGTTACATTTATTTAAGAATCCGTAGCGTTGATTTGCATGCAAAAAGCGTCTAAGATATGGCTCAACGGCCAGTTGGTCGATTGGGATCGTGCAACGATCCATGTGCTTACCCACGCGTTGCACTACGGCACGGGAGTCTTTGAAGGCATGCGTTGTTTTGAAACAGTGAATGGTCCAGCAATATTCAGGATGCACGATCATGTCAAAAGATTGTTTGATAGCACAAAAATATACATGATGGATATGCTTTATGGCTTTGACGATATATGCGAAGCGATAATTCTTACTGTCAAATCTAACAAAGTGCCAGATTGCTACATACGACCTATCGCGTACTACGCATATGGAAGGATGGGTGTAAATCCGTTGCCAAACAAGGTAGATGTTGCCATAGCTCTATGGAAGTGGGACGAATATCTAAAGACAGATTCTGGTGAAGGAATAAGGTGCATGGTATCATCATGGCGAAGGATAGATTCAAGAACTATGCCAGTTCAGGCCAAAGCTACAGCAAACTACGCCAACGCCGCACTTGCAAGAATTGAAGCCCTGAAGAGCGGTTACGATGAAGCTATAATGCTCAACACAGATGGAATGGTTGCAGAGTCTAGTGCAGAAAATATATTCGTAGTGAACAATAGCAAGCTTGTAACACCGCCAACTACGGCAGGAGCATTGGCAGGAATAACGAGAGATACGGTTCTTGAAATTGCTAAGCAGAATGGCATCAAGTACGAGATCGCAAATATTACTCGCGATGAGCTTTACATTACCGACGAAGTCTTCCTGACAGGCACTGCAGCAGGTATAAAACCGATAATAGAGATCGACAAAAGAACTATTGGGGACGGCAAGGTGGGCATAATGACAAAGGAGCTGCAACGCTTGTATGAAGAGATCGTACGCGGTAAAGACAAAAGGTTCAGCAAGTGGCTTACGAGTGTTTCATAGTATTTTTGCTTCATCTTTATGAAATATTGCTACATTGAAGTTAATTACAAAAAGAGTTATATTCTATCATCTTCTGATGGTAGTGCATGAAAATGCTACCGTATATTGCAGTATCGCTGGGCTTGATGCTTGTACTTTCTGCTGGATTGGTATCGAATAACGTTCCTGCCATTGCTGCCAAACAAAAGGCAACTACAGTAACCATTGATGAAGTGCCTACAAAGGTGCGACCGGGAGGCAAAGTTACATTTACTGGAACACTTACAACCGTAGATGGAGAGCCACTGAACCAATTTCCAGTAAACATCTACATACTTACCTCTGATCCGCAGTTGATCGTTGTTGCATCCGGAGTAACAGGTATAGAGGGTACATACGAGATCGTGTGGGACGTTCAACTGGTTCCAATACAGAGAGCCAGTACTGACGTAACCAAGTCTGTCGACACGCAGGTAGTGTCTCTGTTCGCACAGTTTGAAGGCAATGAGAACTTTGCTGCTTCAAAGACTGGAAAGAGCACAGTTACACTAGAGGTCAATTCTATAAAGACATTCGTCAACTCGGACAAGAAGATATACAGGGAGGGTGAAGCAGCGATAGTATTCGTAGGATTCGTGGATAGCGATGATCAATTTGTGGATCCAGACAGCATGAATGCCAACTTTAACCTTCAACCAATAGCTGACAAGCTTGAAAAGAAGAAAGCAGGTTCGTACACATTCACAACCCCGCCGTTACAGAAGGGTCATAATCAGTTCAGCATGATACCCCAAAAGGCCGGTTACAACACACAGACTGAAGTGGTAACCATAACAGTAATGACAACGGGCTCGGTTGGACCGTTCGGGGGCAAGTAAATCTTCGCTTTATTTCGTGAAAACTGCTAGAATGCTAAGGAGAATAAAGGTTATATCCTTGAACATTTATACGGTTGGTCATGCAGTGGGCAAAGGTCGTGGCTGCACTATCGGGTATAGTATTGTTGCTCTCTACAACTGCAACACTTAGCACATTTGCCGCAAAACAGCAACCTGTTTCTCTCTCGTTTGAGATGAGTGGATGCAAGAACGATATGACCTGCGGAGCCGAGTTCCTTGTTGGTGATATGATAACATTCAGCGGCATGTTAACAGCAGAGGATGGAACACCAATACCGGGAGCCGAAGTAAACATAGTCAAACTACTTCCCAAGCCAGAACTGGTTGTAATGGCATCTGGTGTGACTGGTATAGATGGCGGGTATGATCTCTCATGGATAGCTGAATTTACACCAAGAGAAACGGCAAGTACGGAGACGCTGAAGAAGTTCCTTGATGAAAATGTAGTATTGTTTGCACAGTTCGGGGGTGATGCGAACTATGCTGGAGCAAGAACGGGAAAACTGACAGCTACAATAAAGGCAAACCAAGTATTCACTTCGGTCAACTCTGAGAAGCGGGCATACGGCCCAGGTGAATCAGCACTGATGTTCATTGGCTTCATAGACAGCAATGACAAGTTCGTTGATCCAGACTCCATACGTGTATTGTACGATGACCAAGAATTGAAGGTAGAAAAGAAGAAGACTGGCTCGTATACTGTAATGACACCAACCCTTACGGTTGACCATCACCAAGTGATAGTCATACCCAAGAAAGAAGGATACAATCTTGAAAATGGATTCCTGACCGTGCAGGTTTCAGGGTTCTTCGGCAAGTAGAACTGTAGAGAGCGATGGCGAGGAAAAGTAATAGCCTCACTTCTAAAGTTTTTTATCCACTTATATCACTCTGTTACTGGAGTTTTAACGAAATTATTCTATAGTTTCTCCTTTTCATAGTGATAATTTTCAGTATTGATCTGCCAAATACCAAATTCTATCCAAACCTAGAGAGAGAGGAAAACAAAAGATATATTATTACCCACTGAAGATTACTTCTTAAATTGAACAAGGCTGTGGTCGTACTAATGGGCGTAATGCTGGTAATGTCTACTGCACTGGCACTATCCAGTACCTCCTTTGCAGCAAAACAGAAACCTACAATGCTTTCGCTGGAGATGAGCGGATGTACGAATGCTATGACATGCAATGCAACCCTCCTAGTTGGCGACAAGGTAACCTTCAATGGTGTGCTGACTACAGGTGAAGGCGAACCTGTAAGTGGAGCTGAAATAAATATAATCAAATTCATACCGAAGCCGGAACTTATTGTAATAGCATCTGGTGTGACTGGTATAGATGGTGATTTCCAGCTGTCATGGACTGCGAAGTTCACTGAAACAGAGAAAGCACCTCAAGATGTGACAAGGAAGATGCTGAGTGAAAACGTGGCTATATATGCAGATTTTGCTGGCAATGATCAATTCGCTGCGTCAAGGTCTGCCAAAAATACAGCAGTTGTGCAAGCAAATCAAATAGATACAATTGTTAACTCCGACAAGAACCTCTACAAACAAGGCCAGCCTGCGATTGTATTCTTGGCATTCATAGACAGCAAGGACAAGTTCGTTGATCCAGATTCACTTAGAGTTGTGTTGAATGACCAGGAAGTGAAGGTAGAAAAGAAGAAGACTGGCTCGTATACATTGACAATTCCAACCCTTCCAAAGGAACATACGCAACTGTTTGTCGTACCAAAGAAAACAGGATACAACATTGATAATGGCTTCCTGACAATAATAGTAGAAGGACTGCACTAAGTAGCGACCCCCTTTTTATTATAAAACTGTGGAGATTAAGTTACTCTATAGTTCGTTTAGAACTAAATCGTTAGAAATATTGTATATAATCATAGACTTGGTGCTAAAAAATTTAGAGTAACAATTTTAAAACCAAGCATGTTGATAAAGGGTAACATGAATGTGGTGAAAGCAATTGTCATACTAGGTATATTGCTCGCTCCGTACGCATTGATGCATGTCAATGCACAGGAAGAAGTTAAAGTGGAAATAGCGGAAGGTGCGTCAAAAGTCGATAACGGTAAGTTCTACGTGCCTGCCAGAATTACTATACCGGTTGGCACGACCGTAGTATGGAAGAATTTTGATGATGCGCCACATACCGTTACCGATGGAACCATACAGTCACAGTGGGGCACAATATTTGATTCCGGAATAATACGATTAGATGATGTTTACAAGTTCACGTTTAACGAACCTGGAACATACAACTATCTATGTGCTCTGGATCCATGGATGATCGGCAAAGTCACGGTACTGCCAGAAGGTGCTGGCGTCGAAGTAGAGGTGTCTGTTACAACCGATAGGACGACATACAAGCTTGGAGATAATGTTAACGTAAAGGGTAATGTTAGTCCAATTGCTGAAGAACAACAAGTTGTAATAGAGGTTTTGAACCCGAACCATGCACAATTCCGATCAGATACAGTCACAGTAAAAGACGATGGTATGTTTAATTATGATTTCAAATTGGTAGGCGACCTCGCACTAGGATCCTATACTATAAAAGTTACCTACTCTGACACAAGCACAGAAAGTATCTTTGTTGTCGAAAAACCTGATAAACCGGATAAAAAACCGCCAAAACTTGAACGTGAAAACGAAAATGGTGTTGCCGATGTAAAAGTTGCCGCCAAGCAAGTTAGAGATTTCGTCATAATACGTGTGCGGAATGCTGATGACAGCGGCGCAAGCGTTTACGGCATATCTATACAGGTTCCAGATTCTGTTATAGAGGCATTCAAGGGCCCAAGGGATTGGAGCAAGCCTGAAACCCTTTCTGGTGAAGTCAGGTCTTCAACACTAGATGTGCCTATACAGCCTGGAGCGAAGGCGATCTTCAAGCTCAAGGTTGATGCAGATGAAATCATCATCAACTGGGCCGCTTACGATGCAAGCGACAGCGTACTAGACCAAGGAGATACAAAACCTATTTCGTCCAGAAAGTGATCTTCACTTTTTCTTGTATGAATGGTAGCGCCTAGCATGCCCCTTTAGCTCCTCCCCGCTGGTGAAGGTCATTTTGCACGTTCTGCATTCATACATGCTGTTCTTGCCGTGAACCACTTGTTGATGCTGCATAAGCTCTTCTATATGTCTAAAAGCTTTGTCGCAAATATTACACTTATGCCTTCTTAACAATCCCGCAGATCGTTGCATGATGTGATATAAAGAGTTAAGAGCCTAAGCTCTTCTTGATCTCTTCGATCGAGTGCAGGGGCATTGAACAAGCAAAGTCTTTGCACACATAGGCTGTGAATGGTTTGTTATTGATCCATTCCTTGCCCTTGAAGAAGGCAAATTCTTGTAGCTGTGTTATATCATTTGTATTCGTAACAGCGATAATTCCTTCTGGCAAGAATTGCTTTTTGAGCCAGTCTTCTGCTTGGCTTGCCTCTGCATTTGCAATAAGCGTTACCTCCTTGGGTCTCCTGACATACATGAAGACTGCGTTCAGGAGCTGGCCGAATGCAAATGGGTTTTCTGCTGCCATCGTTGCATTTTTACTTAGAACCTTCTCGGCCTTTTTGATGTAATCTTGGTTTTGGGTGTAATGGTAAAGACGGATCAGGGCAAGCGCTGCCATAGAATTACCTGATGGGACAGACAGGTCGTAGACGCTCTTGGTTCTCACTATCAACTTTTCATGGCTATCAGAAGTGAAGAAAAAGTTGCCATCTTTTTGATCCCAAAAGTGATCTATCATGTAATCAGAATACTTCATTGCTTTTGAGAGGTAATTTGCCTTGGAGTCGAATTCGAACAGATCCAGCAGGGCACTTATGTAGAAGGCATAGTCATCCAGATAACCATCTAATTTTGGCCGTCCGTCCTTGAATGTCCTCTTCAATTCCTGACCATTGGCAAGTTTGCTCTCTATGAAATTTACAGCTTTTCTTGCAGCGTCTAAATAAGTATTGTCGCCTGTAATCCTGTAACCCTTTGCAAATGCCGAGATCATGAGACCGTTCCAGCTTGTCAGGACCTTTTCGTCCTTGCCTGGTTTGATGCGCCCCTCCCTTACCTGCAGAAGCTTTGCTACTCCTTCTTCCACTATACGAACTACATCTTCTGCTGATCTTGATAACTTTCTTGCTAGTTCCTCTATTGGCACGCTAACATGCAGTATGTTGCGCCCCTCGAAGTTACCTCCTTGCGTTGCACCGTAGTGCATGCAGAAGATCTCGCCTTCTTCGCCTCCAAGCGCATCGATGATCTCGCTCTTCTGCCATGTATAGTACTTGCCCTCCTCGCCTTCCGAATCTGCGTCCTGTGTTGAGTAGAAACCGCCATCTGGATGCGTCATTTCTCTTAATACATAATCCAAGGTTCGCTTCACAACATCGCTGTACTTCCTTTCACCAGTTATCTGGAATGCTTCAGTATACACAAGCGGGATAAGAGCATTGTCGTAAAGCATCTTCTCGAAGTGAGGCACCAGCCAGTTGGAATCGGTAGAGTATCTATGGAAGCCGCCGCCAATATGGTCATGAATACCACCTGAAGCCATTTTATCCAACGTTAAAAGCACAAAGTCCCTGAACCTGCTGATCCTCGATAGATCATAGTATCTTAGCAGGAAGGACAGATTTGATGCGTTTGGAAACTTGGGTGATGGACCAAAGCCTCCATTTACTGGGTCGCCGCTCTGCAGCAGGTTTATTGCCGCTTCATCAAGAATTGTTCGATCAAGTTTTGCTGGTTTTACAATCTGTTCAGCAGTTTGAGCAAGCCCGTCCATTATTATTTTAGTCTGTCTTTCAACAAGCGCTTTGTTGTTTTTGTAGGTGTCTGATAACTGTTTTAATATTGATGCAAACCCAGGCATTCCATAGCGATCCTCCGGAGGAAAGTATGTTCCAGCAAAGAACGGCTTCTGATCAGGCGTTAGGAAAACGCTGAGAGGCCAGCCGCCAGTTCCTGTTAACATCTGGCAGACCTTTTGATATATATCGTCAAGGT
>Ga0137829_10373817_pt1 | contig 10515 bp, 6 predicted proteins | sample OV2TP2_FD_97737 | JGI IMG/M metagenome (GOLD analysis project Ga0137829, IMG submission 97737) | reverse complement strand
CCGGGATGGAGCGAAAGCCGCCGGCCTCACCCGTGGCGCAGATATTTACCCGGCAAAACTTTCTCGCCTCATTCAGCGCCCTGCCCGACCAGTAGCCGGTGTGGACATAATCGGCCGAGCCCCTGCCGCGGAGGATATTCATCGGCACCATCGCAAACTGGCTGGAGGCCCCGCCCTGGAGAAACAGCACCCGGTAATTGTCCGGGATCAACAACAGCTCGCGCAGGTCCGCCTCGGCGCGCTCCGCAAGCGCCATGAACGCATCGCTGCGATGGCTGGTCTCCATTGCGGATATGCCCGAGCCCTGCCAGTTGAGGAACTCGGCCTGGGCCCGGCGCATGACCTCGACCGGCAGCATGGCGGGCCCGGCGCCGAAGTTGTAAACCGTCTCCGTCCGCAGTGTGATGACCGCGGCTTCCGCCTGGTCCGGCACGCTATTCGCTCCCGTTGTCTTCAACGATGCGTTCGATACTGGCGAGGCGTTCGTCGCCGTCCAGGCTGACCAGCTTGACGCCCTGGGTATTGCGCCCCAGCATGGAGACGTCTTTCACCGGCGTCCGGATGAGGGTCCCCTGGCTGCTGATCAGCATGATCTCGTCGTCTTCGTCCACCGCCACGGCGCCCACGACCTTGCCGTTGCGTTCCGTGGTCTGGATGGAAATGACGCCCATCCCGCCCCGGCCCTTGACCGCATAATCCTCGATCGCCGTCCGCTTGCCGAAACCGTGTTCGGTGGCCGTGAGCACGGCGTTGTTTGATTCAATGATGATAAGCGAGATGACCTTCTGTCCCTCGCCGAGCCGGATCCCGCGCACCCCACGCGCCGTCCGGCCCATCGGCCTGACTTCGGATTCCTTGAATCGGACCGCCTTGCCGGCATCGCTGAACAGCATGATATCGCGCTGGCCGTCGGTCAGTTCCACGCCGACCAGCTGGTTGTCCCCGCGCAATTCGATCGCCCGGATGCCGCTCGGCCGCGGGCGGGAGAAATCCGACAACCGGCATTTCTTCACGGTGCCATCCGCCGTGGCCATGAACACGTACTTGTCGCCGGTAAATTCGCGGGTCGGCAGCACCGCGTTGATGCGCTCGCCCTCGTCCAGCGGCAGGAGGTTGACAATCGGCTTGCCGCGCGCCATGCGGCTCGCCTGCGGCAATTCATAGACCTTGAGCCAGTACACCTTGCCCTTGCTGGAAAAACACAACACGGTGTCATGGGTACTGGCGATAAACAGCTTGTCGATAAAATCTTCATCCTTCATGCGCGTGGCCGTTTTCCCCTTGCCGCCGCGCTTCTGGGAACGATAGACATCGAGCGGCTGCGACTTGGCGTAGCCGGCGTGCGAGAGAGTGACCACGACGTCTTCCTCGGTGATCAGATCCTCCATGCTGAGGTCAAGGTGGTCCTCGATGATCTGGGTGCGGCGCGCGTCGCCGTAGCGCTCCCGGATCTGCGTCAATTCCTCGCGGATCACCTGCAGCAAGCGGTCCGGGCGGGACAGGATGTCCAGCAGGTCCCGGATCGACTCCAGGAGTCCGCCGTATTCGTTCATGATCTTTTCCTGCTCCAGGGCCGTGAGGCGCTGCAGCTTGAGGTCCAGGATCGCCTGGGCCTGGGCCTCGGACAGTCGGTAGCCGCCGTCGATCAGTCCGAACCCGTCCGGCAGGTCTTCCGGCCGTGAGGCGTCTGCGCCGGCGCGCTGCAACATTGCCGTGACCTGCCCGGGCATCCACAGGGGCTGCAGCAGGGCCTGGCGGGCCTCCGCCGGCCCGGGTGACTTTTTAATCAGTTCAATGACCGCGTCGATATTGGCAAGCGCCACCGCCAGGCCTTCGAGGATATGGGCCCGTTCCCGCGCCTTGCGGAGATCGTGCAGCGATCGCCGCGTGACGACCTCGCGGCGATGGCGCAGGAACGCCTCGAGCAGCTCCTTGAGGTTGAGCAGCTTCGGCTGGCCGTTGACCAGCGTGACGATGTTGATGCCGAACACAGTCTGCATCTGCGTGTGCTGGTACAGGTTGTTCAGGATCACCTCGGGGACTTCGCCGCGTTTCAGTTCGATCACCATGCGCATGCCGTCCTTGTCGGACTCGTCGCGCAGTTCGCGTATGCCGGAGATCTTTTTCTCCTTGACCAGTTCGGCGATCTTTTCCAGCAGGCGTGCCTTGTTGACCTGGTAAGGCAGTTCGGTGACGACGATGGTGTGCGCCCCGTGTTCCCCGTCGGTTTCAATGACGGTACGGGCGCGGACATAGATGCGGCCGCGGCCGGTGAGATAGGCCTCGTGTATGCCCTTGGAACCGTTGATGATCCCCGCGGTGGGGAAATCCGGCCCGGGGATGAACCGCATCAACCCCCCCACCTGCATGCCGGGGTTGTCTATGAGGGCGATGCAGGCGTCGATCGCTTCCGAAGTATTATGGGGCGGGATGTTCGTCGCCATCCCCACGGCGATGCCGCTCGAGCCGTTGATCAGGAGGTTCGGGATGCGCGCCGGCAGGACGGCGGGTTCTTTTTCCGCGCCGTCGTAATTCGGCGCAAAATCAACTGTCTCCTTGTCGATGTCTTCCAGCAGTTCATGCGCGATCCGCGCCATGCGGATCTCGGTATAACGCATGGCAGCAGGCGCGTCGCCGTCGACGGAACCGAAATTGCCCTGGCCGTCCACCAGGACATATCGCATGGAAAACGGCTGGGCCATGCGCACGATGGTGTCGTACACCGCGGCGTCGCCGTGCGGATGGTATTTTCCGATCACGTCACCCACCACCCGCGCCGACTTCTTGTAGGGCTTGTTCCAGTCATTGCCCATCTCCTTCATCGCGTAGAGCACGCGCCGGTGGACGGGTTTGAGACCGTCGCGGACATCCGGCAGGGCGCGCCCGATGATCACGCTCATGGCGTAATCCATGTAGGACTGCCGCATTTCGTCTTCGATGTTGACGGGGGTAACGGAGCGGGCGAATTCGAATTCAGGCATACGAAAAAAGAGGCGTGTCCGGACGGTCCAGAGACTTGATTTTCCCTTGATTACGAAAGTGAAAATTCTATCACACTGGCGCTGCCGGCTGTAGGAAAAAACACATGACCAGGATGGCCGGAAAGCGCCGGCAAGCGGCGATTTTCCCTCAATCCGCCGGCCTGCCGAGAAGGGCCGTTATCTTGTTCCTGTCCGGCTCGCGGACGATGCCTTTTTCCGTGACGATGACATCGACGAGCTCCGCGGGTGTGATATCGAATACTGGATTCCACGCCGCCACGCCGGGCGGCGCCACGTCCGTGCCGGCATAGCGCAGGAGTTCATCCGCGCCGCGATCCTCGATCGGAATTTCATCGCCGGACGCGGTGCCCGGATCGATCGTCGAGGACGGCGCGACCACCATGAAACCGAGGCCATGATGCCGGGCGGCGACGGCGAGGCCGTACGTCCCGATCTTGTTGGCCACATCACCGTTGGCGGCGATGCGATCGGCGCCGACCACGACCCACGATACCCTGCCGTTTTTGAACAGCAGGCCCGCGGCGCTGTCCGCGATCAGGGTGACGGGTATGCCGTCCTGCCGCAGTTCCCAGGCCGTCAGCCGGGCACCTTGCAGCCAGGGACGGGTCTCGCAGGCATACACGGACTCGAGGGTTCCCGCGTTAAAGGCCGAGCGGATGACGCCGAGTGCCGTGCCATAGCCGCCGGTGGCGAGCGACCCGGTATTGCAATGGGTCAGGACGTGCCGGGTGTCTGCCAGCAGCGCCGCTCCCAGCGCCCCCATGCGGCGGTTGGCGGCGATGTCTTCTTCGTGGATAGCGCGGGCCTCGGCCAGCAGGACGGGGACGGGATCCGCTGCGACCCGATCAAATGCCGAGCGCATGCGCCTGAGCGCCCACTTGAGGTTAATCGCCGTCGGCCGGGCCGCGGCCAGATCGCGCATGTCATCCTCAACCCGGTCACGCCAGCGTTCTGGGTCCGCGCGATACGCGGACCGCGCCGCCAGCACGACGCCGTAGGCGGCGGCAATGCCGATCGCCGGCGCCCCCCTCACGGCCATGTCGCGGATCGCGCGGGCGAGCGATCGGGCATCTTGGATCTCCAGGTACACCACGGCCCGTGGCAGCGACCGCTGATCCAGCAACCTGACATGGTCATCCGACCAGTCGACGGCACGCACCGTGTCGCCTGTTGCGGAAGCGCTCAAGGACAAATCATGTCACCTGTCATGAGATTTTGCGTACAATAACCGGAAAATGACTGACCACGGTTACCGGGCTGCACGGTTGCCGGCAAGCTGTCAGGCGGCAGGGATATGCCCCGGCCATCCTTCGAAAACGCACACAGAAAAAATGGAACAGGGCGTAAGTCACGTTTTTTCCTTCACGCGGAAAAAGTATCAGGAAAAACCTTCCTTGCCTATCGCATACGCCCCGTGACGGACCCTAGACGACAGGAGGCCGGCAGGGAATGAACATCGATACGCTGATCCACGCCCGCTGGATCATTCCGGCCGAACCCGGCGACAAGGTGTACGAACACCATGCCCTGGCCATCGACGATCACAAGATCATCGACATTCTGCCTGCTGACGGTGCAAAACTGAAATATACCCCGCTCGAGGAGCACCGGCTCGAGACGCACGCCCTGATACCCGGCCTGATCAATTGCCACACCCATGCCGCCATGACCCTGTTTCGCGGCCTTGCCGATGACCTGCCGCTGATGGACTGGCTGAACAACCACATCTGGCCCGCGGAGCAGCGCTGGGTCAATCCCGGGTTCGTCGAGGACGGGACTGAGCTTGCCATCGCCGAGATGATCCGGGGCGGCGTGACCTGTTTCAACGACATGTATTTTTTCCCGGATCACGCCGCCGAGGTGGCGGCGGCCTGCGGTATCCGCGCCGTCGTCGGCCTCATCCTGATCGATTTTCCAACGACCTGGGCGCGGGATGCCAATGAATACCTCGTCAAGGGGGAGCAGGTGCACGACAAGTTCCGGCACAATCCGCTGATCCGCACCGCCTTCGCCCCGCACGCGCCCTATACCGTCTCCGATGGCCCCCTGCAGCGCGTCAGCACGCTGGCGGAAGAACTGGACATCCCCGTGCACATGCACGTCCACGAGACCTGGGATGAGATCGAACGCAGCCTGGAACAGCACGACAAGCGACCGTTGCAGCGCCTGCGGGACCTCGACCTGCTGGGCCCCCGCCTGCTGGCGGTGCATATGACCCAGGTCGAGCAGGACGAAATCGAACTGGTCGCGCGGCACGGCGTTCACGTCATCCATTGCCCCGAATCGAACCTGAAACTTGCGAGCGGATTCTGCCCCGTACACGAATTCCAGGCGGCCGGCATCAACGTCGCCCTGGGCACGGACGGTGCAGCCAGCAACAACGATCTCGACATGCTGGGCGAGATGCGCACCGCCGCGCTGCTCGCGAAGGCGGTCACCGCAGACTGCAGCGCCGTGCCGGCCCACGCGGTGCTGAAAATGGCGACGATCAACGGCGCCAAGGCGCTCGGCCTCGACCAGATCAGCGGCACCCTGAGCATTGGTAAGGAGGCAGACGTCGTGGCCATCGATCTCGACCGGATAGAAACCCAGCCGCTGTACGAGCCGGTCTCACAGCTCGTCTATGCCGGAAACCGCCGCCAGGTCACAGACGTGTGGGTCGCGGGCAGGCAACTGCTTAAGGAAGGCCACCTCACCACCATTGACGAGGCCTCCGTCCTGGAAAAGGCGCACGCGTGGCGAGAGAAAATCAGCGATCAGTGATACGAGGCGCGGCGCGAGGTACCACCGCGTGCCACGGCTTCGCCGGCGCTACGTGCTGCGCGTTACCTTGCGATATTCGGCGCTGACCTGGCGGCAGCGTTCTCCCAGCACCGACTTCTCCTCGATACTGTCGACATAGAACCTGACCAGGGCGCGCACGCTGTTCTCCACCCTGCCGGGGGAGGCGGGCGGCAGTGTTGTTCTTTCAATCCGCCTCAGGTATCTCAGCAGATACCACTCGGTTGACTGGTACTCCGGCCGCTCCGCCTCGATCTCCCGGATTTGCCGGATCACCACCTGGCGGAATTCGCCGAAGTGAATTTCAGCCATGCCACCTCTCTGGACTGAACAACGAGGTACTGCGAATCAGCCATTTTTCCAGTTCCACAAGGACAAAAACCGGCAGGGCCGTCAGTATGATGACAGGCCAGGTTTGCCAGGGCAATGAGACCGTGTTGAACAGCGCCTGCATCGGCGACGTATAGGTAAACAGGAGCTGGAAACCGATCACCAACGCAACGGTTATCAGGACGAAGCGGTTTCCGAAAAGACCCTGCCACGTCAGCGCCGGCGCATGGATGTAGCGCGTGTTGAACAGGTAAAACACTTCGTACATCACCAGGGTATTCACGGTTACCGTCCGGGCGTACTCGATCCCGTCGCCGTTGGACCGCAACCAGAGAAACAGCCCCAGGCAGCCGGCCACGATAATCAGCGACACGAACACGATGCGCCAGATGAAAAATCGCGAAAGCATCGGCTCCGCGGGATGGCGCGGCGGGCGTTTCATCACGTCGTCTTCGGGCGGCTCAAATGCCAGCGCGAGCGCCAGGGTGACGGCGGTGATCATGTTGACCCACAGGATCTGCACCGGCGTGATCGGCAGCAGGTAACCCAGGAGGATTGCGAACACCACGATCAGCGCCTCGCCAAGGTTGGTCGGGAGTATGAACAGGATGGATTTTTTCAGGTTGTCGTACACCGTCCGCCCTTCCAGCACGGCCCGTGTGATGGATGAGAAGTTGTCGTCCGCCAGCACCATTTCCGCCGCTTCCTTGGCAACCTCCGTGCCCTTTCGCCCCATGGCCACGCCGACATCCGCCCGCTTGAGCGCGGGCGCGTCGTTCACACCGTCGCCGGTCATCGCCACAACCTGGCCCGCCGCCTGGAGCACTTTCACCAGGCGCAGCTTGTGTTCGGGGCTTGCCCGGGCAATGATGCTGGCGCTCCCGAGGCATCTCCCCAGCTCGTCATCATCCATGCGATCAATCTCGGTCCCCCTCAGCACCGCGGTACCGTCGCCGATACCCAGTTGCGCGCCGACGGCGCACGCGGTCGTAGCGTGATCCCCGGTGATCATCATCACCCGGATGCCCGCCTCACGGCATTGGCGAACCGAGGTTATCGCTTCCTGCCTCGGCGGGTCGGTTATCCCGAAGACGCCGAACAAGGTGAGTCCGCCGCTCACGTCCTCGAACGCCACGCTGTGCTGTGAATCGGGTGCTGCCTTGAACGCCAGGGCCAGCGGCCGCTGCCCCAGGCCGGCGATCCTTTCGATCTGCCTGTGCCAGTAACCGGGATCGAGCGGCCGATCGGCGCCGTTGTGGCGCTCCCGGTGACATCTTTCCAGCACGACCTCGGGCGCGCCTTTCAGGTAGATAAAGCGGTGGCCCGAACGGTCATGATGCAGGGTCGCCATGAACCGGTGTTCCGACTCGAATGGAATAACATCAACCCTCGGGAACTCTTCCCGTTCGAATTGCAGTTCGAGCCCCGCCTTGACGCCGGCAACGACGAGGGCGCCCTCGGTCGGGTCGCCGTGCACCAGCCATTGTCCGTTTTCATGCCTGAGTGAAGCGTCATTGCAGAGGATGGCCGCGCGCCCAAGGTCCATGAGTTCACTGTCTTCGGCCGTGTCGACAAGCTCACCGTCCACCGTGAACACACCGCGGGGCTCGTAACCCTCGCCGCTGACTTCAACAAAGTTATCTGCCGTCACGACGGTCCCTACCGTCATCTCGTTGCAGGTCAGTGTGCCGGTCTTGTCCGAGCAGATCGTCGTCACCGAACCGAGGGTCTCCACGGCCGGCAGCCGGCGGATGATCGCATTGCCGCGCGCCATCCGCTGTACGCCGATGGCAAGCGTTATGGTCAGGATCGCGGGCAGGCCTTCCGGGATGGCGGCAACCGCCAACCCCACCGCCGCCATGAACATGTCGGCGCCGGTATAGCCGCGGACAAGAATGCCGAACAGGAACGTTGCACCCGCGAGGATCAGGATGGCTACCGTCAGCCAGCGCGCGAAAGCGGCCATCTGCCTGAGGAGCGGGGTGGTGAGGGGCTGTACCCGCGCCATCATATCGCTGATGCGCCCGATTTCCGTATCGTCCGCCGTGGCAATCACGATACCCCTGCCCTGTCCGGACGCGACATGCGTGCCGGTGTAGGCCATGCAGGCGCGATCACCAAGTGCGGCGGGTTCATCCAGCGGATGAACGGATTTTTCCACCGGCACCGATTCACCGGTGAGCATGGATTCATCGAGGCGCAGATTTTTCTGGTGAAACAGCCGCAAATCCGCGGGCACCCGATCCCCGGACTGGAGCAGAACGACGTCGCCGGGCACGAGTTCCGTCCCGGGAACGGCGCGCGGCCTGCCATCGCGCACCACCGTGGCCTGCGGCGAGAGGAGATCGCGCAGGGCATCGAGCGCCCGTTCGGCCTTGCCTTCCTGGATAAAACCGATGAACGCGTTTATCACGACCACGCCGAGGATTACGCCGGTATCGACCCACTGCGCGAGCAGGGCGGTGACGAACGCCGCGGCCAGCAACACGTAAATCAGCACGTTGTGAAACTGTGCGACGAACCGGGCGACCGGGCCGCGCTTCCTGGGAGGTGTCAGCCGGTTGGGACCGGTCTCGGCCAGCCGCCTGGCGGCCGCTTCCTCGCTCAATCCCGAGGGCGCCGTCTGCTGTCTTCTGATGACTTCGTCAACACTCAGTGCATGCCACGGTGCGGCTGTCCGGTTATTCATTAAGTTTACCTGCTACGGTTTGCCGGCGCGGCCGGCACCTATAAGGATTGTTGCATGATACCGGCCGCCATCAAAAAACTTGATCGTGACATCGTATGTTGAGAGGACCAATGCGCAAAAGGGGACAGGCGTCTTTTTTGCTCAGCAAAAAAGCCGCCTGTCCCTCTTTCAGGCCAATGCAGTCATCACAGCAGGTGATGCTTTAAGGCGATCATTGCCGGCAGGGATGACTTCACGGCGTACCGGGGTAAGTTGAATACGCCAGGGGATGCGTCTGGTTGGGCACATGGACAGGTGGCTTTTTTGCTGAGCAAAAAAGCCACCTGTCCCTTTTGCCGACCGGTGCACCATCCCGGCGTCGAGCCTACAGGGATAACTTCTCGGCCTGCCTTCCGGGGGACCCGCCGGCAGCCAGGTTCTTCTAACAATTACCGTCGAATTCTCTCCATCTGTTTACAACGGCGCAGAATAATTCCGCCGTGCGATCGGCATCGTAGCGCGCCGAATGGGCCTGCCCGCTGTCCCACTCGAAGCCGGCGGCGGCAACGGCGCGTGACAGGACGGTCTGGCCGTAGGCCAGGCCGGCCAGGGTAACGGTATCGAAGGTACTGAACGGATGAAAGGGATTGCGCTTGATCCCGGCACGCTCAACAGCGGCGTTCAGAAACCCGAGATCGAAGGACGGGTTGTGCCCGACCAGGATGGCACGCTTGCAGGCGTGTGCCTTCATCGCCTGGCGAACCAGCTTGAAGACGTCCTGCAGGGCCACTTTCTCGGATACGGCGATCTCCCGGCGAAAGGGATGCCCCGGATCAATGCCGGTAAATTCCAGTGCCGCCGGATCCAGCCGGGCCCCTTCAAAGGGCTGGACGTGCCGGCTGATACTCCCCGCGATCAGCCAGCGGCCGTCCTCGTCCGTGGATAGGGTGACCGCCGCGATTTCCAGCAGGGCATCGGTCGCGGCATTGAAACCCCCCGTTTCCACGTCCACCACCACCGGGTAATAGCCGCGGAAACGGCGCGACACGTGCTGCATGATCCTGTCGTTCACGGCATGAGTTTCCATTGACATACCCTGCCGGCGTGCAGCGGCACCACGACGTCATCGCCGAACGGCAGTGTGAGGGGGACGGTCCATTGCTCCCGCACCAGGGTGAGCGTGTCATCGTTACGCGGCAGGCCATAAAAATCCGCGCCGTAAAAACTGCCGAAGGCTTCGAGCCGGTCCAGGAAACCGGCGGCCTCGAACAGCTCGGCAAAAAGCTCGATGGCATTGTGCGCGGAATAAATGCCGGCGCTGCCGCAGGCCGTTTCCTTGGCGCTCCGTGCATGCGGCGCGCTGTCCGTGCCGAGAAAAAAGCGGGGGTGGCCGCTGGTCGCCGCTTCCAGCACCGCCCGGCGATGCCGTTCCGCCTTAAGCACGGGCCGGCAGAAATAATGCGGTTGCAGCCCGCCCGCAAACATGGCGTTCCTGTTCAGCATCACATGGTGCGGCGTGATGGTGGCGGCCACCGTGGCGGGAGCTGATTTGACGAATTCGACAGCCTCGCTGGTCGAAATGTGTTCCAGGACGATGCGCAATTCCGGGAAGCGATCCTGCAGCGGCACCAGCACCCGTTCTATAAAAATCCGCTCCCGGTCAAAGATATCGGCGTCGCTGTCCGGAACTTCCCCGTGCACAAGCAGCGGCAGTCGCTGCTCGATCATCGCCTC
>Ga0137829_12340797_pt1 | contig 10520 bp, 9 predicted proteins | sample OV2TP2_FD_97737 | JGI IMG/M metagenome (GOLD analysis project Ga0137829, IMG submission 97737) | reverse complement strand
ATTCCCCAGGTGAACGTGGGCCTTTGCCACCTCCGACATGGGCAGTATGCGGTCAATGACAAGGCGGAGCTTCCTGGCCTGGACGAGGGGGAGCATTTCGGCCATGGCCTTCTGGTGGTCCAGGACGCCCTGGGGCGAACGGCCTAGACTCAATCCCAGGACCCCACGGTTGGCCGAGAAGATATCCGAGGCTGGGAGAGCCGCTGGCTTGCCGCTAGCGTTGCCATAAATGACCAGGCGGCCGTACTGGGCCAGGCACCGAAGGCTTTTCTCCAGCACCTCTCCTCCCACGCACTCCAGGATTACCTGCACACCCGCGCCGCCGGTGGGGGCCTTGATCTCTTCCTCGAAGTCGTGGGTGATGTAGTTGATGGTGATGTCAGCGCCCAAAGACCTGGTCAGTTCCAGCTTGTCCTCCGTTGAGGCCGTGGCGATGACCCGGGCTCCCCAGAGCTTGGCAAGCTGAATGGCTATGGTGCCCACGCCTGAGGCCCCCGCCTGGATGAGAACGGTATCGCCGGGTTGCACCTGGGAACGGGTCTTCAAGAGGTGGTATGCGGTGAGAAAAATGACCGGCATTCCTCCTGCATGTACCAGATTGATGCCAGGGGGACAACGGAATACGTTAGAAGCATCCACAACGGCGTACTCGGCTTGGCCTCCAGCCGCCCTCGCCATCACAGGGTCGCCTACCCTGAAGCCCTTTACCTCTGGCCCCACTTCCTCAATGGTTCCGGCAGCCTCAAGGCCCAGAGTCGCTGGAGGGTCGCCACCCAGGTATGAACCCGTGCGGCGCATCAGGTCGGCGAAGTTCACGCCGGCCCCGGCTACCTTTATTAACACCTGGCCTTTGGCCGGCCTGGGCTGCGGGACTTCTTCTTCATAGACCAGCACCTCAGGTCCGCCGAACTTATGGATTCTAACGGCTTTCATGATACCTCCTCAAATCCTTCGACTGCGCTCAGGATAGGACTTCATGCTCACCCAACGGCTAGAGCGTACACCTCCTTGGCAGCCTCAGGTAACAGGTACTCTTTCCAGGTAGCACCACTATCCAGGGAGCCGAAGACCTGCCCGTCGCGGGCGGCACAGTATATCTGCGACGGACGCCGTGCATTAATCGCCACTGCCATCATAGTGCTACGGGGATTCAATCCTTTGTCTACTCGTGCCCAGGTTCCTCCCAGGTCGTGGCTGCGGAACAACGCCCCAACCTCACTGCGGGCTGCCCTGCCGATGGTAACGTACAACGTTTTGGGCTGTTGCGGCGATAGCAGAAGGTATCGGGTATAGGTAATAGCAGAATACTTCTTGAGGTCAATGGGCTCCCAGTGGCCGCCCTGGTCTGGGCTACAGAACATCCCCTCCCTGGTGCTGATGTAGACAGCACGAGGCTGTGCAGGGCTCACCTGTACGCCATGCAGGTCCAGCCGGTCCTCACCGCCTTCGCCAAGTCCCTGGTTGATGGGTTCCCAGCTCTCCCCGCCATCCAGGCTGCGGATCATTCCCCCTACCTCCAGGCCAGCGTATATCTCATCGGGGTAGCTAGGGTCGGCTGCCATAGCGATGACTCGTGTAGGGAAGGACATGGTGATTACATCGGAGCCCAGGGCGATGGGCAAGGAGTCCCAGGTATCGCCTCCGTCCTGGCTGCGAAAGACCTGTGCGGGAGCCATGCCCACGTACATTACGCCGGGCTTGTGGGGGCGGAACAGCAGAGACCAGACGACGCTACCTGTCACCGGCATGTTCAGGCGTCTCCAGTGATTGCCTCGGCTGCCGCTTCGGTAGAGGCCATCCTGTGTGCCCGCAAATACCACCTCGGGCTGAAGGGGATGGATGGCGAGTACCCGTACCTCTGGGGAAGGCGGTAGACCATTGGTGAGTTCTTCCCAGCGGTCTTGGCCGGGAGCCTTTCGGTAGAGGCCACCCGTCCCAGCGCCAGCGTAGACATAGGGTTCTGGGACATCGGATGTACGCGATGCCATATGTCATCCCTCCATGTGCATGGTGTGACCGCGCCAGTACAGTGACCAAGCTATTAGCCGAGATGGTACGATTGCACCAGAAAATTGCTGGATTGTCAACCGAGGTGGAAATGCTTGAAGGTCTCGGCATACTTCATGCCAACATGCTGGCCTGCCTGCTGTCTCCACTCCCGCATCCACTTATCGTCCTCATGCCCATCCCCCACCTGGGATACGTGCTGTTTTAGCGCCTCAATGGCTACCTCTACCGTCTCAGAAACGTCAATCCACTTGTCCGACTCGCGAGTGTCCATTACGAGGACCTCTCGGACTTTGTGAGGCTCCAGCCCCTCCTTGAGCAACTCCGGGAAGGTCATCCGGTCTCGGGCAGCAGGAAACACCGCCGCCAGTGTGGCTTCTCCCACCGCCAGATGGTCAGGGTGGCCGATGTAACCGGTGCCCTGGAGACTCCTCACGGGGCTTGGGCAGATCAAAACATCAGGCTTGTATTTCCTGATCTGTCTCACGATGTCCCGCCTGAGTTCCAGACTTGGCTGGAGCATAGAGTCGTCGTATCCCAGGAACACCACTTCCTTCACTCCCAGCACCCTGGCCGCTGCGAGCTGCTCCTTCTGCCGTATCTCCGACAGACACTCTGGAGTCATCTCCGGATCGCTGCTGCCTTTGCTACCATCGGTGCAGACGAGGTACACTACCTCCATCCCCTCTTTGCACCATCTCGCCACCGTCCCCGCACAGCCGTACTCGGCATCGTCGGCGTGGGCTACCACCACCATCCCACGACGATATGGTCCCTCTTGAGTCATGCGGTTGCGACCTCCAAACTTTTACAGTTTTCCCACCCATAGCTGGAGGGCTTCAATCCCTCTCCAGCATTCTCTCATCGAGGGAGCTAGAAAATCCCCCCTTGCTCCCCTCCGCTAAGGAGGGTTGGGGGGATTTGCCATCCCCCTCGACAGGGAAAGGCCAGAGCTTGCCCTGAGCCGAAGCCCTGAACGGAGCGAAGGGGAAGTCGAAGGGATGGGAGCGAAAGCACTACACTAGCTCAAACCTGGGTTGACATACTACTGAAAGGGGCCCCTCTCCCTGCTGGAGACCAGAAGGTCTGACCTGTCGCGCCACCTCTTGAAGAAGCGCTTGAAGTTCTTGAAGCTAAGCTGATTCCGCTCCACTTCGCCAAGGGCGCTCCACTGGCGGTGTTCGTGGCGGACCAGAGGGAGGGTCCCATCGGCTACTATACGGTAGCCCTGGGCCTTGAATTGAAAGCTGAAGTCCAGGTCCAGGTTGCGGTAAAAGCGGAAGGTCTCTCTCAACAATCCCACGCGTTGGGACAGAGACCTAGAGAACGCGATACAGTAAGCCTGCATGGCGTCGGCATCCCCAGACTGTACTTCGTCGTGAAAGTGATGCAGGTCGTTGGTTCTCAATCCCCAGGGCCCTACTATGCCGATGGACGCATCCTCTAGCCACCGCCCGATAGGGCCGAGCAGATCGCCCATCACCTCTACCGAGGTGTCCACCATCACTATGGTTTTACCCGAACTCTGCTTCAGCCCGATGTTCTTGGCCGCCCCCTCCCCCAGGACGTGGTCGCAGTGGATGATCCTGGTGCGAGGGTCCCGTTGCCGTAGCTCCTCGACCCATTCGGACGTGCCATCGGTGGAGCCGTTGTCCACCACTATCAACTCGGCGGAGTATCCTCTGGCCCACTTCAAGATACTCTCTGTGCAACGTTTGACGTCGTCCATGTAGTTACTGGCTGTCACAACGAAGGAGAAGTCTAGCTGTGGCGGCAGGTCCAGGTGAGACTCCACCTCTTTTGAGGAGGATATCGCTTTCCAGCGCTCCCGCTGCTTCTCCAGGGCCGTCTTGGGGCGGACTCTGGTATCTGTGGGCAGGTCTCCTAACGCATAGCCACCGTTGGAGAGGGCAGAGCGTACCTCATCAGCCTTCTGGTAGTCAGCTTGCTTCCGAAGGCCATCCCTCGCGGCCACATTGTCCTGGACCTGGTGTGGCAACTCGTACCTGGCAGGCACCTTGTCGAGGCCCAGGCCGAAGATGCGGTCGTACTCCAGGAGTAACGCCAGCTTGGCCTGACCAGGCAGATTGGAGCGCACCATATCCCAGGTGAGGCCCAGGGCCTTGGGCAGGTCCAGGTCCTCATCCACAGTCCTCTCAAAGCGTTGCCTCCACTCCTCCATCTCCTCTGGAAGCCTGGTCAGATGGGGCAGATTCCTCCACTCCCAGACCCGGTCCCGCAGGCTGGTGAGGGCACGTTCAGCACCCCTGAGAGCCGAGAATGTGAAATTAATCCTGTGTCTGTACCTTACAGTGAGACACAGGTATCGGAAAGACAAGGGGTCAAAGTTCCTCTCCTCCAGGTCATCAAGGATGAACTCATTCCCTGCGGACTTAGCCATCTTCACGCCATCAGCCAGGAGGTGCTGGCCGTGCACCCAGTGGCGCACGAAAGGCACCCCAAACGCCCCTTCGCTCTGGGCTATTTCATCCTCATGGTGGGGAAAGATATTGTCAACGCCGCCGGTGTGCACATCCAGTTGCTCTCCCATGTACTTAGTGGACATAGCAGAACACTCGATGTGCCAGCCGGGAAAGCCCTCACCCCAGGGGCTGTCCCACTTCATCTCTCTACCGGGTTCCGCCATTTTCCACAGAGTGAAGTCTCGAGGATCCCTCTTCAGGGGGTCCACCTGGGCCCTCACTCCCTCCATCAGACCCTCCTGAATGTTGCCAGAGAGCTTTCCGTAGTCGGTGAACTTGCTCACGTCGAAGTAGATATTATCGCCGGCCTGGTAGGCGTAGCCCCGTTCAAATAGCCTCTGAATTATGGCTATCATTTCCTGGACATGCTCTGTGGCCCGGGGGAAATGGTGAGCTGGGAGGATGTTCAGCTTCTCCTCATCTCGGTGAAAGGCCTGGGTGTAAAACTGGGCTATCTCCTGCGGGGTCTTGCCTTCGGCGAGGGCAGCCAGGATAACCTTATCGCCGCCCGTTTCCAGCATCTCCTGACGCATGTGGCCCACGTCGGTGATGTTCTTAATGTGGACCACCCTATACCCATGCTGCCCCAGCACGCGCCTTATCCAGTCAGCCATGAGGTAGGTGCGGAGGTTGCCCACGTGGGCGTAGCGATACACCGTGGGGCCACAAGTGTACATGCGGACAACCCCCGGCTCCAGGGTCGTGATCTCTTCAACTCTCTTGGTAAGGGTATTATAAATGCGAAGCAAGCCGCCACCCCTTGTCCAGGATGTATATTGAGAAGATTTTATCACGTACAGGCCGCAATTGCACCACATCTAGCCTCGTTGACAATCCGCCTCTTCCTCCCTACAATCCTAACCAGGGTCCTCACCACCGAGTTATAGCCGGGTGTCCGCCATGACTACTGTAAGGCAGCTATACGAGCTTCAGGAGCTTGACCTGGAGATTGCCCAGTGCCGCGGCCTTATCGCCTCCATAGATGCTCAGTTGGGTGCTGAGGCGGAGTTGGATACCCTCCACAAGGAGCTTGAGACCCAGAGGGTTTCCCTTAACCAACTACGTTTGCAGCAAAGGGCCCACGAGCTGGATGCAGAGTCCGCTAGGGGGAAGTTGCGTGACGTGGAGGGCAAGCTCTATAGTGGCAGCATAACGAACCTCCGGGAAATGGAGGGTTACCAGAAGGAGGCGACCTTCCTGCGGGACCAGCTCCGTGTGCTGGACGATAGACTCCTGGAGACCATGATGGCCCTGGATGAGGCCCAGGAGAAACTTCGATCTCTGGAGGTTGGCTATGGGCAAGCCAGTGAAGGCTGGCAAATAAGACAGGTAGAGCTCGCTGAAGAGCGGAAAAAGCTGGAGGAGACGGTGGCAACCCTGGAGGCCCGGCGACAGCAGCTCATTTTGGGGGTGGGGCAGCAGGAACTCAAGCTATACGAAGGTCTCCGGCTGTCCAAGGCGGGCGTAGCTGTTGCCAAAGTGGAGCGGGGCTTGTGTCGAGGCTGTCGTATGTCCCTACCCACCCACCAGCTCCAGCGCGCCAGGGTGGGGCGTGAGCCGGTGCTGTGCAACAGTTGTGGCCGGATTCTCTTTGTCAGTTGAATCCCCTAAAACTGTAGTCCGAAGATTGATGGAGTGCATTATAAGAGGAGGTAACAGGCAGATGACTACTACTGCTACAGTGGGCACAGGCAGATATACCTACAGACTGATCCAGGACTGGGCCAAGCTGCCCCGAGGGCAGAGCTTCGGCACGGTCAGTGCCGTGGCTACCGATTCTCAGGACCGCGTTTACGTCTTCCAGCGCAAAGACCCACCGGTGCTGGTCTTCGACCGGGACGGCAAATACCTCAGCTCCTGGGGCACCGGTATGATCACCGACCCCCACGGCATCTACATCGAAAACGACATCGTTTACCTCACCGACCGGGATGACTCGGTGTGCATGGTCTGCACCCTGGAAGGGAAGCCCCTTAAGGTGATAGGCCATCGTGGGGTGCATTCGGATACGGGCTGTGAGAAGGCCGGCGACCTGGTGCCCAGGGCTGCGGGCCCCTTCAACTACCCCACCGAGCTGGTCCCCGCTCCTTCAGGAGACCTGTACGTCTCTGACGGTTACCGCAACGCCCGTGTGCACTGGTTCTCTTCAGATGGCCGCCTTATCTCCTCCTGGGGCCAGCCAGGGAAGGGCGGGCCTAACCAGTTCCACCTGCCCCACAGCCTAGTGGTGTATGGGGGGCGGATCTACGTATGCGACCGGGAGAATAGCAGGGTCCAAGTCTTCTCCCTCGATGGCCAGTACATCACCATGTGGACCAATATGCAACGGCCCCTCGACATCGCTGTTGACAAGAATGGCGTTTTCTATACCAGCGAGCGGGTAGGTTTAGACGGATCACCACCCCAGATGAGCGTGTTCGACAGGAATGGGAACCTGTTGGCCCGCTGGCCCTCACGCTCGGCCCACGGCATGTGGGTGGACTCTCGTGGGGACATCTACCTGGGGCTAACCGCTGAAAAGAGCGTTGACAAGTACGTTCGCCAGAGCTAAGCTAGGGACTCCGTCGTAGATCATTATTCTGTGCTTTGTATGTAGGGGGGTTAGCAATGGCCGTCGAGTACAAAGAATGGGTCTACTCTCCAACACAAGAGGAGAGATTCGAGGCGTGGGTAAATACCATAAAGATTGCCCACAAGGGCGGCACCACAGACATACGCAACGAGAGGGTTAGCTGGACACCCCTTGAGAAGCCCTTGAGAGAGTGTAAGGTCGCGCTGGTGACTACTGGAGGCGTTCATCTGCGCTCCCAGGAGCCCTTTAACATCCTTAACCCTCACGGCGATTGGTCTTACCGGGAGTTTCCCAACGACGTGGATGCCCGAGAGCTGATGGTGACCCATAGCCACTATAATCACGGCGACGCCGACCAGGACATCAACTGCATGTTGCCTATTGAGCGCCTAAAGGAACTGAAAGACGAGGGGTACGTAAATGACATCGCCCCTACTATCTTCAGCTTCATGGGCTTCATACCTGACCCCAGGACGTTGGTGGAGGAGACAGGGCCGGAAGTAGCTCACCGTTTGAAGGAAGAGGAGCCCGATGTAGCCCTTCTCACCGGCGGCTGACCCATCTGCCACCGGTCCGTTGGGCTGGTCCAGAACTTAATTGAAGGCGAGGGTATCAGCACCATATCCATCACCGTCCAACCCCACATCACCACGGCCATAGGCACCCCCCGAGCGGTTTACATCAGGTTCCCGGCGGGCAATCTGGTGGGGGAGGCTTTCAAGGTGAACCAACAGCGCGCCATCCTCACCGCTACGCTGGAGGCTATAGGCGCTATAAAAGAGCCGAATACCATCTTAGAACTGCCTTACCGGTGGCGGCGCTTCCAGGGCTAAGAAACTATCTCCAAACTCGCTGGTGGGGGAGTGCAGAGGGGGCAGAGCCTTCCTGCCAGTGGCCTGGGGGTGCCCCCCAGACCTGTCCTGAGTTTGTCTAAGGATTCAATCCTCTTACCCCTCCCCCACAGAGCAGGAGAGGGAACAAAGGGGGTGAGGGCTATGACAGTAATAAGACAGAAACACGTCCAGAGAATGGCCGAGTCCCTGGATGAGGTGATTGAGGCTGCGGAGGAATACAAGGCTTATTTGCAAGGCCAGATGGAGGCCCACAAGGGGATAAGGGATGACGCTCCTCCCATGTATATGTTTGCGCTGAAGTACCAGATTGGTAACCTGGAGCGGTTCATCGCCACCCTGGACGACCAGGTGCTGGAACAGCTAACAGACATAGTGAACGTCCTCGATCCGATGGAACAGGCTCAACGCGGAGAACTGGTGTAGCTGATACACCAGTTCTCTTCCAATGGTCAAATAAGGGTTTCCAGCATTCTCCCCTTGGCGGAGGTCTCAGGGTTGAGGATTCAGTATGACTGTCATAAAGCACGAACATCTCCAGAAAATGGCCGGGGCCCTGGATGAAGTGATAGAGGCCGCCGAGGGCTACAAAGCTTACCTGAAAACCCGGATGGAGGGACACAAAGGCATCAGTGAGGACGTCCCTCCCATGCCCATGCTGAGAAGGCAGCTTGGCAACGTGGAGCGGTTCATTGACACCGCGGACAACCAGATGGTGGAGCAGCTCATCAACATGGTGAACGCCATTGAGACGCTGGAGCTGGCCGAGCGGGGCGAGTTCGTGTAGGGGCAGGTTCCAAACCTGCCCCTACCTGCCTCGGTCACGATGGCACACCCATCAGGGTTCTAGCTTGGGCAGCACATCCCTAGCCAGGCGCTCTGCCTGCTCTGTCACCTCGTACACCGGGTTCAGCATGAGCAGGTCTATGCCCTGGGAGACAACCTCGCTCAGGCCTTCTACGCACTCTTCCTCGTTGCCAAACACCGATACCTCCAGCGCCATAGAGGAATTGCCGTAGTGGTCCCCGAACCACTTCTGTAGCCTCTCAGAGGCCCTCTTTTTGTTACTGTCTATAGTTACGTAGACCCGCTTCGATAGGGCGAGAGTTGCTGGGTCTCGGCCCTCCTCTTCAAGGCAATGCCGGACCAGCTTTATCTCTTCCTTGAAGGTCCTGGTGGAAGATGATCCCGCTCCCATCCAGCCATCCCCCAGCCTGACGGCCCGCCTGAGGGCCGACTCCGAGTGGGCTCCGAACCAGATAGGAGGGTGAGGTTTCTGGAAGGGCCTGGGAGCTATAGATGCACCATCCATCTGCCAGAAACGGCCGTTGAAGGTGACCTTGTCCTCAGTCCACAGCTTCTTCATCAGGCGGATGCCCTCTTCAAACCTCCTCACCCTGCTCCTCGGGGAGATGCCGAAGGCGGGATAGATAGCGGTGTTTCCCCCAAGGCCCACGCCCACTATGATCCTGCCTCCGGATAGCTGGTCCAGAGTAGCCAGGCTCTTGGCCAGCGGGATTGGGTTTCGCAGCGCCGTCAGCATCACCGATGTACCCAGTCTGAGACGGCTGGTGAAGGCCGCAGCGTAGGAAAGCAGCGATATGGGTTCCAGGGAGGGCATACCCCCTAACATCCGCTCCTGGACCCAACCACTATGATAGCCCAGAGATTCCACCTTAGCCAGAAAGCGTGAGATAGCTGAGAGGTCTATTTCACCTGTGGAAAACATCTGAGGGATGGCGATCCCGAACTGCAATTTATTTTTATTCACCATATACGTAGTCCTCCTGACGCGAGTTTTCAAGACAGCTCTGCACCCTTTTATGCGGTCTTCCTCAGAACATTGTATAATAGGGCAAACGGCGGTGCCACCAGGATGACTGAATTGGGCGAACAGTAGAGTGATGCGGCCGTATGCTCCTACCACGCCCCGGATTTTTGAGGAGGGATATAACGATGAAAGAGCGCAAAGACGGCGGAGAAGCTATTCTGGAAGCCTTCAGGCGGCTGGGCATCGATTACGTCATATCCTCTCCTGGGTCAGAGTGGCCCTCGGTATGGGAGGCGCTGGCCCGCCAGAGGGCAAATGAGCTGGATGGCCCCAAATACATCAACTGCTGGCATGAGAGCCTTGCCGTTTCAATGGCTATGGGATATACCAGGGCCACCGGTCGGCTTCAAGCCGTCCTCCTCCATACCGGCGTAGGGCTTCTACAAGGTTCTATAGCTATCCATGCCGCAAATCAAGGGGAAGTCCCCATGCTGGTATGTTCTGGCGAGTCCATCACCTATGGCGAGGACCCCGAGTTCGACCCCGGGTGGCAGTGGTTCAGGAACCTGAGTGTGGTGGGAGGCCCGGACCGTTTTGCTGAGCCCTTTGTAAAGTGGAGCGGACGAGTCAGTAGCCACTATACCCTGTATGAGACGGTGATCCGTGCGGCAGAAATGGCCCAGAGAGTGCCGAAAGGCCCCACCTACCTGGACATCCCCATTGAGGTGACGCGTGACGAGTGGGTCCCGCCGAGACGGGAGACGAAGGTCCCTGCCCCATCAAAGTCTCAGCCGGAGGCCGAGGCGATCAGGCAGGTGGCAGAGCTGGTATCCAGG
>Ga0137829_10258961_pt1 | contig 10537 bp, 7 predicted proteins | sample OV2TP2_FD_97737 | JGI IMG/M metagenome (GOLD analysis project Ga0137829, IMG submission 97737) | reverse complement strand
AATATGCCTCACTTTCGTTATCCGTTAAAATAAATTCAATGTCGTGTATTTTTTGCACAAGCTTTTGTGTTTTGTAGTTTTGGTTTTTTAGAAAATAAGATCGTACGCGATTTCTAAGATTTTTTGCTTTGCCAATATAGATTATTTTATTGTCTTTATCTTTCATCATGTAGATTCCAGGTTGGGAAGGAACTGTTAGCTTTGAAATATCAATTAGCATTTTGTAAAACCCTTTTCAAATACTGGCCAGTGTAGCTTTTTGGGTTTTGGGCTAGTTGTTCAGGCGTGCCATATGCAACTATCATTCCACCTGAATCGCCCCCTTCTGGGCCAAGATCTATAATCCAATCTGAATTTTTTATTACATCCATGTTGTGCTCTATTATAATCACCGTGTTGCCAAGATTTACAAGTCTATTCAAAACATCAAGCAACTTTTGTACATCAGCAAAATGTAATCCTGTTGTTGGCTCATCTAGAATGTAAATTGTCTTACCAGTATCTCTTTTTGAAAGCTCAGCGGCCAGCTTCACTCTTTGGGCCTCGCCTCCAGAAAGAGTTGTGGCGGGTTGCCCTAGCTTGATATATCCAAGTCCAACATCGGCAATTGTTTGTAGCTTTCTTTGGATTGCAGGTATGTTTGCAAAGAATTCCAAAGCTTCATCTACAGTCATAGAAAGAACATCTGAGATGTTTTTACCCTTGTAGAGTACAGACAGAGTCTCAGAATTGTATCTTTTTCCTTTACACTCATCACACATGACATAAACATCAGACAAAAACTGCATCTCAATTTTTTTAACACCATCTCCTTCACAGGCAAAGCATCTACCATCAGACACATTAAAGGAGAACTGACCTGGTGTATAGCCCCTTTCTCGCGCTGTCTCTGTATTTGCATAAAGCTCGCGTATTGGGGTAAATGCACCAATGTATGTAGCAGGGTTTGAACGTGGCGTTCTTCCTATTGGAGATTGGTCTATTCCTATTATCTTATCAATGTGCTCTTTGCCAAGTATTTCTTTATGTCTTCCTGGTCTCTCTACAGATGTGTAAAAGTGTGCGGCAAGGGCTTTGTATAAAATGTCATTTACAAGAGTTGACTTGCCAGAACCGGAGACACCAGTTACCGCAATCATCATGCCAAGCGGAAACTCAACATCAATGTTTTTGAGATTATTTTCTGCAGCACTCTTGACAACCAGTTTACCGTTTTGGCGACGATTCTCTTTTACGAGTTTGATCATGTTGTGATTTTTCAGATATTCACCTGTCACCGATTTGTGATTGTTTAAGATTTCTTTGATAGTGCCTTCAAACACAATACTCCCACCATGGACTCCAGCCCCAGGTCCAAGATCTATTATCCAGTCAGAATTTCTTATGACCTCTTCGTCATGTTCAACTACAAGTATTGTGTTTCCAAGATCGCGTAGTTTTGTTAGTGTTTTAATCAACTTTGAATTATCTCTTTGGTGAAGCCCAATAGTTGGTTCGTCAAGAACATAAAGTACGCCTGTAAGATTAGAACCAATTTGTGTTGCAAGTCTAATTCTCTGTGATTCTCCCCCGGATAGTGTGGCACTAACCCTGTTTAATGTTAAATAGCTCAATCCTACATTTTTTAAAAATTCCAATCTTGAAAGGATCTCTTTTAGTACAGATTTTGCAATGTACTTTTCAGTTTCTGTCAGCTTTAGGTTCTGGAAAAAGTCATAACACGAATCAACTGAGAGATTACAAACATCCATTATGGACATCGAGTTTATTTTAACGGCTAGGGCCTCGTCTTTGAGCCTTCTACCTTTACAAGAAGTACATGGGGTTTCACGCATGAATCTCCTAAGCTCTTCTCTTTTTGATTCCGAGTCAGTTTCCACAAAATTACGATGTAAACTTGGTATGACACCACTGAAAGTATTGGTATACTGCCACCTTGAGTCTGTTGTCTGTGATTCATAAGAAAACCGAACCGTCTCATCCGTTCCATACAATATGATCTGCATTTGCTTTGGCGTTATCTTGTTCATTGGAGTCAACAAGTCAAAGCCAAACTTTTTGCCAACGTCTCTGAGAGTTTGTCTTCTAAACGATGAAAACCTGCCAGCCCATGGTATTATTGCACCGTCAAGTATGGATTTTGATTTGTCTGGAATCAGCAAATCTGGGTCAAACTCCATCTTAACACCAAGACCATGACACATCTTACAGGCTCCAAACGGCGAATTGAATGAAAAGGTCCTTGGCTCTAGCTCTCCTATAGTAATTCCACAATACGAGCAAGCATTGTTTTGTGAAAATACTCTCTCATCGTTTCCTGCAATAAGCACCGAGCCTTTGCCAGCTTTTAATGCATTTTGAACAGATTCAAAGAGTCTACTTTTTTCTTCTTTTGATGCTTTTAGCCTATCAACAACTATCTCGATGTTATGGCGTTTTTGTTTATCAAGAGTTGGAACTTCGCCGTTTAGCTCAATTATCCCACTGTCTACTCTTATTCTTGAATAGCCTGATTTTTTTACCTGCTCAAATAATTTTTCATAGGTTCCCTTTTTGCCACGAACTAGTGGTGCAAGTATTAGGATGTTTTTCCCATCTGATTCCTTTAGAACCGACTCACAAATAGACTCAGCAGACTGATTTGATATATGGCGGCCACATTTTGTACAGTGTGGTATTCCTATTCTGGCGTAAAGAAGTCTTAGATAGTCGTAGATTTCTGTTATGGTTCCAACAGTAGATCTTGGATTTTTGCTTGTGGTTTTTTGCTGAATTGAGATTGCAGGCGATAGTCCATCAATGGAATCCAAATCAGGCTTATTCATCATCTCTAAAAATTGTCTAGCGTATGCAGAAAGTGATTCTACGTATCTTCGCTGTCCTTCAGCATAAATTGTATCAAATGCTAGGGTTGATTTGCCAGAACCCGAAATACCAGTAATTACCACAAGCTTGTTTTTTGGAATATCAAGATTGATGTTTTTTAGGTTGTGTTCCCGTGCACCGCGGATTATCAATTTGTCATTCATTTCTTTCTTAACTCCTTTTGAATTTGTACAAGCTTTTCACGGTATTCTATTGCACGTTCAAAATCAAGTTCCCCGGCAAATCTTTTCATAGTTGCTTCTGTTTCTATTGCTTCTTTTATCAAATCGTGTCTTGAGAGGTGTTTGATTTCATCCAGTGTAGTAACTTGCTCTGGAATTGCCTTTACTATAGTACTTGGTATGATGCCCATCTTTCTGTTGTATGTGATCTGTTTTCTTCTTCTTCTTTCAGTTTCTAACATTGCAAGCTTCATCGATTGCGTAATGAAATCAGCATACATTATCACAGTTCCATCTATGTTTCTTGCTGCCCTGCCAAAAGTTTGAATTAGGCTTGTTGTGTTCCTCAGAAAACCTTCCTTGTCAGCATCTAAGATGGCAACAAAAGAGACTTCGGGTATGTCAAGGCCCTCTCTTAGAAGGTTTATTCCAACTAGTACGTCAAACTCACCAAGACGTAGCTGTCTTATCAGTTCAGTTCTTTGCAGGTTTTCGATCTCAGAATGCAAGTATCTTACTTTGATCTGCTTTTTAGACAGATACTCAGCAAGGTCTTCAGCCATGCGTTTTGTAAGTGTGGTGACAAGTATACGTTGGTCTTTTTGAGTCCTTTTTTTGATCTCGGATACCAAGTCATCCATCTGGTTTTCTGTCTTTCTTACCTCCACTTGTGGATCAACTAGACCTGTAGGACGTACAAGTTGCTCTACTACCTGAAGACTTCGTTTTCTTTCGTATTCTGCAGGAGTTGCAGAAACAAAGATGGTGTTTTTTATGTACTGTTCAAACTCTTCAAACTTTAGTGGTCTATTGTCAAATGCACTTAGAAGCCTAAAGCCATAATCTATCAGTGCTTTTTTTCGAGAATAATCTCCTTTGAACATACCATGAAGCTGCGGTAATGTTACATGAGATTCGTCTATTACTAGTAAGAAATCATCTCCAAAAAAGTCAAGTAAACAAAATGCAGGCTCGCCTGGTTTTCTACCATCAAAATGCCTAGAATAGTTTTCAATTCCAGAACAGTATCCAAGCTCCTCTATCATTTCCAAGTCGTACTTTGTTCTCATCTCTAGCCTTTGTCTTTCTAATTCTCTAAGTTGAGGCAGTCTCTCTTTGAGTTCTTTTTTAATTGATTCTACGGCATTTTTTCTTACATCGCTTGCAACAAGGTAATGTTTTGCAGGAAATATCTTGATTTTTGGAATGGTTCTTTTTTCTTTAAGTGAGACATAGTCACATAATGATATTTTTTCTATTTCATCTCCAAACATGGAGATTCTTACTACGTCATCAGAGTAGGCAGGAATAATATCAATAGTATCGCCTTTTATTCTGAATCTTCCTGAGACAAGCTCCGTATCATTTCTCTCGTATCTTGCGTTGACAAGCTTTTTGATTAATGCAGATCGTCCTATGTTGTTGCCAGTTTGAATGTCAATAGACATAGCCTCCCAATCACGTGGTGAACCTAGTGAATAGATACATGAAACGGTTGCAACAATAATTGTTGGCTCGCCAGAAAGGAGCATTGCAGTTGCCTCAAGACGCATCTTTTCGATCTTTTCGTTTATCTGAGTGTCTTTTTCGATGTATGTATCTGTCTGTGGAATGTAGCTTTCTGGCTGGTAATAATCATAATAGCTTACAAAATATCCCACATTGTTTTTTGGGAAGAACTGTTTTAGTTCAGAATAAAGCTGAGCTGCAAGGGTTTTGTTATGTGATATGACAAGTGTATTTTTACCTGTCCTTTGTATTACGTTTGCAACAGTAAAGGTCTTGCCGCTGCCTGTCACCCAAGTAAGGTTTGGATTTTTTTCTTTCGTACGCCTTCCACTAGCTGTTCTATGGCTTGAGGCTGGTCGCCTGTTGGCTGGAACTCCGATACTAACTCAAAGACTGGACTTTGTAACAACATTACAAATCCATGAAAACGAAATTTAAAGCAATGGTAGTCTTATAATAACTACCAGTCTGGCTCTTCTGATATTGCCAAGCCATCTTTTGTCTGCGTGATACCCATTATTTTGAGAGTATTTTGGGCAGTAGGGGAATTTCTCTCTAGGATCTTGTTTGCAAGATCTAGCCGAGATTTTTTGTCCAAGTGCTGACCAACTTTGTATTTTCCACGCATTGTTATTGGAACCACTTTTATTATTGCCACCTCGTCTATAACTTCCATTTCTGGCTTTATGCTTTCATACTTTCCTTCAGGTTGGTACTTTTTCATGAGTGCATTAAGAGCAAGAGTCTTTTCATTTCTGTCAGTGATTATGATGCCATGCCCTTTTATTACAACGCTGATGTATAGCGTGTCTGCTTGCGAGGCATCTGTAGGATCCGTAAAATATGATGGGAGAAACTCTAGGTATTGGTCTACCTCAAAACCCACCTTTTTGTTTCTTGTAATATTTTCAAGCTTTTCACCTTTTGTATGTGAATGCATATAGATTGCATCATTTACATAGACAAAATTCATTGGAATTATCTGTGGATATCCATCTTTGTCTATGCTACAGATCCTGCCAGTAGATTGTTGGTTTAGAAACTGAATTATTTTCTCTTTAGATTTTATCTCAAGTCTTCCCAGCAGTTGCATAGCAATGATGATTGGATTGAAGATTATAAATCTAAAAGATGATAAATGGGTCTTGTTTAGATACCATGTGAGAGTAAAAGATAAGTTTATTGATTTTAAGGCATTTTTACTTGCCGGCAGTGCCGTAATAGCATTTTCACACTTTGTCTATAACCTGTTTGGATATACTATACCACAAGTAGTAAGTGAGTTTTTCAAAGAATTCGGGGCCGCTGTGATAATGATGTCAGTCTTTATCTTTGCAGTGGCATGGCTACTTAGGGCAAAGCCATACAAAAGACCAAAAGAGTATTCTATTATAACATATGATGTTTTTGGAAATGAATCAAGAATTGATGGTTTAAGAACTGAATTTAAAACACATGATGTGGCATGGAGCTTTATGAAGAATTACAAAAAGTCTTACCCTCTCTATAACTTTGCCCTTGTCTCAGACCTCCCAAACTCAGAAAAAAAGACCATCTTCAAATATCTCTAAACACTTTTAAAATTAGGTTACTTTTTAGATCGTTTTTGTTTTTTCTTGTTTTTCATATGCCATAAAAATATCAGAAAGCCTATTGCTGATGATACAATTGTTCCAACCCCAACAACAGGTGCTATGAAGAAATCCCCTACCCAAATTCCTTCAGCACCACCAACCTCCAGCACTCCTCTTTGTCTTACAAATACATTAAGAGAATTTTCTAGATTGTACTCTTTTCCAGACTTGTCAAAATATGATGTAGATATGCTAATTGTCATGTCAGTTGGAATTGCAAGGTCTTTTGATGTTTTTAGTACAAACTCAAAATTTTCACTCTTGCCTGCATCTAGGTTTGTAAAAGAATAGAACTTTTTTCCTTCAAATTCTACTTGTGTTGAGTCTACAACAATCTGAATATTTTGTGCATCATAACCTTGGTTTTTTATTGTACCCTTTATAGAAAATGATTCTCCAGCAAAAATTGAATCAGGAGCATCTGCATCAAGCACAAGTATAGGAATTGATTGCACATTTAGCTCAACTGCTTTTGTGAGGGCGTTCTTAACAGGTCTTTCATCAAAAAAACCTTTGATAAAATACTCCACTGAAACGTTTACAAGAAAGGTACCATGAAGTGCTTCTTCTCTAACTTTTATGTTAAAGTTATTTCCTAAACTAGAATCCTTTGGCAAATTTTCTATATGAAACTGACTTTGTGAGATCTCTATTTCTGGAGAAGCAACAGTTACTGTGATATTAGATATCTGATCTACTTTCGCTTTTACAACAGAAGAAAAAACAAATTCGTTTTCATGTGTGACCACTTCAGGATAATTCACGGTCACTTCTATATTGGCATCAGTGATGCTATTTTGAGTAGCGTAAGCTGGCACAAAAAAGATTATTGAAATAAAAACGAGGAAGAAATAATTCACGGATTTAGGCACAAATCCCACTTTTATCGTCGAAATTATTTTTTAGTGTTATGCATTTCCCTAAAATACGGTAACACTGTAGAACTAAACTTGTCTATTGAACTGAAATATCCAGAACCCCAGAATCTGATGATAAAATGATTCACGCCTGCTTTGAGGAACCTTTCAAACACAGGAATAATGTCGTCTGGTGTTCCAATTCCTATGGAAGAACGCGCTACTTTGTCAGGAATTGTTTGTGCAGCTTCTCGCATCTTGACTATCCATTCTTGGTTTGACATGGAATATTCTGTAAAGTATTTTTTGAAATCAAAACCCTCGATATCTTCTATGTTATGAACTTTAAGAACTTCTGGTTTAAAGAGACTCACCTTTACAGCATTTTTCATCTTAGCCCATGCTTCTTCCGCATCATCAGAAAAGTAAACATCAATGTCTACTGCAAACTGGAAATCTTTTCCATCCCTTCCGTTCTCTTTCATTGAATCTCTAATCATTTTAGCATGTGCTTCATAAAGTTCAGGTGTGTAGCCAATTGGAATCCAACCATCTCCATATTTACCACACAGTGCAAGTGTTCTTGGTGCACCTGCTGCCATGTAAATGGGTGGATGGGGTTTTCTAACGCTCTTTGCCTGTAAACAAGCCTGTTCTAATTGATAAAATTCGCCATTAAAACTAACTCGATGTTCAGGTGACGACTCAAAAAGTAATTTTATGACTTGCAGCTGTTCAGCAAATCTCCCAACAGGCTTGTCCCATTGTATTTTAAATTCTTTGATGTTTTGTGCTTCTCCTGCACCTATTCCTAACGTTCCACGCCCATGTGAGACTCTATCCAAAGTAACTGCAGCTAGTGCAATGTTTGATGGATGTCTTCTTACTGCATCAGTAACACAGGTACCAAGCTCTATATTTTGTGTAATTGATGCAATTGCTGAAAGCATTACCCAAGGATCATTTACAATAGCATGGTTCCACTGTGGTACGTTTGTATGGTCCATATACCAAATTGAGTTGTAACCCGTCTTGTCTGCTAAAATACAAGCAGTAAGAATCTGATCCTCAGTTAGTCCTAACCTGGCAACGTTGAGGCCCTGCTGAATTCCAAACTTGATCATTTTCCCATAATCCTATAACATCATTGTGATTTGTACGAGGTATTTAAGTCTAGTAAATAGTGCGAAAACCAGAATTTTTTATTTGTAAAAATTTATTAAAAAATTGGATGCTGTTACAGTCTACCATTTGTGATATCCTGAAGCAGATGTATTACATCTTCTTTTGTAACGGGAATTGGATTAGGATCTAGATGACCTTTATCTGTCATTACAATATCTGCTGCTTGATCTAATGGAGCTTTTAGCGTCAATCTATCAAATTTTAGCTTCTCAATAACTTCCTTGAATCGCTCATAAAATATTGATTTATTGAATTTGTGGGCAACAGTGGTACATGACGAAAGTGAATATCCATGAGGCACGCCTTCATTTGAAAACACATACGAAAGAGCGTGTCCCAAAGTAGTTGATGCGTTTCCAAAGCCTATGCCAGAAAGCATGGAGCCATACGGATAGTTTTCTGGTTTATTGTTCATTATGGCATCGTACAATACATCAAAGGCTGCTTTGCACATTGTTCTGGTAAACTCATTTCCTTTCTTACTGTCGTATCCTTCGGTTGCCTGTGCACATGCATCACAAACCGAATTCTTGATAATTGCTTCTGGAGTTCCCTCCAAAAAGTATGAATCAACAACTGCCATGTCCGCAAGAAATTTCTCATCTTGTAGAAGTTTCTTTTTTCCCTCAAATTTTAAAACACAATAGGTAGTCATTTCACTTCCAGTTCCAAATGTAGTTGGGATGAGAATCTTTGGCACTTTTAATTCGGTTGCTGCGTATTTTGCCACATCTTGGGAGCTTCCGCCTCCAAGACCTATTATTGCTGATAAGTTTTTTGGCCTGTATTCAGAAATTACCCTTTGTACTGTTTCAATTGATGGTTCTGGTTCAACTTTGTCAAAGAGAAGATACTCTCTGATGCCCATCTTGGCAAGCCATTTTCTTGAAACTTCAGGAGGTGTTGTTGTTACAACAAGAGCATTTTTGGGGTATTCTGTTTCAGAAAGCGCATTTTTTCCGTATTTTATTATCTTTGGTATTCTTATAGTATACATGTCAAAATTAGATTTGTGATTATTATTATACCTTACAAAATACAACAAACTTAAGTCAGGTTGTGTGTTGTCTGATAAATGATAATTAAAAACTACAAAAGTCTTGCATCAAACTCTAAAAAAACAGTCACGCTGCAAATACTAGAAGCAGGACTTGCAGCGGCAATGCCTTATACGGCATTAAAGAAAATTGTACGAAAAAACAGGCTCATCATAGGTAAAAATACTGCATATTTATCAAAATACGAACGAATCTTTGTAATTGGACTTGGGAAAGCGGCTGATTCTATGGCAAGTGCTATGAATTCACTAACTGATCTGGATGGCGGTATCATTGTTATACCTCATGGCATGTGTTCTATATTAAAAAATAAAAAATTTAAAATTCTTCATGGTGGGCATCCACTTCCAAACAAACAAAGTATTCATGCCGCAAAAAAGATTATAAAATTTTTAAAAGAAACAAACGGAACAGATTTTATAATTTTTCTAATATCTGGTGGCAGCTCATCACTTGTTGCACTGCCAGATGGAATAACTCTTAGTGACAAAAAACTAATTACGAATCTCTTACTCAAATCTAGTGCGAACATACATGAAATTAATTGCATTAGAAAACACCTTTCTAAAATAAAAGGTGGAAAAATACTTGAGTACCTTACCTGTGATGCGATCTCTTTTGTAATGTCAGATGTTGTTGGTGACAATTTCTCTTCTATTGCATCTGGTTTGACATACTATGATGAAACAACTTTTCGTGATGCAAAAAACATACTCAAAAAATATAACCTAACTAAGATTACTCCTAAAAATGTCTTACAAAGAATTAATCTTGGTATAGCTAAAAAAATAGCTGAGACACCAAAAAGCCCTAAAATAAAAAATTACATAATTGCTACAAACAAAAACTGCCTAAACGCGATGGCAAAAAAAGCTAGGAGTTTTGGTTTAAAAACAAAACTTGTCTACCCTATAAGCGGTGATGTAAAACACGTTGCAAAAAAACTAGTAAAAGCTATGCCAAAACAACCCAAAACATGTCTTATTTTTGGTGGAGAGACAACAGTAAAGGTAACTGGTTCAGGTAAAGGTGGTAGAAACCAGGAACTAATTCTTTACACGTTAAAAGAAATTCAAAAAACACCACAAAAAATTACAATTGCGTCTTTGGGTACGGATGGTAAGGATGGGAATACAGATGCGTGTGGTGCAATTGTGAGTAATTCTGAATTTAAGCTCAAAGGTATTGAGAAGTTTTTGCAAAACAACAACTCATACAGTTTTTTGAAAAAACACAATGGCTTGATA
>Ga0137829_12720378_pt1 | contig 10560 bp, 8 predicted proteins | sample OV2TP2_FD_97737 | JGI IMG/M metagenome (GOLD analysis project Ga0137829, IMG submission 97737) | reverse complement strand
CTGCGCTAAAGCTTCGGAGGGCAGGTTACTCACCCTCCTGCGCTAAAGCTTCGGAGGGCAGGCCACTCACCCTCCTGCGCTAAAGCTTCGGAGGGCAGGTTACTCACTATTTTCTACCTCCACACCTTTATCGTTTATCGTCGTCACATAAGTATTGTACTCAATCCCGATCTTGTAGTACACCTCTTTCATCACAGACTCTACTGCTCTTGCTGTCGCTTCGTCTTTACTCAGCATAAACACTGAAGGCCCGCTGCCGGAAATGCCGCCGCCAAGTGCTCCTGCTTCTTTGCATTTGCTTTTCACTTCATCAAAGCCGGGAATCAGAATACTTCGTACCGGCTCAATAATTACATCTTCCAGCGAACGACCGATGAGGTCTAAATCATTTTTAAGAAACCCGGTGACAAGACCGGCAATATTGCCCCATTGTTTTATAGCATCCTTCAATAATATCTGGTGACGAAGAATCTGCCTTGCGTCAGAGGTCCGCACTTCTATCTGGGGATGAACAAGGGTTACAAATAATTCCGGTGAGGGAATGGAAACAATATCCAGCGGGTAAATGCAGCGGATGAGTCGCACCCCGCCCAAAATGCAGGGCGCAATATTATCGGCATGCTTTACGCCGGAAGCCAGCTTTTCACCATTCATGGCAAATTGCACCAGCTCGTCATTGGAAAAAATGTTTCCGAGCAGATGATTGGCTGCTACGGCTGCGCCTCCTGCACTGGCTGCACTGCTGCCGATGCCGCTGCCGGGCTTGATGTGTTTTTCAATTTCAAGCTCAAAACCGGTTCGGCTTTTAAACTTTTCTATTACAGACAGCAATACAACTCCGGCCACGTTTTTTTCGGGTTCGGTTGGCAAATTGAAGTTGTCGTTGTTTCGAATGATGACTTTCGGTTCACCCAGCAATTTTACTTTCATCACATCGCAGGGCTCTTTCAGCGCAAGCCCGAGAATATCAAACCCGCAGACGAGATTGGCTATGGTTGCCGGGCATTTAACTTTTACGTTCTCCATTTTGACCCTGGTATTACATTTTTATTGCCCTTAAAATATCCGCAAACACACCGCTGGCCGTCACCTCTGCCCCTGCGCCGGCGCCTTTCACCACCATCGGCTGCTCTTTGTACCGGTCGGTATAAAACAATACTACATTATCTTTTCCATACAGGTGGTAAAGATCATGCTGTGGGCCTATATGTTGCAAGCCAACACTTGCGCCTCCTTTCACAGCTCCCTTATCGGGAGAGGCATTGTACGAAGCAACGAATTTTAATTTACAATCCGCCTGCGCAGCTTTGTCATAAATACTTTTAAAATATGCCTCTTCCTTTGCCATGGCTTTATAAAAATCATCCACGCTGCCATTCATACAGGAAGCGGGCATAAAGGAATTATTTTTTATCTCCTCCATTTCCATTTTTGCACCAGCTTCACGGGCAAGAATCATAATCTTGCGCATCACATCGGTGCCGCTGAGGTCGAGCCGCGGGTCGGGCTCGGTGTAGCCTTCATCCTGCGCCTGCTTCACCACGTCGGCAAATTTTCTTTTGCCGTCGTAGTTGTTAAAAACAAAATTGAGCGTACCGCTGAGCACCGCCTCAATTCGATGAACTCGGTCGCCGCTGCTGAGCAGGTCATTCAATGTGGCGATGACGGGCAGGCCGGCGCCCACATTGGTTTCAAAAAGAAACCGGCAGTTGAACTCCCGTGCAAGGTCTTTCAGCTTTTTGTAATTGCCGTAAGCAGAGGATGCCGCCACCTTGTTGCATGCTACAACTGAAATACTTCTCCGCAGCAACTGGTTGTACACCGTAGCCACCGTATCGCTGGCAGTTATGTCAACAAAAATTGAATTGCGCAGGTTGCGTTCGATGATTTCATTCACAAACTGCTGCAGGTTGGCCTGTTCGGCTTCCTGCAATTTTGTTTCCCAATGGTCAAGGCTGATTCCCCTTTCATCAAGCAGCATACGGCGGCTGTTGCTCAGGCCTGCCACATTTACCTGCAGATGCATTTGTTTTTGCAGGTAGTCCAGTTGATTTTTCAGTTGCGCCAGCAGCTTTTTACCCACATTACCTGTACCCACGATAAAAAGATTAACTTGTTTGTAAGTGGTTTCAAAAAATTCTTCATGCAGCACATTGATGGTCTTCCGCACATCTTTAGTGGCAATCACCGCCGAAATATTTTTTTCTGATGAACCCTGTGCAATAGCTCTCACATTCACACCGTTTCGGCCCATGGCGCCAAACATGCGGCCGCTGATGCCCGGGTGACTTTTCATATTTTCACCCACCAGCGCCACGATGGAAAGGTCTGATTCAGTCTTCAGAGGTTCCACTTTCTGCAGCGCTATTTCGTTGGCAAACGTGGTGTCCACTGCCTGTTTTGCTTTTTGTGCAGCGGCGCTTTCAATACCCACACAGATGGAATGCTCGGAAGAGCTTTGAGTAATCAGAATCACATTTATTTTTTCATTGCTCAGCGCTTCAAAAAGCCGCTTTGAAAAACCCGGAATGCCCACCATGCCGCTTCCTTCGAGGCTGATGAGGGAAATGTTATTGATACTGGAAATTCCACGTACAATATTTCCGTTGCGATTGGGCATGGCTTCAATCAATGTGCCTTCATCTTTCGGAGCAAAGGTGTTTTTTATCCACACAGGAATTCCTTTAGTCATCACAGGCTGGATAGTAGGCGGGTAAATCACTTTGGCGCCAAAGTGAGATAGCTCCATGGCTTCCTGGTAAGAAATATGCGGAATGATACGGGCATTGCTGGCAAGCCGCGGGTCGGCTGTCATCATGCCGCTTACATCGGTCCATATTTCCAGCACAGCTGCATTTATGGCGGCGGCGATGATAGCAGCAGTATAATCAGACCCGCCACGGCCTAGAGTGGTTGTTACTCCATTTTTATCTGCTGCGATGAATCCCGGCAGGATAAATAACGAACCGGACTGCAACCGGAAGTAATCGCTGCTTCGCCGGCTGGTTTCTGTAAAATCTACTTCAGCAGCGGTAAAGGCAGAATTTGTAAGAATCAGTTCTCTTGAATCTTTCCACGTAGCAGCCACCCCATCGGCCTTGAATTTTGCAGCAATAATTTGCGAGGAAAGCAGTTCGCCATAGCTGCTGATGCGGTCCCGGGTTCTGGGCGTCAGTTCACGCAACAGGTAAATACCGTTGCAGATGTCTTCCATTTCATTGCAGCTCTTTTTTACAAGGCTCAGCATCTGGCTTTGCTGCACCACGGGTATCAGTTGCTTCACCGTATCCAGGTGACGCTGCTCAATCAATAGCATTTTTTCCCGGTATGATTCATCGCCTGCGGCGGCTAAGGCTGCGGCATGCAGCAAAAGATCGGTGACGCCGCCAAGGGCAGAAACCACAACAATGGCACTCCCTTTTTTCAGTGTTTCTTTTACTATAGCTTCTGTTTTCTTTATATTTTCTGCATTGGCAACTGAAGTGCCGCCGAATTTTAAAACCCGCATATTTATCTCCTGATTCCGCCGGGGGCGGTTTTATTTTTCAAAAATATTGACTGGAAATTCTTTTCCCCGATTTCACCTCCTGCCGGGAGGGCATGATTTGATATGGAAATGTACAATCCGCTGGTCAGCGGATTGTTGTTGTGGTAGTGGAAATAATATCAATGGAAGAATTCCATGCATGTGAAGAAATATTATTTAAACTGAAAAAGTCCACTACAGAAGTTTTAGGGGCACAAGATAAAAAACAAAAACAATAACACCTGTTATTTTGAAAAACTTTCTACGGCTTTTTTTACGCTGCCGTATTTCAGCAGCAGCTCTTTGGCCATTTTATAGTCACTCATTTTCAGCTTATCCATCAGCATTTTGGTGCCGCGGTCAACCAGCTTTTCGTTGGTAAGCTGCATGTTCACCATCTTGTTATCTTCCACTCTGCCCAATTGAATCATAACGGCTGTGGAAATCATATTGAGCACCAGCTTTTGCGAAGTGCCGCTTTTCATGCGGGTGCTGCCGGTTACAAACTCGGGACCTACTTCTACCTCCACAGGGTAGTCAGCAATTCTTGCCAGTGGTGATCCGGGATTATTGGTAATGCTGCCGGTAAGAATGCCTCTTGTCTTACAGCCTTCCAAAGCACCCAGTACATAAGGTGTGGAGCCACTGGCTGCAATGCCGATGACAAAATCTTTGTCGGAAATATTATTTTTAATAAGGTCATTCCAGCCTTCTTCACGGCTGTCTTCGGCATATTCCACTGCACGGGTGATGGCTTGTTCGCCACCGGCAATTAAGCCAATCACCAAACCATAGGGCACCCCATAAGTGGGCGGACATTCGCTGGCATCTACAATGCCCAGCCGCCCGCTGGTACCTGCGCCTACGTAAAACAGCCGGCCGCCGCTGAGCATTTTATCGGTGGCTGCTTCTACCAGCTTTTCAATTTGGGGAATGGCTTTTTCAACAGCAAGCGGAACAGTTTTATCCTCATTGTTAATGTGTGCAAGTAGTTCCGCTACCGGCATTTTATCGAGATGGCGGTAGCGGCTCGGTTGTTCGGTTATTTTTTCAAAAGACATAACGATCCTCCAAAACTATCATCCTGACCAGCTAATTCAAATCCACACTTTCGTTTATTTATTAAACCTGATTTCAAAAGGCACCTTTCATCAATCCCGCTCAAAGTTCAGGGGGTATGATATTTTACCAATCCATCCATTGGGTTTTTCAGCACTTTGCCCTGTACAAATCCGTACCGGTTGCAAAGTTGCTGCAGCACATCTTTAAAACCAAATGCCACGGCCCCGATAAAATTGACGGGCATCCGGCGTGCTTCTTTGTATTGGCAAAGGTGAGTGGAAAAAAAATCATTCAGCCCGTCCTCAATGATGTTCTCAATCATAGAATGACCACGGTTGTTGGCAAGAAACAAAGTGAAACTTGCCAGGTAACGGTTGGGCAAAGGTTTTTTGTAAACGTTTTCAAGTATCTCGGTTTTATTGGTAGTATAGGCGGCATCAAATCTTGCCATCAGCTCATCGTCAAACGTACCGTAGAGATAATATTGAATCACTTTTTTTCCCAGGTAAGCGCCGCTGCCTTCATCGCCGAGAATGAAGCCGAGACCGGGACTGTTCTTTACAATTTTTTTTCCATCGTAATAGCAGGAATTGGAACCGGTGCCCAATATACAGGCAATACCTTTTTTTCTTCCGCACAGGGCTTTTGCCGCACCCATCAGGTCGTGCGTCACTTCAATTTTTTTTGTACTGGCAAAAACAGACTGCAGTGCATGCTTTACAGACTTTGCATTGACGGGATTGGCGCAGCCGGTGCCGTAATAATATATACTGTCAACTTTTGTTTTCTTCAATTGCGGTTTCAATTCTTTCAGCAGCAAATCCTGTATTTGTGTTGCAGGTAAAAAATAAGGGCTGATACCCTGGGTGAAAATGGTTTTCTTTTTACCATTTTTCACAAGGCACCACTCTGCCTTGGTAGCTCCGCTGTCGCAAATTAGCCGTGTCATGGGTGTGGTTGCTGGTTGTTTGTTTCCGGTTGCTGCTAAATTGTTCATCACAAAGAATTCCGGTTGGTAAAAAATATTGCTTATTTAATAACTGCAGAAGCAACAAGCAACCAGAAACTTTTATCTATTTTGCATCAAAATACAAAGTAAGAGGAAACGATGGGCAATAAAAAATTACAGGTTTGGCTGCCGCTGTTGTTTTCCCTGGTGCTGATTGGGGGCATGTATTTCGGTTTCAGGCTGCGGGAAAATACCGGCGCAGGCAAAGGCTTTTTTAAAACAGACAGGAAAACATCCTTGCAGGAAATTCTCGACCTGGTAAGACAGCGTTATGTTGATTCCGTAAAACTTGATTCGCTTCAGTACAATGCCATCAACGAAATGATGGACCAGCTCGATCCGCATTCAGTTTTTATCCCCGCCAGCGAGCTGCAGGAAGTAAATGAAGACCTCACCGGCAATTTTGAAGGCATCGGCGTTGAGTTCAATATTTTTTCCGACACCGTGCACATTGTGCACGTGCTGGCCAACGGGCCCAGCGATAAAGCGGGCCTGCAGGTAGGCGACAGGATAATTAAAGTAAACAACGAAAACATTACCGGCCCCGCTATCAGCACGGATGAAGTAAAGAAAAAAATCCGCGGCCCAAGAGGCTCGGTTATCAAAGTTACCGTCCTGCGTGGCACGGCTATAAAAGAAATACCCATCACCCGGGGCACCATACCCCTGCCGGCGCTGGATGCAGCTTACCTGCTTGAAAAAAATACCGGTTACATCAGGCTGAACAAATTTTCCGAAACCGCTTACGAAGAATTTATGCAGGCGCTGGAGAGCTTGCAGGAAAAGAAAATTACAATGCTGGTGCTTGATCTGCGCGGCAATGGCGGCGGGCTGATGGATGAAGCGGTGGACATTGCCGATGAATTCCTGGATGACAATAAACTGGTGGTGTATACAGAAGGACTGAATGTAAAGCGACGTGAGTACCGTTGCAAGCGGCCGGGTTTGTTTGAAGAAGGCGAACTCGTGGTGCTGGTGGATGAACTTTCGGCCAGCGCCAGCGAAGTGCTTGCCGGCGCCCTGCAGGACTGGTGCCGCGCCACTATTATTGGCCGCCGCACTTTTGGAAAAGGCCTTGTACAGGAGCAATACCCCTTAAGCGATGGTTCTGCCATCCGGCTCACGGTGGCCCGTTATTACACCCCCAAAGGACGCAGCATCCAGCGTTCGTATGAAAAAGGAAAAGAAAAATACCTGGAAAAAATCGTGAACCGGTACGAAAATGGCGAAGTGGTAATGCCGGATACAAGTAAAATCGTAAACGGCAGGCTTTACACTACGCAATGCGGCGATTCGGTGTATGGAGGCGGAGGTATCACCCCCAAATTTTTTGTACCGCTTGATACAGGCACTTTGCATAAAAGTATCAGCCGGCTGTACACTACCGGTTCGTTTAATAATTTTCTGTACAATTATTATATCAGCCATTTGCAGGAGATAAACCGCTACAACTCGCCGGAAGATTTCAATAACCGCTACAGCGGACTGGAAGATGCCTGGGGCAGCCTGGTGAATTTTGCAGCAAAGGACAGTATTGATTTCAGCGTAATACCTGCCACAGATAAAGCCTTTTTGCAAAAAAGAATCAAAGCGCAGCTGGCACGCTATAAATGGAGAACAAAAGGATTTTATGAAGTGCTGAACAGCAGCGACCCGGCGGTTATGAAAGCCCTGGAGATTTTAAAAAATAAAAGCAACCCGCACTAAGCTGATTGCTGTGTAAGGATAAGGTTGCTATTTTCAATTGAATACTCATCCACCGTTTCCGTTTGTTTTATCGTACCAGTGTTTCTTCTCCACGAAATAAGAACCTACCAGGCCTAAGCCGCCACCAATAGCGATAAGGGAGAAATAAACTCCTACAGGTTCTATCCTGTATGGCAGGTTTATATCTACAAAGAAAGCGATCAACAAACCAACACCTGCGCCAAGTAAAAGCAAACCCCACTTTAAACTCCGGAAAGGTGCAGGACGATACATTTTATCCTTGGGATTCATCCCCTTTTCAATCATAGCCAGATTTTCCTTTTTATACAGATAAACGATCCCGAAAACCAATGCAAAAAATGAAAGTGGAATCAATACTGCTACTATCATTTCTGTGCCGTGCATAAATTAAATTTTTATAGTTAGTAAAATTTGTTTTCTGTTTCCTTTGACTACAGCCGCGGTTAAGGGGTTACAACCTTAAATGAACGTTTAGATTTTGCTCCCAAAACCTGGTCCGGGAGTATTGATTTGGTTTACATGAATTATGACTACAACGGCAGAAGGCAGGTTACAGGGAATCATAGCAATTATTCCAAACACAATCTGACTGGTACCGGACTGGAGGATTTGAGACCGGTGCCTTGCCCTTTGTGGCTAATTCCCTGTACTTTGTAACTTCAATTGTAACCACAAAACTTAACTTGTAGTCTTATTAAGTGAATGCCAGCCGGGCCGGGAGATAATGAAATCATAAGCAGGGTGCTGCAGGGTGAGCAGCATGCTTATGCTGAACTGGTACACCGTTACCAGGATTATGTATTTACCCTGGCTATGCGTATGATTAAAAACCGGGAAGATGCAGAAGAAGTGGCGCAGGATGTGTTTGTTAAAGCTTACCGTTCGCTGGCCGATTTCCGGGGCGAAGCAAAATTCAGCACCTGGCTTTATACCATCACCAGCACCACCTGCATTACTTTTTTACGAAAAAAGAAACTGTTTATGTACTCGCTTGACAGCGAAAAAGTGCTTGAAGTGGCCGATAGTAAAGATTCCGGGCTCAGAGCAAATGTAATTGAGCAGAAATCGAGAGTAAATATGGTGAACGAAGCCATTGAAATGCTGAGCCCTGACGATGCCGGGATAATAACTTTGTTTTATAAGGCGGAGCAGAGCCTGGAAGAAATTGCCGCTATTTTACACATTGAAACCAATGCAGCAAAAGTGCGGCTGCACAGGGCCAGAGGAAGATTAAAAGAAAAAATGGAAAAGTTTTTTGGCGAGGAAGTAAAAGCGCTTTAAATCTCCGCCACACGGCAGCGGTTTATAGTAATACTAATGCAGAAGAAATTTTTGAATATATATTCGGTGCTGGTACCAAATATGAACAGATTATGAACAACAATTTTTATTACTCACCCGCTTACAATGAGCATTCAAACTCCCCTTCAGGAGCCGGGGGTATGGAAGCCCGCCTTTGGGAATATCTTGACGGACGCTGTGCGGCCGAAGAAAAATCCGCAGTGGAAAAATTGCTTGTTTCGAGCCAGGAATGGAAAAACAAGTACCACGAGTTGCTGGAGATACAACAACTGGTAAAATCCACCGAACTGGAGCAGCCCTCCCTGCGTTTTGCCAAAAATGTAATGGAGGAAATTGCGAAATACCAGATTGCTCCGGCCACTAAAAATTATATCAACAAAAAAATTATCTGGGGCATAGCCGGTTTCTTTTTCATCCTTATCATCGGCTTCCTTATTTATGGATTCGGACAGATAGACTGGAGTGCAGCGGGAGAAAGCAAACTGCCGGTTGATTTTTCGCAAATTGATTACAGCAAATTTTTCAACAATAATTTTGTGAATGCATTTATGATGCTCAATATAGTGCTTGGGCTGCTGCTGCTGGATCGTTTTCTGGCAAGTAAAAGAAACAGGAGGAAGACGGAAGTCTGAAGTCGGAATTCCAAGATCCGAAGTCGAAGGTGGGATTAAAGTATTCATATCTTGAAAGATTTATCTTTCGCATTGACTATTGACTATTGACTATTGACATCTGACTTCTGACTTCCGACTTCCGATGCCGACGCTTGCGGTCGTCATACCAACATTTATCGTCGGCACTTCCGACCTCCACTCCCTCCCAAAACTGTACCTTTGCCTGCTATGGACATCAAAAGCAACATCCTTGAAACCATCGGCAATGCACCGCTTATCCGGCTCAACAAAATCACCAAAGATTTTCCCTGCACAGTGGCGGCTAAAGTGGAATATTTCAATCCCGGCAACTCGGTGAAAGACCGCATGGCCGTGAAGATGATTGAAGTGGCTGAAAAAGAAGGCAAGCTGAAACCCGGTGGTACTATCATTGAATGCACTTCCGGCAACACCGGCATGGGCCTGGCGCTGGCAGCCGTGGTGAAAGGTTACAAATGCATTTTCACCACTACCGATAAACAGAGCAAGGAAAAGATGGATATACTGAAAGCCGTCGGCGCCGAAGTGATCGTTTGCCCTACCAATGTGGAGCCGGAAGATCCCCGGAGTTATTATTCCGTAGCCAAAAGGCTGGCTAAAGAAATACCCAACTCATTTCACTGCAACCAGTACGATAATTTGGCCAACCGATTGGCACACTACGAAACCACAGGGCCGGAAATCTGGAAACAAACGGAAGGAAAAATCACTCATCTTGTATGCACAGCCGGTACCGGCGGTACCATAACAGGCGCCGCCATGTTTCTGAAAGAAAAAAATCCCAACATACAGGTGTGGGCTATTGATGTGTACGGCTCGCTGCTCACCAAATTTTTCCGCACCGGCGAAGTGGATATGAACGAAGTGCATCCGTACATCAGCGAAGGCTTCGGCGAAGATTTTGTGCCGGCCAACTACGACATGCAGGTGATTGATTACTTCGAACAGGTGACCGATAAAGACGGCGCCATCATGGCCCGCCGCCTGGCCAAGGAAGAAGGCATCTTTTGCGGCTACAGCGCCGGCAGTTGCGTGCAGGGCCTTTTGCAATTGAAACACCGACTGAAAGCCGGCGACCTTGTGGTGTGTATCTTTCACGATCATGGCAGCCGCTATGTGGCCAAAATTTACAACGATGAGTGGATGATGGAGCGGGGATTTCTCGATGTAAAAACTTTTAAAGATATAGTAAGCAGCCGCAGCGCCAGGCAAAAACTGGTAACCGTTGACCCGTCACAATCTGTTGCGGAGGCTGTGGAGCTGATGAAAAAATTTGATAT
>Ga0137829_10309678_pt1 | contig 10561 bp, 12 predicted proteins | sample OV2TP2_FD_97737 | JGI IMG/M metagenome (GOLD analysis project Ga0137829, IMG submission 97737) | reverse complement strand
TCCCGCCCCAGATTGCGAGCGAAGCGAGTCCCGATACTATCGGGGATCCGCGGAGTTTATCCTGAGGTATCGAAGGGCTCGCAATGACATTAACTCACAAGGGCTCAGAATGACATTTTCATACCAAAGATAGAAAAAGTGGGCTTTTACAGAGCCTTGAACGGTGAGCTAAACATATGCCCTGTCATTCTGAGGAGTCCCGACAAGTCGGGGCGACGAAGAATCTAAGACCTACCCCTTTAGCAAGCATGGGACGCCCTAGATTCCTCACTCCGCTTCGCTGCGTTCGGAATGACACCCCACCAGTCCAGGCTGACCACTGGAAACGTTTAGACCACTATGCATGGCTATGTGTGCAAGGTCACCCCTGCCATCTGGCCCTTGCCCAACATAGAACACATATTCTAAAGTTACTGATGTCGGCTTCATAAGTCGAGAGATTTTAGTAAGGAGGATGAATCTATGGCGCTCACGCTTGCCGAGGCAGCAAAGCTTTCTAACGATGTTCTCCTGGCGGGGGTCATCGAGTCCATCATCAAGGAGAGCCCGATCCTTCAGAGGCTGCCCTTCATTGAGATTGTAGGTAACGGGTTGACCTACAACCGGGAGAACGTCGCCCCCACTGCGGCCTTCTTCGATGTGGGAGATACCTGGACGGAGTCAACCCCCACCTTTACCCAGGTGACCGCCACCCTCAAGATCCTGGGAGGCGACGCCGACGTGGACAACTTCCTGTCGGCCACCAGGAGCAACATCCAGGACCTCCAGGCGGCCATCATTCAGCTCAAGGCGAAGGCAGTCAAGGACAAGTTTGAGGACACCTTCGTCAACGGCGATACCGCCGTCGACACAAAATCCTTCGATGGCGTCGATAAGCTCACCGACTCCACCCAGGTGGTAAGCATGGGCGCTAATGGTGGGACCCTGACACTGGAGAGGCTGGACGAGACCATCGATAAGGTTAAAGGCGGAAAGCCGGCCCTTCTCCTCATGAGCCGAAGAAGCAGGAGGAAGCTCACGGCCCTGAGCCGGGCGACAGGGAGCGGCATAGTGGTGGCAGACCGCAATGAGTTCGGCGAGATGGTGCAGTTCTACGATGGCATTCCCATCGGTGTGAACGACTACATATCGGATGCCAAGACTGTCGGGACAAGCACCGACTGCTCAACCATCTACTCTTTGCAATTAGGCGAGGGCGCTCTGGTTGGCCTCACCAGCCCGGGAAGTCTGCAGATAGAGAGGGTTGGCAGCCTGGAGACCAAGGATGCCACCAGGACCAGGGTGAAGTGGTACGTCTCCACGGCACTATTTAACACCTTGAAGCTGGCCAAGCTCACCGGCGTCAGAGACTAGGGTTAGGAAGATCGCCATGTCTAACGTCAGGCTAGACCAAAACGGAGTTCCCAAGGGGCCCTGCTACGATCCCGAGCTCCCAGCCTTGCATCGTAGCGGTGTTACGGCGGTGGACAGTGTGGATCCCGCTGACACCTCTGGAGCCGTGAACACCGGTGGCTATCAGAACTGCCGCTTTGACATCACCATCACAGGCGTAGGGTTTACCTCGCTAGATGTGCAGGTGCTTTTCTGGAACTCGCGCCAGAGCAAATGGTTCGTAGGCTCCTCCAGACGACTTGATAGCGTGGGCCAGCACGCCGTGATAACGGACTGTCGGGGGGCCATTATCTACCTGAAAGTTGCGGCCTTCGCGGGCACCAGCTTCAATCTAAGCGCCGACTATTCCCTTTCCTGAAGTATGAGGGGAGGGCGTTATCACCAGGGGTTACCCCGACCAGTCGGGGGTCTATATAGTGAGGGGGTGGGGAGATGGTTCAGCAGCTTATTAAAGGACTTGTCAGGAGGAATCTGAGATGCCATTAAGGTTGGCGGGAGAAGAGTACAGTGTTGTTCAAGGGCTGGATGGCCTGGGCTATGTGCGAGAGATCAGGCCTAGCAGCCCCGATCCGGGTCTGTTGGTAGACCAGGGGGGCTCAGGCCGCATCGTTTCCTTTCGCGACGGCGGGACCGCAGTACTGGAAATCCTGGATGCGGGGGACGTAGTCCTGGCGCCCCTCTCGGGAGGCAAGATAGATGTTCGCCAGGCCCTCTACAACTCCTCTGCCAATCAAGGTGGGCATGTTCACATAGGCGATACCCTCCGCATAGACCCTGGCGCGAACACCGATCTGCTCCTCGGGGAGGCCGCTGGGGTCACCAAGCTTCGGGCCAACGTCAGTGGTGGCGGAAGGCTTCGCTGGCTCTATGGAGCCAACAACGGCTTCGACCTCTCCTTGGGCGAGCTTCTCCAGATTCAGGACGCCGACGCAGCCGATGCAGTCCGTCTCACTATAAATAGTGCCAACGGGAACCTTTCCTTCAAGCAAGCCTCCATTATTGATACTACAGTGGGGGACCTCACCCTCTCGCCTGCTGCAAAGCTGGACCTGCGGAGCGCTATCTACAATGCGGGCGCGGCCAACGGCGGCAATGTAAAGATCGACGACACCCTTCAGGTTGACCCCGGCTCTAATACCGATACCCTGGAGCTGCTGGCGGCTGGCGTCAGCAAGCTCAAGTTCAACGTCAGCGGCGGCGCTAGGCTGCGTCAGCTCTATGGGGCCAACGCTGGATTGGACATTTCCTTCGGTGAGCTTCTTCAACTCCAGGACTCCGATGACGTAGATGTTGTCCGGGCCACTATCAACAGCGCCAATGGGTTCGCCAAGTTTGGGGGCAGCGGCACTCCCACCGATAGCCTGGAGGCGGCTAACGGCATCAATCTCTCAGGCGGCACCTTCAAACGCCTGGCGGTGGAGCCTTTTACCGAGGCCACTAAGCCCGCAGCCGCCGGCAATGACGGGCGGATTATCTATGTCAGCGACGGTGCTGCGGGGTCCAAGTTTCAGGGCTCCGATGGCTCGTCTTGGCTAGGGCTGGGGTAAACACATTTTCGTAGAGGGAAAGGAGAACAACATGCCTTTGAACGTCTCTTTCACCAGTGTCGTCTTGGATGGTGCCAACGTGTGGACTAAAGGCGATGCGGTGGACATAGAGATCATATATCACGTAGAGACCGCCGATGGCGGCGAACGCTTGAGTCGAGAACCTCTGCGCATCTCGAGCCTTGCGCCGGATAGCCTATTGAATTCGCCCTTTGACGTTGGTGCTCTACCGCCGAACCCAACGCTAAAAGACGTGGTTCTGGCAATGAAGGCACAGATTCAAGCAGCCCTGGCTGTGATAGAGGGTGTATAAAACTCTTTTCAGAAGTCCTGGTGGTTCGACAGGCTCACCACGAACGGGAATCAAAAATCCGTTCGTCCTGTCCGATGGTGTTTTCACCCATCGGACTCCGATATTTCATTCGGAGAGTTTGTCGAAGGACGGACCAACCAGTCTTGAAAAGGGTTAATAGAAAGGACCTTCTATGAATACAAGATATCTCTCGCCCAGGGACCTATATCAGATGCGCCAGGCGCAGCTACTGGCCCGGCGAAGGGCCCTTCAGGCCCAGCTCGCTGAACAGATGGCTAGAGAGCTGCTCTTGGGTCTGGAGCGCAAGTATGGACTCTTGGGCCATAGCGCGCAGATAGACATTCACTCGGGACACATCAGCTTCGATAGGCCCCCCGATGTATCGGGGCGACTCCCGTCGGAGCTAACTACGGTTACGGAGGTGGATCATGGACCTGGCCCAGATGCGGACTCGCCTTCGACAGGACCTTCATGACCAGGATGCCTCCAGCTACCGCTGGGTCGATGCCGTCCTGGACAGGCACGTAGCCAGGGCCCTCCAGGAGTTCAGCCTGGCTTCACCTCTGGAGTCCAAGGCCACGCTGACAACAACCCTGGGGAGCCGAGAGCTCAGTTTATCCAGCATTACTGACATAGTGGTCATTGAGGCGGTGGAGTACCCGGTGGGCAAATACCCTCCACGTTACATACCCTTCAGCCGCTGGGGTACAGGCCTCACCATGCTCATCGATGGCACTCCCGGGGCCGCCGAGCAGGTCAACCTGTATTACGGCAAGCTCCATACCTTAAACGCTACCACCTCCACAATCCCTTCGCACCTGGAGGACCTCGTAGCGACGGGCGCGGGAGGATATGCCGCCGTGGAGTGGGCCAACTTCGCTGTCAACCGTGTCAACGTCGGAGGCCAGGATGTCTGGCGGCACTATCTAAGCTGGGGACAGGAGAAGCTGGCCGCCTTTCATAAGGGACTCGCCAAGCACGGGCGGAGGAGCATGGTCAGGGTGAAACAGCTCTATAGGCCGGCCCAGCCCCCTGCCAGCCAATCCACCGACTGGGGGCCTTAGTGCGCCTCCTGTCGCCAAACCTTCTGGCGGCCCAAAAGGCAGCCTCCGGTGAGCCATACGTCCAGGTGATCGTGGAGGAGAAGCTGGGCGAGACGACTCGCCTCTCCTTCACCCGCCTCTACACGGGAACCGAGTCGGACTTCTATCACGCCGCCACCGTCCCCGGTGATGGCTCCCTCATCCGAGCCCGGGTCGATCCAGGGGCAAACACCCTCTATGTTCAAAGGGTGGCGAGCCCAGTTCCGGGAAGCGCTTTCTCTAACTGGACATCCTTTGGAGGGCCTATATCCGGGGCGGCCGGCATCGCTCTCGCCAGCAGCGGCGCTCAAGTCCTCCTTTTCTACGTAGCAGCCGACAATGTGACCATATACCTGCGCGAAAGCTCTAATAACGGCATCTCCTTTGGCGATGGGCAGTCGGTAGTACTGGCACCCAGCGACGTTAAATGGATGGCTGCGGCCGTGAATTCATCCGGCGTGGTCGCCCTGTTCTATGCCCTTGCCACGGGGGTGGTTTACGTCATAAAGCGCACCGCCGGCACGTGGGGATCTCCTTCGGCCTGGACCAATAGCGTGTCGCAGGTAACGGGGCTGGCCTGCGTATACCAGAGCGACTTCAATCTCGCCGTAGCGGGCACCGATTCTTCCAGCCATTACAAGCTGTGGACTACAGTCTATGGCGACGGCGTTTTTCAGGCGCTGGGAACATGGTCGGCGCTAGCAGAGGTCGCCAAGGCTAGCTCCGGCTCTGGGGTCGAGTATCACGCTCCCTTTCTTGGCTACCAGGAGGTCTTTCGTCTGTTTGTGGTGGAGAAGTTTACTGGGACCGTCTCTTACAGCCGTCCCTTCTGGACTCATAGTCTGCCTACTCTGGATTTCCTTCAGAATCGGTGGCGAGACCTCCTCCCTTTCGACCTATCCTCTACTTATGGGATGGCCCTATCCAGCGATGGCAGCTACGTCTACCTCACTACTCCATCGGGAGTATGGCGGGCATCGCGTGCCATTTCACAGATAGACCTATCACAGGACCTCTTGAGCTTGGAGCTACACCTGGAGCCTTCTGGGGGACAGGCCGAGATTATCCTGCGCAACGATGACGGCAGGTACAATACCCCAGGCTCGGGGATCTACGCTGCCATCAAGAAAGGCTCTCAGGTGCGCATCGGTCTCGGATACCGAACGGCGTCTGGACTGGAGACCTCTCCTCTCTCTTACCTCTGGATCGATAGTTGGATACATCGTACGGGGAATGCAGGGGCCTCATTCCACATCAGGGCCAGGGACGGGTGGGGATTGTTGAATAGCTGGCGCAGCCGTCGACAGTATTCCTGGGCAGCAGGGGAGAGAAACGTCTCTCAGCTTCTCGCCTTTGTTTTGAGCAAGGTGGGGCTGCCTTTGTCATCCCTCTCTTACAGCTCGACCCTGGTCAACCACTACCCCGCTTTCACTATTCACCCGGACGAAAGAGGCTCCGACGCCGCCAGAAGGCTATTAGGCATGGTCCAGGACGTCCTCTTCTTTCGCTCTGAATCGGGGTTAACGAAGTACATTCAGCCAACCGAGGCGTCTGATTACACCTATGGGACCGACCACGTCATACTGGAAGGCGAATACGAGAGCGCAGCTCAGCCGGCCAACAGAGTGCAGGTGTTTGGCACGCCAGGTATGGCCGAATCCTTCACCTGGAGCGAGGTGGAGCCTTTTGAACGATTGTCGCAGGTCAGGGACCTTAACCTGGACACCACGGCAAAGATGCAGGACAGGTCGGCAGCGGAGCTTTTCAAGGCCGCCACTCACGCCCTGGAGGGTGTCATCCGGGTCCCAGTCAACTGCGGCCAGGAGCTGTTCGACGTGGTGGCCATCGCGGACCCACAAGCGGGACTCTCCAGCGCCAAGAGGCGCGTCCTGGGCCTCGCCACCAGATTCGATGCCTCCAAGGGCGTACCGATATATTTTCAGAAGCTTTTGCTAGGAGGCATTGGCTAGGCCATGAAAGGTTATCTCGAAATCCTAGCCCAGGCTGCGCCCAGCGAGGGCGGGGGGTTACAAGGGGACTGAGTCTCCTTGACGGGGGTCCGCCCCGATGATGTTACAAGTCATCCCGAAACTCGTCCTCGGGGGAGTTCAGAGGGGGCTGTCCCCCTCTGGCGGGGGTCTGGGGGTGTCCCCCAGATACTCCTTCTTTCCCCCTCTCCTTTGCCAAGGGAGAGGGGGACTAAGGGGGTGAGGGATTTCGGGACAGGTTCTATAGTGGGGGTTGATGACACATGAAGTTAGCGAAGGGCACCCTCAAGGCCTTTGACTCCGCCACCTACAAGGCCACTGTCCAGTTGGCCGGGAGCCTGCCTGTCTGGCTGGAAGGCGTCAACGTAGCCAGGAACATCGCCTCGGCCGAGCTGATAGCCGGGCGAGGCTGCGCGGTGCTCTTCTTTGACGAAGGCAACCCCGCCGACGCCGTCCTCTTCGCCGTGTTCACTTGAGCTTTATTCATATTTCATTTCGTGGTATTGTTCTGACTACCCTATTGTGTTACATTGTGGCCTTGAGGGAAGGAAGATGGCTCTAGGCCTATCCAAATTATTCATTGATTCGGTCAGCCTAACTGGCGCCGTTACCTTGGATAAGTGGACTGAAGGGCAACTCAGGGACTTCATATCACAGTATCAACGCAATTGGCCTAGTCGTTCCTTTGATAGGGACGGACTATATGTCGGAAACGGTTCTGAGCAGCACGTCTCCTTTGAGTTAGGTCGCTTGAGGAAACGCTCTCCAACAACAACGTTCATCCTCGTAGGCCATGTGATGTCGGCAGAGGATCGTACAAGAAAGGCAACACGCCAAAGAATGGAAAGAGATTTTGCGGTCATAGAGAAGGTCCTTGATGTTATGCGCGAATTTCGCGTGGAGTTAGACGCCCATGCCCATGTTAATTGGACATTTCCACCTGATACCCGTAAGCCTGTTATCAATCTACCGTTGTTGGCAACAGAAGACCCCAACTCGCCATATTCGGAGATAGTAGGCATTCGGCTTAGGAAAGTGGTTGATGCAAAGGAGCATTCCGTGATTCTTGACCTACAAACCGATCGAACCTTGATCGTTTCTATACGATTTCCATATACTGGGGTTGTTGCGCGTGACCTTATTGATACAATAGTAAATCTAGGAAACAGTTGGGCGTCAAAATACGTGTTTGAAACAAGCAGCGGGTGAAATTATGGTTACTCTTGAACGAGAGAAGTTCTTACATGGCAAACCATATAGGTACATGGGCGAGTTCCATTGGCCTCAAACGCGTGATATCTTTCTTGGATATTCCAAAGAAGACGAATTATTGGATCAACTGTCAAAGCTTCCAAAGCCCGATGAGGTAACATACTTAACCTCTGCGCTGCAAGTAGTTGCTCTTAGGGAGTTGGCTAGTGAGGTAATGAACGGTGGGATAAGGTTCGCAATAGATGGCGACCGGCTAGGATATCTAAGGCTTATAAATAGTTGGATTGCTACAGCGGAGGAAACAATAGCGGCGGGTAAAAGGCTTAAGCGCATTGTAGCTAGACGCAAAAAGTTTGGAGTACTTAATAAGGGATGAATGTGGAATTTGAGATTGGTCCCAAAGCGGCATACAAAGCCGATAAACACAGGGAAGTAAACAAGTTCCTTCGCAAACATCCTGACCTACAAAGCAAGTGGTCAACCATACAGGATGTGATACTACGAAGTCCTAAGCTTGGCCCTCACATAGACCATCTTAAGGATCCTTGGCATTGTAGTTACCGATGGGATGAAGGGGCGTATCGTATTAAATATGATGTGTTGGATGATGTTAACGTGATACATTTCTATGATGCAGGACTGCGAGGGGACGTGTACAAAAGACAAAGGGGTGCACAGAGGCGCTGACCACAATCATGCCGCCTTTCCCACCGACGCCCGACAGACCGTGGCCAAAGCCTGCGCCTGAACAGAAATAAGGAATCATATATGCCACTGATGGCGAGCCGGTCGAACCATGCGCGGAAATCCCCCTCCCTGTTTACCCCGTGGCGTAGCCCTTAGCGCCCTGGCAGCCCTTGATGGCCGAGATCTCGCCGGCGTGCTCGAAAACGTGGGTCACCAGCGTGGTCGAAAGCTGATTAGCCATAGGCACCGGCCCCCGGAAGCCCTCCACCATTCGGTCAAGGTCGGCCTCCTTAAGCCCCGCAAGGTAGCTGTCCACCGCCGCAAAGACGGCCTCGCCGTATTGTTTCAGGGGCGAGATGTCTATGTTCAATGACCTCGCCACCTCTGGCGTGTGGCGGAAGTCGGCTGGGACCTTGAGGCGCTCCGTCCATTGGTCAATCAGGGGGGCCTTCCCCTGCAGCCGGGTGTGCACCAGGCGGTCTTGGCCAATGACCGCATGAACGAAAAGGTCCACAATGGGGTTGGCCACCCCTGGCGGCTGCCAGTGGGCCATCTCCTGGGATACATCGTTCATAACGCCCTGCATCTCACGGCGTGCCCCTGCAATCTGCTGCTTTAATAGAGCCAGCGTTTCCATAAAACTTCCTCCTTTGCGACAACCAACTAAATGCTCGTCCCAGAGTAGCCATCTATGCTTCATTCGTCAAGGAAGCGCCGTTGCCGTCTTAGCTAGTAGGGCGGTGAAAAACACCCCCTTTGATAACATCGGCTTACAAGGGGCGGTCAGCTTTCAGCGCAGCCAACCCAGCCGCCACTCCGCCGTCAAGACAAGGATGGAGACCAGGACAGTCAGAACGGTTACCACCAGCCCTACTCGGGCAAACTCCCCGAACTTGAGCTCCACACCCTGACGATGGGCCTGCTCCGCCACAATAATGTTTGCGACTGCGCCAATGAGGGTGGCATTTCCCCCTAGCGTGGAGCCAGCCGCCAGGCTAATCCACAGGACATCCCCTGGCACATGCTCTATCAGCGGGATGGTCAGCATGGTAAGGGGCACGTTGCTTACTATCTGAGATACGCCCGCGCTGAAAAGATGCATCGATATGATCCCTCCGGGGCCTGGATCTAGCCTGACGGTTTTCAGGAAAATATCCAGTACCCCAGCGTGGCGAGCGCCGCCAATGACTACGAAGAGCCCCCCAAAGAAGACAAGCAGCACCCAGTCTACGCTTCGTATGACCTCCGACGGACGAATGCCGCTCACCACCATAGCCACTGTGCCTCCCACGAGAGCAATCATCGGCACCGCAACCCCTAGAGAGCCGCTGAGGAAAAACCCCAGGATGGTGAGCGCCAGAACGGGGACGCTTCGACGCAGTAGTCGCGAGGTCGCAGCAGGCAATACCTGCCCTGAGGCGACCGCTAAGGTTGCGGCGCGCGCCGGGCCATCGGCACTAACTGAGCGCGGCCCCATCATGTCACGGTAGAAAAGGAAAACGATGCCCATCAAGATAAGGGAACCCAAAACCGCTACCGGCAACAGATACAGAAAAAATCGAACGAAGGATATCCCCGAGGTGACACCTATGAGCATGTTCTGAGGATTACCCACTATAGTGGCTGTGGAGCCGATGTTGGAGGCCATAGCCTCGGCCATCAGGTACGGGACCGGGTTGACCTTCAGCATTCGACATGCCTGAATTATCACAGGGGTAAAGATGAGGACCACCACATCGTTGACCAGGAAAGCGCTGAAGATTGCCGTAGCAGCCACCACCACCAATAACAGCTTCCCGGGCGTTCGAGCGATGGCGATGGAGCGTGAGGCCAGGAAAACAAAAAAGCCTGCCCTCTGCAACACTCCTATGAGGAGCATCATCCCCATCAAAAGGGTTAGAGTGTTGAAGTCCAGGGCGTCTACTGCCTGCTGGAAGGTCAAGACCCCCGCCAGGACCATCAGCACCGCTCCCCCCAGGGCGGCGGCCGGACGGTCGATATTTACCCTAGGCAGCCGGGTGAAAATGATGCCAATGTAGGTTAGACCCAGGATTATGGAGGCGGCAAGCATATGTTCATGGGCCGGACACATCCGGCCCATTGGACATCAATCATACACAGAAACATCTGCAAAAGAATAGCCCGCCCTTTCTGAGCGGGCTTTGCCTAAGTATCTTAACTCGAGGCCGTTTAAGCCGTTTAATAGGCTATTGACCCACTCCCCTGGCCCTTTCCAGGGAGGGGCCAACGCCTCTTGCAGCCCCTTGCTATGAAACGCTATGTGGCTTCGTTGAAATCATGTTCCTCGGAGAGTCCAGGGAGGGCAAAGCCCTTCCTGGC
>Ga0137829_10146290_pt1 | contig 10565 bp, 10 predicted proteins | sample OV2TP2_FD_97737 | JGI IMG/M metagenome (GOLD analysis project Ga0137829, IMG submission 97737) | reverse complement strand
GTAGAGGTGCCACCCATGTCCATAGTTATCAGGTCTTTGTAGCCCGCCAGAGAGCCAATGTAGAAGCTGCCCACAACGCCACCAGCAGGGCCGCTCAGGATAGTGCGCACCGGCTGGCGAGATGCCAGCGATGCGGTTATGCTGCCGCCGGAGGACTGCATTATGCGTAACCCTCTACCAAGAGCTTTTTCCAGATTACCCAGGTAACGGGCCATGAGAGGGCCTACGTAGGCGTTGACCACGATAGTGCTGGTGCGCTCGTACTCACGGAACTCGGGCAGCACCTGGCTGGACACGGAGAGGAAGGGCCTGTTATCCAGCTTTTCCAGGACCTCTCGCAGCATCTCCTCATGGAGCGGGTTCAGGAAGGAGAACAGCAGGGATACGGCCACCGCCTCCACTCTAGCCTCCCCGATGGCCCTGGCCAGGTCCTCCAACTCCTCTCGGGAAGGGGAGGTCAGGACTGCGCCGGTATAGTCCACACGCTCACTCACTCCAAAACGAAGCTCTCTGGGCACCAGGACAGGGGGACGCTCCAGCATCAGGTTGTAAAGCTCGGAGCGATTCTGACGGCCTATCTCCAGCACATCCTCGAAGCCCTGGGTGGTCACGAGGGCGGTGCGGCCTCCTTTTCTTTCCAGCAGCGCGTTGGTCGCCACCGTGGAGCCGTGGACGAAGGTAGCGTTGCTGACACCAAGCTCCTCTATTCCCTGGAGTATGCTCTGAGAAGGGTCGGAGGGGGTCGAGGGCAGCTTGTGTACGCTAAGCTGGCCGCCTTTCAGGACGGCGAAATCGGTGAAGGTGCCGCCCACGTCTATGCCGATTACGATTTTTGCCATAAAGTGCCTTCCTTTGAAATCCCCCCTTGTCCCCCTTTTCTAAAGGGGGTTGGGGGGATTTGGCTAGCGCTGCTTCTTTAGCTCCTCGATGAGTCGCTCCAGGATGGCCTGGTCAAACCCCAGCTCTATCGCCTGTTCAACTGCCTGCCCAGCTTTTATGTCATCCCCCAGGATGGTGTAGGCTAACGCCCGGCCGGCGTAGGCCTGAGTAAGCTGAGGGTTGGCGCGGATGGCCTGGTCGTAGTCCTCAATAGCCCGCTGGGGCTGGCCCAGGTCTGAGTAAGCGTTGCCTCGGTTGTAGTAGGCCGGGGCGAGCTGAGGGTTGAGGTGGACAGCCAGGTCGTAGTCCTCTATGGCCCGTTCATGCTCGCCCAGTTCACGGTAGGCGTTGCCCCGGTTGTAGTAGGCCAGGGTAAGCTGCGGGTCGAGGCGGATAGCCCGATCGTAGTCCTGGATGGCCTGCTGGGGCTGGCCCAGGTCTGAGTAGGCCAGGCCCCGGTTGTTGTAGGCCAAGGTAAGCTGTGGGTTGAGGCGGATGGCCCGGTCGTAGTCCTGGATGGCTTGCTGGGGCTGGCCCAGGTCTGAGTAGGCCAGGCCCCGGTTGTTATAGGCCTTGGCGGCCTTAGGTTCGAGGCGGATGGCCTGGTCGTAGTCCTGGATGGCCTGCTGGGGCTGGCCCAGGTCTGAGTAGGCATTGCCCCGGTTGTAGTAGGCATCGGCATCCTGTGGGTTGAGGCGGATGGCCTCATCGTATTCAGCTATGGCCTCTTCCATGCGACCCTGTCTCTGAAGCTCCACAGCAGAGTTGTGATGCTTCTCGGCCTCTGGGATTAGCCCGGGAGCGGGAATAGGCGCTAATGTAGGGATGGCAGATGGCTCTAGGGTTGGTGTAGAGGTAGAAGTGGGAACCAGAGTGAGAGCAGGAGCTGGTGTGGGAGCCTGTTCGAGCGTCGGCGTAGCTCGAGACCGGCTACAGGCCACCGTCAGGGCTGGTGAAGAGAGTATCGCCAACACGATAATCGAAGCTCTTAGAAAAGAAACGCTCATGAAAACATCCCTTTTACTATGGGACCATGGGGCCGCTAAAATTATAACAGATGTGCAAATCTGAGGAGAGAAAAGATAGCCGCTAAAGATAGCTTACGCTATATTGACTTTTCTATCCGTGCTCCATATACTAGTGAATGACAGGCGTATACCTGTGCGTGGCTCCGGTCTACTGGAGCCACGTTCTGACTTACATGAGTAGCGGTGAAACGCCCCAGTGGCGCAATGGTAGCGCAACCGATTTGTAATCGGTAGGTTGGTGGGTTCGAGTCCCCTCTGGGGCTCTCTGACCTCATCAAGGCACATCATCAACCTATGCCTATTCCGGATTTTTTAGACTAGGCAAATATTGGCTCAAAATAGGAAGTGTGTTAAACTGTTAACGAGATGGAGGGGTGGGTGAGCGGCTTAAGCCACCAGACTGTAAATCTGGCGCCCGGAAGGGCTTCGTAGGTTCAAATCCTACCCCCTCCACCGCGACCGAAACATTCCAAATAAAGAAGAAGAGGGCCCACATAGCTCAGAGGTAGAGCACGTTCTTGGTAAGAACGGGGTCGGCGGTTCGATCCCGCCTGTGGGCTCCAGCATAAGCAAAGGGAGGAATCCAGATGGCGAAACAGAGATTTGCCAGAAACAAGCCCCACTTAAATGTGGGCACCATAGGTCATGTAGCCCACGGCAAGACGACACTTACTGCTGCCATAACCAAGGTCCTGGAGGCCGCGGAGACCGGCACTTTCTACACAGCTTACGATAGCATAAACAGTGCCCCTGAGGAGAAGGCGCGAGGGCTAACCATAGCTATCTCTCACATCGAGTACGAAACAGAAGCACGCCATTATGCCCACGTGGACTGCCCAGGCCACGCCGACTACATCAAAAACATGATAACCGGCGCAGCCCAGATGGACGGCGCGGTCCTGGTCGTCAGCGCCCCCGACGGCCCCATGCCCCAGACCAGAGAGCACATACTCCTGGCGCGGCAAGTGGAGGTGCCACAAATCGTGGTAGCTCTCAACAAAGTGGATGCTATGGATGACCCCGAGCTACTGGAACTGGTGGAACTGGAGGTGAGGGACCTCCTCAATAAGTACGATTTTCCAGGAGATGATACCCCAGTAGTACGTGTCAGCGCCTTGAAAGCCCTCGAGTGTGGCTGTGGCAAGAGGGAGTGCGAGTGGTGCGGCAAAGTCTGGAACCTGATGGATGTTGTAGATGAGCGCATCCCAGTCCCGGTGCGTATCACCGACCGGTCCTTCCTTATGCCCATCGAGGACGTCTTTGGCATCAAAGGACGTGGCACTGTGGTTACAGGCCGGGTGGAGCGGGGTCTCCTGAAGGTGGGAGAGGAAGTAGAAATCGTGGGGTTTGGAGAGGTAAGGAAGACCGTAGCCACAGGCCTGGAGATGTTCCATAAGACGCTGGATGCCACCGAGGCCGGGGATGCTGTAGGAGTCCTCCTCAGAGGCGTAGAGCGTGAGGATGTGGAGCGTGGTCAAGTGCTTGCCAGGCCCGGCAGCATCCAGCCTCACAGCTCCGCTGAGGCCGAGGTGTATGTCCTTAGCAGGGAAGAAGGCGGTAGTCATACTCCCTTCTTCAATGGCTACAAGCCGCAGTTCTACATCAGGACTTCAGACGTCACCGGAGAGATAGAGCTCCCCGAGGGGACTGAGATGGTGATACCTGGAGATAACATCACGATGAAGATCAATCTCATCTACCCAATAGCGCTGGAGGAGGGCCTCCGCTTCGCCGTACGGGAGGGTGGCAGGACCGTCGGCGCAGGGGTCTTCACTAAAATTGTGGAGTAGAAGATGGCCAGGAAAAGTGCAGAGGCGCGAGTGATAATAACGCTGGCATGTTCCGATTGCCGTGAGCGAAACTATACCAGCACCAAGAACCGTCGGAATGATACCCAACGTCTTGAGCTACGTAAGTACTGCCCACGTTGCCATGGTCATAAGGTCCATCGGGAAGTGAGGTAAGGAGTTGGCTAGACCTTCCACAAGAGCGCCTAGCTCGCGGATCATCACACCCAGCTCCTTACGCAGGGGCAGTCCAGTCCAGTTTTTCCAGGAGACCATCGCCGAGCTACGAAAGTGTGTATGGCCTACGCGTGAGGAGACGGTTCGCCTAACTTACATCGTGATCCTCTTGTCAGCGGCTGTGGGGTTCCTGCTGGCCGGGCTGGATGCTGCATTCAGCCAAACCTTCGGCAGATTTGTCTTTCACTGAGAAACAGACGAACGGATGATGGCTCAGGGGCCCCTGGTGTATCGAGAGGGAGAGGAGCTATGACTACAGAGACAGGCTCAAAGGACGTGCGCTGGTATATCATACACACCTACTCCGGGCAGGAGGAGCGGGTAAAGAAGAATCTCGACCAGCGCATACAAAGCCTGGATATGCAGCATAAGATATTCCGCGTGATAGTGCCCACTGAGGAAGAGATCGTCTTGAAAGAGGGCAAACGCAGGCCCGAGCGTAAAAAGGTCTTCCCTGGGTACATCCTCATCCAGATGAGCCTAGACGATGAAAGCTGGTACGCGGTGCGTAACACCCCTGGTGTGACAGGTTTCGTCTCTACCGAAGACGAACAGGAGAGGAGGCCAAAGCCCGTACCCCTGGAAGACAAGGAAGTGGAGGCCATCCTGAACCAGATCGAATCTGCACCACCTAAAGTCTCAGTGGGGTTCCAGAAAGGCCAGATGGTGCGCATAGCGGCAGGCCCCTTCGCCGACTTCATTGGTGCCGTGAGCGACATAGACGCCAGTAAAGGTAAGATGCGAGTCTTAGTCTCCTTCTTCGGTAGGGAAACGCCCGTAGAGCTGGATTTCCTTCAGGTGGAAAGGATTTAGGAGGCACCTTTGGCTAAGAAAGTGCGGGCTGTTATCAAGCTCCAGTTGCAGGCGGGGAAAGCCACCCCTGCACCTCCTGTCGGGCCCGCCCTGGGGCAGCACGGCGTCAATATAATGGCCTTCGTGAAGGAGTATAACGAACGCACCAGCGCTCAGGTGGGGACCATTATACCGGCACAGATAATGGTATTCGAGGATAGGTCTTTTACCTTCGTCACCAAAACCCCTCCAGCTTCGGAACTCCTGCGGAAAGCTCTGGGAATAGAAAAAGGAGGCGCCCAAGCGGGGCGCACCGCCGTTGGCAGCGTTAAGCGGGACTCTATCCGGCAGATCGCCGAGATGAAGCTGAAAGACCTTAATGCACCTTCCGTTGACAAAGCCATGAAAATAATCGAGGGCACCGCACGCAGCATGGGTATAGACATAGTAGAGGATTAGAGGATGGGCAATCACAGCAGACGCTACCAGGGACTCAAAGAGAAGATAGACTTGGAGAAGGCGTACACCTCCAGTGAAGCGGTCGCCCTCGTCAAGGAAATCGCTACGGCCAAATTCGACGAGACCGTCGAGCTTCATCTGCGCACCAGTGCAGACCCTCGCCATGCCGACCAACTGGTCAGGGGTGTCACAGTGCTTCCCCACGGCCTGGGTAAGAAAACCCGGGTGTTAGTGTTCGCAAGTGGGGAGGCCGCAGATATGGCTCGCCAGGCTGGAGCCGACTACGTGGGGGAGGATGACCTGATACGACAGGTCGAGGGCGGCTGGACAGACTTCGACGTGGGCCTTGCGGTCCCGGAGGTCATGAGCAAGATAGGCCGCCTGGGGCGTGTATTAGGCCGTCGTGGGCTTATGCCTAACCCAAGGACTGGAACGATGGTCCAGGCCAGAGACTTGCCAAGGGTCATAGAGGAGGCCAAAAAGGGCCGCCTGGAATATCGCATGGACCGGACGGCCATTATACACTCTCCTGTGGGCAAGGTCAGCTTCCCTGCGGAGCAGCTCACAGGTAACATAGCCTCACTGGTGGACTCGATAATGCGGTCCAGGCCCGCCGCCGTCAAAGGTACTTTCATCAGATCAGCTTACCTCACCACCAGCATGAGTCCCAGCATAAAGCTGGACGTTGCCAGTCTTCTCTCGCTGAAATCCGAAGCATGAGGTAGGCCCACTCCCGGCCCCTCTCCCACTAGTTGGGGAGGAGTGGTCTTGCGCCTTCTGAGGGGCTGGGGTGAGGGGTTGATACCATAGAAAACCTCGAAGAACCCGAGAATATGAATAAGCGAATGCCGTAGACAGCGGGTCCTCGCGGTATTAGGGGTTAAAAGTTCTGCCCGCCGAGGCGATAAGGACGCTCACTCTGGTCATTTCCGCCATCTGCCTGTCTTTCAGGCCTGAACCGCCCCTCCGATGTACTAAAAAGGGGAAGGACAGGAGGTCCGGTGACCAGGGTAAAGAGATCTCCCTGCGCCATCGGCGTAGGGATTTTTATTAGACCTGTCCTGAGCATAGCCGAAGGAAGCGCAGTCGAAGGAGTGGAGTCTATGCCCACGCATCAGAAAATAGACCTGGTGGAGGAGTTAAAGGACAAGTTCAGCCGATGTACCATAGCTGTGGCAACTGATTACACTGGCCTGCCCGGCACCACCATGACGGAGCTACGGCAAAGGATGCGAGAGAAAGAAATCGAGTACATGGTAGTCAAAAACACCCTCGCATACCTGGCCGCCGATTCTGCCCAGAGGCCCCAGATAAAGGAAATCGTGCAAGGCCCCACAGCCCTGGCTTTCGGCTATCAGGACCCTGTTGAGGTGGCGAAGGCCCTGGAGGAGTATATCAGGGTGAATCGTTCTACCCTGGCCATAAGAGGCGCGGTGCTCACCAATATAACCAATGGGGGGCGCACTCTGGCGCCAGAGGAAGTCTTGTCCCTGACTCGCCTTCCGCCCAGAAGCGAACTGGTGGCCCAGCTTTTGGGCCAACTCCAGCTACCGATGGCTACACTTATAGGCCAGTTGCAAGCGCCCATAAGCAGGCTCCTGGCTGTAATGAATAGGCCCCTGGTCTCGTTGACGATTCTGCTCCAGCGGAGAGCGGAGCAACTAACGGCTATCAGCAGTCAGCCATCAGCGGCCAGCGATCGGCCATCTGAAGGCTGAAAGCTCAACGTTGAAAGCTAAAAAAGGAGGAGACATGACTAAGAGTGAGGTTCTTCAGGCGATAAAGCAGATGTCGGTACTGGACCTGGCTGAGTTGGTGAAGGCCCTGGAAGCTGAGTTTGGCATCACTGCCGCGGCTCCGGTGGCAGTGGCGACAGCGCCTAGCGTAGCTGCTGCCACTGCTGCGGCACCAGCAGCCCCCGAGGAGGAGCAGTTCGAGTTCAATGTGGTACTCCAGGAGATTGGTCCTAACAAGATCAACGTCATCAAAGCAGTCAGGGAAGTGACCACCCTTGGCCTCAGAGAGGCTAAGGAACTCGTGGAAAGCGCGCCCACGCGTGTTAAGGAAGCTGTAGCCCGGGACGAAGCCAACAAAGTGAAAGCGGCGCTGGAATCTGCGGGAGCCACAGTAAAGGTAGAGTAGGCTAGAGGCTATCTCATAAAATGCAACTCCAATAGGCAGTCAGTGACATCACAGCACAGTCAGACTCATGGAGGTGGACCTTGAGTCGGCGCAAAGATAGGGAGCGTTTTTCTGCTATGAAGCGCCTCGACCCCGATTATCAGGGCTTCCGTGGCTATGAACAGGAGCCAACCAGGGCTGGAAATACTCCCCTTGAGACGATAACCTGCTCAGTATGCGGCAGGAGGCGTAACGTCCCCGCAGGGATCGCCCGAGAGCAGGGGGATAGCTATGTCTGCCTGAGTTGCCGAGAGGAAGCGGAGAGGCAAGCCCAGCCGGAAGGAGTCAAGCAGTAGGGCCGGCCGCCCCTACCCACTTTTACCGGAAGCGGGGCAATAGATTGTCCAGGTAGTTATAGGCCTCCTGAAGCTGGGAATCTCTCTCGGAAAGCCTGTCCTGGGCCGTGAGGAACACTTCAATATCTGGCGCTATGGCAGCCCCCTGTATAAGCCTGCCCAAAGGTGTATACCAGTGGGAGACGGGGATATAGATAGCAGACCCATCGCTCAATACCATAAACGCATTGGCTGAGCCTTTGCCAAAAGTTCTGGTGCCAAGGATTTTGGCCCGCTGGGTATCCTGGAGAGCGCCAGCCACCGCCTCGGCAGCGCTGCTGGTAAGCTCGTTTACTACGACGACCATAGGTAGTTCCTTTATAGCTATGCCGCCCTGTTCGATAGGCCAATCCCTGCGGTTACCCTCCCTGTCAATCTCGTACATGAACAGCCCCTCAGAAAGGAACTGGCTGGCTACTTTTCGAGCCGCCTCTATGGAGCCGCCTGGGTTGTCCCTGAGGTCCAGGATTAAGGCTAGCGTGTCCACCTGCTTCAACTCCTCCAGAACATCCAGTATCTTGTCGGGAGTATTTTCTCGGAAATCCGAGATGTAAATATAGCCTATAGCGCCGGGTAATAGCCGCCGGCTCACAGATACTGTATCTATGTCGCCCCGGATCACGTCGAACTCTAAGGGCTTCTCTTCTCCAGCTCGCTCTACGAGCAAGGTAACCTTAGTACCTGCGGGGCCTCGCACCAGGTCCACCGACTCCTCGAGTCCTTTCGCTGCCACAGGCTCCCCGTTCACCTCCAGTATCACGTCGCCCGCTTTCAGACCCGCCTTTTGTGCAGGGCTGTCCTCCATGGGCGACAGGAGCAACTTACCATCCTGGATGACAGCAAAAGCACCTATACCCTGGTAGGTGCCTCTTAGCCTTTCCTGGGCCCGATCATAAGCTTCAGGGGTCAAGTGCGCCGCCGAACCGCCACTCAGCGCCTCCAGCATGCCTTGAACGGCCGCCTCTGCCAGCAGTCTGAGCTCTACATCAGGCCACTTTTCCCTGAAAAGGACCCACGACCTCCAAACATCAGTAAGCTCCTTGGGGACATCCCTGGGCGGCCGGCCCCTGACACTCTCTAGCTCTGTTAGAAAGGGGTAAGCAGGCTTTCCACTGGCACCCAACATTTTCGCAATGGCATTCCCCACAACCTTCTTTGAATCCAGAGTTTGCCCTTCTACATAAGAATCTTTGATGACGCCCCATGCTTCCCACACCAGACCGACCTCACCAGAGGTGCTGCTCTTAGGCTGGCAGGCCAGAAAAGCAAGGAGAGCCACCAGGGATACAACAAATAAAAAGCCTGGCACAGAGGGCTTTTGTACAAGTTTAGAGATCATGACCGCTGCCTTTGGACTGCACATAGAGGACTTCGGTCTCTATGAAATAGGATAGTATTACTCCTTGGAGAGTGTCAAGGTTTGCAGGTTTGTTGCCATAGCCTGACGCCTGGAGTAGAATATGTCCATTCTTCGGTAGTATCAATAAGAATTGAGGAGGGGCATACATGACGACTTTAGAGAATTGTGAAGCCACCTTCGATAACAAGTTCACCAAGACCTTCGGGTTCCCTACAGAGAGAGCCATGACGAAGGTGAAAGATTCCCTGTCTGCGCCCGTTAAGCAGTTCATCGCCGAGTCGCCCTTTCTGGTGATGGCCACCAGCAGCCGCGATGGGAAGTGCGACGCCTCACCCAAGGGCGGCAAGCCCGGTTTTGTGAGGGTCCTGGACGACCGCCACCTGCTGGTCCCTGATGTGGCCGGGAACAAGCTCTTTCAGTCATACCTGAACATGGATGAGAACCCCCAGGTGGGCCTGTGCTTCTTCATCCCCGGCCTGGCTGACGTGGTGCGCGTCAACGGCCGCGTGAAAGTGGTCAGCAGAGAGGAGCTGGACCGTCACGAGGTAGAGAATGAGATGTACAATCCCGATGGCAACAGGGGCGTCCAGCAGGGCATCGTCGTCGAGGTGGACGAAGCCTACGGCCACTGCCCCCGCGCCCTCACCTACTCCGAGCTCTGGAGTGTGGAGGAGATTGAGAAGCGAAAAGGGACTGCCCACCCAGTTCGTATGCGCCCCCCAGCGCCCCAGCCGACGGCTTAGAGTCTCTGAGATAAGTCACCACGAAGACACTAAGGACACGAAGAAATTCTTTGTGCTCTTCGCGCCTTTGTGGTTTTGCTAAACCCCCTTAATCTCAAGCCCGAAAGGAGTCGGTATGGAAAGAGCGGATATACCTTTCCTGTCGGCCACCGAGCTTTCCCAGCTCATTCAGAAGAAAGAGGTGTCCCCTGTAGAGGCGGTGGAAGCCTACCTGGAGCGCATTGACCAGGTGGATGGCAAGCTGAACTCCTACATCACCATCTGCCGCGACGAGGCCCTTGAAGCTGCAAGGCACGCGGGGCGAGCCATAGCCCGGAGTAGCTACCTGGGGCCCATGCACGGGGTCCCCGTGGCCGTGAAGGATCAGTTCTGGACCAGGGGCATCCGCACCACAGGCGGCTCTACCATCCTGAAGGACTTCGTCCCCGACGAGGATGCAACGGTCATAGCCAACCTGAAAAAGGCGGGGGCTATCCTCCTGGGCAAGCTGAACATGAGCGAGTTTGCTATGGGCGATGCCTTCTACCATCCCTACGGCACGCCCCACAACCCCTGGGACCTGACCAGGAACCCGGGCACCTCCAGCAGCGGCTCTGGAGCAGCCACCGCCGCCTTTCTCTGCGCTACGTCTCTGGGCGAGGACACCGGCGGCTCCATAAGAGGCCCGGCCGCCTTCTCAGGTCTGGTGGGCCTCAGGCCCAGCTACGGCAGGGTGAGCCGCTACGGGATGCTGGGCGCGGTTTGGTCTATGGACATCGCCGGCC